>Ga0207658_10001076_pt1 | contig 22149 bp, 16 predicted proteins | sample KBSS33metaG_FD_184322 | JGI IMG/M metagenome (GOLD analysis project Ga0207658, IMG submission 184322) | Switchgrass rhizosphere microbial communities from Kellogg Biological Station, Michigan, USA - KBS S3-3 metaG (SPAdes) (version 2) | ecosystem: Host-associated > Plants > Roots > Rhizosphere...
GCTCGGGGTCGGTCATCAGCGACCGGGCGATCAGCACCCGCTTGCGCTCACCTTCGGACAGCGTGCCGTAGCGGCGGTCGGCGAGGTGTTCGGCGCCGATGCTCTCCAGGGTGTCCAGCGCGCGGTTGTAGTCGACGTCGTCGTACTGTTCGCGCCACCGGCCCAGCACCGCGTAACCGGCCGAGACCACCAGATCGCGCACCACTTCGTCGTCGGGTATCCGCTGCGACAGCGCCGAACTACTGAGCCCGATCCGCGACCGCAGCTCGGACATGTCGGTGCGGCCCAGTCGCTCACCGAGGACGAACGCCGTGCCCGACGACGGATGTTCGACGGCGGCCGCCATGCGCAGCAATGACGTCTTGCCCGCGCCGTTGGGGCCGAGGACCACCCAGCGTTCGTCGAGCTCCACCGACCAATCGATCGGACCGACCAGGGTGGCTCCGCCGCGACGCAGCGTCACCCCGGAGAATTCGATCAGCAGGTCGGGATCGGCGGCGCCGATGATCGGACCGGGGTCGGCGGAGCCGATCAGTTGGCTGGAGTCGGGCGCGACATCTGATTTTGCGAGGTTGTCGTTGCGGGCGCCGGGCACTCGCTCATCGTAGCCACGGCCGGTTCAGCGGCCCGGTCCCCCACCACGCGCGCCCATCCGCTGGCAGCCAGCCAGCGCTGCGGGGTGCACCGCAACACCAGTTGCACCAGCGGTCCAATACCCAAGGCGTACACCACGGTTCCCACGCCGACGGTGCCGCCCAGCAGCCACCCGGTGGCCAGCACCGTGACCTCGATGCCGGTGCGGACCAGGCGCACCGACCATCCGGTCCGGGCCACCAGCCCGGTCATCAGTCCGTCGCGGGGTCCCGGCCCCATCCCGGCACCGATGTACATCACCGTGCTCACGGCGTTGAGCACCACGGCGCCGACCATCATCGCGGTGCGCACCGGCAGTGTCGTCGGCTGCGGCAGCACCGCGAGGGCGGCATCGACGGTGACCGAGATGACGATGACGTTGGCGACCGTGCCGACACCCGGCCGGGTGCGCAACGGAATCCAGCCCAGCAGCACGACGACGCCGACGAGCGCCGTGGCGCCGCCGATGGTGAGCCCGGTGTGCTTGGCCAGACCCTGGTGGAAGACGTCCCACGGGTCCAGTCCCAGGCCGGCCCGCACGAACAGCGCCATGGACAGGCCGTAACCACTCAGCCCGGTCAGCAGCAGTATCCAGCGGATGGCCGTGCCCTTCGCGCTGACGTCTGCTGCGCGCCCGGTCTTCGCGTTCACCGGTGGTCCTGGAAACGCGCGCGGATGGCGTCCAGTTCGTGGCGCACCCGGGCGGCGTCGAGGTCACGGATGTCGGCGCGGTTGTCGTGCCTCGCCCGGGCACGCTTCTCGGCCAGTCTTGATAGCCAGTTGGTTCGCATGGCACCAGTTTCTCGACCAACTGGCTTGCTTATCAATAGCCAGTTGGCTCATACTGGCTTCAATGTCGATCGAGATGTCAGCCAGATCACTTGACGAAGTCCTTCTGGCACGCGAATTGGGCAACTGGCGCACCTCCAGCCTCAGCGGCCCCGCATATCTGGGCCTGGCCGACGCCATCCGGCTGCTCATCGTCGACGGCCGTCTCCCCGTCGGCGCCCGGTATCCGAGCGAACGCGCACTGGCCGACGCCCTGCACGTTTCGCGCACCACCGTCACCGCCGCCTACGCCCAGCTCCGCGAGGACGGCTATCTCAACGCCCGTCGCGGCGCCCGCAGCACCACGGCACTGCCGCACACCGCGCCGACCGGTGCGCCGGCACCCACCGCCAGGACGGGCACGCTCAGCCTGGCCGACGCCGCACCTTCCGCGCCCGCGGCCGCCACTCTCGAAGCGTTCACCCGCGCCGCTGGGCGCCTGGCACCCCACTTGCACGACATCGGCATCGAACTCACCGGCGTCGCCGAACTTCGCCAGGCCATCGCCGAAAGATATTGTGCCAGAGGACTTCCCACCGAAGCTGACGAGATCATCGTCACCACCGGGGCGCTACACGCGATCAATCTGGTGCTGGCCACCTACGCCCGGCCGGGCGACCGGGTGCTGATCGAGCAGCCGACATACCACGGCGCCATCTCCCTCATCGCCGCGTCCGGTGCCCGCCCGGTGCCCGTCAGCATGGCCGAAGACGGCTGGGAACTGGACGCCACGGCGGCCGCGATGCGGCAACTGGCCCCCAATCTGGCCTACCTGATCGTCGACAACCACAACCCCACGGGGCTCACGCTGCCGGCGGCGGGGCGCGAACGCCTCGCGCGGATCATCTCCGAGACCCGGACCCGCACCATCATCGACGAAACCGTCTGCGACATCTGGCTGGACGAGCCACTGCCGCTGCCGCTGGCCTCCTACCTGGAGAGCCGGCGCGACCTGGTGATCACCGTCGGCTCCATGTCCAAGTCGTTCTGGGGTGGCCTGCGGGTCGGCTGGATTCGCGCCGAACGGTCCACCCTGGCCGCCATCGCCGCGGTCCGGCCGACGATCGACCTGGGCACCGCCATCGTCGAGCAACTGGCGTCGGCCGACCTGCTCCGGCAGGCCGACACGGTCCTGCCCGCCCGTCGTGAAATGCTGCGCGCCCGCCGGGAGCTGGTGAGTTCGCTTCTGCGGGAACAACTTCCGGACTGGACGGCCAGTCCGTGCCACGGCGGAATGTCGATGTGGATGCGGTTGCCCGCACCCACGAGTTCAGCGCTGTCCGCAGCGGCTTCCCGGATGGGGCTCGTCATCCCGGCGGGTCCACGATTCGGGGTCGACGGCACCCTGGAGCGTTTCATCCGGGTGCCCTTCACCCAGCCCGAAGAGCGCCTACACGATTCGGTTGCGGTGCTGGCTCAGGCCTGGCGCAGTGTCACCGGCGAACGCACGCCCGACGCGCACGCCCTCGTTGTCTGAGACGGCCCGGAACTTACTGCTGGCTCTGGATCAGGCCGATGCAGGTGCCGATGTGCTCGGGCGTGCAGGGAATGCCGTTGACCGTCTGCAATCCGCCGACCGACTGGGTGATCTGCGCGCCGGTGCCGCTGTTGGACGTCTGCGGCGGCACCGCCTGCGGGCCGCTGCCGTTCGCCGTGCCCTTGACGCACACCCCTTCGAAATGGCTCGGCACGGTCCCCCAAGGGCACGCATAGGCCGGCGCAGCCGCGGTCAGCGACGCCACCGACAAGGGGCCGGCGACCAACGCGACAGCACTCACACCAACCAGAACCGCACGCTTCATGTCACCATCTCCCACACGCTTACACAGCAAATCAATATCAATGGTCACCACTGTAACGCGACAGCGGCTCCGGCGTGGTTCCGCCAGGGAATCGCTACGGAATGTCCACCCGCCGCACCACACCGTCAACGGCGTCAGCGGCCTCGATCTCGCCACGCGTGATACCGAGGATGAACAACACGGTGTCCAGGTACGGATGGCTCAGTGACGCGTCGGCGACCTCCCGCAGCGCCGGCTTGGCGTTGAACGCCACCCCGAGCCCCGCGGCCGACAGCATGTCGATGTCGTTGGCACCGTCGCCGACCGCAACGGTCTGCTCCATGGGGACGCCGGCCTGGTTGGCGAAGTCGCGCAGCGCCTTCGCCTTGCCGGGGCGGTCGACGATCGGGCCGGTCACCCGTCCGGTCAGCTTGCCGTCGACGATCTCGAGGTGGTTGGCCGCGACGAAATCGAGCATCAACTCCTCGGCCAGCGGCTCGATCACCTGACGGAATCCGCCTGACACCACACCGCAGTGATAACCCAGCCGGCGCAGCGTGCGCAGAGTGGTCCGGGCGCCGGGGGTGAGCTCGATCTGGTCGGCGACCTCGTCGACCACTTCTGCAGGCAGGCCGGCGAGTGTGGCGACGCGTTCGCGCAACGACTCCTCGAAGTCCAGTTCGCCGCGCATGGCGGCCTCGGTGATCGCCGCGACCTTGGCCTCGGCACCGGCGCGGGCGGCCAGCATCTCGATGACCTCGCCCTGGATGAGCGTCGAGTCGACGTCGAACACGATGAGCCGCTTGGCCCGCCGGGCCAGGCTGTAGTCCTCGAGCGCGATGTCGACACCCTCGTCGACGGCGACTCGGGCCAGCGCGGTTTGCAGCCGGGCATAGGCCCCGCCGACCGGCGGCACCGACACCCGCAGTTCCAGCCCCGTCACCGGGTAGTCCGATACCCCACGGATGAAGTCGATGTTGACCCCGAGCGCCGCGACCTCGCGGGCCACGACCGTGAAGGCCTCGGCGGTGATCGGCCGGCCCAGCACCACGATGGTGTGCGTCGACGGTTCGGTCAGGACCGGCTGGTCGTCGCTGCTGTCGATGGCGACGTCGAGCCCCAGCTCGCCGATGGCTTGCTGTACGTCGGCGCGCAGGACGTCGCCGGCCACCTCGGCCGGCACCGCAACGAGCACGCCGAGCGTCAGACGGCCACGGATGACCACCTGCTCGACGTTCAAGAGTTCGATGTTGTGCCGCGACAGCACGCCGAACAGTGTCGACGTCACGCCCGGCTGGTCCAGTCCGGTGACGGTGATCAGCACCGACCCGTTTGCGTTGTTTTCCGGCGTCATCCGCCTGAGTCCCCTAACGCAGAACCGCCCGCGCCTTAGGCGCGGGCGGGTCGGCTGATTTCTAGTGGTGCGATCGACCGATGTGCGCTTCGGCGCGCATCCGCTCGACCATGTGCGGGTAGTGCAGCTCGAATGCCGGCCGCTCCGAACGGATCCGGGGCAGCTCGGTGAAGTTGTGCCGCGGCGGCGGGCAGCTGGTGGCCCACTCCAGGGAGTTGCCGTAGCCCCACGGGTCGTCGACCACGACGGGCTCGCCGTAGCGCCAGCTCTTGAACACGTTCCACACGAAGGGCAGCGTGGACAGGCCCAGGATGAAGGCACCGATGGTCGAGATCACGTTCAGCGTGGTGAAGCCGTCGGTGGGCAGGTAGTCGGCGTAACGACGCGGCATGCCCTCATCACCGACCCAGTGCTGGACCAGGAAGGTGGTGTGGAAGCCGATGAAGGTCAGCCAGAAGTGCAGCTTGCCCAGGCGCTCGTCGAGCAGCCGGCCCGTCATCTTCGGGAACCAGAAGTAGATGCCCGCGTAGGTGGCGAACACGATGGTGCCGAAGAGCACGTAGTGGAAGTGCGCGATGACGAAGTACGAGTCGGTCACGTGGAAGTCCAGCGGCGGGCTGGCGAGAAGCACGCCCGACAGGCCACCGAGCAGGAAGGTGATCAGGAAGCCGACCGAGAAGAGCATCGGCGTCTCGAAGGTCAACTGCCCCTTCCACATGGTGCCGATCCAGTTGAAGAACTTGATACCGGTCGGGACCGCGATCAGGAACGTCATGAACGAGAAGAACGGCAACAGCACGGCGCCGGTGGCGTACATGTGGTGCGCCCACACGGCGACCGACAGGGCGGCGATACCGAGCGTCGCGTAGATCAGGGTGGTGTAGCCGAAGATCGGCTTGCGGCTGAACACCGGGAAGATCTCCGAGACGATGCCGAAGAACGGCAGCGCGATGATGTAGACCTCGGGGTGGCCGAAGAACCAGAACAGGTGCTGCCACAGCAGGACGCCGCCGTTGGCGGGGTCGTAGATGTGCGCGCCCAGGTGACGGTCGGCGGCCAGGCCGAACAGCGCGGCGGTCAGCAGCGGGAAGGCCAGCAGCACGAGGATCGAGGTCACCAGGATGTTCCAGGTGAAGATCGGCATGCGGAACATCGTCATACCCGGGCAGCGCATGCAGACCACGGTGGTGACCATGTTGACGGCACCGAGGATGGTGCCCAGACCACCGACGGCCAGGCCGACGATCCACAGGTCGCCACCGGCACCGGGCGAGTGAATCGCGTCGGTCAGCGGCGAGTAGGCGGTCCAGCCGAAGTCAGCGGCACCACCGGGGGTGATGAAGCCGGCGATGGCGATCATGGCGCCGAACAGGAACAGCCAGAACGAGAAGGCGTTCAGCCGCGGAAACGCGACGTCCGGGGCGCCGATCTGCAGCGGCAGCACCAGGTTGGCGAAGCCGAAGACGATCGGGGTGGCGTAGAACAGCAACATCACCGTGCCGTGCATGGTGAACAGCTGGTTGAACTGCTCGTTGCTGAGGAACTGCAGTCCCGGCATGGCCAGCTCGGTGCGCATGAACAGCGCCATCAGGCCACCGATGAAGAAGAACACGAAGCAGACGACGCAGTACATGATGCCGATCAGCTTGTGATCGGTGGTGGTCACCAGCTTGTAGATCAGGTTGCCCTTGGGGCCCATACGCTCCGGGAACGGGCGACGAGCCTCGAGTTCTCCGATTGGGGGCGCTTCGGCTACCAACAGATCCTCCAAATGTTCCGGGCGAATAGTTCGAGCACACGGGGCATCCCATGTTGTCTGCCGGTGATCTTATCCCCCATCGCACAGCCTTGCGGCGAGGGTCCTACAAACTGTCGTAATTGGCTGGACCGGCCGTCTGCCCCGGCGTGGCGCCACTGGCCGCGACCGCGCCTCAACTGGGCAAGACCGCGCGGGTGTTACCGTCGGCCACGTGCAGTTTCCGACTCCCCGTACCCGGCTGTCCAGCGCGAGCGCAGCGGTCCTCACCGCCCTCTGTGCGACGGCCGCGACCGTCCTGACGGGTTGTTCGGGCCACACCAGCGACCCGCCGGCAGCGAACTCGGCACCCATCACCAGCACCACCCGTATCGCCACCGCGGGCGTGCTGGGCAACCAGCGCCGGCCCGATGACTCGTGCGCGCCGAACCCGGCGGCGCTCGATGACGGCCCGCCGACGCGCTCGGTGCACCATGCGGCGGGAGACACGGACGTCAAGGCCGACCCGCAGCGCATCGTCGTGCTCTCGGGCACGGCGCTCGACGCGCTGTGCGCGCTGGGACTGCAGTCCCGCATCGTCGCCGCGGCGACCCCGACCGATTCGTCGGGCCAGACGTCATACCTGGGCACCGTCATCCACAACGTGCCGACCGCCGGAACTCGCGGCGCACCCGACATGGCGGCGATCAAGGCTGCCACCCCCGACCTGATCATCGGCTCGCAGGCGTCGTCCACGTCTGACACCTACGGCGGGTTGTCGGCGATCGCGCCGACGGTCCTCACGGGACCGGCCGGCGCCGCCTGGCAGGACGATCTGCGGATGGTCGGTGCGGCCACCGGTCGCGGCGCGGCCGCGGGCGCACTGGCCGACGGCTTCAACGCCGATGCGACCAGAGTGGGTGGGCAGAGCGACGCTTCGCACTTCCAGGTGTCGGTCGTGCAGCTGACCGAAGGCACCATGCGAATCTGGGGTGCGAACAACTTCCCCGGTAGCGTGCTGGCCCGGATCGGCGCGGATCGCCCTGCGCCACAACGGTTCAGCGACAAGCCGTACCGCGAGATCGACATCTCGAAGCTGCGCTCCGGCACCGATTTTTCGGCCGCCGACGGTGACATCGTCTACCTGTCGTTCGAGTCTCCCGCGGCCAAGGACAACGCCGCCGCGTTGCTCGACAGCCCGGCCTGGAAGAAGCTCGCCGCCACCCGCGACAACCGGGTGTTCATCGTGAACAACGAGGTGTGGCAGACCGGTCAGGGCATCGTGGCGGCCCGCGGCATGCTCGACGACCTGCACTGGCTCAACGCACCGATCAACTGACGGATCGTGCCGCCGGCAACGGCGCCTAGTACGGCTGCGGATACCCGGGGTAACTGCCGTGCGAGGCCACCTGCGCGTTGTCGTGCTTGAATCGGCACCACGCCGCGGTCGACTTCAGCGCGGCCAGTACACCGGTGATCAGCGCGAAGGTCATCGGTACCACTGTGAGTAGTGTCGAGCTCAACCGCACGGACCGCAGCGAATAGCGGTATCGCTCATAGAACGTCACATCCAGGTCGTTGAGCACGGTGTAGACGTAGATGAGCCCAATCGCGTTCGCCAGCACCGTTGCGGCGCAACTCGCGATCACGATCCAACGGCCCGATGATCGCCCCGTGATCAACAGCGCACCGCCGGTCAGTAAGGTGGCGGCCACGATCGCCTGAACAACGCCCATCGCAATGTCGAACGGGACCAGGTAATGCTGTGGCGAATCGCTGCTGCCATCAATGGGCGTCGCCCCCCACACCGACACCAAATACCAACTGAGAACCGCCTGCGCCACCATCGCCACACAGCCCAGCAGACTCAAGACCGCCGCGATGATCGCCGTGGCGCCGGACGGCGTCGTCGACTGCGGCGGCCCGGGTTCGCTCGAGGCGACGAAGACGGGGTACTCCGGAGCAGGCGCATTCAGCGGTTGTCCCGGACCGAAATGTCCAGGCTGCCATGGAGCAGACATCGAACCCCTTCCGTCGGATGGCCTCGGCACCCGTGTTCCAGGTCCTGGATATCACATACACCCAGGCCCTCGACGTCGTTGACCACACGCGGCCGGCGCATCTGGAATGGCTGGGTGCTTTGGTCGAACAACGCCGCGTCCTGCTCGCCTGCCGATTGGAGTCACAGGGCGGCGCGGCGCTGGGTCACACTCGGACATGTCAGCCGAGGACGCCGACACGCTGACCGCCACCGATCCGTACGTCCACGCCGGCGTCGCCACCTACGAGCGGGTCAGCTTCAACGCCGGCTTCCGGGCTGAGGGGCCCTAGCCCCGATTCATCCCGTTCCCCGCTACGGTTGTAACAAAGGGGAGGGGCTTTGATGACGCGTCCGCAAGGACCGGATCCGTTGGGGGCGGAGAGCGCGGGACCGCCCGCGTCCGAGGAACAGACGGCTCAGGTGCAGATACCCGCTCCGCCGAATACGCCTGCCGCGCCTCCCCCGGCGACTTCCGCGCAGCCGTGGTGGCCCGCCCCCGCCGCGGAAACACCGGCTCCTGCGCAGCAGGAGCCGGTACCGGTTCAGGACACCGCGGGGGCTTGGCCGTGGGCTCCGTCCGTGACGGAGACGTCGTCGCCCCCGCCGATGGCAGACAACTGGGCCGCGACCTCCACCTGGACGACCGCGCCACCGTCCGGCAGCCCGTCCCAGCCGGACGGTGCGGTGGCCGAACCGGCACCGCAGCACACGGCGCCGCCCTACTACGGGCACCCTGACGAGTACCACAGACGTGGTTACTCACCTGCGCCCACGAATCCCGCCGGCCGGCCGGGCATGGTCTATGGCGGTCCGCGGGCCGGCTACCCGTCCGGAATTACCGCGCGCCCGGCCAAGGCGTCCGCGCGGTTGATCGGGGTGGTAGTCGCCGCGGTGTTGGTACTCGGCGCGCTGGTTGGTGTGCTCGGTTTTTGGAAGCCGGGGTACTTCGGGTCGGTGCAGCTCAGTGCCTCCGCCGCCCAGACCGGGGTGCAGCAGGTGCTCACCGACGCCACGACCGGTTACGGCATCGCGAACGTCCGCGACGTCACCTGCAACGGCGGCACCAATCCGGTGGTGAAGAAGAACGCGAAGTTCGAATGTGAGGTCACCATCGACGGCGCGAAACGCCGTGTCACCGCAACATTCTCGGACTACAACGGCTCGTAACCAGGTAGGCCAGCCCAAGTAGGCGCCGCACAGTTCCACATACCCGATCATGCGACCACAAGGGAAACCATGACTTACCCACAGCCCAATCCGCCCCATCCGTCGAATGGCGGACAACCCGGTGGCGACCCCTTTCAGTACGGACAGCAATTGCCGACCGGGGGGCTCGATCCTTTCACCGGCCAGCCCCAGGGAGCGGGCGCAGCCCAGACCGGATGGGACCACATCCCGCCGCCGCTGCCTGCGGACGCATCCAAGCGCAGCAACACCCCGTGGATCATCATCTCGGTGGCTGCGGTAGTCGTCGTCGCACTCGTCGTCGCCGGGGTCTTCTGGGGCCTCAACCGCGACGACGATTCCAGTGCCGTAGCCGAAACCTCCACCGCAGCGACGAAATCCAGCACATCAGTGGCCGCACCGCCGGCCACCGAGAGTCCTACGGAGACGTCGGCAGCGCCGCCGCCAACCGCGCCGGGCGGCGGCACCGGCACCTGCGGACAGGTCACCAGCAGCTCGACAGCACAGACGCCACCGGGTTGGCAGACCGTCGTCACGCCACGCGGCCTGGCCTACGATGTGCCACCCGGCTGGGACGTCCCGTCCTGCTCGACCATCATCGGCTGGGAGAAGGCATGCCCGGACGGCCCGTTCGGCACCTGCCCGATTCGCGTACTCAAGGGCGCCGCGGAGCTGCCGAATCGGAGTCCGGGGTGTGAGAAGTCATCGCACGCGGTCACCGGCACTGCCGGTGCGACCAAGGTCAACGATCCCGGCGCCGCCATCCGCGCCGAGGTGACGACCGTAGCCGATATCTACACCTCCGACAAGGGGGTCGTGCCGAATGTGGCCCTGAGTCCACAGCGCAGCATCACGGTCGCGGGCAATCCCGGGGTGGAGGTCGTCGCGACCGTCACCGGAATTGCGGCCGGCACGTGCGGCACGACGTCGGCGAAGCACGCGATGGTCGCAACCACCGTTCCCGGTCAACCCGGCACCGTGGTGTTCATCGTGTCGCTCGACCAGAACTACTCGGACGCTCCGCCGCCGGAGTTGATCGATCAGATCGTCGGCACCATACGTAGCGCTGGGTGACCTCGGAGCGGTCCGCGTCAGCGTCGATGAGTCAGAAGACGCCGTAGGCCGAGGTGACCCAGCGGACGGGGTCGGTGCACCGGAATGGCGCAATTCCGCGCGGGTGCAAGCGATTCCCCGCGGGGGGTTGCCCAAGCGTGGACACCACGAAGTACCGGAATGGCAGTCGACCGCCGGTCGCGGGGTTTTCGACCGCGGCCACCATGGGGCCGGCATTGAGTTTGGTGAGAAGGCTGCGAACCTCTTCGTGCAGTAGCCGTCCGCTGTCGTCGTCGTAGTAGCGGAAGCCGGAGGTGTCCCGCATGAACCCGGCGCCGGAGTTAGACATGATGAGACTCCATTCAGAACCTTCCACGTCGCGCAGGGCGCGCAGGGCGTCGAACTTGGACAGGATGACCGCCAGTTTGGGTTGCCCCGGTCCGATGGCGAGGCGCACGTTGTTCAGCACGCTGCGCGGGTCGCCGCCGCTGCTGCTCTGGGCGGGCAGCAGGTCTTGCAGTTGATCGCGCACGGATTTGACGCGCAGCGGGTCGAACATGAAGAACACGGCGTCGGCGTTGGCGAAGAAGCGGAACGGCGGCGCGTGTAGGTCACCGGATTCCATGTCCTCGCCGGCGACATCGCGCAGCACGAGGAAACGCGGGACACCGTGCCAGGTGCCCAGCGAGAACATCAGCGGTTCGCGCTGGCGAGAGGATTGGGTGTCCACCGTGGGGGTCGGCGGGATCAGTCCGCGCTGCTCGAACAACGGTTCTTCATACGTGGTGGCGTAGGCCGCCGCGGTGCTGCGAGTGGCGGGTTCGATGGAGACCCCGAGGGTTTCGCCCAGGAGTTGCAGCTGTTTGATCAGCACCGCGATGAACAGGCTTTTCCCGGTCGCGCGGGCGCCTGCCATGGCGATGCAGATGGCGTGCCCCGCACGCCAGCCGTTCGGCAGTTCGAAGTGACAGACCGGGCAAATTTCGACCGCCGAGCCTTTGAGCGTCTGGTTGACCTGCGCGACCGGTGGCGGGCCGTGGAATCCGAGTGGCCGGGTCCAGGTGAACACGGGGCCGATGTCGACCGGGGCGCCCTGGAATGCGGTGGCGATGTTGTCACGGTAGCGCTGACCGCCGGCTTGGACCGGAAGAGTCCATAGGTGATGCTGCGGGCTCAGCGGGGTGAAACAGCGCGGGCACTTGCTCACGAAAGATCCCTGACCACGGCGGCGACAACCCGCTGCAACGTCGGGGGATGGGCCAGCAACGCGGCGGTGGCATCTTGTCCGGGCGGCGGCGCGGGCAGCCGGGCTGCCGGGTCAAGATGTTGGTCGACCGAGACCGCGATCACCGGAAAGCGTTGGCGCACTTGGGTTGGGACGTAGTCGGAGCAGACGATGACCCGTTCCGGCCCCGGCGCCAGTTTGGACCAGCGCGCTCCGGCCGACCAGCGGGGCGTGGCCTGCCGAAGCATGGTGGCCAGCGCGTCAGGCGTCGGCGGTTGCGGGACCGGGGTGACCTCGGCGCCGACCAATACCGCGTTGACCGCGCCGAGGCCGAGGGCATCGGCGACACCGACGACGATGTCGGCGGCCGCGGCGACACTGCCGTCGGCGAACCATTGCCGCATGGATGCCGAGGTGTCACAGGCGAGGACCACAGGCGTGGCGCGGGCCGGTCGACCGCGGCCGACGGTGGCGCGCGCGACGCTGCGCGCCGCGGCGGCCAGTGGATTCATCGGGGTGTCTGCCAGGGCGCTGACGGCGACCTCGATGTCGGGACCCGCAGGCGTCAGTTCGGCGAACACCACGACCGCCTCGCCGGAGATGTCGACCGGGTCGAACACCACTTGGACCGGATCGGCAACCGTCGGCGTGTCATGGGCTATCGCCAGATGGACGACGGTTCCCGGGGCGAACCGGGCGGCGCCGCGCGGGGTGAGCGTCACGACCACCGGAGCGTCGACGTGGGGCAGCACGGCGTGGTGGTCACTGGAGCGCACGACGGTTTGGGCACCGGCCCGGATGTCCAGAGCTGCACCAGCCACCGATCCGGTGACGGTTATCGACAACGCCTGGTTGGGAATCCGCACGCGTTGCGCTCGGGCACCCACGACATAGATCGGCATCAGTACTCCCCCTGGAAGACGGCTGGGCCACCAGGTTGCATCTGGGGTATCCCGGCGAACCATTTGGTCAGCGCTTTTCGGTAGCGGCGCGCGGTGCGTTCAGACGTGTCGCCAGACAGTTCGCCCATCAGTGCGGCGACCGCCGTCAGCTCCTCATCCGAGGGCGTCGAATTACCGACGAGCTGGTGGACCACTTGGCTGAGGAGCTCGCCCACCGTGTCGGGGACGCCAGCAGGGTCATCGTCGCGCAATGCACAGACGGCGATGGCCAATCGAGTCGCCTGGGCGTTCCCGGCGACCAGCCCGACGGCGGCGGTGACGACGTCGGCAGCGAGTGCCGAATCGAGGGGCCAGGCAGCACAGACCTGCGGGTAGGGCTGGCGACCGAGTGCCGCGGCGACGGATACGGTGAGCAGTCGCACGGCGAAGTCGCGGTGAACCAGTTCGGTACCGACGGTGCCGACGGCCTGGTCGCACAGCTTGTTGTAAGCCGATTGGTGGGTGGAGACGGCACCATCGTGAACCCAGGTGCGGGAATCGGCGGCACGCAGAGTTGCGCACGCGGCGGCGACGGGATCCGCTGCAGCCGCGGCTACCGCATGACACAGATCGGTCAGGGCACGGCTGTCGGGCGCGCCCAGCAAGGTCGGCAGCACAGCGGCTGTGGGCAGGTCGGTAGACCCGACCGCGACGAGTAAGTCGGCGGGGTCCCAGACTGCCGCGCCAACCGCACGAGCGAAGTTCTCCGACCCAGACACGCGCAACCACCACAGGGCTGCGAGCCGGTCGTCGGACGTTTGGGGACCGCGGCGCAGCGCGACCGCTCCTCTCAGGGCGGCACGGCACCAGGTGTGGTCCCAGGGCTGCGCGCCGGGCAGTTCACCACGCGTGGGCGCGGTGACGCCCGCGGCCAACCAGGCCAGCACGGCATCGTCGACTGTGTTCGGAGGGGCTGTGCGCAGCACCGCGGCACCGACCCCCAACCGGGTGGAAACACCGATGGTGTCGCGCAGACGTGCCACCACGGCCGCCCCTTCGTACGGGGCGAGAAGCGCCTGCGCCGCGGTCTCGGCGGCCGCGAGTAAGCGACTGTCGTTGATACCGGAGCGAATCAGCAGATCCACGACGCGCAGCAGTTGGCCGGGACCCGCGGCACGCGCTTCGTCGAGGGCAGGACCGATCTCCGCCGACAACGACGGGGGCACGGGCCGGCGGTGATCGCCGGGACGCGCGGGCACCTGGCGTGGCTGGTTCAGCCAGTCGGGGTCGGCAATGGCCCGGCACAGGTAGATTTCGCCGGCAGACTCGGCAGCCGGTCCGTCTGCCACGATGCACTCCAGCGCACGCCAGGCCTCACCGGTAGTGGTACCGGCCAGATCCGTCACCGCGCGGTTCACCAGAACGGCTGCTTCACCGTCCAGGTGCGGCGGACTGTGCGCGGCGATAACGGTGTGAGCTTCGGCGATGGCGTCGTCGAAGGCGGGGTCGGTGGCCACCGCCATGGCCATCGGCCACGCCGGATGCAGTCCGGCGTCGCCGGCCTTAGCGGCGCAGTGGTCGATGGCGGCGAGAACACGCACCGCCGTCTGGGGTTCGATCAGCACCACTTGAGCCATCGACGACCACGCGGTGACCGCGATGGCGTGCCCACCGGAGGTGCGGTGCGGTTCGCCACCGAGTTCACCGAGGGACACCGTGGCGGTCTCGTCGATCACCACCAGGGTGTGGTGATCGACGGCATCGAGGTCGCAGACCGGGACGGCGATCACGTGATAACCGGCGTGGAGGGCTTGCCCGAGTGCCTCGACGCGGTCGAAGGTGGTGAAGTTCAGCGTCGCCGCGGTCGCCGGTGACATAAGGAAGCTGATCAGCCCAATCCATTGGGCGGCCGAATCGGGTGACGTGGCGCCGAGCACTACCGGCCGTCCGCCGGACATTGCGGCGGCAACGGCATCGAGCAGGCCGAACAGGGTATCCATGCGCCACGTTGTGGGATCGAACAGAAAGGCCACGACGCTATCGCGGCTGACCACACCGGCCGGGGTGGGCGCGTTGGTGGGCAACGTGGTTCGTGCCACGGCGGCCGCACCGAACGGGCACAACCACTGCGGCGACCGCCACCGTTCGATCGGCCGGTCACCGGGTTGAGCCGCCCAGCGGTCGATGAGCGCATGGGCGAAGACGTTTCCCGGGCGGCCCGTGCTGTCCGCTCCGGCCGGCACGCTGTGCCAATAGTGCGCCGCGGTCGGGGTGTAAACGTAAGCCAGACGGCGCGGTCCGGCCGCCAGCTGCTCAGGTGTCGGGAAGTCCGGCAGCGGGGTAGTCGGCCGGAAGGCGGTACGCACCCCGGCGACCAGTGCTTTGGTTTCGTCGGGACCAAGGTCTCCGGTGGTTTGTTTGATTTGCCAGCCACCGGCCGCGCGCGCGGTGTCGAACGAGGTGTAGGCCAATTGCCCGTAGCGCTCGGTCATGCGGTGGGGCCCGAGATACGCAGGGTATCGACGGCGGGGTCGAGCAGGGCTATGGTGCGCAACCGCGCCGGCGACGGGGAGTTGACGAACAACCGCACGAAGCCGGCGATACCGCGCAGGTTGGCCGCCCACAGTTCACCCGTGCCGTGGGTGGTCAACGCCGACCAACGCAGTTCTTTGGCGGGATGATCCGAGATGCGGCCGGAAGAGTCCACCGGTGCGACGTCGATGGGCTGACCGTCTTGGATGGACAGCGGCAGCCGCGACGGATTGTGGATCAACACGAACGCCGGTGAATTGGGCAGGTCCCACTCGGAGCGCACGGCGATGGTGGCATGGCTGGGGATGCCGACCTCGTCGGTGACGACCCGCACCGCGTACCAGAGACGCAACAAGCCGTTGTATTCGATGCTCCGTACAGCTCCGGTGACACGGCGCCCGCCGGTGAACGCGACCGGCGACAGGTGCAACGAACAGCCCGCCACCGGGAGCTGGTCGGTCAGGTGAATGCCGCCGTACTTCTCGTAATCCTCCAGCGATATCTCGAAAGACTTGCCGGTCAGGCCGGTTCTGGGGTCGTGCCCTTTCGGGGCGATGTGCACAACGACCATCGCCGCACCGTCAGGCCAGTCGAAGGTCAGTACTTTCTTGTTGCAGTATTCGACGAGTTCGACGTCCCGGATGACACCGGTGCGCACCACCGAGACAGTCTTGCCGAGCAATGCACGCCCGGCCAACACCGTCACCGGCGTGAAGTAGGCGCGGCTCCACTCTGCGGGCCAGGAGACTCCGGTCATCACCGATCTGGCTGCGGCCGAGTTCGGGCCAGGTGCGGTCAAGACGGGCCGGCGCAGTCGTTGCTCGTCGCCGAGCCCGGCCTGCTCAAGGGCCACTTCAGGAAGTTCGGCGTGTGCGGCGTTGTCGCCTGGCGCATTTTGGGTTCGAAACACGATGACGTGCCCGCCAGGGGGCTCCGTCCAGGCCAGGTCAAAAGAGTCGCCGTCGAGACCGACGGAGGCGGTCAGGTCCGTCACCGGCGACAGCACCGCGCTCACGTCGACGTCGATGTCGACGGGATCGGACAGTCGGGTGACGCCGTCGACGTTGGCCGCGGCACGCAGCCGATAGGTGTAGCGGCTGCCGCGCGCAGCGGTGGCGTCGACACATCCATTGCGGTTGTCGCTGTCGGCGAGGATGCGGTACTGAGGTCCGTCGCGGCCGGCGTCTTCGGCGGGAATCCGGTAGACGAACACCGCCGCAACGCTGGGCGCGACGGTCCAGCGGCCGATGACGTGGCCGTTGTCGTCGCCGACCGACACTTCGGCGGGCGGGCTGACCGCGACGGCGGCGGCATGCAGGACCGGTTGCGCGGCCAGTGCGGTTGCCAGGTCCGGTCCGGTGTTGGCCCACACCTGGTAGTAGCGCACCGCCGCTGCGGTGGCCTGCGGATCGATGACGGCGGTGCCGCCGGTGGCCGCGATCAGGTGCGCCCGGTCCGGCGAGTAGGGCGCCGCGTCGTCGGCACTGACCAGCCGGTACACGACCACGGTCTCCCCCGGTCCGGGTGGCGGCGACAAGGGTGGCCAGCTGATCCGCCGACTGGCGTCGCCCGCCCTCTCGACGGTGGCGGCATACTCCCGGCCCCGCTGCGCCGTCGCCCGCGTCGGCGCGAAATCCCTGGCAGTGACGTCGAAGGCCACCCGCCGCACCGCTAAGTCCGGAGCCGGACCCGTCGCAGCCGGAAGCCCGACGCTGATCATCGCCGTGCGGTCGCCGTCCACGGCCTCACCTTCGCCCATTCGGTGTTCGCCGCCGCTCGCCACCGGCTCGGTCCGGTCCTGCCGCTTCCCCCCAGCGGCCAGGTCGGCCAGGATGCCGGCCAGTTCGTCGGCGTGCTGGGACGCCGAGCCGGGCAGCATGGCGCGGATCTGGTCGGCGGCGGTGCGCCCGGACCGCAACACCATCCGTAGGTGGGCTTCTTTGAAGGTGGTCTTGGAGACCAGACCGGCATCGATCAGCCGCTGCCGCCACGCCGTCAGCGTGAGCAGGCGCGGGTCGTCGCCCCCCTCCGAATGCGGATTGGTCATGATCTAGAACACCAGGTCTTGACCAGGAGGGTTACCCGTCCAGTCGGATTGCCTGAGCATGGTGGTCACTTCGCCCTCGCTGCCGGGGAGGAAGTTCAGCGGCGGTTCGAACATGGCGAAGTCATAGGGCGGCAAACCTTCACTGGCCTGCACAACCACGGCCCGGTAGCCCAATCCGGTGCGCACCACGGCGGCGTCGTCGATGGCCACCGACGAGCGCCCGGCGGTCATCGCGGCGTTGGAGAACAGGGCACTGTGGAAGGGTGCGGCCGGCACGCCGCGCCCTTCGGTCATCCCGGCGCTGAACTGCGCCGCGGCAACCGGTCCGGGGTATCCATCGACCAGCACCTGCCCGGTCAGCGCGTCCGCGACCTGCGTGTCTTGGGCGAACATCTGCATCACCCGACCCCACAGCACGTCGGCACCGCCGGCGCGGACCAGTCCGGACGCGACAGCGGCCGACCACTGATCCAGCCCAGAGCCGGACCCGATACCGGGCATCCGCAACAACATCTCAGGCTCTTCGCGCAGCCGCGCCGCGGCGGCCGACACCATGTCCTGCCAGGGCGCGCTGAGCCACCCCAACGCGTACAGGTTGCGCTGGATGGTGTGCACCGCATGGGCGCCATGTTCATCGCTGGGAGCAGCGACGCCCAGTTGGGTGCTGCGTGGCAGCCCATCGGCCAGCTGCCCGACCGGGTCACTGCCGGCCGGAGCCGGACCGAACGGGGCACGCAATACCGCTCCCAGTACCCGACTCCACGCCAGCAATTGTCCGTATGCGCTCGAGAGCCGGCTGACGTCGGCCAGTGCATTGCGCAGATTGCCGTGCATGTACTGCAGCTGCTCTTCGTGGGTTTGGCGCAGATTCATCTCGGCGAACAAATCGCGCTGCATCATCAAGAACAGCGCCAGCGATACCAGCATGTAGAGCACGACCATCACCGCGGCCACGCTGAGCGAGAATGTCCACGTCACCCAGCCGACGGCCGCGGCCCCGATCGTGGCGATCAGCACCGCCAACACCGCCCAGGTGCACGCCTTCAGCATCATGCCGACGGTGCGCTGCCGGGCTCGCAACCGCTCGTCACCGGTATCGGCACCGGCGGATTGCAGTGCCGAAACCAGACTGGCGACCTCGCCGCGGGCGCGGCCCAGAAAGTCGGCAAGAATCGAACTGGCCTGCCACGCATAGCTTTTCGCCATCACGACCTGCCATTCGGCCAGCGCGCCACTGGCCGAGCGGGCCTCGAGTCCCGCCGCGGGATCCTGGTAGGCGCGCTGGAGTCGGTCGGCCACCTCGGCGGCGCCGAGGACATCGGCCGGGTGCACTGCGTCACAGCCGATGACCGCGGCCAACGAGGTCGGGATACCGCGGAATTCCTCGCCGCGGCCGCCCACCACGTCGGCAGCGTTCGCCACCACGCCGACCCCTGAGCCGACACCGATGGGCTCCATACCGGCACCGCGGCGACCGCCGTCGGCCAGGGTCAGGGCCCCGTTGACGAAATCGGTCCACAGTGCGCTGAGGTCGGCGTGGGCCCGCTGGTCGGTCGGCCCGGGCCCGCCGAGCGCGGCACTGAGAGTGTCCGCATTGCGGCCGACTTCCTCCCAGTTGGCCAGATCGGCGTTCGCGACGACCGCAAACGCCGAATTGCTGTTGCCGAACACCGTGCCCTGCACGGAGCCGACGACCGCCGCGGTGACGGTGCTCTTGACGGCGGACAGCCACGCGCCGGGTGCGTTGCGCAACGCCGCACCCATGAAGGTGCAGAACATACGCACCGCGGTCCAGATCGAGATCGCCGTTGCCGCGGAGTCCGGCACAGCCAGTCGCGGCCCTCGCAGCACATCACGATGCTTGGTCCAGAGCATGCGGGCCATCGTCTGGGTAGCGGTGGCGACATCGTCGACGTAGACCACCGGCAATTCCCCACCACGAGGCAGCGGCAACCGGCCGGCGGGATCGAACAGGTGAGTACGGAGCCGCTGCTCGACGACGGCGCTGTCGAGGCGACGGTAGAAGGAACGCACCACGCGCACCGTCTGCCCGGGCAGGATTTCCAGCGTGTCGAACGGAGTTCCGTCCACACCGGACCACATACCGGCGACAGCGGCGACTACCGGCGCGGCGCGCTGGGCGATGTCGACCGGGTCGACCAGGTGCCCCCAGGCGACCGCACCGAGTCCGGGGCTCGCGGAATCTTCCGGAGCGACGAGCAGATTGTGCCAGCCTTCCAGGATCAGGGTCGAATCGGCCGGCTGAGGGGCGGCCGAGCCGCCGGTGATCAGCGCCCGCAACAGGACGATCCGGGCACCCACCGCGCAACTTCGCACGATCTGCTCGATGGACTGTTCGGCGGCCAGCGATACACGTTGGGCTGGTTCGCCTTCAACGGGGACCAACACCGCGATACGAACGCGGCTGTATCGCTCGCTGGTCAAGAGCTGTTGCAATTGCACGCGTTCGCCGCGTCCCTGCCGTACCAGCGTGGCCGGTGTCGAGGGGCCGCCGAGCCTGGCATCGCTGATCCACACGAACGGGTCCAGCAGTCCGGCCGCCGAGTAGTCGGTCAGCACGGCAGTGACGTCCTCGCCGTAGTAGGAGGGCACCACCAATACCGTCAGCGCGGGCAACCGCGCGGTCGTGGTCAGAACGTGCCCCCTTCTGGGATCGCCACGTAGCTGCCATCGTCGATGAATGCCGGGCCCGAGGCCTGCCCCGTCGCCAACGCCGCGGCTTCGCGAGTCACGAGCCGGATCAGCGCGTCGGTGGCCCAGAACACTTCGGGCGCGACGTCACGGAAGATCGGCGTCTTTGCAGCTTTCGAGCGGGTCCCCACCGTGGTGAACGCCCCGTCGGGTGCGGCACCAGCGGCGTCGACGGGCAGGTACTGAGCGGCCACATCGCGAATCTGGCTCAGCCATTGTTCGCAGGCAGCGGCCCTCTCATCCGGTGTTGCCGCCGCGGCCACGGCCGGGACGCGGGACGTGATTCCCGGTCCGGCGGTCCCGGTCTTGAGGAACTCTCGGCACAGGGCCGCGGCGGACAGTTCCACGATGCCGCTCGCCGGGTCTTGGGCGTGCGCGTCGTAGAGCTGGCGCAGCACACCATAGGGGCGCAGCGAGCGCATCACCGGAGGCTCATGGGACTGCGCGATGGCTAGCAGCACGCTCTCGAGTACCGCCGGAAGCCAGTCGTAAGACGCTTGGAACGCCGCCGGCGGGGTGAGCAGCGGATTCGGGAAGGCCAGCCACTGGTTGTCCTGCCCGTCATAGATGCGCACCGGATCGGTATACGGGGAGGCCGGGATCTGGATTCGGCCGGTCATCTGCCCGAGGAACCAGCCGGCGGTCATGGTGCGCCGCTCGTCATCGGTCATCGGCAACGATGCCGCCAACGGCCGTGAGCGGCGCCACCGCCAGAACCCCGCCCGACCCGGACCGGCGATCTGGGCCCACTGCTGCGCGGCGGGCTTGAGCACCGAGTCGAACGCCAGCGGCGAATAGTTCGGGTAGGACCCGAAAATGTCGACTCGGGTCACGGTGTCCTCATCCGACAGTGACCGCTCGTAGTTGTCCTTGGTCGCCTGATCGATGCGCGGATTGGTGCGCAGCACGTCGGCCAGCGCATCGGAGACAGGTTGGCCGGCGAACGGGATCTCCGAAAACTTGTAGCGGTACTCGACCTGCTTGCCTGGATGCACCCGTTGCAGCGCCTGCTCGTTGACGCTCGCCAGCGGCCGTGCCAACGACAGCGCCTCGGCGAATTTGCCCGCGATGTCGCGGCGGCGCTCCGACAGTTCGGATTCGGCGGCACCCATCCCGGCGACGTAGTCGCGCAAGGACACCTTGCAGAACTCCTCGAACGACTCCCCCGGCCGCTGGATGTACATCCGCGCCCGCGACAGCAGTTCTGCGGGCCGGGTGTGCACGTTGAACTGCGCCATCGACGGAACCCGTGGTCGACCCGTTTCGGGATCGATGCCCAGCGCCCGGGTCACCCACGTCGACGTCCGCGTGATCAGTCCACCCGGCGCGGCGGTGCCTCCGGTTGTCGGCCACTGTCCGACCACAACCTGTCCGCACGCTGCGTCGATGGCGCTGCGCAGCGGAATCATCGCGGTGTTGCCGGCCACCGCCTTGGGCAGATCCGTCTCATAGCGTCCCTTGAACGCCGACGAGCTGATCAGCAGCACCTCGTTGTTGGCTTCCGAGAACCGAGGTGAGACGAGTTCGTCGGCGTCGGCGGGCCACGCCGCGTACTGGTCGGTGGCCAGCCGCGCCAGGCCTACGTCGGAGGGCTGTTCGGTGCGCGCCTTCTCCAACAAGATCATGGCCTCACCGAGCGCGTCGCGCAGTGGCGCCAACAGCTCGACTCCCATCACCTTCATCACGTCGGCTATGCGCGCGACGGCGTCGGCGTAGAGCTGTCGGCGCACGTTTGCGCGGAACCCGTCCATCGCCATGGCCAACACCTGATCGGCCCCTGACATCACCCCGCGCAGCGATCGCAGTGCGGCGTCGACCTGCGGCGGGACCCCGGTGATATCGGGAGCGCCCATGGCGCCCAGCTGCGCCGCGCCGGGGGCAAGCTGATCGTCGATGAAGCGCCGCAAGCGGTCGACCAATTCCCGCGCGTAGGGCAGCCCCATCGCCGATACGCTGCCGGCGACCATGTCCTCGAGGTGGTCGGCGAACTCGCGCTGCCACGCGAATGCCATCGCGTAGGCGGCTTCCGCGCACGCCCTCGACAGTTCGGGACCGCGGTTCTGCACGGCCTGCCGGAAAACCGGCACCCATTGGTCGGCGGTCATCCCCGCCGGGTTGGGCAGATAGCCGCGCAGCTGCCGA
>Ga0207658_10001079_pt1 | contig 22086 bp, 23 predicted proteins | sample KBSS33metaG_FD_184322 | JGI IMG/M metagenome (GOLD analysis project Ga0207658, IMG submission 184322) | Switchgrass rhizosphere microbial communities from Kellogg Biological Station, Michigan, USA - KBS S3-3 metaG (SPAdes) (version 2) | ecosystem: Host-associated > Plants > Roots > Rhizosphere...
GGACCCGACACCGGCCACGCCGCCGCCGGGCGCGTCGCCGCGCGAGGTGGTGCTGGTCAGTGGCATCTCCGGCTCGGGCAAGTCGGTCGCGCTGCATGCACTCGAGGACGCCGGTTTCTTCTGCGTCGACAACCTGCCGCCCGAGCTGCTACGCGATTTCCTGCGCCTCGAACAAGACCGCCAGGACCGGCGCCTGGCGATCGCGGTCGACGTGCGCAGCGCGGCCTCGCTGCCGCACCTGCTGCCACTGATCCAGCAGCTGCGCGCCGAGGGGGTCGCGATCCAGGTCGTGTTTCTCGACGCCAGCACCGACGCGCTGGTGCGACGCTTCTCCGAGACGCGCCGCCCGCACCCGTTGTCGGCCGAGCCGCCGCGCGGTTCGCCGGCGCGCCGAGTCGAGGACCATGCGCCAGACGAGCGCCGCGCGCTGGTCGACGCGATCGAACTCGAACGCGAGCTGCTCGCCGAACTGCGCGAACTCGCCACGGTGGTCGACACCAGCCAGCTGCGCAGCGCGCAGTTGCGTCTGTGGATGCGCGACCTGGTGCGCGCCGGCCACAACCGCCTGACGCTGGTGTTCGAGAGCTTCGCGTTCAAGCACGGCGTGCCGCTCGATGCCGACTACGTGTTCGACGTGCGCGTGCTGCCGAACCCGCACTGGGTGCCCGAGCTGCAGACGCTGACCGGCCGCGACGAGCCGGTCGCGGCCTACCTGCTCGCGCAGCCCGAGGTCGGCGAGATGCTGGCGCAGATCGAGGCCTTCCTCGCGCGCTGGCTGCCGGCGTTCGAGGCCGACCAGCGCAGCTACCTGACGGTGGCGATCGGCTGCACCGGCGGCCAGCACCGTTCGGTGTATTTCGCCGAAATGCTGGCGCAGCGTTTTGCTGCCCGCTCGGCGACGCTGATCCGCCACCGCGAGCTCGACGCGCGCGACTGAAGCGTCAGCGCATCGCAGCGCCGGCTGGCGTCAACAGCCGCCGCAACGGGGCCGGCACGCCCGCGGCCAGTGCTTCGTCCAGGCCGAACCAGCGGCCGGTCGGCCACGCGGCCGTCAGCGCCTCGCGGCGCGCAGCGCCCAGGCGATCGGGCAGCTGCCACAGCACCGGATGCAGGGTCCAGTCCAGGTGCGTCAAGGTGTGCGTGAAGCTGACCAGCGCCTGACCGCGGCCCGGCCAGCTGCCGCTCGCGGACTCGAACGCGGCGTGCGAATCGAACTCCGGCAGGCTCCACAGGCCGGCCCACACGCCGGTGGGCGGGCGCTGTACCAGCCAGACCTCGTCGCGCCACTGCAGGCGCAGCCAGACGTGCTCGCGTCTGCCGCGCTTGAGCTTGCGCGTCTTGACCGGGTAGCGCTCGGGCGTGCCGGCGCGCGCGGCCGCGCAGTGCGCATGCACCGGGCACAGCAGGCAACCCGGCGCGCGCTGCGTGCACAGCGTCGCGCCCAGGTCCATCAGGCCCTGCGTGTAGCGCTCGATGTCGCGTTCGGGCAGCAGCGCGGTGGCCTGTTCCCACAACGCGCGTTCGTGCTTCGCCTCGGCGAGGTCGGCGTCGAATGCGAGCACGCGCGTCAGCACGCGTTTGACGTTGCCGTCCAGGATCGCGACCCGCTCGCCGAAGCAGAATGCGGCAATCGCCGCGGCGGTCGAGCGCCCGATGCCGGGCAGTTGCGCGAGCGCCGCGCTGCTGCCGGGAAAGCGCCCGCCGTGCTGCTCGACGACCGCCTGCGCGCAGCGATGCAGGTTGCGCGCGCGGCTGTAGTAGCCCAGGCCGCTCCAGAGCGCGAACACATCATCGAGCGAGGCCGCGGCGAGTGCGGCCACATCCGGGAAGCGCTGCAGGAAACGCTCGTAGTAGCCGAGCACGGTCGCGACCTGCGTCTGCTGCAGCATGATCTCGGACAGCCAGACGCGGTACGGGTCGCGCGTGTTCTGCCACGGCAGCGTGTGCCGGCCGTGCGTGCGCTGCCAGGCGATCAGCGACGCGGCGAACGCGGGGGTCGGCTCAGGCGTGCGCACGTCGCCGCGCGCCGTCTTCCGCTTCGCGATCGGCCGCTACCGGCATTTGCAACGAGATCAGGTCGTTGCCCGCGATCGGGCCCGCCTTCGCCTGCTCCCGCAGTGCATCGAAAAGCTGGCGCGCGCGCCGCAGTGCCGCCTGCGCCCGCTCGTCCTGCGTTTCGAGCTCGACGATGCGCAGCTCGAGCTCGCTAGCCGCCGTCTGCACCCGTTCCAGCGATTCGCGCCGGCGCCGGAAATTGCGCCGCCGCTCGCGCAGCTGCGAATCCACCTGCGACGAGGTCGCCTTGTTCCAAAGTTCGAGCTCGGCGCTCGCGTTCTCGAACACGACGCGCAGCTTGGACATCAGCATGCGGCGGAACTGCTCAAGGAACTTCGGCTGCGCCAGCCGCAGCGCCTGGTTCAGACCGAGGTATTGCACGTAGCCGTCCTCGACCTCGCGCAGTTCGTCGGCGAAGCGCGCCAGGTCGGGCGACTTCGTCATCGCCAGGCCGAATCCGAACTCGCCGTTGAGCTTGCCGAACGACGCGCCGAGCATGTCGCGGATCTCGTTGCTGCGCTTCTGCGCGTCGTCGAGCAGCGCGCGCAGCCGCGCGCACAGCGCGATGAACGCCTTCTTCGCGCCGAGGTTCAGCAGCGACGCGCTCATCTGCGTCTGCATCGCCGCCACCTCGTCGCGCAGCCGGTCGGACGACAGCCGCGTCAGCGCGTCGCGCAGCATGCGGCTGTGAACCGTGCGCAGCGCGTGCAGGCGCACCGTGCACTGCTCGAACTCGGCGGTCTCGATGTCGACCCGTTCCAGCATCAGGCGCAGCTTGCCGGCGCTCTTGCCGCGCAGGCCACGCAGCTCGAATGTCTGCTCGGCGAGCTGGCGGCGCTGGTCGCCCAGACGCCGCGCGACATGGGTCTCGAGCTGCTGCGCGCCCTCGACCACGGCCTGCTCGAGCACCTGGCGGCGTTGCGGCAGCAGCTGCGCGCCGAGCGCCGCCTCGAGCGCCGGCAGGCGGCTGTCCTGCAGGGCCGCGGCGTCGCCGTCCACGCGCGCGGCAAGCGCCTGCCGTGCCGACAACGGGAACACGCGTTCGACGCCGATCCCGAGCGTGCGTGCCGTCTCGGCGCATTGCGAGGTGATCTGCGCGTCGACCTGTTCGACGGTGGCGAGCGGGTCGCGCAGCGCGTCGATCTTGTTCAGAACGACGAAGCGCGACAGCGCGTGCGTGCCGAGGTGGTCGCGCCAGACGCCGAGGTCGGACTTGGTCACCCCCGTGTCGGCGCCGAGGATGAAGACCGTCGCGTGCGCGCTCGGCAGCAGGCTCAGCGTCAGCTCGGGCTCGGCGCCGATCGCGTTCAGCCCCGGCGTGTCGAGCACCACCAGGCCCTGCTTCAGCAGCGGGTGCGGGTAGTTGATCAGCGCATGGCGCCAGGCCGGCACCTCGACCCGGTCTTCGTCGTCGACCGGCGGGTTGTCGTCCGGGGTTTCGTCGTCCCAGAAGCCGAGTTCGCGCGCCTGATCCTTCGCGACCCATTTCGTGCGGGTGACTTCCTGCAGCGCTTCGGACAGTCGCTCGGGGTCGCTGATCTGCAGCGGCCGGATCGTCCACGCGCGGCGTTGCGTGCGCAGCTCGGCGAGCGACAGGCCTTCGAGCCGCGTCTCGATCGGCAGCAGCATCAGCGCCGCGTTCTCGTCGGCGTCCCAGCCGAGTTCGACCGGGCACATCGTCGTGCGGCCTGGCGTGGCCGGCAGCACGCGGCGGCCGGTGTCGGCGAAGAAGATCGCGTTGATCAACTCGGACTTGCCGCGCGAGAACTCGGCGACGAACGCGACGACCAGCTTCTCGTTGCCCAGGCGCTCGCGCAACGCGGCCAGCTGTGCGGCCGCGGGCGGGTCGACCAGCTCGCGATCGGCGAGGTAGCGCGAGACATCGTCGAGGCGCCGCCCGAGCGTCATCCGCCAGCCGCTAAGGGCATCGAGGCTGATGGCGAACGAAGGCGTCATGGCTGGGAGGTTTGGCGTGGGGGTCGCGATGGCGGGCCATCGTAGCGCAAGGGTTCGGTGTGCGCGCAGGCGAAACATCTGCTCACCGACGAGTTCGCGACGAAGCGCGACGCAATGCGCAATTGTGTTAGCGGCGTTGGCAGCCGGGGCAGAAATACGTCGCGCGCTGGCCCTGAACGATGCGCCGGATGGTGCCGTCGCAACGCACGCAGGCCAGCCCCTCGCGGCCATAGACGCGCGCCTGGTTCTGGAACTCGCCGGCCATGCCGTGCGCGTCGCGAAAATTGCGCAGCGTCGAGCCGCCGAGCTCGAGGGCCTGCGCCAGCGTGCTGCGCACCGCCGCGGCGAGCCGCTCGCAGCGCGCAAGGCTGACGCGGTCGCCGCGCGTGCGCGGGTCGATGCCGGCCTCGAACAGCGCCTCGCAGGCGTAGATGTTGCCGGCGCCGACGACGATCGCGCCACCCAGCAGGGCCTGCTTGATCGCGACGCGCCGGCCGCGCAACGCGGCGTGCAGGTGGGCGCCGTCAAAGGCCGGGTCGAAGGGTTCGAGGCCGAGGCCAGCGAGCAGCTTGGCCGCCGCGCCGCGGTCGAGCGCAGGCGACCAGACCACCGCGCCGAAGCGCCGCGGATCGGTCAGGCGCAGCGTGCCGCGCGCGGTCACGAGGTCGAAGTGATCGTGCGGCCCCGGCGCCGCGCCGCGCGCGTCGAACGCGAGCGAACCCGACATCCCCAGGTGCATCAGCAAGCCGCCGCGATCCAGTGCAAGCCACAAATACTTACCGCGCCGCGTGACCTCGCCGACGACCTGCGCGACCAGCGATTCAGGTGCGCAGCCGAGAGGCCAGCGCAGGGGTTTGCCCAGGCGCACCGCCTGCACGCGCGCACCGCGGATGCGGTCGGCGAAGCTCTGGCGCGTGACCTCGACTTCGGGGAGTTCGGGCATGCGGGGAATTATCGGGCGCCCGAGCGGTCGCACCCCGGCGACCTAGAATGAATCGCAGCTTCTGGAGAGACTCGATGCCGACCCTCAATCCCCGAACCGGCCGCGCGTCGGCGCTGCCTGTGCTGTTGGCTTCGCTGCTGCTGCTCGCCACGTCGGCCCACGCTCAGGACGCGCCGCCGGCATCGGCCGCGCCGGAGAAGATCGAGAACTCGGCGATGAACGCCCCGCTGTTCCAGCAGTTGCTGATCGGCGAGATCGAGTTGCGCGAAGGCGACCTCGCAGCCGCCTACCAGCTGATCCTCGATGCGGCCCGCCGCACGAAGAACGAGCAGTTGTTCCGCCGCGCCACCGACATCGCGCTGCAGGGCCGCGCCGGCGATGAGGCGCTGGTGGCGGTGAAGGCGTGGCGGCTGACGCTGCCCGATTCGCTCGATGCGCTGCGCTATCAGGTGCAGCTGCTGGTGCAGCTGAACCGCACCGCCGAGGTCGTCGAGCCGCTGCAGGCGCTGATCAAGGCGACGCCGGCCATCGAACGCCCGGCGCTGATCAGCGGGCTGCCGCGCCTGCTTGCGCGCAGCAGCGACCACAACCAGGCCGCGCAGGTCATCGAACGGGTGCTGCTGCCCTATGCGGACGCGCCCGAGACGCGCGTCCCGGCGCGCGTCGCGATCGGCCGCGGCTGGCTCTCGGCGATCAATGGCGAGAAGGCGCTCGCGCTGGCGCAGAACGCGCACGAACTCGACCGCAGTGCCGAAGGGCCGGCCGGTCTCGCGCTCGAGATGATGCCCGGCACGCCGGCCGCCGAGGAAATTGTCAAGGATCATCTGGCCGCCAAGCCCGACAGCAACGCGGTGCGCCTGCTCTACGTGCGCACGTTGCTGGCATCGCAGCGCCTGGCCGATGCGACCGGGCAGCTCGAGACGCTGACGCAGAACTCGCCGAACCTGCCGCAGGCCTGGCTGACGCTGGGCGCGTTGCATGTGCAGCTGCGCGAGCCGGTCCCGGCGACTGCCGCGCTGCAGAAGTACATCGCGCTGGTGCAGACGACCGACGTACCCGCCGCCGCCCCCGATGCAGGTGCCGACGAAGACGACGCGGCGCCGGCATCGAAGGACGACGCGCTGACGCGCGGCTACCTGCTGCTGTCGCAGGCCGCCGATCAGCAAGGCGACTTCAAGGCCGCCGAGGCCTGGCTCGCGAAGATCGACAGCCCGAAGCGCGCGCTCGAGGTGCAGGCGCGCCGCGCCTCGCTGCTGGCGCGCGAAGGCAAGGTCGCGCAGGCGCGGGAGCTGATCCGCCGCCTGCCCGAGAAGAGCCCCGAGGACGCGCGCGCCAAGGTGCTCGCCGAGGCGCAGGTGCTGCGCGACGCGAAGCTGTGGCGCGATGCGAACGACGTGCTCGCTCAGGGGAACAAGAAGTTCCCCGACGACGTGGACCTGATCTATGAGCAGTCGATGATGGCGGAGAAGCTGAATCGTCTGGCCGACATGGAGCGACTGCTGCGCCGCGTGATCGAGCTCAAGCCGGATCACCAGCAGGCCTACAACGCGCTCGGCTACTCGCTGGCGGAACGCAACCTGCGCCTGCCCGAAGCGCGCAGCCTGATCAAGAAGGCGCTGGAGCTCAGCCCCGGCGAACCCTCGATCACCGACAGCCTGGGCTGGGTCGAGTACCGCCTGGGCAACCGCGACGAAGCGGTACGGCTGCTGCGCGAGGCCTACCGCGGCCAGCCCGATGCCGAGATCGCCGCGCATCTGGGCGAAGTGCTGTGGGTCAATGGCCAGATCGACGAAGCCCGGCGCATCTTCAGCGAGGCGCGCAAGCGCGACGCCGGCAACGACGTGCTGCGCGAGACGCTGGCGCGGCTGCGCGTCGATCTGTGAGTGCGCGAGCCCGGGCCGCGGCGCTGCTGGCAGCGCTCGTGCTGGCGGCGTGCGCCTCGGTACCGCAGGGCGCGCCGCCGGTGGGCGAGGCGCTCTCCGGGCGGCTGGCGGTGCGCGTCGACGGCAGCGACGGTGTCGCGCCGCGCTCCGAGAACGCGGCCTTCGAGTTGCAAGGCAGCCCGCAGGTCGGCCGCCTGAACCTGTCGACGCCGCTGGGCAGCGTCATCGCGCAGGCACGCTGGGCGCCGGGCTCGGTCGTGCTGGCCACGCCACACGGTGAGCGCAGCTTCGCCGACCTGGACGCGCTGACGCGCGAGGTGCTCGGCGAGAGCGTGCCGGTTGCCGCGCTGTTCGATTGGCTGCGGGGACGGCCCTGGCCCGGCGCGTCGAGCACTGCCAGCAGCGCGCCCGCGGAGCCCGGCTTCGCGCAGCTCGGCTGGGCGGTGAGCCTGGCGCGCTTCGACGAGGGCTGGGTGGTGGCACATCGCGAACGCGCACCGGCAGTCACAGTGCGCGCGAAGCTCGACCGGCCATGAGCATCCAGGCGCTCTACGACGTCGCCGCGCCGGCCAAGCTGAACCTGTTCCTGCATGTCGTCGGCCGGCGCGTCGACGGCTATCACCTGTTGCAGTCGCTGTTCGTGCTGATCGACTGGTGCGACACCTTGCACTTCGAGCGCCGCAGCGACGGGCAGCTCGCCCGCCACGACCTCGGTCCGGCGTTGCCGGCCGACGACCTGTGCGTGCGCGCCGCGCGGGCGCTGCAGGACGCGAGCGGCACGGCGCTCGGCGCCGACATTTCCATCGCGAAAGCCGTGCCCTGGGGCGCCGGCATGGGCGGGGGCAGTTCCGATGCGGCGTCGACCCTGCTCGCGCTGAACCGCCTGTGGAGCCTGAACTGGCCGCGCGCGCGGCTGGCCGCGCTGGGGCTGACGCTCGGTGCCGACGTGCCGTTTTTCGTCGGCGGGCGCGATGCGATCGTCGAAGGGATCGGGGAGCGGCTCACCCCGGTGCCGGTGCCGGCGCAGTGGCTGGCGGTCGTCAAGCCCCCGGCCGGCATCGAAACCCGTGCCATTTTCGGCAGCCCGTTGCTGGTCCGAAACACCGAACCTGCTATACTTGAAAGCTTCGCTGCAAATGGTCAGCAGAACGACCAGCAAGAGCTCATGACGCCCGGTTTCGGCGCCAACGATCTGCAGGCCGCGGCGGAGGCAGAATGCGCGCAAGTGGTGCAGGCGGCTTCGATGCTGTACCAGCGCTTCGGCAACAGCCGCATGACCGGTTCGGGCAGCGCCGTGTTTGCGAGAGCAGGCACCGGCGACCAACCCGCGGCGGCGATGCCGGCGGATCTTGCGCCGGGCTGGGTCGGCCGGATGTGCCGCAGCCTGGGTGAACACCCGCTGGTGGGGTGGGCCGCAGACTGAAGAGCGTGGTTGCGGTGGGCAGACGAAAGTCTGTCGACCTGTGTAGGGGAGTCGCCAAGTTGGTTAAGGCATCGGATTTTGATTCCGACATGCGAAGGTTCGAATCCTTCTTCCCCTGCCAAATTTTCTGAACCCGGTGGTCCCTCCAAGTGCGGGCCGGGGCTGATTCGGAGGGCCGCACATTGCGCCCACAAAGCCTCGTCGGAGGGAACGTGCTTTTCAACACACTGCTGTTCACCGGGAATGCGAACCCTGCGCTGGCACAGGAGATCGCCACGCACCTGGGCGTCGAACTCGGCAAGGCGCGCGTCGGTCGTTTCTCCGACGGTGAGGTCGACGTCGAGATCCAGCAGAACGTGCGCGCCCGCGACATCTTCGTGGTCCAGCCGACCTGCGCGCCGACCAACGAAAACCTGATGGAGCTGTGCATCATGGTCGACGCGCTGCGGCGCGCTTCGGCCCGGCGCGTCACGGCCGTGATCCCCTACTACGGCTATGCGCGCCAGGATCGCCGCCCGCGTTCGACGCGCGTGCCGATCAGCGCCAAGGTCGTCGCCAACATGCTCGAGGCCGTCGGCGTCGAGCGGCTGCTGACGATGGACCTGCATGCCGACCAGATCCAGGGTTTCTTCAACATCCCGGTCGACAACATCTACGCGTCGCCGGTGCTGCTGTCGGACCTGCAGTCCAAGCGCTATGAAAACCTCGTGGTCGTCTCGCCCGACGTCGGCGGCGTGGTGCGCGCCCGCGCGCTTGCAAAGCAGCTGAACTGCGACCTGGCCATCATCGACAAACGGCGCCCGAAGGCCAATGTCTCCGAGGTGATGCACGTGATCGGCGACATCGACGGTCGCACCTGCGTGATCATGGACGACATGACCGACACCGCCGGCACGCTGGTCAAGGCCGCCGAGGTGCTGAAGGAGCGGGGCGCAAAGCGCGTTTTCGCGTACTGCACCCACGCGGTGTTCTCCGGCCCGGCGCTGGAACGCATCAAGAACTCGCAGCTCGACGAGGTCGTGATCACCAACACCATTCCGCAGAACCAGGATGTCACAAGTTGCCCGAAGGTGCGCCAGTTGTCGGTGGCCTTCCTGTTCGCCGAGACCATCCGCCGCATTTCCGATGGCGAATCGGTCACCTCGCTGTTCGCGGAGCAGAACAGCAATTTCTAGCGAATGGATCAGCGGGCTCCGCGTTGCGGAGCCCTTTCCGGTTGCGGGGCTTCGCCCCGTTTTAACGAAGAGCCTGGTCGCGGGCCTTCACATTTTGGAGCTACAGATGAAATTCACCGCTTTCGAGCGCACGTTGCAGGGGACCGGAGCGAGCCGCCGCCTGCGCAATGCGCAAAAGGTTCCCGGGATCGTTTATGGCGCGGGCACGCCGGCGATGATCGAACTCGATCACAACGCCCTGTTCTTCGCGCTGAAGAAGGAGGCCTTCCACTCGTCCATCCTCGAGATGGAACTGGCGGGCAAGAGCGAGCAGGTGCTACTGCGTGACTACCAGATGCACCCGTTCCGCCCGATCGTGCTGCACATCGACTTCCAGCGCGTCGACGCGACCACCAAGATCGTCAAGAAGGTGCCGCTGCACTTCATCAACGAAGAGAACTCGCCCGCCGTCAAGACCGATGCCTGCATCGTCAACCACGTCGTCACCGAACTGCGCATCTCGTGCCTGGCATCGCAGCTGCCCGAGTTCCTGACGATCGACCTGGGCGAGCTGACCAAGGGCCAGACCCTGCACGTCAACGACATCAAGCTGCCCGCCGGCATCAAGGTGATGACGCAGGGCAAGCCGAACCCGGTGATCGTGTCGGTCGTGGCGCAGGCGGCCGAGGAAGAGGTCGTCGCAGCGCCGGTCATCGTCGCGCCCGCGGCCGCCGAGAAGAGCAAGGCCAAGAAGACCGAGAAGCAGAACAAGAAGTAGAAGAAACAAGAACAACGCACCCGCAAGGGTGATGCGAAGCCCCACTTCGGTGGGGCTTTTTTGTGCGCGCTCGACTCGATAATTGAAGCCATGATTCGACTCCTTGTCGGCCTGGGCAACCCGGGCCCCGAATACGCAGCGACGCGGCACAACGCCGGCTTCTGGTTCATCGACGCGGTCGCCCGCGAACTGCGCACGAGCCTGGCACCCGAGCGCAGCTACTTCGGTCTGGCGGCGCGGGTGAACCGGCCCGACGGCCCGGTCTGGCTGCTCGAGCCGATGACCTTCATGAACCTGTCGGGCAAATCGGTCGCGGCGCTGGCACGCTTCTTCAAGATCGCGCCGGGCGAGATCCTGGTCGCGCACGACGAGCTCGACCTGCTGCCCGGCCACGTCAAGATGAAGCTCGGCGGCAGCCACGCCGGCCACAACGGCCTGAAGGACATCCAGGCGCAACTCGGCAGCGCCGACTTCTGGCGCCTGCGCCTGGGCATCGGCCACCCCGGCGTGAAGGCCGAGGTCGTCGACTACGTGCTGCGCAAGCCGATCGCCGAGCAGCGCGACGCGATCGCCACGAGCATCGAGCGCGCGGTCTCCGCGCTCGACCTGCTGCTGGCCGGTGAGATGGACCACGCGTTGATGAAGGTGCATGCGAAGCCGCCGCGGCCCAAGCCACCGAGACCCATTGCCGACGACGCGCCGAAGGGGTCAGACGAACCGAAGGAGCCGACATGAAAGCCATCGCTTCTGCACTGCTGCTGTGTCTTCTGAGCGCGCTCGCGGACGCGCAGCCGGTCTACCGCTGCGGCAACGCCTATTCGCAGTCGCCCTGCCCGGTGGGCGGACGAATCGTCGATGCAACCGACCCGCGTAGCGCGGCCCAGCGCGCCGAGGCGCGGCGCGTGGCGGCCGACGAGCATCGCCTCGCGGCCGAGCTGCGGCGCGACCGGTTGGCCGACGAGAAGGCGGCGAAGCCGTCGGGTGCCGGCAGCCTGAGCGGGCCGGCTGTGGCGAGCCATGCCGTAGCGGCCGGGTCGCACCTGAAGAAGAAGCGGCGCAGCGCGGCCAAGTCGCCGGCGATCGAAGAAGTCGTCGTGCTCGACCCGAGCACCGTCAAGCGGCGCGGCGCCAGCCGCTGACTGTCAGGCGCCGGTCGAAGACGGCGCGCCGGCGGCCTGCTGCAGGCGCCGGTACTTGGCCCAGAGCGACTCCTGCGACTCGACATGCTCTGGATTGATGGGAATGCAATCGACCGGGCACACCTGCACGCACTGCGGCTCGTCGAAGTGGCCCACGCATTCGGTGCACTTGGCCGGATCGATCTGGTAGAAGTCCGCGCCCATCGAGATCGCCTGGTTAGGGCACTCGGGCTCGCAGACATCGCAGTTGATGCATTCGTCGGTGATCAGAAGGGCCATTGCAAGCTCACGCCTCGGTCATCTTCACCCGCTGATGCAGCCGGCTCAGCACCGAGGGTGACACGAACTTGGAGACATCACCGCCCAAGGTGGCAATCTCGCGTACGAAAGTGCCCGAGACGAACTGGTAGCGGTCGCCCGGCGTCAGGAACACCGTCTCGACGTCCGGCATCAATTGGCGGTTCATACCTGCCATCTGGAATTCGTACTCGAAGTCGCTGACGGCACGCAGGCCACGCACCACCACCTTGCCGCCGTTCTCGACTACGAAGTCGCGCAGCAACCCGCGAAACGCCATCACCTCGACGTTTGGGTACTTGCCCGCGAGCTCGGTCGCAATGTCCAGCCGCTCGGCGATCGTGAACATCGTGCGCTTGTGGTGGCCCGCCGCGACGGCGACGATCAGACGCTCGAACAGGCGGCTGGCGCGACGCATCAGGTCTTCGTGACCCAGGGTCATCGGGTCGAACGTGCCCGGGTAGACGGCGGTGAGTTTGGTCACGGAGGTCAAGGCGCGCTCCCGGCGTTGAATTCGGCCGCAGTGTAGCCGCGGAGGCTCGACTTCAGTCGGCGCGACGCAACAGATGAAAGTGGACCGCCCCGGCGCGGCCCTGGCGGTGCAGCGTCAGCCCGAATGCAGGTAGCGCCACCGGTTGCAGCGCGGCGCCGGCCTCGACGTAGACGAAGCCCTGCGGCACCACCAGCCGCGCCGCCAACGCGAGCGCCGGCTCGACCAGCGGCGCATCGAACGGCGGATCGATGAAGACCAGCTCGAAAGATGCGGGTGCGCAACGCGCCATCCAGGGCAGCGCATCGACGGTCTCGACGCGCAGTTGCTCGGCGTTCAGGCGCTGCTTCGACTCGCTCAGGCTCAGCGCCAGGCGGCGCTCGCGCTCGAGCAGCACGACCTGCGCGGCGCCGCGCGATGCGGCCTCGAAACCGAGCGCGCCCGAGCCGGCGAAGGCATCGAGGCAGCGCCAGCCGCTGAGGTCTTGCCCGAGCCAGTTGAACAGCGTCCCGCGCACCCGGTCCGGCGTGGGACGCAGCCCGGGCATGTCGGGCACCGGCAACTTGCTGCGCTTCCACTGCCCACCGATGATCCGGACTTCGCCGGCCGGCCTCATTGCCGCACCGGGATGCCGTCGCGCACCAGCAGGGCCTTGGCCTGACCGACCGTGAACTCGCCGTAGTGGAAGATGCTCGCGGCCAGCACCGCATCGGCGCCGCCGATGCGGATGCCGTCGGACAGGTGCTCCAGCGCGCCGACGCCGCCCGAGGCGATCACCGGTACGCTGACCGCGTCGCTGACCGCGCGCGTCAGCGCCAGGTCGAAGCCGCTTTTGGTGCCGTCGCGGTCCATGCTCGTCAGCAGGATCTCGCCGGCGCCGTGCTCGACCATCGTGCGTGCCCAGGCGACCGCGTCCAGCCCGGTGTTCTTGCGGCCGCCGTGGGTGTAGACCTCCCAGCCATGGCCATCGGCGCGTGCCTTGGCGTCGATTGCGACGACGATGCACTGCGCACCGTACTTCTGCGAGGCGTCGCGGATCAGCTGCGGGTTCGCGACCGCGGCCGAGTTGAAGCTGACCTTGTCGGCGCCGGCGTTGAGCAGGCGGCGCACATCCTCGACCGTGCGCACGCCGCCGCCGACCGTCAGCGGAATGAAGACCTGCGCGGCCACCGCCTCGATGATGTGCAGGATCAGGTCGCGCCCGTCGCTGGTGGCGGTGATGTCGAGGAACGTGAGTTCGTCGGCACCCTGCTCGTTGTAGCGCGCCGCGATCTCGACCGGGTCGCCGGCATCGCGCAGCTCGACAAAGTTGACGCCCTTGACGACGCGGCCGCCGGTCACGTCGAGGCAGGGAATGATGCGTTTGGCGAGCAAGCGGTTCAGGCGCCGTTGAGTTCGTCGGCGCGCGCCTGCGCGGCGGCGAAGTCGAGATCGCCGCTGTAGATCGCGCGACCGCAGATCACGCCCTGGACGCCCTGGTCCTGCACCGCGCAGAGCTGGTCGATGTCGGTCATGCTGGACAGCCCGCCCGACGCGATCACCGGAATCGTCAGCGCCTGCGCGAGCTTGACGGTCGCGTCGATGTTGATGCCCGAGAGCATGCCGTCGCGGCCGATGTCGGTGTAGATCACGCCTTCGACGCCGTAGTCCTGGAACTTGCGGGCCAGGTCGATCACCTCGTGGCCGGTGAGCTTGCTCCAGCCGTCGGTGGCGACCTTGCCGTCCTTCGCATCCAGTCCGACGACGATGTGGCCGCCGAAGGCCGAGCAGGCGTCGCGCAGGAAGCCCGGGTTCTTGACCGCCGCGGTGCCGATGATGATGTAGGAGAGGCCGTCGTCGAGGTAGCGCTCGATCGTGTCCAGATCGCGGATGCCGCCGCCGAGCTGCACCGGGATCTCCTCGCCGACCTCGGCCAGGATCGCCTTGATCGCCCCCTCGTTGACCGGCTTGCCGGCGAACGCGCCGTTCAGGTCGACCAGGTGCAGCCGCCGCGCGCCGGCGTCGACCCAGCGCCGCGCCATGCGCGCCGGGTCTTCGCTGAAGGTGGTGGAGTCGTTCATGTCGCCCTGCTTCAGGCGCACACAGTGACCGTCTTTCAGGTCGATCGCGGGAATGAGCAACATGGCCGGCAGGGCAAGGGACCGTTCACGGGGTCCAGTGGAGGAAGTTGCGGTACAGCGCCAAGCCGTGTTCGGCGCTCTTTTCGGGGTGGAACTGGGTGGCGAAAATATTATCGCGCGCCAGCGCCGAGGTAAAGCGCGTTCCGTAGTCGGTTTCGCCGACGCTGTGGCTGGGCGCCGACGGGCGGGCGTAGAAGCTGTGCACGAAATAGAAGTACGCGCCGTCCGGCACGCCCTGCCACAGCGCGTGCGGCCGCGCCTGGTAGACGCGGTTCCAGCCCATCTGCGGCACCTTGTAGCGGCTGCCGTCGGGCTGCAGCTGGCCCTCGAGCCGGAAGCGCACGACCTCGCCGGCGATCAGGCCCAGGCCCGCGGTTCCCAGGTCCGGTGGCCCTTCCTCGCTGCGCGACAACAGCATCTGCATGCCCACGCACACGCCCATCAGCGGCTTGTTCGCCGCGGCGTGCAGCACGGCCTCTTGCAGGCCGGACTCGCGCAACTCACGCATGCAGTCGGGCATCGCGCCCTGGCCGGGCAGCACGACGCGCTCGGCAGCGAACACCTCGTCGGGTCGCGAGGTGACGATCACGTCCACGTCCGCATCGCGCGCCACATGCATCACCGCCTGCGACACCGAGCGCAGGTTGCCCATGCCGTAGTCGACGACGGCGACCGTGCGTCTCACGCTGGTGGCTCCGTGGCAGCGAGCACGATCGAACTCAACTAGAGGCTCCCCTTGGTCGACGGAATCACGCCGGCCGCGCGGGGATCGATCTCCAGCGCCATGCGCAGCGCGCGTGCGAAGGCCTTGAAGATCGTCTCGCACTGGTGGTGCGCGTTGTCGCCCTGCAGGTTGTCGATGTGCAGGGTCACGCCGGCGTGGTTCGAGAACCCCTGGAAGAACTCGAAGACGAGCTGCGTGTCGAGCGCGCCGATCATGCCGCTCTTGAAGTCGACCCGCATGTGCAGCCCCGGCCGGCCGGAGAAATCGATCACGACGCGCGACAACGCCTCGTCCAGCGGCACGTAAGCGTGGCCGTAACGACGCAACCCCTTCTTGTCGCCCACCGCCTTAGCCATCGCCTGGCCCAGCGTGATGCCGACGTCCTCGACCGTGTGGTGACCGTCGATGTGCAGATCGCCCTGGGCCTCGATCTCGAGATCGATCAGCGCATGGCGCGCAATCTGGTCGAGCATGTGGTCGAAGAAGCCGATGCCGGTCGCGAAGGTGGCGGCGCCGGTGCCGTCGAGGTTCAGCGCGACGCGGATCTTGGTCTCGTTGGTGTGGCGGACCACTTCCGCGCGACGTTGGAGATTCGGTTCGACGATCGTCATCACAGGCTCGCTTTCAGCGCATCGACCATCAGGACATTCTCTTCCGGCGTTCCGACGGTCAGCCTCAGGCAGTTCTTCAGCAGCGGGTGCAGGCCCTCGATGTTCTTCACCAGCACGCCGCGTGCCCGCATGCCCTCGAAACTCCTCTTCGAGTCTGGCACGCGTACCAGAATCATGTTGGCCTCGCTCGGGAACGGCGTCGTGCCGGGCAGGCGGCGCAGGGCCTCGAGCAGCTTCGCGCGCTCGGCACGCAGGACTTCAGCTTGGTGCGCGAACTCGTCGGCATGCGTCAGCGCGAACAGCGTCGCCTCGGCGTTCAATGCGCTGATGTTGTACGGCGGGCGCACCTTGTCGATCTCGGCGATCAGCGTCGCGGCGCCGACCATGTAGCCCAGCCGCACGCCGGCCAGGCCGAACTTGCTCAGCGTGCGCATCACCAGAACATGCTCGTGGCGCGCGACCCGGCCCATCCAGCTGCGCGACGAAAACGGCTGGTAGGCCTCGTCGATCACGACCAGCCCGTCCTGCGCGCCGACCGCAGCCACGATGCGCTCGACCGCGCCCTCGTCGAACAGGTTCGCGGTCGGGTTGTTCGGGTAGGCGATGTAGGTCAGCGCCGGGCGATGCGTCTCGATCGCGGCCAGCATCGCAGGTTCGTCGAGCTCGAAGTCGGCGGTCAGGGGCACGCCGGCGAACTTCAGCCCCTGCAGCTTGGCCGACATCTCGTACATCACGAAACCCGGCAGCGGCGCGAGCACGACCGCACCCGGCAGGTCACAGGCCAGCGCCAGCAGCGAGATCAGTTCGTCCGAGCCGTTGCCCAGCATCAGCCGGCAACCGGCCGGCAGATCGACATAGCTCGACAGCGCCGCGATCACGTCGGCGACGCAGCCGACCGGGTAGCGGTTGATCGCGACACGGCCCAACCGCTCGCCCAGTTCGCGCTGCAGATGCTCGGGCAAGCGGAACGGGTTCTCCATCGCGTCGAGCTTCACGAGGCCCGCGCTGTCCTGGATCGCGTAGGCATGCATGGACTGGACATCCTGGCGGATCGTCTTCTTCAGTCGCTCGTCCAGCGTTGCCATCACGGGCCCCTCTTCATCGGTGTCTTCAGTCGCATCTCGGCCGCGCGCGCGTGCGCCTGCAGCCCTTCGCCGTAGGCGAGCTCGGCCGCGATGGGCCCGAGCTGCTGCGCGCCGGCCTCGCTGACCTCGATCAGGCTGCTGCGCTTCTGGAAGTCGTAGACGCCCAGCGGCGACGAGAAGCGCGCGGTGCCCGAGGTCGGCAGCACGTGGTTCGGTCCGGCGCAGTAGTCGCCCAGGCTTTCGCTCGTGAACGCACCGAGGAAGATCGCGCCGGCGTGGCGCAGCAGCGGCTCCCAACGCTGCGGGTCGCGCGAACTCACTTCCAGGTGCTCGGGCGCGATGCGGTTGCTGATCGCGCAGGCCTCTTCCATGCTGCGCGTGTGGATCAGCGCGCCGCGGCCTTCGAGCGACGCGCGGATCACGTCGCGCCGCGGCATGTCGGGCAACAGCCGGTCGATCGCGGCCTTGACCTCAGCGAGGTAGGCCGCGTCCGGGCACAGCAGGATGCTCTGCGCCAGCTCGTCGTGCTCGGCCTGGCTGAACAGGTCCATCGCGACCCACTCGGGGTTCGTGCTGCCATCGGCGAGCACCAGGATCTCGCTAGGCCCGGCGATCATGTCGATGCCGACGACGCCGAACACGCGCCGCTTCGCGCTCGCGACATAGGCGTTGCCCGGCCCGGTGATCTTGTGCACCGCCGGCACGGTCGCGGTGCCGTAGGCGAGTGCGCCGACCGCCTGCGCGCCGCCGATCGCGAACGCGCGGTCGACACCGGCGATCGCGGCCGCGGCCAGCACCATCGGGTTGCGCTCGCCGCGGGGCGTCGGCACGGTCATGACGATCTCGCCGACGCCGGCGACCTTGGCCGGCAGCGCGTTCATCAGCACGCTCGACGGATACGTCGCCTTGCCGCCCGGCACGTAGATGCCCACGCGCTCCAGCGGCGTGACCTTCTGGCCCAGCAGCGTGCCGTCGGCATCGCGGTAGCTCCACGAACGGCCGCAGGCCTCGAGCTGGCGCTCGTGGTAGCTGCGCACGCGCTGCGCGGCGGCCTCGAGCGCGGTGCGCTGCGCCGCCGGAATTGCGTCCAGCGCCGCGAGCAGTTCGTGGCGCGGGATCTCGAGCGCCGCGACGCTGGTCGCGTCGACGCCGTCGAAGCGGCGTGTGTACTCGAGCACCGCCGCGTCGCCGCGGGCGCGCACGTCGGCCAGGATCGCGCCGACGCTGTCCTCGATCGACTGATCGGTCTCGGCCGACCAGTGCAGCACGCGCTGGAACTCGGCCTCGAAGTTTTCGGCCGTGGTCGGGAGCACGCGGATGTTCACCGCGCTCATGGCAAGGGCCCGACCGCCGCCTCGAACGCGTCGATGATCGCGCGCAGCGGCTCGCGCTTGAGCTTGAGTGCGGCCTGGTTGACGATCAGCCGCGACGAGATCGCCATGATCTGCTCGACCTCGACCAGCTGGTTCGCCTTGAGCGTGTTGCCGGTCGATACCAGGTCGACGATCGCGTCGGCCAGGCCGGTCAGCGGCGCCAGTTCCATCGAGCCGTAGAGCTTGATCATGTCGACGTGCACGCCCTTGTTCGCGAAGTGGTCGCGGGCGATCTGCGTGTACTTGGTGGCCACACGGATGCGCGAGCCCTGCTTCACCGCCGCGGCGTAGTCGAAGTCGGCCCGGACCGCGACGCTCATGCGGCACTTCGCGATGTTCAGGTCCAGCGGTTGATAGAGCCCCTCGCCGCCGTGCTCCAGCAAGGTGTCCTTGCCGACCACACCGAGATCGGCGCCGCCGTGCTGCACGTAGGTCGGCACGTCGGAGGCGCGCACCAGCACCAGGCGGACATCGCTGCGGGTGGTGTCCACGATCAGCTTGCGCGTCTTCTCCGGGTCTTCGGCCACGCCGATGCCCGCGGCCTGCAGCAGCGGCACGATCTCGTCGAAGATGCGGCCTTTCGGTAGCGCGAACGTGATCACTTGAATCTTTCGATGTCGGCGCCGATGCCGCGCAGCTTCGCTTCCATCTGGTCGTAGCCGCGGTCGAGGTGGTAGATGCGGTCGACGACCGTGTCGCCGTCGGCCACCAGCCCGGCAATCACCAGGCTCGCGGACGCGCGCAGGTCGGTGGCCATCACGGTCGCGCCCGACAGGCGTTCGACGCCGTGCACGACCGCGGTGTGCCCGTCGACCTCGATAGATCGGAAGAGCCGCACGAGTTCGCCGACGTGCATGAAGCGGTTCTCGAAGATCGTCTCGGTCACCGCTGCCGTGCCTTCGGCGATGCAGTTGAGCACCATGAACTGGGCCTGCATGTCGGTCGGGAACGCCGGGTACTCGCTGGTGCGCAGGCTCACCGCCTTCGGACGGCCCGTGCTCTTCACGCGGATCCAGCCGTCGCCCGCCTCGATCTGCACGCCGGCCTCGCGCAGCTTCTCGATCGGCGTCTCGAGGTGGCGCGCGTCGGCGTGCGACAGCAGGACGTTGCCGCCGGTCGCCGCAACGGCGCATAGGAAGGTGCCGGTCTCGATGCGGTCGGGGATCACCGTGTGCGTCACGCCGTGCAGCCGCTCGACGCCGTTGATGCGGATGCGGCGCGTGCCGTGGCCCTCGATCTGGGCGCCCATGCCGATCAGCATCTCGGCGAGGTCGGGGATCTCGGGCTCCTGCGCGGCGTTCTCGAGGATCGTCTCGCCGTCGGCCAGCGTGGCAGCCATCAGCAGGTTCTCGGTGCCGGTCACGGTGACCATGTCGGTCGTGATGCGGGCGCCCTTGAGGCGCGCCGCCCGGGCGACGATGTAGCCGTGCTCGACCGAGATCTCGGCGCCCATCGCCTGCAGCCCCTTGATGTGCTGATCGACCGGGCGCAGCCCGATCTCGCAGCCGCCGGGCAGCGAGACCCGCGCCTCGCCGAAGCGCGCCAGCAGCGGGCCGAGCACCAGGATCGACGCACGCATCGTCTTCACCAGGTCGTACGAGGCTTCGTGCGACGTGACCTTGGCGGCGTTCAGCGTCACGACCTCGGGCCGGGCATCGCTGTGCTCGATCGCCACGCCCAGGCTGGCGAGCAGCTTGAATGCGGTGCGCACGTCGTGCAGGCGCGGCAGGTTGCGGATCGTCACCGGCTCGGCGCTGAGCAGCGCCGCGCAGAGTTCGGGCAGCGCGGCGTTCTTCGCGCCGGAGATCGTGACCGTGCCTTCGAGCCGGCGGCCGCCGCGGATCAGGAGTTTGTCCATAGGGTTAGCGTCGCCCCAGGCTTCGCACACGGCCTTCGGCGCGGAGGGTTCGGTCGGGGCCGACACCACGCCGTCGGCCGCAGCGAAGCCTGCGGCCGGTGTTCAGTGGTGGTGGTGTGCGGAAGCCGAACCGGGCTCGGCGACCGGGGCGGTGACCTTGGAAACTGCGGCCCATTCGGCCGGTGTGAGCGTCTTCATCGACAGGGCGTGGATTTGCTCGCGCATTCTATCGCCCAGCGCCTCGTAGACGCGGCGCTGGCGCGCGACGCGGCTCGTGCCCTCGAACGCGGCCGACACGATCGTGGCGAAGAAGTGGCGCCCGTCGCCCTCGACATCGATGTGCTCGCAGGCCAGCCCCTGGGCGATGAAACGCTGGATGTCGTCGGGGGTGGGATCGGCCATGGTGACGCGATTTTAGCGGTACGGCCACCGAGCCCGCCGCCACGACGGCGCCTGGCCTGACACAACGAGCCCGACGTGCCCCGTCTTCCACCTGGCCCGCACCTTAGTGGCGGATCTTGTAGCCTATCTTCAGCAGGTGCAGGCACAACCCGCAGATGACGACGAGGCTCGCGCCCACGACCACCAAGCCGGTCCACGGCGACACGTCGCTGACGCCGAAGAAGCCGTGGCGGAAGCCGTCGATCATGTAGAAGAACGGGTTCAGGTGGCTCACGCCCTTCCAGAACGGCGGCAACGAGTCGACCGAATAGAACACGCCCGACAGAAACGTCATCGGCATGATGATGAAGTTCTGGAACGCGGCGATCTGGTCGAACTTCTCGGCCCACAGCCCGGCCATCAGCCCGAGCGCGCCCATCAGCGCCGCGCCGGCCAGGCCGAACACGACGATCCAGCCCGGCTGCGCCAGGTGCAGCGGCGCGAACCAGACGGTGGCGATCATCACGCCGGCACCGACCACCGCGCCGCGCACCACCGACGCGCCCACGTAGGCCACGAACCAGGCCCAGTGCGACAGCGGCGCGACCAGCAGGAACACCAGGTTGCCGGTGATCTTGCTCTGGATCAGCGAGGAGCTGCTGTTCGCGAACGCGTTCTGCAGCACGCTCATCATCACCAAGCCCGGGATCAGGAAGCTGGTGTAGCCGACCGAGCCGAACACCTTGACGCGGTCCTCGAGCACGTGGCCGAAGATCAGCAGGTACAGGATCGCGGTCAGCACCGGCGCGGCCACGGTCTGGAACGCCACCTTCCAGAAGCGCAGCACCTCCTTGTAGAGCAACGTGTTCGCGCCGGACAGCACATGAACCGGCGTCATGCGGCAACTCCCAGCGGCGCGCCCGCGCGCGGCGTGCCACTCATGATCTCGAGGAACACGTCTTCGAGATCGGCGCGGCCGATCTCCAGGTCCTCGGGCTGGCAGCCGGCGTTGCGCAACACGCCCAGGATGGTCTCGACTTCCACCGCGTCATGCGCAGTGATCTGCACGATGCGCCCGGTCACGCGCGACTGCGTCGCCAGCGACGCCGGCAGCGGCGCGTCCATCTTGAAGCGCAGCATCGTGCTGGCGGTACCGGCCAGCAGCGCAGAGGTGCGGTCCAGCGCGACCACGCGGCCCTGCTTGAGCATCGCCAGGCGCCCGCACAGTGCCTCGGCCTCCTCGAGGTAGTGCGTGGTCAGCAGCACGGTGTGACCTTCCTTGTTGAGCCGCGCGATGAAGTGCCACAGCGTCTGGCGCAGCTCCACGTCGACGCCGGCGGTCGGCTCGTCGAGCACGATCACCGGCGGGCGGTGCACCAGCGCTTGCGCGACCAGCACGCGGCGCTTCATGCCGCCGGACAGCTGCCGCATGTTCGCGTCGGCCTTGTCGGCCAGGCCGAGGTTGGCGAGCAGCTCGTCGATCCAGGCGTCGTTCTTGCGCACGCCGAAGTAGCCGCTCTGGATACGCAGCGCCTCGCGCACGCTGAAGAACGGGTCGAACACCAGCTCCTGCGGCACGATGCCCAGGCTGCGCCGCGCCTGCGCGTAGTCGGCGACGACATCGTGGCCGAGGACCCTGACCGCGCCGCTCGTGGCGCGCGCCAGGCCGGCCAGGATGCTGATCAGCGTTGTCTTGCCGGCGCCGTTCGGCCCGAGCAGGCCGAAGAACTCGCCGGGTTCGATGTCGAAGCTGACATCGTCGAGCGCCTGGACCGCCCCGCGCGCGCTGGAGTAGGTCTTGCCGACGTGCTGGAAT
>Ga0207658_10001087_pt1 | contig 22000 bp, 19 predicted proteins | sample KBSS33metaG_FD_184322 | JGI IMG/M metagenome (GOLD analysis project Ga0207658, IMG submission 184322) | Switchgrass rhizosphere microbial communities from Kellogg Biological Station, Michigan, USA - KBS S3-3 metaG (SPAdes) (version 2) | ecosystem: Host-associated > Plants > Roots > Rhizosphere...
GAGGTGCGCAACAAGTGGGCACACACCGAGCCCTTCACTCAGACCGAAGCGCACCGCGCCATCGAGACGGCCGAGCTACTGCTGCATGCCATCGACGCGGCGGCGCAGGCCCAGACCGTCTCCAGGCTGAAACTGTCCTTGGCGCAGCCGCAGACCGTCGCGCCCACGGCACCGACGCGCGTCGCCGCGACGACGACTCCGGTTCACGCGAAGAACTCACACACCGCCACCATCGACATCACCGCCATTGCCGACCTCAGTTACGCGATGGCCCATTGCCGCATCCCGGTGATCGAGCAGATCGCCGTCGACAACACCGGTGGTGATGCGCATGGCGCGGTGCTGGAAGTCGACGTCGTCAGTGCCGACGGATCACACGGCGGCCCAACCGAATTGCACCTCGACCTGAGCGCGGAACAACAGACCGTCCTGACCGGCGTCAACCTGAAGCTCGATCCGGCTTCAATGCTCAACGTCGACGAGCAACGTCCCGGCGAAATCCGTGCGGTCCTCAAGAACTCCGCCGGGGACGTCCTGGCCGAGGCATCCAAACCGGTCAACATCCTCGCCGCGAACCAGTGGAAGGCGGTGCCTCCTCAACTCGCCATGGAATTGATGGCGGCGTATGTCCAACCGAACTCGGCGGCCGTTGCCGCACTCATGCTGGACGTCTCCGACCGGTTGAAGGCATCGACCGGGAACGCCGCGCTCGACGGTTACCAGAGCGAGGATCCGCAGCGGGTCGACGCCATCGCGCGCGCCGTCTTCGAGGCCATGCAGGCCCGCGACATCCGGTACGCGGAACCGCCTGCCAGCTGGGGTGACGTCGGTCAGAAGGTGCGTACCCCGGCGGAGGTCCTCGAAGGGCGCCTCGGTACGTGCCTGGATACCACCCTGGTTATGGCTGCAGTCCTGGAGCAGGCCGGGATCAACTCGACGATCTGGCTGCTGCGGGGCCACGCGCTGCTCGGTTACTGGCGCGGCGAGATGTCCCTTGCCTCGGTATCGACAGTTGAGGCAGGAGACGTCATCAACGTCGTCGATCTGGGTTTGATCGGATTGGTCGAGACCACCATGGTCACAGACCGCGATTCGTCGCTGACCTTCGACGACGCGCGTCGCGCGCCGAACGCCGGCGGTCGATTCGACGACATCTCAAACATCCTGGGCGTCACCGATATTCGTCAGGCTCGCCAAGCCAACATCTATCCGTTGCCGAGCCGCACACTCCAGCCTGGCGGCCAGGTTGAGGTCATCGAGTACCAGCCGACGAGCGGGCCGGTCATCCAACCGTACGTGCCTAGTGGTCCCACACAATCACCACAGGTACAGCAGGTGCCGCCGCGCGTTCGCCAGTGGAAGAACGCGTTGTTGGACCTCAGTCTGCGCAACAAGCTGATCAACTACACCGACCGCTCGGGGTATCGCATCGAGATCCCGGGGCCGATCCTCGGCTACTTCGAAGACGCGATCAACGCCGGTACGCCCATCACGCTGTTGGGCTCGGACGAAGTCACGAGCACCACCGAAATCGCGCGGGGCATCCGTTACGGCCGCGACCTCTCCGAAGGTGACCGGCAGGTTCTGCTCGCCGACAAGCGCTGCGCCTACATCGACATCACTGCGGCGTCGTATACCTCCAAGCTGCGCTACCTGGCGAACAAGGCGAAGACGATCGTCCAGGAGACCGGCGCCAACAACCTGTACCTGGCGTTCGGCACGCTGCATTGGAAGTTCAATGGGAAGGAGTTGCGGTCACCGCTGGTGCTGGTTCCTGTGACCATCAGCCCAAAGAACAAGGGCGAGCGCTACGTACTCACCATCGACGAGGCCGGCACGTCGACCCCAAACTACTGCCTCGTCGAAAAGCTGCGAACCGCATTGGCTTTGGACATTCCAGCACTGGCGAATCCTGACGAGGACGCGTCGGGCATCGATCTTGACGGGACCTTCCGTGCGGTCCGCGAAGCGATCCAGGGGCTCGGTTTCCACGTCGAAGAGACAGTCCATCTCTCGGTCCTTCAGTTTGCCAAGTACCCGCTGTGGAAAGACCTCGACGAGTCGTGGCACGAGCTGTCCCACAACAGCCTGGTCAAGCACCTCATTGACGGAAACACCGAGGAGTACTCGGACACTGCGCCTGGGCGCTCCGACGTCGACCTTGACGAGCTCGGTGTGGCTGTCCCGATGTCGGCGGACTCATCTCAGCTCAGGGCCGTCGCGGACGCGGTGGCAGGGCGGACGTTCGTACTCGAAGGCCCGCCCGGGACCGGCAAGTCGCAGACGATCACAAACCTGTTGGCGCACGCCATGGCCACGGGCCGGCGCATCCTGTTCGTCGCGGAGAAACGGGCCGCGTTGGACGTGGTGAAGAAACGACTGGAAAGCGTTGGATTGGGCGAACTTTCGCTCGATATTCACGATAAGTCGGCCAAGCCAGCGGCGGTGCGCGCGCAGATCAAACGGGCACTCGAACTCTATGTCACTCACGATCCGGATCTGCTCCGCAACAAGCTCCAGACCGCGAAGTCGAATCGACATAAACTGGCCACGTACGCCCGAGAACTGCACGCGGGCAACTCGGCAGGGCTGTCGCTCTATTCGGCGCGCAAGGCGGAGCTGACCGCCGATGCTGAGGTCCCGCCGCTGGAGGTTCCGAAAGCCTTTGTCGCCAGCGGCAGTCCCGAGCTGCGGGCCGCGGTGGCCGAGGCTGTCCGTGGTTTGAGTGAGAAGACCGATCTGGCTAAGCCCCGCAAGGGTCATCCATGGGCCTTCGTCGACATGGTACCGCCCAGTGGCCTCGACGCAGGCAAGATCCATGCCGCTGCAGTCGAGTTCGACAAGGCGTTGGAGGCGGTTCAGGACGCGGGCATCGTGCTCGACGTGGTGGAGAAGTATCAGGATCTCATCGCAGTCGATACCTGGGCGCGGTTGACCGCGGAACCGCGGTATCCGATCGACGGGATCGACGCGCTGCATACGGCCGCAGGTCAGGCACAACTTGCCGCGGTCGAGCAGTTGCTGGCCAAGATTGTTGCGGCCCAACCCGAGTGGTTTGCGGTGGCGGCGCCGTCGGCGATGGACTTGGATATCCCAGGCGTTCACGGCGCTGCAGTGGCCGCGGATGAATCGGGCTTCCTCGGCCGTAAGAAACGCCGGCGTGCGGTGCTCGAGCAGTTGGCCGAGGTGCTCGCAGTAGAGCCCGAGGCGGTCAAACTCAAGACGCTGTCGACGACCGTCGCCGCGATGAACGACACCTATACCGAGGTGACGCAGCTGCGCGAGCTGGTGGCCGCGCTTCCCGTGGTGCTGTTCGACCGGTCGTGGAACCCGTTCCTCGCCGACGATGCCGCCCACCTACAGAACAGCTGTTCAGCGCTCCGGCGCATCGGCGCGGTTCTGTCCGCCGCACCGAGAGACCCGCGCGTCGCGGACCTCCGAAAGTTCTACAGTGACACGGCATCCGGTGCCGCCGGGCAACAATTGCGCGCACTGGCGGTCGGCTGGCAGAAGCTGAGTGATGCGACAGGAACAACTGCCGCCCAGCAGAACGCCTGGGCCGGAGACGAGTCGTTCATACAGCGTTGGTGGGCCACGCGCGCTGACCGCCGGCTGGAAACCAGTGCCACGACGTCCCGCTGGGTCGACTTGCTGTTGCATCTCGAACCACTGCGGGTCGCGGGAATGGATGCCGCCCGGGCGGACATTCTCGATGGCACGGCTGTCGGCGAGGATGCGCCGGCGGCCTACGACCGGGGCACGGCGATCGCGTCGACCGCTGAACGACTTGAGGCCAGCGGTCTGGGCGACTTCGACATTGTTGCCCACAACAAGGCGATTGGTCGCTTCACGGAGAGCTCGGCCGTGGTCCGCGAGGAGCTGAAGCGGTCTCTCGCCGCGGAGATTCTTGCGAGCCGGAAGCTTGACGTGGCCAATGGCAAGGGCAAGATCGGTGAGCTCAAGAAGTTGGTCGACGCCAAGAAGAGCGGCAGGGGCGTCCGCTATCTCATGGAGCACTACGGTGACCTGATCACGCAGATCCTGCCGTGCACCCTGACCAGTCCCGACTCTGTGGCCCGGTTCTTCCCGGCCCGCGCCGACCTCTTCCATATCGTCGTGTTTGACGAAGCCTCACAGATTCGCGTTGCCGACGCCATCGGCGCCATGGGCCGGGCGAGATCCGTTGTGGTGGTGGGTGACAGCAAGCAGATGCCCCCGACGAGTTTCGCCGAGGTAAACGCTGCCGCCGAGGACGACGACACGGACGAACTGCCTGGTGTAGTCACCGACGAGGAATCGATCCTCAGCGAATGCGTGAGTTCTCAGGTACCGCAACAGTGGCTCTCGTGGCACTACCGCAGTCAGGATGAAGCGCTGATCGCATTCAGCAATATTCAGTACTACCGCGGACGATTGGCGTCGTTCCCAACACCGTTGGCGGACTCGGCCGGCTACGGCGTCTCGATGATTCGGGTTGATGGCTACTTCAACCGGTCGGGCAAGGGCAAGGACCTGCGGACCAACAAGGTCGAGGCCGAGCGAATCGTCGCGGACATCCGGCAGCGGTTCGCCGCGTCACCGAATGTTGCGCCCTCACTTGGCGTCATCACCTTCAACGCGCAGCAACGTGACTACATCGAGAATCTGTTGCGCGACACCGGCGATGAGCGATTGCTGGCCGCGCTGGACGAACGCGACGGTTTGTTCGTCAAGAACCTGGAGAACGTGCAGGGCGATGAGCGCGACACGATTCTGTTCTCAATTGCGTTCAGCAAGAACGACAACGGCATCTTGCCGCTGAACTTTGGGCCTCTATCGAGGCCCGGCGGTGAGCGCCGGCTCAATGTGGCGGTTACCCGGGCGCGCTGCGAGGTCGTCCTCTACGCGAGCTTCGATCCCGCCGACTTGCGCGCCGAGGAGACCACGCAGGTTGGTACCAAGCACCTCAAGGCGTACCTGGAACTGGCCGCTCGTGGCGTGCAGACCATCACTCAAGGCGGCAAGCGGAATCCGGTCATCGATCGGCATCGCGACGACATCGCTGCCGCGTTGCGTGCCGAGGGACTGGCTGTCAACACCGACGTCGGTCTGTCCGACTTCCGCGTTGACCTGGTGATTTCAGACCCGGATGATCCCGCCCGTCCACTCGTCGCCGTGCTGCTCGACGGGACGGAGTGGCACCAGCGGGGGACCGTCGCGGACCGTGACGGGTTGCCCGTTGACGTGCTGTCGTCGCTGATGCACTGGCCGGCCGTGGAGCGGGTGTGGATGCCGGAATGGCTGCACCACCGATCGGAGACCGTGGCACGGCTTCAGGCCGCGGTGGTTGCGGCTAAGGAGAAGCTGGCGAAGCCATCGGAGCCCGAGACCACTGCGGCGCCCGTGCCGGTCGATTCACCGATTGTCGAGCAGCCCGTACTTGCTGAACCCAGTGCCACACAGGGGCTTACGTCCTTCAAGGGTGAGCAGGCCAGCGCGCCGCCGGCGCCGCGCCACCCGAATATCACGGACTTCAAAGCCTGGACTCCTGTCGTCGCTGGTGACAAGTCCGTCCTTGATGCGCTCGCCGAGAAGTGGGCGAAAGAGCTTGTCCTGCCGATCATTCGCGAGGTCATCGAGGCCGAGGCGCCGATCTCCCGGGGCCAGCTGGCCAGGTATGTCGCAGGCGCTTTCGGGTTTGGTCAGGTTGTCGAAGCGCGCAAGCGGTCCATCCAGAGGTTGGTTCCCGCCGAGTATTTCCGATCGGCTGACCCGGAGTTCTATTGGCCCGTAGACGTCTTGCCGGAGTCGTGGAAACTGGTTCGGGTCCCACAGTCCGGCGCCAGCCGGCAGATTGAAGACGTCAGTCTGGTCGAGATCGGCAATGCCATGGCGATCGTTGCCCAACAGTCCGGCGGAGCGCCGGCCGATGAGCTCAAGCGAGAGGCCATGAAGATGTTCGGTATCACGCGGATGGGCCAGAAGATCGCGCCTCGACTGGATGAGGCGTTGCAGCGGGCGCTGACGCTGGGGCTTCTTGCTGGGTCTCCCAGCGGGCAGGTGGTAGCACCGTGAATGTGCCGGTCTACCAGCTATGGAGCCCACACCGCGGCGATTGGTGTGATGCGGACGTCGTTGGCGAAAAGTCATACGGTGCAAACATCTATCAGCTGTTGCCATCCGACTGGTTGCGGACCGGAACCGAAGTGCAACGAACTTTTGAGTTGATTCCAGAACCAGACAATCCGCATGACGCGTGGGCGATTTCGGTACGAGCTGAGGGCCGCACGGTCGGCTACCTTCCTCGGGAAGTCTGCGGTGCGTGGGCGAATGTAGTTCGTCGCGTGATTGCTTCGGGTTACATGCCCGTTGTGCCGGGCCGTGTCTACGCATTCGATGCTGTCGAATGGGACAACTGGGATGGCGGCGGCGATCCACCGAAAGACTTTGCTGCGAAGGTGCAACTGAAGCTGGGCGACCCCAACACTGCACTACCCCTGAACGACCCGCCCAACTGCGCGTACACATTGATACCGCGCTCGACGATTGTGCAAGTGACGAAGGAAGACGAACACACCGAAGCGCTTTTGAAATCTGTGCCCGCCAGCGGATACGGCCTCTTGTTCGTCACTCTTCACGAGTGCGATTCGGGGCGGTCATCTTCAGGAAAGACAGTCGTGGAAGTCCGCATCGACGACGAGCGTATTGGGCTGTTGACACCGCAAATGAGTCAGCGATTCTTGCCGATGATCCGTCACCTTCTATCTCGAGGACTCGTCACAGCGTGTTGGGGCGATATCACCGGATCCGCCGTCGCGGCTGAGGTACGGATCGATGGGATCAAGGCGAATGAAGCCGATTCGGTGGTGCTTGACGGTGAGCCGATGACTCTTCCGAAGCTCGTTGCAGTGCGAGACGATGCGCTGCAGTACGACTTGTCCGTTGGGGTAACGGGCACCGCCCAGCCTGCTGCGCGCCATTCGTACGGAGACTCAGAGCCCAGTCAACCCGCTCCAGCTCCTGTTGCGCCTCCCCTTCCACCAGCTGCTTGGTACGACGACCCGAGGGACCAACGGATGTTGCGCTATTGGGATGGCATTAGGTGGACTGAACACATTGCGCCGAAGATCAACTAGCTGCGCCCGTTGTCGGGCATTCCCTCAGGGTTTTGTTTCGTGCGTGACGAACGCGCTCGCCGCTGCTGATCGCAATCACCTTTTCTGTCAGTGGTCCGTTATGTAATCGAGGTGTGGAGCAGATGTCACCGACCAGTCCGGCAGGCAGCGAGGAATCAGTTCAGGATGTCATCGTCCGGCTGCTGGATGAAGACAAGAAACTCGACGAAGCGGCCAAGGAGGTCGTGCTCAGCGCCCTCGCCGAAGTCGGTGACGGAAGCCTGGAGAGCGCCGACACAGACTGGTCGCCAACATTTCTCACCAGCATCAAGGTGTCCGGATTCCGGGGCATCGGGTCGACCGCGAAACTCGACCTGCATCCCGCTCCTGGCCTGACGGTGGTCAGCGGCCGCAACGGGTCGGGTAAGTCGAGCTTTGCCGAGGCACTGGAATTGGCGCTGACCGGGACCAGCTATCGGTGGAAAGAGAAGCAAGCGCTGTGGGCTGAGTCGTGGCGAAACCTGCACAAGCCCAGTCCCACTACCGTGCGCGTCGGATTCACGAGGGAGGGCACCGGGCCTATCGACGTCGGTGTCGACTGGACTGATGAGGCTGCGCTCGCAGACTGCGAGATGTGGACTCAGATCCCGAGCGAGGAGCGGGTTCCGGGCGTTGATTCGCTCGGTTGGGCGCATCCCCTCGATTTATGTCGACCGGTGTTGTCCTACGAGGAACTGGGCCAGCTGTTCGACGGCGGGCCGTCGAAGCTGTATGACGCGTTGGCGAAGCTGTTGGGCCTGGAGGCGTTGGCGGACGTTGAGAAGAAGCTGGCAGCCGATCTCAAAGACACCAAGACGGCCCGAGACACTGCTGACGCCGCGCGCAAACAGGCGCTGGTGGTGCTGGCGGATTCTGACGACGAGCGAGCCCCCGGCTTGGTGACGCTGCTCAACAAGCGAGTCCGGCCGGTCGATGAGATCTTGGCCATCGTCACCGGGTCGAGCACGTCCGAGCAGAGCGTCATCAACGCGCTGCGCGCGCTGACTCAGCTCGAAGCTGTTTCGGTGGAGGAAATCTCGACGTGCGTGACGCGTCTGCGGACGGCGAGCGAGGCAGCGGAAGCTGCCGGCGTGGGGGTGATTGCCGCTGCAGACAAGCGAGTTTCGGTCTTGAAGGCTGCGCTGGACTTCCACGACGAGGCGGGCGACGGCGACTGCCCGGTCTGCGGCGTCGGACAGCTGGATGCAGCATGGGCACAGAGCGCCCGGTCGGCTATCTCCGACGATGAAGCCGCCCTCGCTGAATATCGCGCGACGACAACGGAGCTTAAGGCAGCGAGGACGGCCGCGGCGGAGCTGAGTTCGCGATTCCGGCCGGCGCAGGCAGTCTCGGGCGTCAACCTCCTAGCGATGGAAGCGTTCAACACCGCTGTTGCCGCTGCGGGTCAATTGCCGGTGGGGGACGCGGCACTTGCAGACCACCTGGAATCCAAGCTGGTTGATGTCGTCGACGCCGTGGAATTGCTACGGGACGAAGCTGCGCAGCTGTTGGCCGAGCGCGGAGATGCGTGGGCGCCGCTGGCCGCCCAGGTGGCCGCCTGGGTACCGCTGGAACAGAAGGCTTGCGAGCTCGATGGCGTGCTCAAGGCGACGACTGCTGCCAAGAAATGGGTGACGGATAACGGCACAGCGTTCCGCAACATGCGGCTGAAACCGATTGCGGAGCAGGCCCGGCATATCTGGAGTCTGCTGCGGCAGGAAAGCAACGTCGAACTCGGCGACATCACACTGGCCGGCACCGCGACCAAACGCCGGGTGGTACTTGGTGGTTCGGTCGACGGGAAGCCGACTCAGGCATTGTCCGTGATGAGCCAGGGGGAGCAGAACGCCATCGCGTTGGCGCTGTTCTTGCCGCGAGCGACGTCGGCGAAGAGTCCATTCCGCTTCATCGTGCTCGATGACCCGATCCAAGCCATGGATCCCGCCAAGATCGATGGATTCGTCCGAGTGACGGTGGAGATCGCCAAGACCCATCAGGTGGTGGTGTTCTCGCACGACGACCGGTTGGCCTCGGTGATCCGCGAGACCGGCGTGGATGCTCGCCTTGTGGAGGTGGTGCGCTCGACCGAGTCGCAGGTCAAGACACGAACCAACATGAACCCGGCGAAGCGGTTGGTCACCGATGCGCTGGCAGTGGTCCGCGACAAAGACGTACCTGACGACGTTCAAAGGCGCGTGGCACCCAGCCTCTTCCGGATGGCGCTGGAAGAAGCAGCCAAGCAAGCGTATTTCGCTCGGCAGTCACGGGCGGGGTGTTCGCGGGTCGAATCCGAGGACAACTGGCAGTCGGCCAAGAAGACACGGAACCGATTGGCATTGGCCGTATTAGGGGATTCCTCAGCCGATCTCACCGATTGGAGTAAAGCCAAGCCTTGGCGGAAGCGAGCCATCGATATCGGCAACGCCGGTATGCACGGCGCGGGCCACGTGATTTCGAAGGAAGACGCGAACGACCTGGACCGGGCCGTCAACGACCTACTGGCCCTGCAATGAGCGCGGTTGTTCTGCTGGCCCACGCCCAGCAGATATTGGCCAAGCCTCGCGCCGATGGCTTGGCGCCGCGGATGGCGGCGTTTCTGGCACGTCAAGCGCTGGAGCAGATCATTGCCGCGCGATGCGAAAGTCTCGGCGCCGCGGTCCCCTGGGCCAACGCACGCAGTCGACTAATCGTGTTGCGAGCCTTGGATACCGCCGATGCAGCCGACTCGGCCTTCCGGGCCTGGAGCGGCTTGAGCAGTGCCTGCCATGTCCACGCCTTCGAACTGCAGCCCTCAGCGTCTGAAGTCGGGTATCTGTGCGGGGTGGTGGCGTCACTGTTGCCGGCATCGCCGTGATCCACCCAGGTGCGAACCCAACGTCGAAGCGCACGCTCGACTTGTAGCCGGACCACGTCGCGATGCCCGGCGGCTGTCCGCGGTAGATCCCGCGGGCCGCGGCGATCACCCTTGTAAATTCAGTGGGCCAACGGATTTCGTCAGCGATCTGCTCCAGCACCTGTTGGTCGCGCGTCAGTACGCGGTCGACGATGTCAACCGCCGGCAGCGCATGGCGTTTGTCGGAGTTGCAGCGCGTGCAGGCCAGCACCAGATTGGCCAGGCCGTCGATACCCACCCGCGACCATGGCAGTACGTGATCGATCGGGTTATCGGCCGGCAGGTGGGTGCTGCAGCAGAAGCAGTGCGGGCCGAACACTTCCTTGAAAGGTCCTCGTACCGCGGCCAGCGCGGTGCGGTCACGACCGAACAGGTGCCCGGCGATGTCAGGAACGTCCGCGCTCAGGAACTTGTTGAGCCGGCGCACGTCGTCGACCCACATGATTTCCAGCGCGGGTTTGAGCAGCCCGGCCAGCCGAGCGAGGCCCGTTGCCACGCCGGGCATCAGCACGATCGCATCATTGTGGTCGCGGAGAGTCCGGCGTGAGACGTTTGAGTGCAGAAAGCTGTCGTCGTAGAGGAACGGTTCGCTGGCCTCGGAGCCGGGTAGTCGCTGAAGGCGATAGAGCGGTTGTTGCGCGAGACACAGACCGATCTCGTCGATGCTGGCCCGATAGATATCTGGTGCTGTCGTCATCGCGACGCTCAGGGATGACGCACCTGCCGCACTGCGTAACGCCCTGACAGCGCGAGGGATTCGCTCGCGCTCGCCGTTCGACTGTCGTAGTAACTGACCTTCGAATGGTCGGACTTGTCGCCAGTACAACTCCATCACGCGGTGCGCAAGATCGGGGATCGGGACCAGGAGTGGGTCTGCCGGGTGCTCTGGCAGATTCTCGATGCATTGGTCGATGAGGGCCATCAGGGTGGCGAGCTTGTACGTCGCAACCCGCACGCCAGTCTCCAGGATCGCCACCACGCGCTGACCTAGCAGTAGGGGATCGATGGCGTCCGGCATCTGATCTTGGTACCACTTCGTAACGCATGAGATAGCCAGTTGCAGGTGGTGGCCCGAATCAGGTCGCCAGTCCACGGTCAGCTGATCATTTTCGTGCCGAGCAATGTCGGGTCAGGTGCAGGCTCTTCATCTCCACCTTCGTCCCACGGCCGGCAGTACGGGCACCACGGGCGCAAGCGGTGGTGTTGCCACACCGAATAGATGAGCGCGAACGTCCAGGCATCACCCGGGATGAAGTATCCGCGTGGGATGGTCCCATCGGCCACTGCGCCGAAAATAGCTGGGCTGCCGATCAATACGATCATCGTGAGAATGCCGACCAAGGTCGCGGCGAAGTGGACGAAACGCAGCGTCCGTCGACGGCGGTGGGCAAGAGCGGCGGCGTCGACCGGCACTTCATCCATGCAGCGTGCGCAAAGATGCTCCTTGCGCTGGTGAAAGAGCGCCGTGCTCCAGCAGGCCAGGAGAGCGATGGACACGAAAATGTTGATCCCGGTGAGCAGGCCTAACCACGAGGCGACACGTATCGGTACCGCCACCGCCAATACGTAGATCAACGCATGCGCCATCGCTGATTGCATCCGAGACATCCGGGACTCGTCTCCGAAGTGTGCTGTCGGCATTGTCTTGTCCAGTCTGTAGGCGCCGTTGCTGCAGGCGCGGTCATTGAGAGCCAGCCAACGTATCGCTCTGGACGGACATGCCGGCTGCGGTCTCGGCTCCTTGCGCACACAGCCGAACTTGTCGGTGGGGTCTGTCAATCTGTAGGGCTCGCGGGAAGCGGGCGTTTCTTGAGAAGGACGGAGACCCCGATGACCACTTATCTCAACCGCGCACGTGTGCTGCGGGCTGTCGGCGCGATGGCGCTGATCGGGCTCTTCGTTGCAGCACCCGCCCAGGCCGACCAGTACGACTTCGTTTCGAACCTCGACAACAACGGCGTCTACTATTCGTCGATCTCGGGCGTCATCGACGCCGGCAAGATGACCTGCCGATTATTGCGTTCCGGAGCCGGCGTGCCTGGCGCGCTGGGCTTCCTGAGCCGGGTGGGTTACGCGCGCTATGAATCGGCCACCATCGTCGTCGCCGCGGTCGACAACATGTGCCCCGATGCTCAGCCGGTGATCGACGCGTTCGTGAACAAACCCACGGGTGAAGGCGTGCGAGCGTGATGGCGGATGAGCGGCGAGATCTGAAGTGGAGAAGCGTAGTTCCGGTACCACGCGCGCGGCCACCGCGGGTGGATCTGACGTTCGCGCAACCGAGATCAGCGGAAACGATCGCCATTGACATCGCGGAGTGGGATTCGGGCTATGTCTACGCCGCCGTCAGTTCGGACCAGTCGTGGTCAGGAGCTGTCGCGGCACCGAATGCTGCGGTCGCAGTGCTCGAGGCGATCGATCAGATTTGCACGTCGTGCCCGGAACATCACCGCATCCGGTTCGTCGTCAATCTTGGCGCTCAGAACGTGCTGTGGAGCTATGCCGCGCAGATCGCCTCTGCGCCAACGGCTTGGTGGATTGAGAGAACCTCCGAGTCCGACCAGCCGCTCGTTCGGGAGGCATCCTCGCTATTGGAGCGTGTGCGGCTCTCACCGCCCCCGCTGTCGGTTCCCCCGATCGAGCCCGGCTCGATCACGGTGGCCACCGACGGCTCGGTGCGCGGCACGTATGCAGGCATCGGATGGCTCACCGCTTGCGGAGCATTTGGCCTGGCTGGATATCGTTCGTCGACGAAACGGGAAGGGCGATCCAAGGTGCTGGCCGCCGAACTATGGGCGATCGGCGATGCCATCCGTACGCTGCCTCGGCGCAAACTGATCGTGATGACCGACTGTCTGGCGGCTGTCGAGATGGTGGATCGGTGGAAATGCGGCCATGAGGTCATGCCGACCGACTACCCGGCGAAACCACCTGGCACTAAACGGAACCTGCACGACGTTCAACGACGAATCTATGTCGAACGTGACCGCATTGAGTTGCGGTGGGTCCGAGGCCATTGCGGGGAACCCCTGAACGAAGGTGCCGATGCCCTGGCGCGGCTCGGGTCACGGTTTCGACGAGGAGATCGGGATTTAGATGGAGACGAGTACCGCCGGCGTGCGGCGGGCATCGCGAAGGGCTTCGCCGCGGAATACCGACGCATCAACCAAGAGCCATCGTGACGCTTGCAGGAGAACGTTTGTGTCGCAGTGGTTTCCGTCGATCGAGGCGATCATGCTGCGCCGGTGTCCGGGACGTGGCGTTGCTGGTGACAGTCAACCGCGATGCACTCCGCCGACATCTGTACACGGCGAGCCGTCCGCTGGTGCGGCGGCCGGAATCTGTCGGTGCCCCATGACATTCTGATCGGCTCGGATGAGGGCAAAACGCCCGTCGCAGCCGAAGAAAACAGGAGCGAACAATGACCAGACCCTCAACACCCGCACCCGGTTGGTACCCGGACCCGGGCGGCCAGCCCGGCCAGCGCTACCACGACGGCCGGCGCTGGACTACCCACTTCGTACCGACCCCGCCCGCTGTGCCGGCACCCACGCAGGCGGTCGCGGTGGCGGTATCCACCGGTGGCGGCACCAGCCACACTCTGCACCTCGTGTTGACGTTGTTGACCTGCGGGCTGTGGCTGCCGATCTGGATCCTTGCGGCCATCTTCGGTGGTGGCGGGTCCTCCGCGGTGGCCGTCGCCGGCAATGGTGGCGTCGTACGAATAACCAACCGCCGACCGCTGGCAGTCGGCGCGGTCTTCGTCGGCCTATTCGTTCTGGGCACGGTGAGCAAGCACCCCTGGCTGATCGGCGTCTTCATCGTGATCGGGCTGCTGGCAGGTCTGGTGGCCTGGGCTGTGAAAGCCGCGCAACAGCGAGAGGAGCAGCTGCGCCGCGAGCAGTTTCAGCGGGACATGTTGGCTGACCGCGCCGATTACGAGGATCGGCTTTACCAGCAGGGCGACCCTCGCGGAATGCACGGGCGGTACATGCCGCCTGCGGACCCGCTATGAAAGGGACGCCCAGCCGTGCGGCTGCTGGTGCCCACGACCGACGGGAACGTCAGGATATGAGGTGCGATGATCTGCCTGTGACCGGCTACGACGTTATCGGCGACATCCACGGCTGCGCCGACCCGCTGGAGGCCCTGCTGGAGACGATGGGGTACCACCACGCTGACGGCGCGTACCGGCACCCGAGCCGACAGGCCGTGTTCGTCGGCGATCTGATCGACCGCGGCCCGCAGCAGCTGCGCGCTCTGGAGCTTGTGAAGGCCATGGTCGACGCCGGCAGTGCGCAGATCGTTATGGGCAACCACGAGTTCAACGCCGTCTGTTACAGCATTCGCGGCGCTGACGGTGAGTACCTGCGCCGACACTCGGACAAGAACGCTCGACAGCACCAGGCCTTCCTCGAACAACTGAATGCCGACCAGCAGCAGTACTACCTCGACTGGTTCCGCACCATCCCACTGTGGCTCGACCTGGGAGGTCTGCGGGTCATTCACGCCTGTTGGCACGAGCCGTCGAGGAAAGTCGTTGAGCTGGAGGTTGGTTCGAACCTGATCGGTACTGATGCGCAGTTCGCCGCAGCGTCGACCGAAGGCCATCCGCTCTATGACGCTATCGAGACGCTCATCAAAGGACCCGAGTTGAGCCTGACCGACCACGGGCAGCTGCCCTACCTGGACAAGGATGGGCACCAGCGCAGCGGCTCGCGACTGCGGTGGTGGTCCACCGGCTCGACATTGCGTGAACTGGCAGAAATGACAAGCACTTTCACCACGCCGGACGGGGCGCCGTACCCGGAACTTCCTTCGGTCACCGTCGGGAACGATGACCATGTGTACTCGGGCGATGTCCCTGTGGTCTACGGCCACTACTGGCGGACCGGAACGCCCGAACACGGCCTCGACTGGACCGAACGAACCGCTTGTGTGGACTTCAGTGCCGTCAAGGGCGGGTCGCTGACGGCCTACCGGTGGTCGGGGGAATCGACTGTGCGGCTAGACAACTACGTCCAAGTACTCGGCAAACTCACCTGATCCAGCGCCGGAGCTGGCGTGGATCTTTCGGTGTCACAGCCCGTGAGATGGCTTTGACCCCAAGGCGATCCGGATAGTCCGATCGTGCACTACTTCGAAAGCACTTCTGCCTGAGGCGGTTATGTTGAAACCGCAATGAGGTCAGCAGTGTTGGTGGCCAACGGGCACGGGCCGGACCATCGACGCACCAACTCTGTCCGTAATGCCAACGGCCCATCCTGTGCAAACTTGGCCCGATTGGCTTCAACAAACTCCGGCACGGTCATCGCCTTGTGTCCGGTAATCACCTCCACCAGGTTGTTCTCGCCGGCGAACACTCCGTCGTGGTAGTCCTGCGCGACCTTGCTGATGTGCTGCACGAAGAAGTCCGTCCGACCCTGCGCCGTCAGAGCGGCTGCGAAGTCAGGAATTTCGATCGGTTCGTAGCGCACCGGGATGCCCAACGTTTCGCCAATTTGCGATGCGATGGCGTAGTGGTCAAGCTCCGCGGCTCCTACCAGCGGATAGATCTGGCGGTCGTGGGAAGCGGGGTGCTGCAGGATTGCCGCGATCACGTCGGCTTGATCACGTGCGGCGATCGGGGCGTGGCGGCCGTTGCCGAACGGCAGCTGCAGGACCCCGGCGTCGCCGTCGCGCTTCCACTGCCAGGTGAACCACTCGGCGAAGAACGTCGGACGCAGGTGTGTGGTGATGAAGGCGTACCGATCCAGCAGCCGTTCAGCCAGCCAATGCTGCTGTGCGGAATTGCTTTTTGCGTCACGGCGGGCTGAAATCTGGGACATGTTGACCACTGCCTTCACTCCGGCCTCGCTGGCGGCTTGGGCGAAGATCGCCGTGGCAGTCAACAATCCACCCGGTGCGATGGGGTAGCAGAAGTACGCCGCGTCGACACCTGCCATCGCTGAACTGACGGCACGGAAGTCCAACAGATCACCGACCACTACCTCGGCGCCGGCCGCAGCGAGAGCGTCGGAACGCTTGCCCGCGCGGTGGACGAAGGCCCGAACCCGGTGCTCGGCGTCAAGCAGATTGTGAACGGTTGGCACGCCGGTGGTTCCAGTCGCGCCGGCGATGAGAAACATCGACATAGCAAGGCCTTTCGCTACGACCGGGTGAAGGCCAGGTTCTCGACTGGCCCGGACAGCGCGGCCTTGACCTGAGTCGAGAGCTCGTCGACCAACACCTCGGAAGCGCCGGCTTCGAGTCCGTCGATGATGCGTCGGGCGACCTCCGCCGGAGCGAGCTTGGGTGCGTTGATGCCCTCGGTCATGTCGGTGTCGATGTACCCGACGTGCACCCCGACCACCTGCGTGTGCTGCGGCTGCAACTCTTGGCGCAGCGAGTTGGTGATCGACCAGATCGCGGCCTTCGATGCGCCATAGGCGCCGGCGCCGCCCAGCCAGGACAGCACTGAGTGCACGTTGACCAGCGCGCCACCGCCATTGGCGGCCAGGATCGGCGCGAAGGCGCGCGTCACCCGCAGTGGCCCGAACACGTTGGTGTCGAAGGTGTCGGTGATGTCGTCCCAGCTGCCGGTCAGCAGATCATCCAGGTGGGAAACCCCTGCGTTGTTGATCACGATGTCGACGTCAGCGGCGATATCCGCCAGCGCCGCAACCGAATCCGCCGAACCGACCTCAAGACCGTACGTGACCACCTCAGGGCGCTCGTCGGCGAAGGCCGTTCGCGCGGTCGAGTAGACCTTGCGGGCGCCGCGGGCCAGCACCTCGTCGACCAGGGCCGCGCCCAGGCCCCGTCGGCCACCCGTCACCAGAACCACCTTGCCTGCTACGTCGGTCATGTCGAATCCCTTTCATTCTGACTAACGATCTCGTTACTGAGATAGAACCACCAAAGCTGATTGATGTGACCGTTAGTCAGGTGTGGGGTTTATGACATGCGATCGGGGAATAATCGCGTGAGTGGCGCTGCGACGGGTGCTGGTCGCCGGGGCCGGCACTCGTCGGTGAGTTGTGTGTTGAACGAACCATGTCGAAGTGCGTGCCGCAGGCCTATCCCACGGTTGTGCCACGATGGCCCCATGCCGTCCACCAATTGGTTCGAGCGTCTTGTCGGTTTCGTTGAGGATGACTACGAAAGCACGCGCTCTCGTCTGAGTGTTGAGGGACATGAACTCGTCTCCTCGGCGAATAGCGCGAGGTACGGCATCGGGACGCTGCGAACGCCGAGCCTGGCGGAGTTGCGAGCGACGGTGTCCGTTCCGGATCACTATCGAACGACCGTCGCGTGCACCGTGGGTGATGTCGGGGCGATGCACGGCGAACCTGAATTTGCCGGTGCGCTGTTCCAGGTGGCGTCGCAGTTCAACTTGCTGGAGATGGCGCACTACAGCGTCACGCCGGAAGACGGGGTGACCCGCTACGCCAACGACCACACCCAGGGGCCCGCATGTGCGATCGCGGCCGGCGCGGGAACCATTTACCGAAACTACTTCGCGTCGGTGGACGGAAAGTCGGGCCAGACCGCCGACCGGCAGTTGAACATGCTGGAACGCATCGGGCGTTCGCTGTCCGAGCACCTTGGCTTACCTGTTTCGTCGTTGTGGCGGATGGAGAATGGATACGCGTTGTGTACCGCCGACGGGCTCACCGCGATCAATGAGTTCCTCGCCGCCGCTTCTGCTGAGGTCCGCGATGCTCTGGCGGGAGAGGTGGCGATCGGGCTGCACCTCGACGTTGAGGTGACGGAGACGCGGGGAGTTCAGGGGCAGACGGTCTCGCAGGCATACTGCTCGGCATTACCTGTTGCTTATTCAAATGTGCCGCAAAGGCACTGGGAGTACTTCGCTCGCCTGGTTCTCGAGTCCGCTTATGAGGCAACCGTATTGGCGGCTGTTGATGTGGCTAGTATGGGCGGCTCGAACACCGTGTTGTTGACGCGCCTGGGCGGGGGAGTGTTCGGCAATGCCGACGAGTGGATCGACGCCGCGATAATGAGAGCACTGCGCATCGTTGAGCGTGCGGGCCTCGACGTGCGGCTGGTGAGCTACGGCGGCGTCCACGCGAATATGCGTGCCATCGCCGCCAGATGGGACTCGGCCGGCCGGGACGGCGCGGTGGCTGATTAGCTGCGACAACCTGGATGTCTCCGCTGCTCAGGCCCAACGTGTCTCGCTGACCTGGACGCCGGTCAACTCGTCAGGTTCGACGCCGAGCCATCCCATGTATTGATCGCCGTGGAGTCCAAGATCTTTCGCGACAGTGGGAACCCCGATAAGCGAGACTATGATCCGGCCGTCCTCAGCCGCCCTATCAAGGAAACAGTATGTCCGCGAAGCGATCCCCTGGCACTGACGCGACTCACGCTTTCGATCGTGGATTGCGGCGCCTTCGCCCACGGCTCGTAACACCCTGGCTCACTGCGTGACTCGCCGCGGGCGAAGGCGTCTGCACCCACTCGTTGGTACTGAACGAGATCTCGAATCGCTGTTCCCGGTACTCGGCGATCGCGCAGGTTACGGGCATCTGCTCCATCAGTACCCGCTTCTTGGTATGAGGCTTGCCGCTTAGCAGGCTATTCGATCACGGCCTACCGCATGAGGTAGGTGTAGTAGTTGCCGATGTATTTGAGGGCCGCGGTCGACAACTCAGGGTGCCGCTTGTGCATGACCGACTCGATGAAATCGCCGGCATCATTGAGGGACAAGGAATTCCAGTCTACTTCGATGCTCATCGATTCGTCGAGAAGCGCTCGTACTGAGTTCCTGGTGGCGGTCGCTGCCGCTCTGTAGAGCGTATCGAACAGCTTGTCGTTGTCGCCGGGGTAGTGCTCGAGGTACAGGGTGACTGCGTCGTTGATATCTGCGTCGCGGCTCAGCTTTGTCTGGATGGCGCCCAGCGTGGCGTGCGCCGCGCGACGCACGTACTCGTCGTCATGTGCCTCGCCGTGGATATACCACTGCCAACTGCCCACGTAGGTCAGCTCGTCGTCATGAATGCCGGGAAACCCTATTTGGAGGATTTCGCTCGAGTTCGGGATGGGAGCGGGAGGATCGGATAGGCCTTTGATGATCTCGAGTACGACTGCCGCTGAGTTGCTGACGTACATCGCGCGGCCCTCGCCGTGCCGCCCGACCATGACGGTGGACGCACTCTCGTCCTGCCCATCTGCCGCAATCCAAACGCCGCCGCTAGGCAGACCGATCGCAACCGCGGTATCCGTTGCGGCGACCGACGCATCGAGTTGTAGGAGCCCTGCGGCAAGGGTTGCGATCTCGTCGTGAGGGAATGACCACAGCGAATGCAACGGTTCGCAGCCACCGATGGCCCACTTGCGTGCGTAGGGCACCGTCAACCCGTATCCGACACGCATACGTTGGCGCAACGCGGTGGCTACGTCGTCCGGTGTGGTCAGCTCTGCGGTCATCGTTCTCCTTCGTCGACAAGTGGCTTGGGTACGCAGGGCGGCCGCCGATTGGATCAACAACGCCCGCGCCGTTAGTTGGGCAGCGTCACCCGGGCGTTCCTCGGTTGGCGCCAGGCTTTTGAATCAAGCGATCATCATGTTCGTGGCGCTGGCATTCCGCGACAAAGTCGATCGCCGCACTCTCGTCGGTCGGGAAGACGGCAGCCTGTCGAGGCGAAATCGCGTAGTACTCTTCGTAATCCACCAAGCCGTTGCTGACCGGCATCGAGATGTAGTGTGTTCCCGATTCGAGCTCGATGCCGATTGAGTACCGACTCTCTCTAGAGAAGTACATATCGGTGAATTTCACGCCAGCCTCCGAACTCGAACTACATCGCCTGCCGCTCGTCAGCCAAGCACGCTGAAGAGGGGCTCTCCGGTCTCATTGGTGAACGACCGCATGATCTCGGCTGGCGGCACACGCAAATAGATCGAGAGGGGAACAAGGTCACTCGCAGCTGAAGTCTTACCGCCGCTCGCGACCGCTACCTCAGCGCCATTCGGATCGATAAGCACGTATCGAGCGATGCCGTCAACCTGCCGTCGCGTGATTTGATACCCAGTTGCAAGTTGCTCAGTCGTTACGGGTGTATCCAACAGTGGCATACCGTGATTGGACCTCACCGTACCGCCGAACCAGCCGAAAAAGAACTTCTCGACCACGTCGATCGTTTTACCGGCGAAGTAGAAATACTCCGGTTGGAGACGATCGGAGCAGGTGACGTTGATCCAACCGTTGGTCGATTTCCTGATGAACAAACGAATCTCACCGAGCTGATTCCAGAAAATGTCTGGAAGCCCGCCTTCTGTGTCAACGGTTAGTGAGTAATCGGCGAGCTTCGCCCAATCCGCAAGCTCTCGCGAAACAATCATCGCCCGTTTCACTCTTCCGCTCGGCCGGCCGATTGTTGGTCCGACCGCTGTCAGCCTTCGCCAGAACTGTTCGGGACCCACTGGTTCTCAACGCCTTGCACGTTGGCCAGACGAGTGGAGTCCACAACGGCCTCGAACACCCCAGCCTCGACCAGTCCGGCGCCGATGCGCTCGGCATCAGCGGGGTCATCGCCGAGCAACAGCACCTCGGCCGTTGAGCCAGCTGAGCGCAGCATGCGCACGGGCACATCGTCGACCTGTGCCGTGAAAACTCGTTCGAACACTTCACATTCCGGCAAGGGAACAGTCGCGGACCACGCGCCCGGGCGGACCTGTTCGAAACCTGCCGGGCCAGCGTCGGTGATCGCAGTCAGCAGTACGGATTCCGCAATCACGTCGGCGAAGAACTCCCGACCCTGCCACCGCGCCAGCGTGCCCACCATCGGGCTCGGCGGTCGCCAGCGTTTGGCGCCAAACCAGCCCCTTCCCGCTCCTTGGTAGTGCGACAACCGTTTCTGCTCACCGTCGGAGCGGATTCGCCAGTACTCGGCACCATAGGAGAATCGGGTGCGGCTCATGCTCCAGACCTTCGCCAGTGAGTCGCCACGTAGAAATCCGTGGGGAAAGCTGGGCCAGGGCCGCTCCGCATCACCCGGCGTAGTGAAGGTGGCCAGCCGCGGTTGCGCGAATCGGACCACATCGGCAAAGTCCGGTGCCGCGTCAATGCCGTACGCCGCCAACAGTTCTGCCGGCGTCCTCAGGCCGACTACCGCGGAAGCATCGGTGACGAACCCACCAACCTGGTCGAGTCCGTAATCCACGATCGCGCTTGAGACAGAGGTCGCGAGGAGCTTCTGCAGCACGAGCTGCTCAGGCACGACGCGTCTCCTCTACCCGAATGTCCTGCAACTTGTCAGGATCGACCAGTCCGGTCCAGCCCGTGTGCTGGTCCCCGCCCAGCCCGATTTCGCGAGCGATCTGCGGCGGGCCAACGAACTCCACCCCGATCCTGCCGTCCCGCAGCCGGCGTCGCAGAGAAACGGTGTGTCCCGCGATGGTTGCGCTGACGCTGACCTGAATCACGCCGTCGAGAGCCGACCTCGGGACTTTGGCCCACGGGTCGTAGCGACCCGGTTCGGCTGGTGCTTCACCGCGCGCGAATGCGTCCGGTAGCTCGACGTCGGCCTCTACATTCAAGGCGACCCAGTCGGTGCCACTGAACAAGATTCGAAAGCGCTGCCCGCGGTACTCCGCGACGGCGCCGGTCACCGGAATGTCAGTCATCAGTTCCCCTGGGGGATCCATTCTTTGTCCTTGAGCACGGCCACCAGACGCTGGGTTCCATCATCGAGGACCTCCCACATCTCGGCGCCGTCTCGCATCGTCACATTCTTGGCGTAGTACTCAGGAATGACATCGTCACCGGACTTGGTGAACCCGTTGCCGGTGAATGGATCATCCCACCCGTCGTAGGCGTTAGTGCCGCCCATATCCGTATTCCGCGGCACGTCGTAGGAGCCGGGGGCATCCGGATCCGCTTGGAACCGAATGATGTGGGTACCGGGGTCCTCAGGGGTGTACGGAGAGTCGGTGTAGTCGAGACGCAAGCCGTCGTGGATTTGTTGGGGCG
>Ga0207658_10001090_pt1 | contig 21915 bp, 25 predicted proteins | sample KBSS33metaG_FD_184322 | JGI IMG/M metagenome (GOLD analysis project Ga0207658, IMG submission 184322) | Switchgrass rhizosphere microbial communities from Kellogg Biological Station, Michigan, USA - KBS S3-3 metaG (SPAdes) (version 2) | ecosystem: Host-associated > Plants > Roots > Rhizosphere...
GAGTCGCGTATGCGAAAAGGGCCGGGAGATCGCTCTCCCGGCCCTTCGCGTTCAGTGTGTTTGGCTGAGAGGCGGGACTTAGAAGTCCATGCCGCCCATGCCGCCCATACCGCCGCCCATCGGCGGCATCGCGGGCTTATCGTCGGGCCTCTCGCTGATCGCCGCTTCGGTGGTGATCAGCAGGCCAGCGACCGAGGCCGCGTCCTGCAGCGCGGTGCGAACGACTTTGGTCGGGTCGATCACGCCGGCGGCGACGAGGTTCTCGTAAACGTCGGTCGAGGCATTGAAGCCCTGGTTCTCGTCGTTCTCGCGCAGCAGGTTGCCCGCAACGACGGCGCCGTCATGGCCGGCATTCGTCGCGATCTGCTTGAGCGGGGTGGTGATGGCGCGACGGATGATGTCGATGCCCTTGGTCTGGTCGTCGTTGATGCCCTTCAGGCCGTCGAGAGCCTTGGTGGCATAGAGCAGCGCAGTACCGCCGCCAGGGACGATGCCTTCTTCGACCGCGGCGCGGGTCGCGTGGAGTGCGTCGTCGACGCGGTCCTTGCGCTCCTTCACCTCGACTTCCGAAGCGCCGCCGACCTTGATCACGGCCACACCGCCAGCCAGCTTGGCGAGACGCTCCTGGAGCTTCTCGCGATCGTAGTCACTGGTGGTGACTTCGATCTGCGAGCGGATCTGCTCGACGCGCGCCTTGATGTCTTCGGCCGAGCCGTTGCCATCGACGATCGTCGTGTTGTCCTTGTCGATCGAGACCTTCTTGGCCTGGCCGAGCATGCCGACAGTGACGTTCTCGAGCTTGATGCCGAGGTCCTCGGAGATCATCTCGCCAGCGGTCAGCGTGGCGATATCACCCAGCATGGCCTTGCGACGGTCACCGAAGCCCGGAGCCTTAACGGCCGCGACCTTGAGGCCGCCACGGAGCTTGTTGACGACGAGCGTGGCCAGAGCCTCGCCCTCGATGTCTTCGGCGATGATGAGGAGCGGGCGGCCCGACTGCACCACGGCCTCAAGGATCGGCAGCATCGACTGCAGGTTCGAGAGCTTCTTCTCGTGGATCAGGATGTACGGGTTGTCGAGCTCGACAGTCATCTTGTCAGGGTTCGTCACGAAGTAGGGCGACAGGTAACCGCGATCGAACTGCATGCCTTCGACGACGTCCAGCTCGAACTCGAGACCCTTGGCCTCCTCGACGGTGATGACGCCTTCCTTGCCGACCTTCTCCATCGCCTCGGCGATCTTCTCGCCGACTTCGGTGTCACCGTTGGCCGAGATGATGCCGACCTGGGCGATCTCCGAGGAGCCCGACACGTCCTTCGAACGCGCCTTGAGGTTCTCGACGACCTTGGTCACGGCCAGATCGATGCCGCGCTTGAGATCCATCGGATTCATGCCGGCGGCGACGGCAGTCATGCCTTCGCGCACGATTGCCTGAGCCAGCACGGTCGCGGTGGTGGTGCCGTCACCGGCTGCGTCGTTGGCCTTCGAGGCCACTTCGCGCAACATCTGGGCGCCCATGTTCTCGAACTTGTCCTTGAGCTCGATTTCCTTGGCGACGGTGACGCCGTCCTTGGTGATGCGCGGAGCGCCGAAGCTCTTGTCGATGACGACGTTGCGGCCTTTGGGGCCCAGCGTCACCTTGACGGCGTTGGCCAGCGTGTCGACGCCGGCGAGGATGCGTTCGCGCGCGTCGCGCGAAAACTTCACGTCCTTGGCTGCCATGGTACTATTCCTCTCAGAGTATCAGAAATGAGTGAGTGGATCGGAGGCTTAGGCGATGACGCCCAGGATGTCCGATTCCTTCATGATCAGCAGGTCTTCACCCGCGACCTTGACTTCGGTGCCCGACCACTTGCCGAACAGCACGCGGTCGCCCACGGTGACGTCGAGCGGAGTGATCTTGCCGTCATCGGCGCGCGCGCCGGTGCCGACGGCGACGATCTCGCCCTCAGCCGGCTTTTCCTTGGCGCTGTCAGGGATGATGATGCCGCCGGCCGTCTTTTCCTCGGCCTCGACGCGGCGCACGAGAACACGGTCGTGCAGCGGGCGGAATGTCATGGGAGTCTCCCTATCCTACTTACTTGAACTGGGTTGGCACTCTCAGCAGGAGAGTGCCAACGGCCGCGGATATGGTCGCCACGCGTGGGAGCGTCAAGCGCACATAGCCAAAAAATTTAGCGGCGGTTCAGCTTCGCGATGGATCGGTGCGCCAGGCTGATGACACGGTGATAACTTCTTCGATCGTTCGGCACCGGCGGGTGCCGCACGGAAGGGAACGTTACGCTGCCACCGGCGCGAAGCGGTCGCGCCAGTGCCAGCGGGCCAGCAGAAGGGCGGCGGCGACCGTGAGACCGACCGCAAGCCCGATCCACACGCCCACGCCCTCCAGCGGCGTCCACAGGCCCAGGACTGCCGAAGTGGCGAAACCGGCGAGCCAGTAGCCGATGATGGCGATCACCATCGGCACCCGGGTATCCTGGATGCCGCGCAGCACGCCGGCGGCAACCGCCTGGAGCCCATCGGTCAGCTGGAAGATGGCGGCGACGAACAAGTATTGCAGCGCGAAGCCGACCAGCACCGCGTTGGCCGGATCGGTCACGTCGACATAGGCCGACAGGATCAGCTGCGGAAACAGCAGCATCATCCCGGCCGAGGTGCACATGAAGGCCAGGCCGATCACGATCGCGGACCACCCGGCACGGCCGATGCCGACGCTGTCGCCCGCGCCATAGTGGTAGCCGACGCGGATCGTCGCCGCCTGTCCGATGCCGAACGGCACCTGGAAGGCGAAGGCGGCGATCTGCAATGCGACCGTGTGCGCTGCCAGCTCCGCCTCACCGACGCGGCCCATGAGGAACGCCGCGCCGCTGAATAGGCCACCCTCGGCGATCAGGGTGCCGGCGATCGGCAGGCCCAGACCCAGCATCTGGCGCAGGCGCTGCCACTCGGGCCGCCACCAGCGACCAAACGGATGGAAGCGCCGCAACCGCGGATCGCTCCGGATGGCGATGACATAGGCGACCACCGTCGCCGACGCGGTGATGATGCTCGAGATCGCGGACCCTGTCAGGCCGAGCGCGGGGGCACCGAAATGCCCGAACACCAGCACATAGTTGCCGGTCGCATTCACCAGGATCGCGAAGGCGGTAATCACGGTCGCAAAGACCGGCCGGCCGAGCGCCGAGACGAAGGTGCGCAGCACGTTGCCAAGCGCCATCGGCACCATCGAGATCGAGAGCACGCGGATGAAGTGGCCGCTGATGGCCGCCACCTTCGGGTCCTGCCCGGTTGCCAGCATGAGCCGCTCGCCCAGTGCGCACAGGGCGATGCCGAATATTCCCAGCGCCAGCGCCAGCCACAGCGCCATGCGCAGCGAGCGACGCACTTCGCGCACCGCATTGAAGCGGCGGCCGAGCTCTGCGGCGATCAGCGGGGCGACCGCTCCGGTCACTCCGTTCATGCCCATCATCAGCACCGCGACTATGGCGACGGCCAGGCTTGCGGCAGCAAGCGATTCCTGGCCCAGCCGTGCCACGAACATCACGTCGGTAGAGAAGACCGCCATCTGCAGCAGGTTGGCGAGCGCCAGCGGCGCCGCCAGCCGCAGCGTCGCGCCAAGCTCGGCGCGCATGGAATGAAGGTCGGTCGTGCCCGCCATGGTCGGGCGCGGATAGGGCCTTGGCGGCTGCGGCGAAAGCACTTCCTTCGCCGTGACGTGACGGAATTTGCGCAGGACCGGGTTTGCGGCCGTGCCGCGCCGTTCTATCAATCGCGCCCGCCAGGAGGACGCAGCATGAAGCACAGCCGCACGACGAAGTCCCGGATTGCCTGGGGGATCGCTCCGCTGGCGTTGCTCGCCGGATGCGGCGACGGCTCGGGTTCGGACGCCGCGTCACCCGCCGAAACCGGCTCGGCGTTGGCGACACCCGCAAGCCAAGCGACACCGGCCATCGCCGATGCCGCTCCGATCGCAGCAGCCGAACCGCCCGCCGCCTTCGCTATCTGCCGCTCGTGCCATGCGATCGAGGCGGGCCGCAATGGCGTCGGCCCGACGCTGTTCGGCATCGTCGGCAGCAAGGCCGGCGACTTGCCCGGCTACACCTTCAGCCCGGCACTCAAGGCTTCGGGCATCGTGTGGGACCGTGCCAAGCTCGATACCTGGCTGGCGGGGCCGATGAAGATGGTGCCGGGGACGAAGATGGTCATCGCCGTGCCCGATGCGGCGAAGCGGCAGGCGATCATCGACTATCTCGCGACGCTGAAGTGAGCGACGTCGCCGTCACGGCGGACGGCGTGGACCAAGAGGTTCGCGCGCTGGCACTCGTCCAGCAGCGCCTCGCCGCCCGCACCCAGGCCGGCAATGCGCGCAAGGCGATGCCTATGCCGAGAGCTTCGCGCAGCATGGCGTGCGAACCTCGAGCACTTACTATCACCGGGCACGAAGCGATCCGGGCGTAGATGAAAGCGCCTTCGGTGATCAGCCTGACGAGCGTGCTGCGTCCCGGGTAATCCTACCCTGACCGGTGGTACGGATGGCCGGCCAGGATCGCGGTAGCGCGCCAGAGCTGTTCGGCGAGCATCGCGCGGGCGATCAGGTGTGGCCAAGTCATCCGGCCGAAGCTGAGCAGATGGTCGGCGCGGGCGCGCGCGGCATCGCCGTGGCCATCGGCGGCACCGATCAGGAAGCGGCATTCACGTACGCCCTCGTCGCGCCAGCGGCCGAGCAGCGCGGCAAACTCCTCGCTGGTCATCGCCGTGCCCCGCTCGTCGAGGAGCACCTCGCGCAGCGGAGTGGCGACGGGGTCGGGAATTCGGCCGCCGGTGTCGGGCAACTCGGTGTGGCGGAACGGCCAGGTGATCCGCTTGGCATAGCGGTCGATCAGCTCGGCCTCGGGCGAGCGGGCGATCTTACCGCGGGCGATCACATGAAGGAGCATCGGTTCACGCCCGAAGTTGAGGCCGGCAATCTGGCCAGGCTGACCGGCGCGAGAGACGCCGCGGAGCACCCTCGCACAACAAATCGCACCGGGAGCCCACGAATCCGTCGTCGACGGCTTCCTCTCGGGCCAGCCTCAGGCCGCGCCGGACGGTCCGTCGAAGCCCCACATCCTTTCGAGGTTGTAGAAGCTGCGCACTTCCGGGCGGAAAAGGTGAACGATCACGCCGCCCGCGTCGACCAGCACCCAGTCCGCTGCCGGCAGTCCCTCGATCCGAGGATTGCCGAAGCCGCCCTGTTTCAGGCGCTCGCCGAGCTTCTGCGCCATGGCCGCGACCTGCCGTGTCGAGCGGCCGGACGCGATCACCATGTGATCGGCGATGGTGGATTTGCCGTCGAGGTCGATGGTCACGGTCTCTTGAGCCTGGTCGTCATCCAGGGACTGCAGAACGAGAGTGAGAAGCGGGTCGTCGCTGGCGACCATCGCCGGGGGCGTCGTGCCGGTCGGGACCGGCTGCAAATGTGCCTGTGGCATCTAGGTGTTGTGTGCTCCTTTCAGGATCGTACCGGCGCTTACGACTTGCCCGAGATGGGAAGCCGTTGCGTCGCGTTCAATCGGGTACCGGGGAACCGGCTCGTGCAAGTGGAAGGCCCTGCGGGCACTCACTGCGATGATCCGGGCAAGAGGCGGTGCGTGACGGCGTCTCGCGAAGGTCCGCTTCCGGTCCTTCGTGCCCAGTCCGGATCGGCCTGGCGGATTGCCGTGGCCGATCGCGCGTCGGGATCGAATCGCAATGTCACCAGCGCGGGTGCGCTCCACCTATCCGGATGGCGGAAACTGGGCAGGGGTCTCCGGAATCGTCCCAGCCAGGCCATCGCGGGGCTCGCGAGGGCGGCGTCATCATAGCCCGGACGGGCGATAACCGCAATCGGCAGCGACCTCGCCAAGTCGCGCCAGTGCCTCCACCGGTGCAACTGCGCCAGATTGTCCGCGCCCATCAGCCACACGAAACGCCGTTTCGGATAGCGGCGCAGCAGCGCTCTTACGGTGTCGACCGTGTAGCGGGTGCCCAGCTCACGCTCGATCGCGGTGACCCGGATTCGCGCGCGGCGCGCCAGCTGCCGGGCCGAGGCGACCCGCGCGCGCAGCGGCGCCATGCCGGCCGCGGGCTTGAGCGGATTGCCGGGCGAGACCAGCCACCAGGCCTCGTCCAGCCCCAGCGCATCCAACGCGAACAGAGTGATTCGCCGGTGCCCGCCATGCGCCGGGTTGAAGCTACCTCCGAGCAGGCCGGTCACCGGACCTGCACGGCGTCGCGCGCGCGGCGTCGTCAGGGCCGCTCCTGCCCGGTGCCGCGCACCAGCCACTTGTAGGTGGTGAGCCCTTCCAGCGCCACCGGCCCGCGCGCGTGCAGCCGCCCGGTGGCGATGCCGATCTCTGCGCCCAGCCCGAACTCGCCGCCATCGGCGAACTGGCTGGAGGCATTGACCATGACGATCGCGCTGTCGACTTCGGCGAGGAACCGTTCGGCCACGGCATGGTCGGCAGTGACGATGGCATCGGTGTGGTGCGAGGAGTGCGTCGCGATGTGCTCCAGCGCGGCGTCGAGCCCGTCGACCACCGCGACCGACAGTACCGAATCGAGGTATTCGGTATCCCAGTCCTCGTCGCTCGCCGGCAGCACGCGCGGGTCGAGCGCCTGCGCCCTCGCGTCGCCACGCAGTTCGCAGCCGGCCTCGATCAGGCCGCTGACCACCGAGGCACTCTCGGGAAACTGGGTATCGAGCAGCAGCGTCTCCATCGCCCCGCAGATGCCGGTGCGCCGCATCTTGGCGTTGCGCGTGACCCGGCGCGCCATGTCGGGATCGGCGGCGGCGTGGACGTATGTGTGACACAGCCCGTCGAGATGGGCGAGCACCGGCACCCTCGCATCGGCCTGGACGCGGGCGACGAGGCTCTTGCCCCCGCGCGGCACGATCATGTCGATCAGCCCGGCCGCAGTCAGCATCGCGCCCACGACCGCGCGGTCCTGGGTGGGCACGAGCTGGATCGCCGCAGCGGGGATACCGGCTTGTTCCAGCCCTCGCGCCATGGCCGCCGCGATCGCCCGGTTGGAGTTCACCGCCTCGGTGCCGCCGCGCAGCAGCACGGCATTGCCGGACCGCAGGCATAGCGCCGCGGCATCGGCGGTCACGTTCGGCCGGCTCTCGTAGATGATCCCGATCAGCCCGATCGGGATGCGCACGCGCGACAGCTGGAGGCCGTTGGGCCGTTCGCTCCGCGAGATGACTTCGCCGACCGGGTCAGGCAGCGCCGCGACCTGCTCGACCGCGTCGGCGATGCCAGCCAAGCGCTTGGGATCGAGCCGCAGGCGATCGAGCAGCGCGGCGGTCAGGCCCTTAGCCTCGCCCGCGGCGATGTCCTGCGCATTGGCTTCGAGAATCGCGGCTTCGTCAGCGCGCAAGGCTGCAGCCGCAGCGCGCAGCGCCTCAGCCTTCTTCGCTTCTCCCAGGCGGGCGAGCACGCGCTGAGCGGCGCGGCCGTCTTTTGCGATACGGGCGACCAAGGCCTCTGCTTCGTCTAGCAGGGGAGCGTCGGCGAGCTCAGCAGTGGGTGTCATGACGTTCATGCCCGCGATCTAGCATTCCCCGCCGAGCCTGTCACCGATGGGGCCGATTCGTGCCGCATCACTGGCAAAGACCGATGTTTCCCGCAGCTCGCCGTACATCGATGACGCTTCGCCTCGAATCTGCAAAGGATTACGTTGGACGGATTCGCCATGCCAAGGTCGCGCTGCTAGCTGGCCGCCCCGGATCGATAGAGAAATGTCTCAAGCGGGGTCGTTTTGATTTTCAAGCATGCCGGGGCGCTCGTGCAGCGCCTCAGGACCGCCTTCCCGGATCGCGAATTCATCATGCGATCGCAAGGACAGGTTCGTTTCATCCGGATCTCCTCCCGGACCCAGAAGCTCGCAGCCGGTGGTGCCGCAGGGGTCGTGGCGCTGTGTTGCGCCTCGGTCGGAGCGCTGGCCGTCTCTCACCAGGCCGTGGACACGCAGCAGACCGCGCTGGCCGATCGCGCCGCTGCGGTCGCTTCGGCGGAGACGCAGGTGCGCAAGTACCGTGACGACGTCGCACAGCTGACCAGCGATCTCGCGCGCCGACAGCAGTTCATCGAGCAGATGGTGCAGGCACATATCGGTGACTTGCCCGGCGCGCAGTCGGACGGCGCCACCGCGCAGTCGGCACCGGCGCCGGCCCAGAGCCAGGCCCGCAAGATCAGCGCAGCCATGCCGGAGGCGGGCACGCTGCGGAAGCTTCAGGCGGACCAGCTCGCCTTCGTGGCACGGCTGACCCGTTATGCCGACGAGCGTTCGGCCGCCGCCACCTCGGCGCTGCGCCGCCTCGGTCTCAATCCCAATACGATGATCGTCGGATCGCGCGAAGGCATGGGCGGCCCACTGCTCAAGCTCGCCACCGGGCGCGACGGCAGCCTCGATCCGCAGTTCCGCCGCATGGGCATGAGCCTGGCGCGCCTCGACGCGCTGGAGAACGGGCTGGCCTCGCTGCCGCAGGTGAGCCCGGCGCATGTCGCCTACGTGTCCTCCAGCTATGGCTACCGCGCCGATCCGTTCACCGGCGGCGCCGCGTTCCATGCCGGGCTCGACTTTCCCGGACCGATGGGCTCGCCGATCTACGCCGCCGCGCAAGGCACCGTCAGCTTCGTCGGCCAGCGGCAAGGTTACGGCAACTGCATCGAAGTGACCCACGCCAGCGGACTGATGACGCGCTACGGCCACCTTTCCGGCTTCCGCGCCCATGTCGGCGAAAAGGTCGAGGCAGGCACCGTGATCGGCGCCATGGGCAGCACCGGCCGCTCGACCGGATCGCACCTCCACTTCGAAGTCCGGATCAACGACCAACCGGTCAACCCGCGACCGTTCCTCGAAGCCGCCCGCGCCGCCACTTCCAAGGCCCAGGAGCCCCGCTGACATGCCCAAGCCCTTCACCAGCTCCCGTCCCTCGCTGCACGGCGCCGCCGTGTCGATGCTGGGTGCGGACACCGCGATCACCGGCGACATCCGTGCGAGCGCGGACCTCCACGTCGACGGCTGCGTTGACGGCAACATCTCGTGCAACGCGCTGGTCCAGGGCGAAGGCAGCGAGATCAACGGCGGCGTCCGCGCCGAAAGCGTGCGGATCGCCGGCCTGGTGCGCGGCTCTGTCGCCGCGCGCGAAGTGGTGATCCTGCGCACGGCCCGCATCGAAGGCGACGTCGCCTACGATGCGATCACCATCGAGCAGGGCGCCCGCCTGCAGGGACGACTCACCCCCAACGCCGGGCAGATGCCGCCGACCCTGGCGCAGCTGCCCGCGTCGAGCGCCCACGAGACGACGCTGATCGAGGCGGCGGCGGAATAGGCTCGACGTTGGCCGCAGGCATCACGCTTGCGGCCGCGCTGAAAAAAAAATGGCACGACGCGCGTCATGCCGCTCGACTTCACTCCGCTAGCCAGTGCCGGGGCTCGCCTCGATGAAGGCCTCGCGCGCTATCTGGCGGACACCAGCGATGCGCAGATCCGCGACGGCCTCATCCAGCGCTTCGAATTTACCTACGACCGTGCGCACGAGATGCTGCGCCGTGCGCTCGAAGACGCCGCAGCCGTGCCGGAAGAGATCGACCGGCTGAGCTATCCGGCGCTGATTCGCACTGCCGGCCGGTAACCAGACGGCATGGCGGACTTGGCGCGAAATGCGCGACATAACTTCCGATCGCCGGACTGTCAGCCCAGCTTTCGACGCGATCATCGATCAGAACGGAGTGGCGCTCCCTTAGGGAGCGCCCACCCTTACTGCCGCTCTTCGGCTTCCGCGGCGCGCTTGGCTTCGAGCCAGGCCGCGGCTTCGGCTTCCTGCGCGGCTTCGCTGGCGGCGCGCACGGCCGCCTCACGCTCGGCGCGCAGTTCGGTGATCAGCGCCTCGCGGTCGTCGGTCAGGCGAACGTCGCTCAGGCCATCATCCTCGATCCCCGCCTTCTTCGCCGCCTTGGCGACGATGGCATCGAGCTCACGCTGCGAGCACAGACCCAACGTGACTGGGTCCTTGGGGGTGATGTTGCTGATGTTCCAGTGCGAGCGGTCGCGGATCGCCGCGATCGTGTTGCGCGTGGTGCCGATCAGCTTGCCGATCTGCGCATCCGAAACCTCAGGATGGTTGCGCAGGATCCAGGCGATGCCGTCGGGCTTGTCCTGGCGCTTCGAGACAGGGGTGTAGCGCGGACCTTTGGTGCGGTTGGTAGTGACCGGCACCTTGAACATCCGCAGCTTGTAGTTGGGGTCGTTCTGGCCCTTCTCGATTTCTTCCATCGTCAGCTCGCCCGAGCGCATCGGATCGCGGCCGGTGTACTTGCTGGAGGCCAGATCGTCCGCCATCGCCTGCACTTCCAGGATGTGCAGGCCGCAGAACTCGGAGATCTGTTCGAAGGTCAGAGCGGTGTTGTCGACCAGCCAGGAGGCGGTCGCGTGCGGCATCAGCGGAGTGGGCTGGCTCATGTCTCTATCCCAAGCGGAAACAATAAGGGCCGCCCCTTCGCGGAGCGGCCGTTCCGGGCCGACTTAGGCGTCCGTGCCGGATTCGGCAAGCAAAAGGCGCGGCCGCGGCGCAATCGCTTGCCGCTCTCAGATGCCGTGATAGCCACGGAACCACTCGACGAAGCGCGGCACCCCCACTTCGATCGGGGTGGAGGGCGCATAGCCGGTGTCGCGGGTCAGCGCGGTGATGTCGGCATACGTGGCCGGCACATCGCCCGGTTGCATCGGCATGAGGTTGAGCGCCGCCTTGCGCCCGCAAGCCTCCTCCAGAACCGCGATCAGCCGCATCAGCGGTTCCGATCGATGGTTACCGATGTTGTAGAGCACATGCGGTTTGACGCTGGCGCCCGCCTTCTCCGTCCCGTCGTCGGCCGGCGGGCGGTCCAGGCAGGCGAGCACGCCGCTGACGATATCGCCGATGTAGGTGAAGTCGCGGCTCATCTCGCCGTGGTTGTACACGTCGATCGGGCGGTCGGCGAAGATCCGCTCGGCGAACTTCCACATTGCCATGTCGGGCCGGCCCCAGGGACCGTAAACGGTGAAGAAGCGCAGGCCGGTGAGGGGCAAACGGAACAAGTGCGCGTAGGTCTCACTCATCAGCTCGTCGGCGCGCTTGGTGGCGGCGTAGAGCGAGACCGGGTGGTCCGCGCGGTCCTCGACGGCGAACGGCAGCTTGGCGTTGCCGCCGTAGACCGAGCTGGAGCTGGCATAGACCATGTGCGCGACGCCGCGCGCGCGGGCCACTTCCAGCAGGTTGACGTGCCCGGCAAGATTGGAAGCGACATAGGCCTGCGGATTCTCCAGGCTGTAGCGAACGCCGGCCTGGGCGCCCAAGTGCACGATCGTTTCGAAGCGATCGTCGGCCAGGGCGGCTTGCAGCGCCGCCATGTCGGAGAAATCCACCTCGCGGAAAGCGAAGAGATTGCCGTGGAGCGCGGCGATACGCTCGAGCCGCGCCCGCTTGAGTGAGACGGCGTAGTAGTCGTTCAGGTTGTCGACCCCGACCACCGCCTGCCCTCTCGCCATCAGCGCCTCGGCCACGGCCGCACCGATGAAGCCGGCGGCGCCGGTGACCAGAACGCAGGACGGTTGCTTCATCGACACTCTCGCTGACTTCGAGCCTCTCGCGGCCCATCGTTACGCCGTGCCTAGCGAGGCAATCTAAACTTTGTGTGCGCTTTGTCGCGGCTTTTTGCCGCGCGGTGCCGCGACAAGCTCAGCACGGTCGGGCTCAGGCAACGGCACTACCATTAATCAGCCCTGCTCAGCTGAGCTTGTCAAAGGCCCAGGTGCCGCGAGGCCCACCCCGGGCGCTCTTGCGGTTTTGCGCACAAATGCGCAGGGAGGCGCGATGAAGAGCATGAAGACTCTGCGGCCTGACGGTCGCCCGATCATCGGCACCTCCGACGATATCGTGCCGATGGTGCGCTGGCTGCTGTTCGTGGCGCTGCTGGTGGTGTTGATCGTGGCGGTCGGCGGCATCACCCGGCTGACCGAATCGGGCCTGTCGATCACCCAGTGGAAGCCGCTGACCGGTGCCCTACCCCCGCTGAGCGACGCGCAATGGCAGGCCGAGTTCGACCGCTACAAGCAGATCCCTCAGTACCTCGACGTCAACGGCCCTGCCGGGATGACGCTGGCGCAGTACAAGTTCATCTATTTCTGGGAATGGTTTCACCGCCTGCTGGGCCGCGTCATCGGGCTGGCCATGATCGTGCCGCTGGCGTGGTTCTGGTACAAGCGCACGATCCCGCTGGGCTACAAGAGCCGGCTGGTGGCGCTAGTCGCGCTGATCGGACTGCAGGGCACGATCGGCTGGCTGATGGTCTCCTCCGGCCTCACGCCCCAGGCCCTCGACCGCGTCAGCCACCTGTGGCTGGCCGCGCATCTGCTGACCGCGCTGTTCACGCTGGGGGGGCTGGTGTGGACCGCGCTCGACTTGCGGGCACTGCAGCGGGGCGAGCCGCCGGCGCGGCTCACCGGCTTCGGCACGCTCGCGCTCGCCATGCTCGGCTTCCAACTGTTCATGGGCGCGATGGTGGCGGGTTTGCGCGCGGGCGTGGTCGCGGGTGGCGGCTGGTTCAGCTGGGACGCCTGGCCGCTGATGCAGGGCCGCTTCTTCCCCGAAGGCGTCGAGTGGGCCGCCGGCGCCCTCCACACGCTGGTCAACGATCCGTATCTCACCCATTTCGTGCACCGCTGGTGGGCCTGGGCCGTCGTCGCGGTGCTGGTGGTGCTAGCCCGCCGGATCCGCGCGCGTGACCGGCTCGCCTCGGTGGCGGTGCACAGCGCCTTCGGCACCCAGGTCATCCTGGGCATCTGCACAGTCTGGTCAGGTGTGGCGCTGTGGCTGGCGGTGGCGCATCAGCTGTGCGGCGCGTTGCTTGTGGCTGCAACCGTATGGGGCGTGCATACGCTCGGGCGGCGACCCTCATAGGGATTGCTGTCCGGCAACAGGCGCCGCTGCCTACATGAAGGTATCATTTTACCTCTCTGCAAACCCGCACATAGCTTGACTTACAAGGCGTCATCGACGATCTGCGCGCCTTCTCGAGCGCCGGCGAATCGTCGGCGCCCGAACGAAACATAGGGATAGACCAGCCATGAAGGCGCTCACGAAGGTCACCCGGTCGATCAAGCCGGCCGAGGTGGAGAAGAAGTGGCATCTGATCGATGCCGAAGGTCTGGTGGTCGGCCGCCTGGCCGTCGTCATCGCCGATCTGCTGCGCGGCAAGCACAAGCCGAGCTTCACCCCGCACGTCGATTGCGGCGACCATGTCGTTGTCATCAACGCCGAGAAGGTGAAGTTCACCGGCAACAAGCTCAAGCAACAGACCTACTACAAGCACACCGGCTACGCCGGCGGTATCAAGGAAGTCACCGCGGACAAAGTCCTCGCCGGTCGCTTCCCTGAGCGCGTGCTGGAGAAGGCCGTGGAGCGCATGATCCCGCGCGGTCCGCTCGGCCGTGACCAGATGCGTGCGCTGCACCTCTACGCCGGTGCCGAGCACCCGCACGGCGGCACCCAGCCCGAAGCGCTCGACGTCGCTTCCATGAACCGCAAGAACAAGGTGGGCGCATGATGTCCGATACCGATACCGTTCAGAGCCTGTCCGACCTCGCGGACCTCACCGGTGACGTCGTCGCAGACGACGTGACCACCCCCACCCCGCGCGTGTCGAACGCTCCGCTGCGCGAGCAGCAGATCGACAAGCAGGGCCGCGCCTACGCCACCGGTCGCCGCAAGGACGCCGTGGCCCGCGTGTGGATCAAGCCCGGCTCGGGCAAGGTCACCGTCAACGGCCGCGACCAGGAAGTCTACTTCGCGCGTCCGACGCTGCGCCTGGTGATCAACCAGACGTTTCAGGTCGCCGGTCGCGAAGGCCAGTACGACGTCATCGCCACCGTCAAGGGCGGCGGCCTCTCGGGCCAGGCCGGTGCGGTCAAGCACGGCATCGCCCAGGCCCTGTCGAAGTACGAACCCGCGCTGCGCGCCGCCGTGAAGGCCGCCGGCTTCCTCACGCGCGACCCGCGCGTCGTCGAGCGCAAGAAGTACGGTCGCGCCAAGGCCCGCCGCAGCTTCCAGTTCTCGAAGCGCTAATACTTTCGCCAGCGACGGCTGGTGGAACGAGAGGGTCGCCGGGAAACCGGCGGCCCTTTCTCATTGTGCGCCGCGCTCGTTGCCGATCTCGGACTTCATCGATGTTGACATTTAGAACCATATAGGTTATCCGTCCCATCGTCGGTCATTATCGACATGCGGCGGGTGCGCAGGAGCGAGAGGCCTTCGCTCGAACCATCCGCACAGCGGCCGGCGCCCCGCAGGAAAGGGTCGCCTGCATCACGGTCGAGAGATCACTCTCGGTCCTTACGCGGGACCCGCGGGCCGGTAGCAGGGAGCGGGCCCGTCCGCCAGCGTCTCGACTGCCAGGGCAGAATCGGCGGGTATGAGCCTCTCCCGACGATCGTTCGCCGACCAGAGCGCCACACCAAGCCTGTCGCGCCAGGCAGCCTATGCCGGCCGCACCGTCCGCCGCGTCACCTTCTCCGGCGTTATTCCGCATTGGCCAGCGGATGATTTCGCCTGTCGAGCAACCACTTACGAGCGCAGCACACCGCACGATACCAATTCATGCAAGGTATCATGCGGCGCCATGTACTTTCTTTAGCAAGGTATCTTGCAGCACATGGTAGCTGGCATTATACACTCTCTATCCGCAGGGAGATGATTCGATGTCCGAAATCGAGATCCAGTTGAAGAAAGGGGTGCTGGGGCTGTGCGTCCTGGCGCTGCTCTCGCGCGGGGATGGGTACGCCTACGAGATCGCGAGCCGCATGGCTGACGCGGTCGACATGGGCGAAGGCACAATCTACCCGCTCATGCGCCGCATGCAGTCGGAAGGCCTGGTTGCCACCTACCTCGAGGAATCGCCCTCGGGCCCGCCGCGCAAATACTACCGCATCACCGAGACCGGCCGCTCGCGGCTGGACGCACAGGTCGCCGAATGGCGCGGCTTCACCGCCGCTGTCGATGCTCTCATCACCGGCGCGCCCGCCGAGCCGGCTCAGCCAGTGCCCACCGTTGCCGAAGCGCCCGTGCAGGAAGGGGAAACCAGCCATGAAGCGTAACGAATTCATCAAGCGCCTGAAGGCAGCGCTCAAGGGCGTGCCGCAGGACGACATCGACGATATCGTGGCGGACTACGAAGAGCACTTCGCCGCCGGCGCCGCCGAGGGCCGCAGCGAAGAGGAAGTCGCTGCTGCGCTCGGCAATCCGGGACGGCTGGCGCGCGAGCTGCGCTTCGAGGCGGGCTTCCGCAACTGGAAAAGCGACCGTTCGCCCTCGTCCGCCTGGGCCGCGATCCTCGCCTTCATGGGCCTGGCCACCATCGACATTCTGATCCTGCTACCGATCGTGCTGCCGGTGCTGGGCGTGATGTTCGGTCTGTTCGTCGCCACCATCGCCGTGTTCATCGCCGGCGGCTTCGTGATGATCGCGGGACCGTTCTCCGGCTTTCCGGGCGGCGTGTTCGTGGCGATCTTCGCAGGCCTGGGCCTGATGAGCGCCGCGGTCGCGGCGGGCGCGCTCCTCACCATTGTCGGCATCTGGATCGTCAATGCGCTCATGTGGTTCGGCCGCCTGCACTACCGGGTGATCGAACCGGCCATCCACGCCGAAGACTGACACGCGAACTTAGGGAAGGAACATTCAGATGCTCAGGAAACTGCTCATCGTATTCGCCAGCGGCGTGATCCTCTCGATCGTCGCGTTCGGCGCGGCTTGGATCACCGGTGGCGAGAAGCTGCGCCAGGAATGGGCCAGCGGCCACGGCTGGCACGTCAACATCGACGATGACGACGACGACCACGGTCCGCGCAAGACCCGCTCGTTCGCCATCCAGCCGGGCAGCCAGCTCGCCATGGACGTGCCGGTCGACCTTGACTTCACCCGCGGCGACAAGACCGAGATGATCGTCTCCGGTCCGGCCGACCTGGTCGACCAGCTGGTGTGGGCCAACGGCCGCCTGTCCCTCGACGGCACCGTCAACCGTCACCACAGCCGCAGCATCAAGGTGCGCATCACCGCGCCCGAGATCGGCGGCCTGGCCTTCGACGCGCCGGGCGACGTGACCCTCGCCGGACTCGACCAGCGCAACCTGACGCTCAAGTCGCGCGGCGCCATCGACCTCGACGCTTCGGGCAAGGTGGACACGGTCAACGTGGCGTCCGAAGGCGCGGGCAACATCGACCTAGAGAAGCTCGCCGCGCGCGATGCGACGGTGCGGGTCGACGGCGTCGGCAACGTCACCATCGGCGCCACCGGCACGGTTGACGTCGAGATCAACGGCGCCGGCAACGTCAGCCTTGTGAAGAAGCCCGCGGTGCTGCGCAGCCGCCTCAGCGGCATCGGCAACATCGACCACGACTATTGAGGGAGGCGAAGCGCCGGCAGGAGGAGCCGGCGCTTCGACCATCAGGAGAACCGCGCTGTCCCTGGGACGGCGCGGTTTTTTGTTGGGTTGAGTTTGTCTTTCGCCACTGCCCCGCGAGAGTCGGCGTAGGGCAAGAAAGCCGGAGATGGATCCTCGCCTAGCGAGCTATCGGTGTTACGCAAAGCCGGTGGGAGAGACCTGCCCCGCCAACCGCCCGGTCAATGCACCGGCGGATCGACCGGCGGCACCGTGCCCACCGGCGCGACGGGTTCGCCAGGCTGGCGCGGTGGCAGCGCGTTCTCGGGCACCTCATCGATCTGCATTGCCGGGGTCGGCACGCGCTCCAGGTTGCGTGCCGTCACGCGGATGGTGTCGCCGTCGATGACGATGTCGTTGAAGCTTGGCGGGGTCGAGCGGATTCGCTTCGACAGGGTTCCGGCGCCGATCATTCGCAGCGGGCCTGCCGGCGTCTCCACGGTAAGGTCGAAAGCGTCATGGACGTGGCCAGAAAGCACCGCCATCACCCTGCGCCCGGCAAGCGCCTCGATCGCGCGGGTGCCGTTGATCGTCAGCAGCTTGCCGTCCCGCTCGCGCCGCTCGGTCAGAGGGTGGTGCGCGGTGACGAGCACGCGAGTGCCGGCCGGCAGCACGTCGATCGCGGCGAGAGTCTGCGCCAGCGCGTGCTCGGTCACCCAGCCGTTGGACCAGGGAAAGCGCTGGTACTGCGCGCGGGTGGTGGTGCGCAGCGGCACGACCGCCAGGTCCGGCAAATCCAGCTGTGCCTCGACCATCCGCTCGACCGCCTTGAACCGCTTGTAGGGCGCGAAGAAGCGCTCGTAGAGGTTGAAGTACGGAATGTCGTGATTGCCCACCTCGACCGTGACCGGCACGTCGAGATCGCTGATCCAGCGGCAGGCGGCGGTGAATTCCGGTTGGCGCGCGCGCATTGTCAGGTCGCCGGTGATGGCGACGGCATGCGGCTTCTCGCGCTCAATGCAGTCCTTGGCAAAGGCCAGCGCATCCGGATCCTCGAGGCCGAAATGGATGTCGCTGATGTGGAACAGCCGCAGCGGTCCGGTGAGTTTCGCCTTGCCGTGCATCACGTTCTGGTCCCTTGCGGATCGCACGTCGCGATCAGGTCGACGCCGATCTCGGCCAGTTCGAACACCTCCTCGGCGGCGCCATCGTGCGGCTCGCCGTCCATCAGCAGGCCCATTGCGGAGCCGCCCCGGCTGAGCAGGCGCACCCGCTCGTGCTTGCCCAGCTCGTCGTGCGGGCCATTGCGGAAGTTGCGGCCAAGCAGCGCGATGCCCTGCCCTGCATAGTCGCCGAGTGATTCGGCATAGAATCCCTTCACTTCGAGCCCGTCGTCGCGAGGAACGACGGTGATCGCGACATATCCGTCCTCGCGCCCGCAGTCGACCTCGGCGCAGACCACGCGCGGGCCATTGGCGGAGTAGCTGATCGCTTCACGCGCGGTGGTCACGAACTCGACGATCGAATTGGCGCGCATCGCCTCGCGCACGTCGTTCCAAACCGCGCCGGGCCCGGCCAGGACGCCGCTGAGGCCCTCGCCCAGCCGGCCGTGTACGACCTTGGGGCGCTCCCGCTTCAGCGCCGTACCATCGCCGAGTCGTGCGACCGCCTCGGTCGCCTCGACATCGCCATGCATGCGCTTGGCCAGGAGGTTCATGGTGCCGCCGGGAAGCACCAGTACCGCGCCGCCCCAGCCATAGGCGCCGGTGACGACCGAGTGCACGGTGCCGTCGCCCGCGAACACCGCAAGCAGGTCCACACCCGCCGCATCGAGCGCGGCGGGATCGGGCACGGCCTCGTCGGGAAAGCGCACCACGCGCGCCAGCGGCTTGCCGGCGTCGGCGAAGGCTTGCTGCAAGGCATCCAGCGTCGCCTCGTCGTTGCTTCCGCTCGCGGGATTGCAGACGAGCCAGACGGTGCGCAGGGCGGAAGGGTCGACGGGTTTGGTCATGACCCCATCAACCGGAGCCGCTGGCGCATGTTCCCGACCGCGAGATCACGACCGGTCGCTGCAGATCAGCCAGGCCGCGGCGGTGTTGAGCGCGGTGTAGAGCGCATAGAGCATCGCCCAGCCGTGCGCCCCCGACGCGGTCATCAGCATCGCGCCGACCAGCATCACGAATTCGACCACCAGCGATAGCCGGCCACCCAGCGGGCGCAACAGCCAGGGCACCTGCCGCAACATCGGGTGTCCGCTTTCGAGCACCGCCTTGTGCACAGCGAAATTGATGATCCCGAAGCAGAAGACGAAAACGAGAGAAATCACCGCCCGAGGCTACACCCGCGCCCGCGCCGTGGCCAGTGCTGCGGGCAGTCGACGATCTCCCCGGGACGGGTTTCGGGTCGCTCGTGCACGATTCGTGCTGCGAGTCCCCGATGTCGCGAATGGTTCATGAAGCTGTTCGTCGACTACAGATGTCGTTGGTCCGGTGCGCGCGGCATTCGTCGACATCGTTCGGCCTGCAGTCGAGGTCCGCGTGATCCGGCGCGCGGTCTGGCGCAAACCATCCTCACCGAGCCAAGCGAAACGAACCCGCTTCCGGCTCACTTGAGGAGGAAGATACGATGTTCAAGACCGCCACTCTCGCCGCCGCCGTCTGCACCGCGGCCCTGTTCTCGGCTCCGGCCGCTTTCGCCAAGGACGTGACCGTCAGCTACAGCGACCTCGACCTGACCACGGTCGCCGGCCAGAAGACGCTCAAGACCCGCCTGCTCTCGGCAGCGCGCAAGGCGTGCGACTACAACACCAGCACCGTGACCGGCACCATGCTGCCGAGCGCCTCCGCCCGCGCTTGCTACAACCAGGCGAACGCGAAGGTGAAGGAGCAGATGGCCTCCGCGATCGACGCCGCCGGCACGACGCAGCTCGGCGGCTGATCCGCCCAGCGACCAGAGCCCTGGAAACGAGGCAGCTTCGGCCGCCTCCCAGGCACCCGAATTTCTCCAGGTCCCTAAAAAATAAGACCCGGAAACCGACTGGCGGGCCCTAGCGGCCCGCCATTTTCTTTACGGCAGGCAGGTACGTGCGCCCGATCCGCAGCGCGGTGCCGTCGGCGACCTCCGCCGACCATACGCCGAGCCCCTCGTGCCGCAGCCCGGTCACGTGGTCGCGGCGCAGAATGCAGCTGCGGTGGATGCGAATAAAGGCCTCCGGATCGAGGCGCTCCTCCAGGCTGGTGATCGTCTGCAGCAGCAGATAGCTGTGCCCCGGCAAGCCCGCCGCGCCGCATACGTGCAGGCGCACATAGTCGCGCTCGGCATCGATCCGCTGCACGTCGGCGACCGGAATGCGCACCAGCTCGGAGCGGTGCGGCACCCAAAATTCCTCGAGCCACTGGCTGGCGCCCGGTGCGGAGCGCTGGCCCCGCCGTGACACGACGCGGGCGACAGCGCGCGCCAGGCGATCGGGCGCAACCGGCTTGAGCACATAGTCCACCGCGTCGAGATCGAACGCCTCGACCGCAAACTCGTCGTGCGCGGTCACGAAGATCACGGCCGGCGGATCGGGCCGCTCGGACAAGCGGCGGGCGACCGCCAGCCCATCGGTCTCGGGCATCGTCAGGTCGAGCAGCAGGAGGTCAGGCGAAAGCGCATCGATCAGCCGCAGCGCCGCCTGTCCGTCGCTGGCGGTGCCGATCACGGACAGGCCGTCGAGGCGCGAGCAGATCACCTGCATGCGCTCCACCGCGAGCGGCTCGTCGTCAACGATCAGCGTGCGCAGTTGCGGCGCGGGCACGCCGGTGCCGCTCTCAACCACGGACCGAACTCACGCCGAGATCCAGCGGCAGGCGCAGCACCGTCGCGAAGCCGCCTTCGGGCCGCTTGCCACAGGTCATGCTGGCGGCATCGCCATAGCGCGCGCGCAGACGATCGCGCACGTTGCTGAGGCCGATGCCGAAGCCTTCCGTCTTCGTCAGGCTCGCGCCCGGCCCGTTATCGCGCACGGTGATCACCAGATCGTCGCCGGCGAGCGAAGCCTCGCGACGCGCCTCGATGGCGATCGTCACCGGCTCACGCGTCGCGGAAACGGCGTATTTGACCGAGTTTTCGACGAGAGGCTGGAGGATCATGCCGGGCACCATCGCATTGGCGACGGCATCGTCAAGGTCAATCCTGGTCAGCAATCGATTGGGAAAGCGCACCGCCTCGATCGCGAAGTAAAGCTTCTGCAATTCGATCTCGTCCTCCAGCCGCATGTCGGTCGTCGGGTCGCCCGAGAGCGTGCGGCGGTAGAAGGTGGAGAGCGTCTGGAGCATTTCCTCGGCATCGTCCTGCTTGCCGGTCATCACCAGCGCGGAGAGCGAATTCAGGGTGTTGAACAGGAAGTGCGGATTGACCTGGTAGCGAAGGCTGCGCAACTCGGCGGCCTCGGCGGCCCGGCGGTACTCACCCTCGCGACGCTCGGCGGCGCGCGCCTCCTCCGCCTTGGCGAGCGCGAAGTAGAGCGCCACCCAGGCGAGCACCAGGAAGTAGCGCCCGAACGCGGTGTCGGCGATCGCGGCCCAGCGTCCGTATTCCTGGCCGAGCGCCTCGCTGGTGTGGATAGTGATGGCCGAGCCGTTGCGAGTGGCGGTCACGTCCTGCGGCGGCGGCGGCACCGCGGGAACCGCTGCTCCGTCCTCGGCTTCGGAAGACGAGAAGGTGGGAGGGGCGGGAGGCTCGGGCGGCTTGGGCAGGTCCACCAGAATGTTGCCCGCCTCGTCGCGGCTGATGCGCACGTTCCCGGCCTTTATTGCCGCCTGGTCTTCCTTGTCGCCAAACGCCTGCGGCACTTCGATGTCGGCGAAGATGGTGTCGTTTATGACGCTGAGCACCAGCGCCAGCGGCAGCGCGCCGACCAGCACGACGGCCAGGCGCACGCCGTTCGACTTGCGGTCCAGCATCTGCAGCAGCGGCCAGACCGCTGCCATCACCAGCATGGAGAGGACGCAGATGGTCAGGCGGCGCGACAGGATCGGCCAGGCCAGGTCGAAGCCCATGACCGCGCCACGCAGGCTGGCGACGAGGAAATAGCAGGCCCAAAGCGCGGCCAGCGAGGCGAGGACGAGCCGCGCAGGCACGCGCGGATACGGAACGGCTTGGGTCATGACCGCTCCGGATAGCCCGGAAACCGGGCGCAACGCCAGTTCCTGCTACAGGCCCCGTCGAACCGGGTGCGACGTTCGTCGAAGGCTATGGTTGCCGGAAGCTTGCCGTCTGCCACGCCTGCGCCACCAGGCGACTGGGGCGAAGGACCTTGGGCAGGACTTAGGGTGACGAAGATACGGTCTCGAAAGTCTGCCCCCCCCCCGGGGGGTGCCTTCACACCCAGGTGTCGGTGAGCTTCGTCGCGATTTCGATGTCGTTGAGGAAGTCGACCTCGGCCCAGTCTAGGCCCTCGATCGAGACGGTGCCGACCTTACCGGTGAGCGCGATCGAA
>Ga0207658_10001094_pt1 | contig 21877 bp, 26 predicted proteins | sample KBSS33metaG_FD_184322 | JGI IMG/M metagenome (GOLD analysis project Ga0207658, IMG submission 184322) | Switchgrass rhizosphere microbial communities from Kellogg Biological Station, Michigan, USA - KBS S3-3 metaG (SPAdes) (version 2) | ecosystem: Host-associated > Plants > Roots > Rhizosphere...
AAGAGAGAGTTGGGTCGAAGTCGCCCGATCATCGTTTGCAACGATCAGGTCATGCACCCGCGAACTCTGCCGCAGGAAGCCGGCCACTTGGCCGCACACGAGCATCTCAAGATCGTGAGCCGGCGCGCTCCAGGCAGGACTGCCGTCAAGCCGATCGGGGCGAGTGACATAATAGCGATACCGGCGCGTCCCCTTGGTTGCATGGCTCGGGGTCATCGGGCGACCCAACCCATCGTTGACAAGGCCGATCAGCATGCTCGGGCTCTTTGCCGCGAGACGTCTCGCTCCGCCTCGCGAGCGAACGGCTGCTACCTCCTGCACCTCGTTCCAAAGATGGAGCGGCACGATCGACTCATGCTCTCCGGGATGCGCCACGCCCTTGTGGACGATCTCGCCAAGGTAAATCCGGTTCGATAGCAGATGATAAAGCGTGCCCCGTCGAAAAGGGCAGCCGCCGCGATGCGGGCCGCTGGTACGAAGCTGCACCTTTGTGCGGTGCCCGTCGCGATCGAGCTCCGCGATCAGCGCATTGACCGAGCCGAGATCGACATAGCGCTGCATGATATGGCGCACGAGCTTCGCTTCCTGCTTATGGACGACGAGCTTTCGGTCGATGACCTCATAGCCAAGGGGCACCGGACCACCCATCCACAGACCCTTGCGTTTCGATGCAGCGATCTTGTCGCGGATGCGCTCGCCGGTGACCTCACGCTCGAACTGCGCGAAGGACAGCAGCACGTTGAGCATCAGCCGGCCCATGCTCGTTGTGGTGTTGAAGGCTTGGGTGATCGATACGAAGCTCGCATTGGCGGCATCGAGCACCTCGACGATCTTGGAGAAGTCGGCAAGGCTACGAGTGAGACGGTCGATCTTGTAGAGAACGATCACGTCGACCTTGCCCGCTGCAACGTCGGCCAACAGGCGTTTCAGCCCCGGCCGCTCCATGTTGCCACCCGAGAAACCGCCGTCGTCGTATCGATCTCCGACCAGCGTCCAGCCTTCGTGGCGCTGGCTCATCACATAAGCGGCGCAGGCTTCATATTGCGCGTCGAGGCTATTGAACTCCTGCTCCAGCCCATCCTCGGTCGATTTGCGCGTGTAGACCGCGCAGCGGAGCTTCGCCTTCGGCTGATTATCGCGCACGGCTGGTCAACCCGAAGAAGCGGGGGCCGGACCAACCTGCGCCAGTCGCCTCACGTGCGATTGCAGTCAGCGACGGAAAGTGTCGCTCATCCCAGAGGAAGCCATCATCGACTGCCAATACGGAGATCGTGCGCCCATGCCATTCGCGGACAAAGCGCGTGCCTGGGCGGATGTCGATGGCGGGCTTCGGAGGCGTAGCGTTGTCGTCGGACGATGCGCGGGTCAGCTCACGCACGACGGTCGCAGGCAAAGCCCCATAGCGTTTCTCCTGGAGCTGCTGGCCTAGCATCCGACGCAGAAGATCGGGTGGGACGGATGGCGCGATGCCTCCGGCCACCCGCGGCCATTCGTCGCGAAGCTGCGCCGACGACATCGCCGTCAGCGCAGCCAGCCTGTCGTTCAGCCGGGCCACAGTCAGGCGGCCTTTGCGGTCAGGTAGCAGGTCGCACCATTGCGGGTGGCTTTGTCGATGAGATAGCCCTTTTTGCGCAGGCCCGTCAGCGCGGCGCGGGTCGTATGCGGCAACCAGCCCGTCAGCTCGACCATCTCGGCTAGGGTGGCGCCCAGTGCGCGGCGGAGGAGTTCGATGACTTGATCGATCTTCTTTGGGCCTTTGCTTATGGGCGTATCGTTTGCCTGTTCGGCGGCTGGAGCCACTGCGGCGCGGCCAGTGTCGCTAAGGATCAGGCCGAAGAATTTATCCTCGTCATTGCGCCAGATCTGGTCGGCTTCTGTAGTCTCTACTTCGACGGCATAGCCGCGCTTGACGAGCTGTTCGAAAGCCTGGCGGAGGATTGCACTCAGTTCTCCGAGCCCCTCGGGTGGAGGAAGGAGATTGCCGGCCGGTCGCGATGCCGCGGAGGACAGGATAAGCTTTTGGATGTCTGTAAGTTTGAACTTGGCCATGGATGGTCTCCTGAAAAGCACCACTATGGCGCCCACCACCCAGAGCCCTGCCGGTTGTCCGGTCAGGGTTAATCTGTCGTTCGCGAGCCGCGTCGACGACAGCACCAATGCTCGTATGAGGTTTTTAGTCAAGCCGCATATGACTAGGGTCCGGACCCAATAACGGGATTCCCACGGTGACGGGAATTTGATTCATGGCCTCTGCGAGGAGGCGGTGAGATGTCTGATTTCTTTTGGTTTTCCGATGCGCAGTGGGAGCGGATCGCACCATTGTTGCCGACCGATGTGCGCGGCAAGAAGCGTGTCGATGATCGCCGGGTGCTGAGCGGGATCGTTCATGCGCTCCGTTGCGGCGGGCGCTGGGCGGACTGTGCTGACGTCTATGGGCCGAAGAAGGCGCTCTACAATCGGTTCGTACGCTGGTCCGAGCGCGGCATCTGGGAAGGCATTTTCAGCGCGTTCGCAGGAGCGGGCGACGCGCCGGATCGACTGTTCATCGACAGCAGTTGCATCAAGGTCCACCGTTGCGCCGGTGGCGGAAAAGGGGGGCCTTGGCTCATGGTATCGGCCGCACGAAAGGCGGACGGAACACCAAACTCCACGCCGTCTGCGACGAGAAGGGCCGGCCTCACGTCCTGCTCCTGACACCCGGAAACGTTCACGATTGCAAGGTGGCCCAGCTCTGTATCGAGGCGATTCCGCCGTCCGAAAAGCTCGTCGCTGACAAGGGATATGATAGTCAGGCCCTGCGGGAATGGCTCCAGGGACGCGGTACCGAACCTGTCATTCCACCGCGCAAAAACCGCAGGCCTGACCGGCCTTGTACCCGAAAGGCATGAAGAAGCCCGTGCCGGACGAGATAGGCTGCCCTTTCAGGAAGGCCGTCAGCTTGACTGTGGAATACAGCATCTGCTCGGCAAGCGTGATCTGCTGCACAATCTGTCCCCTCACGAAACGCGGCGAGGGCCCGGAGCCTCCGCCGATTTGCCGGCTCGTTCAGCCCTGCAGAGAGTACTGAACACCCAAGTTGCCCCCGACCTCATGGATCATGACACGCATAGTTAGGGCGGTGCCGTTGGAATGATTAAACCCACCGATTTCTGTGTAAGTGCCCAGCGGATTCTTGAAGTTGACCAGTTCGATCTCGGCAGTGGTCGCGGTGAACGACAAGACGTTCGATGCGGTCGGAACGCCGGGCCTGTCGACGACCTTCAGCACAATCGACAAACTCATGACGGCGAGGGTGATGTCGCCATCGCCCGGTGCCCACAGCAAAGAGCCGCTCGACAAAACCGTCTGCTTACCTACCTTCGCTTGAATCTGCATCGCTATATCCCTGTTGATTTAAGTACGCCGCCGTGGACGAATGTCGTTACGGCATCCTCACATTTCTAGGACCAGAGAATAGCTTCTCCTGGAGTGTGTCGTTCGGGTCACAGAAGGGACGACGATCGAATTTTTGTCTTCGGGAGGCGGAGGCCGGAGGTTCGAATCCTCTCTCCGCGACCATTATTCATCGGCGTTTTCGCGGCTTCCTCAAAATTCTTATTCCGGCGGCCCTCCGGTGCGGTTAGCGTGTCATGCGTGGCCGCGTTGACAATTGGCTGCATGCACATCATCAGTGCGTCCGATGGGGACGTTCACCGAATATACGAACCCGCCTCTCATCCAGGTGGCGTTGACCATTAAGTTCGCGCCCGCGCTCAGCAGCTTGACGATGGTCGACGTCGCCACGCTTTATTCGCTGTTTAAGGAGCGCTTCCCGCATTTCGTACAGATCGGTCGCGCCGGCGCCATGGGGACAGATCCCCGAGATTTTATCCCGGATGAAATTGGCAGTGGCCTCCCCCGCGCTCATTTCTTTAATCCGTCCGAACCCTACGCCATGTATTTTCAGGACGACCGCATAACCGTCCTTTGGAATCGCCAGACCCCGCTCGAAATTGATCCGAGCTACCCTGGCTACAAGGGTGTTTTGAATCAAATGGGCGACGCGGTCGGCCTGCTACGATCTTGGCTCGACCGGCAATCGTTCCCGCCCGTCGTCCCGATCGTCTGCGAGATCGCTTACAACAACGCGTTTCTCGCCGAAGTAGATGGCGAACGGCGCAAACTGTCCGACGTGTTCACCGTTTGGAAGCCGGAGCGTTTCCCGGTCATGACGGGATTTAACCTCGGCTGGGTGGAGCTGTTGAGAGAGGCAGAACTGGAACGCTCCCCCGATCAGCGAAGCACCGGAATCGTTACGGTCGGCGCCGGTGCGGGCATGACGCCCGATAATAAGCCAGTAGTTTTGCTGAACTTGATCGGCACCTCGACTATACCAGATAACGGCTGGGTGCTTCTCCCGCAGCCATTTAACGAAATTCACGAGAAGTTGACCGAGGTGTTCGAAAGTTTGGTCGAAAAATCAGTTCTCATGGTGAAAGATGTTTGAAGCCCTCGCAGCGGCAAACATGACCGTGCCGGCCACGATCCCCTTGGCGTCGGGGAACACCGATATCGCACTTCGCGCGATCGCACCGCGTGCGCCAACGCCGCTTGGAGCGAACTCGGAGGTTGTTTTTTATCGCGCAGATGCAGCTGCTAAAGCGATGACCGACCAATCTGCGCCGAAATCGTCGCCGGGCTGGCTAAGTCTAACCCAAAAGCGCATCGGTACCGCTCTGGCATTAAGCGATGGATGGGATGGGCCGTCTACGGCGGCGGTCGATCCCAATCTCGCGATCTTGGCCGAACGGCTGTTGACCATCGCGTTCGAAGGGAAGCCGCACGCCAAGGCGCCGTTTATTGTGCCGTTGCGCGACGGCGGCCTACAAGTCGAATGGCACACCGTCGACACCGAGATAGAGCTATACCTGCGCGCCGACGGGACTACTGCGGCATGGGCGCATAATCGTGAAAGCGGCTATGAGATTGAGAGAGAGGGAACTGAGGCGGCTGGCCTCTTGCTTCGCTGGGCCGATCGCTTGGTGGAAAAATCGGCGCCCGTCCCGTCATTCCTCGCCACGTAGGCCAACCCTCACCGCTGACGCGATGATTGAGCACAAGCTGCTCCTCAGGACAGTACAAGCTGGGCAACCGCAATGCATATTCGACGAGGCGGTGAACTCGTTCCGCGTTTCGTCAGGAGCCTTTAGCCCGTCCAAGGATGGCTATATGTCTGTCGATCTCGAACAGCTTCTCCATGAGGATGGCAAACCGACCGACGCCCTGTTTCCGAACGTGCCTCGCGCTGTCGCGCTAGTGGGCCATACAGTCGAGCAATATAAGGCGAAGGCCTGTAATGCCCACCATCAGCCGTTGGACGAGAACTATTATCATGGCGGCGTGGACGGAAAGCTTGAGAAAGCTCGTCGCTGGCTGTCGAAAAACTATGTCGAGATCGTCCCCGTCGACCAGGATTTAGCTAAGGCAGCCTCCAACGGCCAGTAAGGTCACATTTTCGTCTTGGACTGGTCCAGCCCACGGCGGTCCGAAAGCGCCCGTCAGCTTCTCGATCGCGTCGATGATCTCCTCGGTGACGTGCAGCGCCTCGCAGAGATAGTCGACTTTGAACGGCGCACATGGTTCGAAATCGACGTTTTGCGGTGGCTCAGCATGATCTCGCCCCCGATCCAGTCGCGCTCGCCGAGCATCTCGGGCGCGATGTGCGACACGGACTGGCGAATTCGCCAAAGTTCGATAAGCCGCTTTATGGGGAGCGATAGATAGTACCGTTAGCGGACGGTCATTCGGGCTCGTTTCTACCCGGTCGCGTCCATTCCCACAGGCGCAGCCTTGCAAGCGGCAACGTGGCTATGTGGGCCACGATGGCCTTCCCGCGTGGCGAAGCCGCGAACCGTCGATCCTCGTCAAAATCGGGTGACGGACCATCGTAGGCCTGCCCGTCCGCCGTATTTCTGAGAAGGGGAGTAACTGGCCGGAGACCAGCGCGATCGCCCGAGACACGGCCATCGCTGCGGCGACAGCGCTGACGTGCGGCACCGCGACGCTTGCGCCGCCAATCTCGGCCGCGCCGCATCGCCCAACGCTCGCCTCCAGCGCCCCATATGCGGCCGTTGCGGGGAGTTCAGCCGGCCTCGTCTCGGGAACGCCCGCAAAGTGCCGGTCGATCGGCCGCGCCGCATCGAATACGTTGACACGGAACTTGTCGAAGTCGCCTGCCGTGCGGCCCAGGCCGGCATCGATTATGGCATCGAAGCCGATATTGGCCATATCGCGCCGCGCGCCGATCTTGTCCATGCCGCTAAACGCCAACGCTGGTTCGTTGGGGGCGACGCGGTCGCTTGGCAACAGTCGGCGGTCGATTCTCCGGACGTCGAAGCCGCGGCGTTCGATCCACTCCTCGGCGACTTTGTTCTTCAAGGCGCCATAGCGCCCGCGCTCCACGAGCACAGACGTACCCCAATTCTCCGCGGTCACGCGGTCGAAGTCCTGGATGTACAGCGAGACCTCGGAGGAGTCGGCGTATGGCAGGCAGCCGAGCGCCCACAGGAACGCTTGGCCCAAGTTGCCCAAGCCAACGATCCATAACGCCCCCGGCAGCAGCACGTCGCCAAACTGGGGTGGGTTCTCGGAACCCCAGAGATCGACGTCGACCCGGTCGCCCGGCGGCTGACCCCGCACGTGATCGAACGCGGCCGCTATCGCGAGCGCGCCCGCCGCCACTCCCGCAAGTGGGTTGCTGCCGTCATCGCCGATGCCGCCGCCCGAGTCGAGCTCGCACACGCCGGCCGTCCAGCCATGCCAACGGGCGGCGAGGCCGGGTCTGCCAGCGATCGGCGCGGCGCGCCCGACGAGTATGGTGAAGTCGGGCAGGCCCACGAGCGGCCGGGCGCCGAGGCCCGCGGTAGCCTCGGCGAGGCTCGCCCCGCGAAGCGGCAGTGCGGAGATAACTGGCTGTTCGACGCGTCCGGTGACGCAGATGCCGCCGCCGAAGCAGCGGCTGCCGACCGACACGGCAGTTAGAACGGCCGCGTGCGCCGCTGGGGTGGACGCGTCGTCGCCCACCACGACCTCCAGGGTGAAGCGGTCGATTTGGCGCTGTGCTTGCTCGAAATCCTCACCGACGCCTGAGTCTACGAGCAGCTTCGACAACCGAGCGGCTTCGGCCCTTAGCGCCATGCCGGCCAACAGCCGAGGTGCAGGGGTGAGGCGGTGTCGCCGCTCCGGTCCAACCAGCGGCGCGACCCTTGGTACTCGTAGATGCCGATGCGGCCCGGCAGCGTGTCGCCGCGCGCGAAATCGGGAAGGATGATAGCGATGTGGCCGACTTCGGCGATGATCGGGTTGGCTCGGTCGCTGCGGCTCTGCCCGTAACCGAAGGGATGGACGTGGACGTCGGCGACCACTTCGCGACCGGTGTTGCGGCAGTGCTCCCACAGCGCTCCGAGCCGACCCCCGTCGATCTGCACTATGCCGTTGCGCAGCGCGGCGGGATCGACGTCATCATAGAAGACGAATTCCTCGATGTGCCGCCATTTATCTCGCACCCCGAGCAGGAAGGCGCCGCTCTCGCGATAACCGCCGGACCGGCGGCACAGTTCGGCGACGCCGGCGATCCAGGTAGCGCGAGGGCAGGTGATCTCAGGCCGCGGCCCGAATGCGATGCGCGCGAGCGTTGAGATTGAGAATGCCATAGAGGTCCTCCAGGATGAAGGCGAGGGTGCGGTCAGGTCGCCAGGCGAGATGCGGTGAGACGGCGGCTATCGAATTGTGCGGCCCCGTGTTGCGCTCCCACGGCCGGTAGACGGTGTCGTCGCTCCAGTTCTGGAAAGCGACCTGCACCCGCCGGTCGCCTTGGGGACGGGCCGGCACTGCAAGCGGGGTGTCCGTGGCGAAGTCCCAGATCCGCGCCCGCGGAGCGGTCGCCGGGAAGTTGGTCAGCTCGAGCCGGAAGCCGTATTCCGATGCGCGGCCATCGGGTTCGGTAGCCGCGATCATGATGTCGAGGGTGGGGAAGGCGCTGGCGACAATGCGCCAGCGCCCAGCTCCGACGCCTTGGGTAAAAGCCGGTGAGGCCAGATCGGCCTCGACGCGCTGGGCTGCCGGGTCCTCGATCATGCCGACGCGCCGTTCGCGATCTCGCCGCGCACCAAATCGAGCGCGAGCGACTTCGCGCCCGTGGCGAGACGGCCGAGATTGTCCGTCCCTGGGAGTTCGCCTGGGATGCCGTGAAGGGCGAGTTCAAATTCGGCGGCCATACCAAGATCGATGCCGAACTTGCCAATCGACCAGTCAAGCACCTCTTCGATCTTGGTGCTGGGACGGAAGCCATACGTCTCCGCCCGCTGCTGGTAATTCACCGTGACGGCGATCGTGCCGCTGTCTCCCTTGTCCTTGGCGTTGTTGTCGCCCTTCGAGCCGTCCTGGACCATCGTGGTTCTCCTGTGCGGCGCGAATCGCCGATGCACAGGAATACGCGCCGCAAGCCGGGTGCGTCAATATATTGGAACGCAATGGGTAACAAAAAAATCCTATAAAAATGTTACCTATTGCTTCTCATTAAGAGTTAAACTCATAGCGGCCCTTGAGATGATTGAGCGCGTTAAAGCCGAGCGCCTTAAGATGCTGCAGTTGTCCAACGACGATGCCGGGGGCGACGCCGCAGTCGGCGGCAAACTGGATAACCGCGTCCTCCTCGCCTTTGAAACCGGTGAGGAACTTCTTCATTTCCTTGTGGGGGATCAGGAATTCGGAGGCCCACATGTTAGCTTCGGCCTCCTGCTTCGGGTTAGCGCTCCCCGGTCCCTTCTTGACGTCTATGAAGATCGACTTGCGGCTATGCAGTAGGAGGTGCGCGCACTCGTGAAAGAAGGTGAACCAGAAGTGGTCGTCCGATTTGTAGCGGAAAGTCTGCTGGATCAGCGCCTTCCTCGGCGAAAGCCAGCGGGAGATTCCGCTGACACGGACCTTGGAAAGTGGCTGCTCGAGGACGAACACGACGCCGGCTTCCGCGCACTTCTGTTTTATCGTGGGAAGCGTTTTGTCCAAGGTGCCGGTGGTCAGGCGCCTGATCTCACTGAGTACCACGAGGAAGTGGTCTCTGTTGTACTCGGCGGCGTCGCACTCAAGCGCCTCGCGCTCACCAATGCGCAGCCAGGCCGCGAGGGCCTCTATGCTGTTGGAGAACGTCGGCGAAGTACGGTAGTCGACCGCGAGGAGATCCTGAACGCGCTCCTCGCAAGCCTTCACGCTGCCCACACCGAAGAAGCTCAACAGGTCCTGCACCTGCGAGGCATGGTCCTGATGACATGAGATGAGGGAGCGCTCGGCCAACTCCTTGAGTGGGAACGACTTGGCCCAGTCGTAGCTGACCGCGAGGTTCTTCTTCTCCGCCTGTCGAGCCGCGTTGAGTTGGTACGCGGCCTCCATGTTTATCCAGACAGTGGCGGGCAAGCCGAGCACCCTCTCCAGCTGGAGAGCCGTCTCGGGTTCGACGGGCGCCTTCCCCGATACGATCTCGGCTACCAGCTTTCCCGACCGGCCGCATCGCCGCGCTAGCTCTCTGGCGGAGATATCCAGCGTCTCGAGATATTCTTGGATCAACTGTCCTGGCGGGGCGGCGTGGTCGGGATTGTAGTTCAACTTCGCTGCGAGCGCGTTCATCACTTTCGTCCCTTGTGGGAGGTGGTTTCGAAGACCCCTACGATTGAGATGCGGGTGACTTCAGGTGACTTGGAACTGGTCGGTTGCGGTTGGTCTGGCTTGAAACGGAGTTCGTGCGTGCGCCCGAGCGAGACGCTATAGCTGGCGTTTCGACCAGGCTCCCCGGCGAGGCCGATCGGCGGCGCAGTTGGTACGAGGCTTAACGTCCTGGCCGCCTGCAGTACTGAGAGGCGGCAGCACACCAAGTTGGCCAGTCTCGTTCCCCATTCCTCGATGAGACTCTGACGACAGCTGTAAAGGTCACGCATTTGCGCATCGGGGAAAAAGATCTCCAATCAATCCTCGTATTTTCCGTTTCGCGGTACGTAACACTCTTCCTGCCAGCGTGCAAATAGCGGCAGGGTAACAACGAAGCCGGGCGGACGTGCCCTGCCCAGACCAGTCGGCTTGGCGGCTCAGCACGAAGCCGAACGTTTGCTCGATAGGGGGCCGTTACGCAGCCACATCCTAGAGCGGGCACCGGCCCCACGCCTTCGAATATTAGGTGTTTAGTCCCGGCATTTGATGGTGCATTATTCAGCCAGCAATGGAAGGATGCGCTATGGGCCAGATTCTTCACGGGAGCGCCCGCACGACGGAGGCGGTCCGTCGAGCGATACAGCATAGTCAAGAGAGCCTGAGGGTTCTGGCGAAATGCTACGGCATCAACCAGAAGACCGTCGCCAAGTGGAAGAAGCGGACAGCGGTCAAGGATCTGCCGACCGGACCGAAGGACGTGCATTCGACGACGCTTTCCATTGAGGATGAGGCGATCATTGTCGCCTTCCGTCGTCACACGCTGTTGCCGCTGGATGACTGCCTCTATGCCCTGCAGGCCACGATACCGCAGCTGACGCGCTCGTCACTGCATCGCTGCCTGCAGCGGCACGGGATCAGCCGTTTGCCGGAGGTGACCGGCGACAAGGAACCCAAGCGCAAGTTCAAAACCTACCCGATCGGCTACTTCCACATCGACATCGCCGAGGTCAGAACCGCTGAAGGCAAGCTCTACCTTTACGTGGCGATCGACCGCACATCGAAGTTCGCGTTTGTCAGGCTGGCAGATAAGGCAAGCACCGTGACGGCCACCGCGTTCCTGGATGAGTTGGTCCAGGCCGTGCCCTACACCATCCATACGGTGTTGACCGATAATTGCATCCAGTTCGCCGACCTGCCGAAGAACCGCAACGGCCCGACCGCTCGCTGGCGTGGCCATCCCTTCGATCGCGCCTGTTGGCGCCATGATATCGAACACAGGCTCACCAAGCCCAAGCACCCATGGACCAACGGCCAGGTCGAACGCATGAATCGCACGATCAAGGAAGCAACCGTCAAACGCTATCACTATGACAGCCATACACAGCTGACAGCCCATCTCCGCGACTTCATCGATGCCTACAATTATGCCCGTCGGCTCAAAACGCTGCGCGGCCTGGCACCCTACGAATACATCTGCAAAATCTGGGCAACCGAGCCCGAAAGGTTTACAATCAACCCGCACCATCAAATGCCGGGACTAAACAGCTAACATCAACCCCAGACGAGGCCCGAACTCCGCTAATCTACGACGCGAATTGCGCCAAATGTTCTGACGACGGACAATCGGCTCGAGCCCGGCGATCTCATTTACACCGGCACACCGGCCGGCGTCGGGCCGGTGACGGTGGATGACGAGATCATTGTGTCGATCACGGGGCTGACCGACACGGTCATTCGCATAGGCGCACCTGCTAAGGGCTGATCATCATGCTGCTGCACGGCTATTTCCGTTCGACCGCATCCTACCGGGTACGGATTGTTATGAACTTGAAGGGCATTTCCTACGAAAATGCCTTTCACCATCTGCGGAAGGGCGAGCAGCGCGCACCGGATTATCTGGCGCTGAACCCGCAGGGCCTACTTCCAGCGCTTGAGATCGAAGGCGCGGTTCTCACCCAGTCGCTCGCGATCTGTGAGTATCTGGACGAGGTGCATCCCGATCCTCCGCTGCTGCCCACCGATCCGATTGCGCGCGCCAAGGTGCGCGCCTTCGCGCAGGTGATCGCGTGCGACGTTCACCCGGTCCAGAACCTCAAAATCCTCGATCGGCTGCGCGCGGCGGGGCTGGACGAGGCCCACGTCACGAACTGGGCGCGTTTGACGATCGAAGAGGGGCTTGCGGCCTGTGCCGTCCTAATTGAGGATCAGTCCGGACCCTATTGTTTCGGTGAGCGGGTCACGCTCGCCGATATTTGCCTGGTCGCGCAGCTGGTTAACGCTCGCCGCTTTGGCGCAAGGCTAGACTGGGGCCGCCTCACCGCAATCGAATCCCAGTGCCTTTCCCTTGAGGCCTTCTCGCGCGCTGCGCCGGAAAAACAGGCCGATTTCGAATGAGTGCGCGAACCGACCTCCGCTCCGCTTCCCCTATGGTATGGACCTCGGATAATCGTGGCACCGCGTTTCGACGCCCTGAAGTTTCTCCCCCCGGTGCCGAAACTGTCCCGGAGTGGCTGAGGTCATCCGGTTTGAGGCCGCAAATGGGGCACGACGAGAGCCGAGGGTTCGGACTTGGCTGCGAAAGTGCCACGCCCGTATGTTCGTCTCCAATTCATATCCATCCAATATCGCGTGGATGGCCAAGATCGGCGGCAAATTCCATTATATCGTCATCTTCGCGCTCGGCTTCGCAGACCAATGCGCAGACAGGTCGATCATCATTTCGAGCAGTGCGATATCGGGCCGAACATGATCGGCAGACCGAAGAACAGAGGCAGAAGATGTGGCTAGGGCGCGAGGCCCATCAGCATCCGCGTGACGCGGTCGCGAATATCGGGATCGCGGGTCGTTTCCAGCATCGAACTCAGGCTTGCGCGGGCCGCGGGGACGTCGCCGCCGGCCAGTTCGAGCCGCGCGCGTTCCCACCATGCGTCGCCATATAGCGGCGCGAAAGCGGTGATGCGTTCGTACAATATCTGCGCACGGGCAGGATCGCCGCCATCCTCGGCACGGGCCGCCTGATTGCGCAGCAAGCGGATGAGGACCGCGCGATTCGGCATCGTCGCGACCTGGCGCGTGACCTGTCCGCCGCCGCGATGTGCCGCCGCGAGGAGCGCAGACAGTTCCTCGGCGCTGACGGTGATGCCGCTCCGGAACGGATCGATGATCACGGGCGATGCATTGTCGCCGACCAGGACGAGGACATGGCCCGGGACGTCGAGCGCATGGGCGGACCATCCGATCCGCCGCGCCGCCGCGAGATAGAGGATCGACAGGCTGACGGGCAGCCCCCGGCGGCGATCGATGACGCGGATCAGATCGGCATTGTCGGGATCGTCATAGCTCTCGCGATCACCCGAAAAGCCGAACTCGATCCCGATAACCTGCGCAAGGACGCCGGCACGCACCCGATCGCTCGACGCGCCCATGCCGCGCTCGACGATCCTGTCGGCAATCGCATTGAGGACGTCGTCATAGGGATCGATGACGAGTTCGGGGTGATCGAGCTGCGCCAGCGCGAGCGCCGCATCGTCGAGAATGATATCCTCGTCATCGATAAGGCCGAGTTGAGCGATGCTATCGTTCATCGCCGATAGATGGGATGATTTTACCGATCCGCAAAGACCCTCATCCCGGCCAGCCGAACATCAGCTTCGGTCCGGATTGTCGGAGATGCGCGCCTGGCGCTGACATGCCGAGCCGCTTACGAAAATCGGTCGGCGCGCGCGATATCCCAGTTGCGGGTATAGAAGCCGAGGTTGCAGGTGCCGTCGATCAATGCGCCCGGTGCGAGGAAGGCGTGTAGTTCGGAGAATTGCTTCACCTCGGTCGCGCTCACCCGGCGCACGAGGTGATGTGGTTCAAGATCGGCAGGATGCGTCAGCCCGGCCGCGCTGAGCATGTCGGCGAGCGCCTGCAAGGTGTGCGCGTGGAAGCTGCGGACGCGCTCGGCCTTGTCGGGCACGACGAGCGCGCGTTGCCGCCGCTCATCCTGCGTCGCGACGCCGGTCGGGCAGCGATTGGTGTTGCACGAGAGCGACTGGACGCAGCCGACCGCGAACATGAAGCCGCGCGCAGCGTTCGCCCAGTCGGCGCCGATCGCGAGCACGCTGGCGATGTCGAAGGCGCTGACGATCCGGCCCGCCGCACCGAGTTTGATGCGATCGCGGATGCCGGCGCCGGTCAGGACATTATGGACGAACAGCAGCCCCTCGCGCATCGGCACGCCGATATGGTCGCTGAACTCGACCGGGGCCGCGCCGGTGCCGCCCTCGGCGCCATCGACGACGATGAAGTCGGGATAGATGCCGCTCGCCAGCATCGCCTTGACGATGCCCATGAACTCCCACGGATGGCCGATGCACAGTTTGAAGCCGACCGGCTTGCCCCCCGACAGTTCGCGAAGCTGCGCGATGAAGGCCATCAGTTCGAGCGGGGTCGAAAAGGCGCTGTGCGATGACGGCGAGATGCAGTCCTGCCCCATCGGTACGCCGCGCGTCTCGGCGATCTCGGCAGTGACCTTGGCCGCCGGCAGGATGCCGCCATGGCCGGGCTTGGCGCCCTGGCTCAGCTTGATCTCGATCATCTTGACCTGATCGGTGGTCGCCTGCGCGGCGAAGCGCGCGGGATCGAAATGGCCGGTCTCGTCGCGGCAGCCGAAATAGCCGCTCGCGACTTCCCAGACGATATCGCCGCCAAATTCGCGATGATAGGGGCTGATGCTGCCTTCGCCGGTATCATGGCTGAAGCCGCCGAGCTTCGCACCTTTGTTGAGAGCGCGGATGGCGTTGGCCGATAGCGAACCGAAGCTCATTGCCGAGATGTTGAAGATCGATCCCGAATAGGGCTTCGCGCATTGATCGCCGCCGATGGTAATGCGGAAATCCTTCGGGTTACTCTCGACCGCAGGGCGCATCGAATGGCCGATGAACTCGTAGCCCTCGCGATAGACATCGAGCAATGTCCCGAACGGATGCTCGCCGCTTTCGCCTTTGGCCCGCCGATAGACCAGCGAGCGCTGCGAACGCGAGAAGGGTGCGGCCTCCTCATCGGCTTCGAACAGATATTGGCGCAGCTCGGGACGGACGAGTTCGGCGAGCCAGCGGATATGGCCGATCACGGGATAGTTGCGCAGGATCGCATGCTTCGTCTGGATAAGGTTCCAGACGCCCAGCATCGTCAGCAGCGTCGCGAATATCGCCGGAGTGAGCAGCCAGTGATGCCGTGGGAGGAGCGACAGCGCGACAGTGGCGATAAGCGCGCAGAGGATCAGGGTGGCGAAGCGGCTGAGGCGAACGTTCTTCATGACGCGCGATTAGCACGGAATGCGGCCGCGAACATGGTTAACGAAGGTTTCACCCCTTTGATCTAATCGCTTGAGCAGCTTCGAAATTCTGGCGCGCTATCGGCTTGCGCGGGGGACTGCATATGAACGCGATCGTCAACGAGATCGGCTTGGGGACGGTCCACGCCAACGGGCATGATATCCGCTATGTCGATAATGGCGCGGGCTGGCGCTATGCGACCCTGCTCGACAAGGAGCCCGAGACCATCGAATGGATCGATGGCTTCGCTCCCGGCGAAACCCTGTGGGATATCGGCGCCAATGTCGGCATCTACAGCGTCTATGCGGGCGTGCGCGGCACGCGAACGATGGCGTTCGAACCGCATTTCGCGAATTATCACCAGCTCTGCCTGAACGTCGGTCTCAACGATCTGCAGGATGTCGTGATGCCGCTTTGCCTCGCCTTCACCGAAGCGAAAGCCGTCGCCGAAATGAATCTCGCCAGTATCGATTTCGGAACGTCGATGAGCAATTTCGGCGAAGCGCTCGATTTTCGCGGCCACCCCTTCAAGCCCGCCTTTCGCCAAGGGATGATCGGCTATGACGTCGACAGTTTCATCGCCGATTTCGGTGTCGAGGTTCCCGACCATCTCAAGATCGACGTCGACGGAATCGAGCTGCCGATCATCCGCGGCGCGCGGCGGACTCTGGCCGATCCGAGGGTAAAATCGGTGTCGATCGAGCTGATCGAGACCGATCTGGCGCAGGTCGAGGCGGTCACCGCGATCCTGGCAGAAGCGGGGCTGCAGTTCGTCCACAAGAAACAGAACCTTGCTTTCTCGACCCCCGAGACCACCGACGTTCTCAATTTTCTGTACTGCCGGCCTGCCTATCTCGAAAAGCTCACGCGTATCGCCCGGCGACGCGCCGCCGAGCAGGCCGTGGTCGATGCCGATCCGGTGGCGCGCATCGTCAACCGCGTCGCCGGCGCCGCGATCGACCGCACGCCCAGCGCGAATATCTACATGGCCGATATGCTGTCCGAGGCGCTCTATGCCGAGCTGCTCGCCCGTTTGCCCGCCGACGATGCGCTCGATCCGATCGTGCATCCGGATGCCGTAACGCGCGACGGGCGCGTTACCCGCCGCCTGCTCGATCTCACCCCCGACACGCTGACGCGGTTCGAAGAAGCCGATCGTCCCTTCTGGGCATCCATGCTCGACATCTTCACGGCGCCCGCGCTGATGGAAGCGGTGGTCGAGAAATTCCGTCCCGAGCTGACGGCGCGTTTCGGCGATGCCATCCCCGATCTGGTCGCGGTGCCGGTGCTCTATCGCGACTATCCGGGCTATCGTATCACGATCCACCCCGATTGCGCGGCCAAGATCGCGACCCTGCAATTCTATCTGCCGGCCGACGAAAGCCAACGCCATCTCGGCACGTCGTTCCACAGACGGACCGGGGCGGGATTCGTCCATCACAAGACCAACGCCTTCCTGCCCAATTCGGCCTATGCGTTCGTGCGCACCGACGAGAGCTGGCACAGCGTCACCGAACTCGACAGGAACGAGCGCGTGCGCAACACGATCGCGCTGACCTTTTACATCCGTGGACAGGAATATAGCTCAGCCGGCATGATGGACATGATGGCGCAAACACCCGCGCCCCAGGCGCCGGACGAGGAGCTGGCGGATGCGCTTCGTGCGCTGGCGACGACCTTCACCGGGCCAGGAGACATCGCTTCGCTGTTCCGCGCCGATGGCATCGGCGTGGCGCTGGGCGTCGGCGACGGCGCCGTCGCGGCGAAGATCCTCGCCGCATCGAAGGCCGATTGCCTCTACGCCGTCGATAGCTGGGCCGACAACGACGCCGGCCATATGGCTGCGGTCAGGACACTCAACGCATATCGCGATCGCACCGTGCTGCTGCGCATGGAACGCGATCAGGCGATCGGCATGTTCAGCGACAATTCACTCGATTTCATCTTCATCGACAGCGCCGATGACGGCCGCACGCTGGTCGACTGGTACGCCAAATTACGCCCAATCGGCGTCATAACGGGGACCGGCTATAGCCCGGCAGTCGAAGTCTTTGCCGAGGCCTGCGAGCTTGAGCTGCTGATCGTCGAGTGCGTCGATGCCGAAGGTCAGCCCGACGGAATTGCCTGGTTCGCCGCGAAGGCGTGATCAGTGTGCGGTCAGCTTGAGCCCGGCGATGCACAGCACGACCGCGAAGATGAGCACGATGCGGACGGGCGTGGTCGGTTCGCCGAACCAGATCATGCCGACGACCACCGTGCCCAGCGCACCGATACCGCCCCACACCGCATAAGCCGTCCCCATCGGAATCGACCGGCTGGCGAATTCGAGCAGGCCCATCGATAGCGTGACCGAAGCGAGAAAACCGAGCGTCCAGGGCATGTTCCGGAAGCCGTCGACATAGCGCAGACAGGTGGTGAAACCCACTTCGAACAGCCCACCGATGATCAGCCAGATCCACGCCATGCCACCTGCGATAACGGCGCCCGGCCCGACGCGCCACCGTAGTTTCCCCGGTGCACTTCTGCACTACGGCGGGAACTTACCCTGCGGCAGGGGGGTTCAGACCCCCGCAACAGGCTTCCAGGAGATGGACGATGAAGAATTTCAACATGATCGCGCGCGGCGCGATCCTCTCAGGCGCGATGCTCATGATGGTGACGACCCCGGCCTTCGCCGAGGGCAAGGCCGACCGTGCGCGCCAGGCGATCGCCGAAGCGAGCGCCAAGGTCGATATCGCCAACAAGCTGGGCGCTGGCGGCGACGTCACCCGGCTGCAGGCCGAAGCACAGGCCGCGCTGAGCACCGCCAAGGCCGATCTCGGCGCAGGCCATAAGGAAGACTCGATCGCGGCCGCGATCCATGCCTCCAAGCTCGCCGACGAAGCGATCGGCTATTCGCAGCAACATCAGGCCGACGCGCAGAGCAACACCGCCGCTCAGGCCGACGCCGCCGCGGCTGCCGCCGTCGACGCAAACGCCCGCGCCGCCTCTGCAGAGCAGGCTGCGGCATCCGCTCAGGCCGACGCCGCAGCTGCCCGTGCAGCACCGCCGGTCGTCGTTGCGCAGGCACCCGTGCCGCAGACCACCACCGTGACAACGGAAACCGTCAAGGGTTCGACCTCGACCGGAACCGTCGCCAAGAAGAAGGTGGTTGCTGTCAAGCGCCCAGCAAGCACGGCATCGCGCGCGACCGAGAAGACCACGACAACCGTCACGACGACGCCAGCCGGCTAAGCCGTTTTGACGAGGCGCCATCCTGCAAAGAGGATAGCGCATCCGGGGGCGAGCCGCGCTAGAGCATGGGCATGGGCATGGTAAAAGAGACCACGCTCGCGCTCGGCAACCGGCTCGCCCCGCCGCGATTCATCGCCTTTGTCGTGATAAGTGCTGTCGCGTCCGTCGTCGCCAGCCACTTGGCAGGTTGGTCGCAAGCGGCGCTGATCGGTTTCGACATCGGCGCGACCATCTTCCTGCTCTCCTGCATATCCCTTCTCGGCAACGAAGCCGATGAGATGCGACAAGCGGCCAAACGCAATGATGCTAATCGTGCGGTGCTGCTTGGCATAACCACGGTCGTGTGCCTCGTCGTGCTTGTTGCGATCGGGGTCGAACTCAGCAACAAGGATCAGATGGAGGCGCCTGCGATCGTCCTGATCGTAGGAACATTGCTGATCGCGTGGCTGTTCAGCAACCTCGTCTACGCACTCCATTATGCGCATCTGTTCTACAGCCCCAAGGGCGGCGGCGGCGATGCCGGCGGGATCGATTTTCCTGGCGACGGCGATCCCGATTATTGGGACTTCATCTATTTCGCCTTCACCCTGGGGATGACGTTCCAGACGTCCGACGTCGGGATATCGGCGCGACCGATCCGCCGGGTGGTGATCGTGCACTGCTTTGCGGCGTTCATCTTCAATATCGGCGTGCTGGCGTTCACGATCAACGTGCTGGGCGGCTGATCCTCGCCGGCACGGGGAGGATTTGTCAGTCCTCCAACGTCGCCAGCGCATCCCCATCCAATCGCCACGGCTCCCATGCCGCATTATGCCGCGCGCCGAGGCGGCGGTAGAGGCCCTTGCCGAGTTCGTTCCAGTCGAGGACCTGCCAGTCGATCCGTGCGCAATCGCGCGACTTCGCTTCGGCTGCAAGCGCCTTGAACAATGCCTTCGCCACGCCACCGCCGCGCACTTCGGGATCGACGAACAGATCCTCGAGATAGATGCCGTGCCGGCCGGTCCAGGTCGAGAAGTTGAGGAACCAGACGGCGATGCCGACGACCCGCCCGTCGCTTTCGGCAACATGCGCGAACACCTTGGGCGCGTCGTTGAAGAAATGCGCGCGCAAGCCCTCCGCCGTCGCGGCCACCGCATCGGGCTCGCGCTCATAATCGGCGAGCGCCTTGATCAGGCGCAATATGTCATGTTCGTCGCCGGGCAGCGCGCGGCGGATATTCAGGTTCATGCTATCACATCCCTCTCGATATTCCCGGCGCGCGCCGCGATCAGGCAGCCGGCGACGATCAGCGCCGCGCCAAGCGCGGTCAGCAGCCCGACCGGTTCGCTGAACATCACCCAGCCCCACAGGCTCGCCCAGATGAAGGCAGTGAATTCGACCGGCGCGAGATAGCTCGCCTCGGCGCGGGCATAGGCCCAGGCGAGCAGGAACAGCGACAGACTGGCGAGCGCCGAGGCGAGGATGATCATCGGCACATGCTCGCCGCTTGGCACCACCGCGAACCATGGCGCGACCAATGCGAGGCATGTCGCGACCGTCACGTTCTGGAAGAAGGCGACCTCATAGGGATCGGCGACCTGGCTCTGCTGGCGCATCAGGATGATGTTGTATGCGTAGCACAGCGCCGACAGGATGATCGCGGCCGTGCCGAGCAGCGTTTCCGGCCCGGCCTCCTGATGCGCGGCACCGCCGAGGATGACGATCACCCCGGCAAGCCCGAGCGCCGACCCGATCAGTGCGCTGCGCTTGAGCCGCTCGCCGAGCAGCAGCACGGCGAGCCCTTGGGCGATCAGCGGCGCGATGAAGGTCAGCGCGATCGCCTGCGCCATCGGCGTGCGGGCGAGTCCCCAGAAGAACAGGAACGCCATCACCGCGCAGACGACGCCGCGCCAGATATGGAGGCGGAGGATCTTGCCGGTGGGCCAGTTCGGCCTGCGCAACAGCCAGGGGATACCCGCGAGCGGAATGCCGGCGAGCCCGCGCCAGAACAAGGTGTTGTAGGTACCGATCGCGATGGTGAGGCCCTTCACCACCGCATCCATCGAGGAGAAGACGGCGATCCCGAGACAGCCGACCGCGAAGGCGACGATGATGCTGGAGGGAGGGGCCGATGCGCGTGACATGGTGGCTCTCGTAACGAGCACGGCACGGGAGGTCACGCGCGTTGCTCTTTTCCTCGTCATGCTGAACTCGTTTCAGCATCCACCGTGCGGCAAGGGCGCGAATATGATCGTAGCGCTCCCATGCGGTCGAGTGGATGCTGAAACAAGTTCAGCATGACGGGGAAATGGGAGGCGGCCGGCTTATTCCGCCGCCTGTACCAGCGCCGCTTCAGCCGCTTCCAGCTCAGCCGCCTTCGCCTCGACCAGCTTGACGATGTGGTTCACCATATCCTCGTCCTGCACCGTATGATCGGTGACACCCGACAGATAGACCATATGCTTGCCGTTGCCGCCGCCGGTCAGGCCGATGTCAGTTTCGCGCGCTTCGCCGGGGCCGTTGACGACGCAGCCGAGGATCGAGAGCGAGAGCGGGACGCGGATATGCTGGAGCCGTTCCTCGAGCGTCTGGACAGTGCGGATCACATCGAAGCCCTGCCGCGCGCAGCTCGGGCAGGATACGACACGCACGCCACGGTTGCGGATGCCGAGGCTTTTGAGGATCTCGAAGCCGACGCGGACCTCCTCCTCCGGCTCGGCCGAGAGCGAGACGCGGATCGTGTCGCCGATGCCGGCCCACAGCAGGTTACCGATGCCGATCGCCGACTTGACGGTGCCGCCGATCAGGCCGCCCGCCTCGGTGATGCCGAGATGGAGCGGGCAATCGACCGCTTCGGCAAGCCCCATATAGGCCGACACCGCCAGGAACACGTCGGACGCCTTCACCGCGACCTTATATTCGTGGAAATCCTGATCCTGGAGCAGCTTGATATGATCGAGCGCGCTTTCGACGAGCGCCTCGGGACAGGGCTCGCCATATTTTTCGAGCAGATCCTTTTCGAGGCTGCCGGCGTTGACGCCGATCCGCATCGAGCAGCCATTGGCCTTCGCCGCACGCACGACCTCGGCAACGCGCGTTTCCGATCCGATATTGCCGGGGTTGATCCGCAGGCATGCCGCGCCCGCATCGGCGGCTTCGAGCGCGCGCTTATAATGGAAGTGGATATCGGCCACGATCGGCACGCGCGTGGCGCGGACGATCTGCTTGAGCGCCTTCGTCGACTCCTCGTCAGGGCAGGACACGCGGATGATGTCGACACCGGCATCCTCGCAGCGGCGAATCTGGTCGATCGTCGCCTTCACATCATGGGTCAGGGTGTTGGTCATCGTCTGCACGGTGACGGGCGCATCGCCGCCGACCGGAACATTGCCGACCATGATCTGACGGGACTTGCGGCGCGCGATGTCGCGCCATGGGCGGATGGACATGGTTTTCCGTTCTATCGATTTCAGAGATGGCTATAACGCCCAACCTTGTCTTTATGAAGACCATCCGCCGATTAGAGCAGAGAGCGATTGGATCGGACCGTCACTGCTCTAGGTCATAAACTCATAAACGGAATTCCCTTTCGCATGCGATCGTGATTCAAGCTCCGTGAAGGAGTTGGCGATGAGCGCACGGCGATATGAGCTTTCCGATTTCGA
>Ga0207658_10001095_pt1 | contig 21870 bp, 19 predicted proteins | sample KBSS33metaG_FD_184322 | JGI IMG/M metagenome (GOLD analysis project Ga0207658, IMG submission 184322) | Switchgrass rhizosphere microbial communities from Kellogg Biological Station, Michigan, USA - KBS S3-3 metaG (SPAdes) (version 2) | ecosystem: Host-associated > Plants > Roots > Rhizosphere...
GCGCAGCATTTTTCTCACGAACCAGCCGAAATTGATCTTGAGATAATATATCATCACTCGTAACGAAGTGGGCATGCAGACCCTCTCCCCCCGAATCGCGCTGCTGCTTCACGCGAGCGCCGCTGCCGTCGCCACCCTCTATGCCGCGCCTGCGCTTGCCCAAGCCGCACCTCCCGTGCCCGCCGACAGCACGCATTCGCAAGAAGTCGGCCCCGAGATCATCGTCACCGGCCGCGTCGTGTCCGGCAATGCCGACCCGATCGCCGCACCCGTTGTGCTCTCTGGCGACAGCCTGGCACGCGAGATCAAGCCGCAGCTGGGCGAGATGCTGGCCAGCCTGCCCGGCGTGTCCAGCACCGGCTTCGCTCCCGGCGTCTCGCGCCCGGTCCTGCGCGGCTTCGACGGTCCGCGCGTCCAGGTGCTGCTCGACGGCATCGGCTCGCTCGACGCCTCGTCGGTGTCGGCCGATCACGCGGTCTCGCTGGACACGCTCAATGTCGAGCGGATCGAGGTGCTGCACGGCCCGCGCGTGCTCTTGTATGCCAGCGATCCCGCCGGCGGTGCGGTCAACGCGCTCGACAAGCGCATCCCGCGCCGCGTTCCCGACAAGGCCGTGAGCGTCGACGCGCTGGGCTCGTTCGGCACGGCCGCGAACCAGTTCAACGGCGGCATCGCCACCGATGTGCGGCTGACCGACCGCCTCGTCGCGCACTTCGATGCCTCGGGCTACGACAGCGATAACCTCCACGTCGGCGGCTACGTCCTCTCGCCGCAGCTGCGCGCCGAGACGCTCGACCGCGCGAATGCCCTTGTCGCCGCCGCCGACCCCCAGGGCGCTGCAGTGCTGACCGAGGCAGCCGATCGCCGCGGCTCGATCGCCAATTCCTGGACCAAGGGCTGGACACTTGGCTCAGGGCTGGCCTTCATCGACGAAGGCGGCGACATCGGCGTCTCGGTCCAGCGCATCGCCAGCGACTACGGCATCCCGCCGCGCCCTTCGGCGAACCCCCAGGACACCAGCATCTCGCTGCGCCAGACCCGCGTGGACTTGCGGGCCGGCCTCAACCTCGACGGCTTCCTCAAGCGCCTCGAACTGCGCGGTGCTTACGGCGACTACCAACACTCCGAGATCGAGGATGGCACGGCCGGGACCACGTTCCACAACAAGGCCGTCGAAGTGCGCCTGCAGGCGGACCAGGCGCGGCGCGGCATCTGGAGCGGGTCGAGCGGCGTGTCCTACGCTTCCTCGCGCCTCGACATCAGCGGCTCCGAATCGCTGCTGCCCGACAACGAGACGCAGCGCCTGGCCGCATTCACCCTGCAGCAGATCGAGGTCGGTGCCTTCGACCTGGAAGGCGCGCTGCGCTACGAGAACACGCGGATCAACACCATTCCAGCGGCCGAGAAGCGCTCGTTCGACCAGCTCGCGGCCGTGGCCGGTCTGGCGTGGCACCCGGCCGAGCGAGTGACCATCTCGGTCAGCTACATGCACGGCGAGCGGGCACCCTCGGCCGAGGAGCTGTTCATCGACGGCGCCCATGACGCTACCCAGTCCTACGAGCGCGGTAATCCCAACTTCACTGTCGAGCGCAGCAACGGCATCGAGGCGGGGGTGCGCTACAACGGAGGCGCCTTCGTCGGCTCGGTCACTGCCTATGGCACCGATTTTGCAAACTTCATCACCGCGGTGCCGACCGGAGAGCTGATCGAGGAGCTGCCCGTGTACCAGTTCCTTCAGGCCCCTGCCCGCTTCCGCGGCGTCGAGGCGGAAGGCGCGCTCACGTTTGCGCGCCTGGGCAACGGCGGCTCGGTCAAGGCCGATGCCGGCGTCGACTACACCCATGCGCGCCTGGTCGATCGCGGCCCGGTTCCGCGCATCCCGCCGCTCCGGGTCCGTGGCGGTCTGGAGTACGATTCGCCGGTCTTCGATTTGCGCGGCGAGGTCGAGTGGAACGCGCGGCAGGACCGGGGCAGCGCCAACGAGAACCCGACCAGCGCCTTCACGCTCGTCAACCTGAGCGCAACCTGGCGGCCCCTGGGTGCCGATGGCCCGGTCTCGCTGATCCTCGCCGCCGACAACCTGCTTGACGCCAGCGGCCGGCTCGCCGCATCCGAGACGCGCGACTTCGTACCGATCGCGGGGCGCGACGTGAGACTGACCGCGAAGTTCACCTATTGATCGTCAAACCCCGGAGCGGGTTGGCAAACCCGGGGCACGCTGCCATTCAGCCGGAGTGAGCACCGCTGCCCCCCCCGCTCCCGACCCGGCCAAGACCCCGGCCCCGTCCTCACCGCTTCGGATCGCCGACTACCGCAAGTTCTGGCTGGCCCGTTTCTGCGCCGTGCTGGCCTCGACCGGCATGGTCGTGATCATCGGCTACCAGCTCTACGACGTGGCGCGAACCGAGTACGCCATGTCGATCCCGCAAGCCGCGTTCCAGCTCGGCCTGCTCGGCTTCGCGCAATTCCTGCCGGTGTTCCTGCTGACTCCGGTGGCGGGCGTGATCGCGGACCGCTTCGATCGCCGCAAGGTGGCGGGCTTCGCGCTGTTCCTCGATATCTGCGTGGCGTTGGGCCTGGGCATCACCACCGAGCTCGAGCTGCGCAGCCTGCCGGTGCTGTTCGCGTTTGCCGTGATGCATGGGCTGGTGCGCGTGTTCGTCGGCCCGTCGATGAGCGCGATCGCGCCCAACATCGTGCCGCCCGCGCTGATCCCGCGCGCGATCGCCTTCAACTCGATCGCGATGCAGGCCGGCACGATCATCGGCCCGGCCGCCTACGGCTTCCTGTTCGCCCGCGACCACCCGCTGCCCTACTGGTCGTCGGCGCTGTTCATGCTGATCGCGGCGCTCTCGATCCTGTCGATCCGCGGCCTGCCACCGGTGCGCGCCGACGCGCGCGCGGCGCATCCGGTGCGCCAGATCATCGAAGGCTTCCGCTTCGTCTGGCATGAACGCTTCCTGCTCGGCTGCATCACGCTCGACCTGTTCGCCGTGCTGCTGGGCGGCGCGACCGCGCTGATGCCGGTCTTCGCGCGCGACATCCTGCACGTCGGCCCCGAAGGCCTCGGCCAGATGCGCGCGGCCAGCGCGGCGGGCGCGGCGGTGGTCGCGCTTTGGCTCTCGTTCCGGCCGCTCGAAAGCAACGTCGGCGCCAAGATGCTCGCCTCGGTCGCAGGCTACGGCGCCGCGACGATCGGCTTCGGCCTCTCGCGCGTGTTCGTGCTGTCGCTGTTGTTCCTCGCTCTGCTGGGGGCAGCCGACATGATCTCGGTGTTCATCCGCAGCTCGCTGGTGCAGCTGCGCACCCCCGACGCGGTGCGCGGACGGGTCTCGGCGATCTCCGGCCTTGCCATCTCCGCCTCCAACGAACTCGGCGAAATGCAGTCCGGCGTCGCCGCGGCGTTGCTGGGGGCAACGGGCGCGGTTGTTTTCGGCGGCGGCGCTGCCATAGTCATCACCCTTCTCTACACGTGGCTCTTTCCGGAAATCCGCCGAGCCCGTCGCTTCGAACCTCTCTGGGAGCAAACGCCATGAAGGCAGACAGCATTCTCGCCACGATCGGCAACACCCCGCACATTCGCCTTGCGCGCCTCTTCCCCGACCACGAGGTGTGGGTGAAGGCCGAGCGCGCCAACCCCGGCGGCTCGATCAAGGACCGCATCGGCCTCGCCATGATCGAGGCGGCCGAGGCCGACGGCAGCCTGCAGCCCGGCGGCACGATCATCGAGCCGACTTCGGGCAACACCGGCATCGGCCTCGCCATGGCCGCCGCGGTCAAGGGCTATCCACTCATTCTCGTGATGCCCGAATCGATGTCGCTGGAGCGCCGGCGGCTGATGCTGGCGTACGGGGCCAAGTTCGACCTCACCCCGCGCGAAAAGGGCATGAAGGGCGCGATCGAGCGCGCCAAGGAGCTGATCGAAGCGACGCCCGGCTCCTGGATGCCGCAGCAGTTCGACAATCCCGCCAACGTCTCGGTCCACGTCCGCACCACCTCGCAGGAGATCCTGGCCGACTTCGCCGACACCCCGATCGACGTGCTCATAACCGGCGTCGGCACCGGTGGGCACCTGACGGGCTGCGCCGAGACGCTCAAGCAGACCTGGCCCGCGCTCAAGGCCTACGCCGTGGAGCCCACGCTCTCGCCCGTGATCTCGGGCGGCCAGCCCGGCCCGCACCCGATCCAGGGCATTGGCGCCGGCTTCATCCCGTCGAACCTGCACACCCAGTCGATCGACGGCGCGATCCAGGTCGACCCGGCCGACGCCAAGGAGTGGGCCCGCCGCAGCGCCACTGTCGAAGGCATGCTGGTCGGTATCAGCTCAGGCGCGACGCTCGCCGCGATCGCGCAGAAGCTGAAGGAACTGCCCGCCGGCAGCCGTGTGCTCGGCTTCAACTACGACACCGGCGAACGCTACCTCTCGGTTCCGGACTTCCTGCCGGAGTGATCGCCGCATGATGCTGCTCGATCCCGTCGCCTACAGCCACGCCGGCCAGAACCTGACCGGCTGGCTGGCCCGCCCGCCCGGCAAGGCGCGCGCCGCCGTCGTGCTGTTCCCCACCATCGTCAACCACAATGCTGCGAGCGAGCGACGAGCGCGCATGCTGGCGGACCTCGGCTACGTGACGCTGGTGGCCGATTTCTACGGCGAACCGGTGCCCAGCTTCGAGGCAGCCGGCCCGCTGGCCAAGGCCCTGCGTGCAGACGTCGCCCATTACCGCGGCCGCATCGCCGCCGCCATCGCCGCGCTGCGCCAAGTGACCGACGCCGCGGGGCTGCCGGTGCTCGGGATCGGCTACTGCATGGGTGGGCAGGCGGTGCTCGAAGCTGCGCGCGACGGCCAGGACCTGCTCGCCGCCGTGAGCTTCCATGGCGTGTTTTCAACGGCTGCGCCCGCCGAGCCGAGCGCGGTCAAGGCTCGCCTGCTGATCTGCCACGGCGACGCCGACCCGCTCGTCCCGCGCGAGCAGGTTCTCGACTTCTGGGAGGAAATGGACCGCGCCGGAGCGAACTGGCACTTCCATTCGTACAGCGGCGTCAAGCACGGCTTCACCGACCCCGCCAGCGACGCACGCGGCCTGCCCGCCATCGGCTACGACGCCAGCGCCGACCGCCAGTCGTGGGCCGCGATGCTCTCGCTGTTCGAAGAGGTGCTGGGCTGACGTGGTCCCAGGTCGACCCGATTGTAGTAGGGTCAGGAAAAACCACTATTGAGAAACGGACAATGGAATCTGGCCTTGGCGAACCCGTTAGCGTCATCCCAAGATTGAGCCCCGGCAAAGGTCGCTTTGCGAGACATCGCTTTGCTGGACGATTCGCAAGTCCAGAAGCTCGGGGACAAACGTCGATAGGCTCTGCGCAGCCAAGTCACCTAACACGTCATAGTGGCAGGGCGAATTTCCTTCGCCCGAGGTGACCCGATTGCCTCGATGGCGCTCAAACGCCAGTGGGTTACCGTCTGCCATCAAGTGTCCCTCTCCAGAGTAACCGTCGCTCAATGCGTCCCAACGCGCGAGGAGGCGAGCCACGTTGTTGGTCGGCATTACGAACTCATATCGGGCAATGCGGCGACCATCTGGGCTTACGACATTCGCCTCACCCACGCCTTCGCTACCGGTTTGCGCGAGCGAGACTGCGAACCATCGTGGCCCAAAGGATGGCATGACGACGAATTGAAGGCTGTCTCTACTCGGCGGGGGCCGCAGCGTTCCGAGCAATTGATGTGCGTTTGCGAGAACGGGATCGTCTGGATGGACCAGCAAGGGTCGTTCGTGCGTCCGATTTAGATCGGCTATCCTATGTCTTTCAATCACAACCCATAGCGTTACTACTGCTGCAAGTGCGGAGGCCAGCAGACATGCGCCCACCACCGCCCAATTCACCCATCGCCATATCGCGCGTGCCATTTGCAGCACCTAAGCCCGACAGCGAATAGCCGCAATCGAGATTGATCTCGGGATATGGGAATGCGGCAAAGGCTATCGCAAACCGGCACCACGCCCGTCAAACTAACCTACCCCTCCACCCGCACCAGCCCATCCCCCTCGAGCCGCCGATAAAAGCACGTCCGCGCGCCGGTATGGCATGCCGGACCTTCCGGGCGGACCAGCAGCACGAGCGCGTCCTGGTCGCAGTCGACGCGGATTTCCTCGACGCGCAGGAAGTGGCCCGAGGTCTCGCCCTTGAGCCACAGCTTGCCGCGCGAGCGGGAGTGGAAGTGCGCAAGGCCGGTCTCGCGCGTGCGCTCCAGTGCTTCGGGGCCCATGTAGGCCACCATCAGGATGTCCTTGCTCGCCGCGTCCACGGCGATGGCGGTGAGCAGCCCCTGCGCGTCGAACTTGGGAAGGAAGTCCTGCCCCAGTTCCCGCTCTGCAGCCGAAGCCTCTGACATAGTACCCGGTATCCTTGTTCATGCTGCAAAGCACGAATGTTGCACGATAACCACAGCCTCAAAGCAAAATCAGCGCGTCTTGGTGAAGGCTCTTTTCATCTCGACCGATTCAGCGGATTTAACCCCTGCAGCTGGGGGGCTGCTTCTGACCTACAGGTCGCCGGCAGGCAAGTATTGCCTGACCACAAAACGGCCACGGTTCAGGGATTGCAGTCGGAGCAGACCGATTGCGGAAAGCTAATGAGGGATCGGCCAGGCGGCTTAGGGGTAAGCCGCCGAGCTGCGCAAGCAGGGCCAAACAGTTTCGTCACGAGGGCGCCCGGAGCTGCGGTTCCGGGCGTTTTCGTTTTCACTCGACCTCTTCACGTGGCATCCAGCGCCTCGTCCAGCACGCGCGCGAAGCATGCGACGATGACTGTGCTCGCCCCCGCCCGCTTCAGCACCGAGACGCAGGCATTGCTGGTGGCGCCGCTGGTCAGCACATCGTCGACCAGCACGACCTGCGCACCTTTCATCCCGGAGGTCCAACGCTGGCGCACGCCGATCGCACCGGACAAGGCCCGCTTGCGCGCCAGCTTGCCAAGGCCACCGAGCGACGGCGTGGCCTTGCGCCGCTCCAGCGCATCGACGGCAAGCCGCGCCGTGGTGATCCCGGCGATGGCGCGCGCCAGTTCCGCCGCCTGATTGTACCCCCGCTTCCACAGGCGCCAGCGGTGCAGCGGCACCGGCACCAGCAGCCAGTCCGGCCCGATCATCGGCAGCCGCGCGGCCATCAACCCGCCCATCATCGGCGCCAAGGCGATGCGGTTCGCGTGCTTGAGCGAGAGCACGAGACGGCGCGAAGCATCGTTATAGAGCGTCGCGGCAGCGATCCCGTCGTGCCGGGGCGGATCGGCCAGGCACGGAGCGCACGTGGCGCCCTCCGGCACGCCCTCGCCGAAAGGGCGGCCGCAGGCGGTGCAGGCCGGCTCGCCTGGGATCGCGAGATCGCTCCAGCAACTGGCGCAAAGCCCGGTCTGCCCGCCGATGGCAGCCCCGCACAGCGGGCAGCGCGGCGGAAAGACCAGGTCGACCAGAGGGGCGATGCTTGCGCGCAGCATGGCGCCACGATGGGCCTTGTCCTCGGGCGAAGACAAGCCATTGCAAGGTTTTCACCGGAGGGGCACAGCGGCGCCATGGCCAGCAATGCTCCCCCCACGATCTTCTCACCCGTCCGCCGAATCGCCGCTCGCAAGCGCATGCTGGCGCTGCAGGCGCAGGCCGGCGGGCCGCGCTACCTGATCGACGACATGGTCGAGGACGTGCTGGAGCGCTTGTCGTTCGTGCGGCTGGAGCCGGCCACGGCGCTGGTGATCGGCGACTATTCCGGCGCGCTCGCGAAGGAACTGGCGCGGCACGGCGTGACGGTGACGCAGGTCGAGCCTGCCGAAGGCTTCGACGAGGAGCGGCCGTTTCCGTTTGACGGCTTCGACCTGATCGCATCGCTCGGCACGCTCGACACGGTCAACGACCTGCCGGGCGCTCTGGTGCACATCCGCCGCGCGCTGGCGCCCGGCGGGATGTTTATCGCCAGCCTGCCTTCGGCGGGCAGTCTGCCGGTGCTGCGCGGGGCGATGCTGGCCGCCGACGCCGACCGGCCCGCGCCCCGACTGCACCCGGCGATCGACGTGCGATCGGGCGCGCAGCTGCTGCAGCGGGCGCTGTACGCCGATCCGGTGGTGGACCAGCGCCATCTCGATGTGGGCTTCCGCAGCTTCGCGCGGCTGGTAGCGGACCTGCGGGCGCAAGGCCTGTCGAATGTGCTCCGCCAGCACGGGCCGGCGCTCGGTCGCGCTGCGCTCGATCGGGCGCGCGCGGCCTTCGCGGCGGCGGGAGAGAACGGTCGCACCGTCGAGCGCTTCGAGCTGCTGACGCTGTCTGGCTGGAAGCGCTGAGGAGGGCCGAGCGGCAGGCGGCGCATTTTCCTACAAGGTCGAAGCCTGCTATGTTCGCGGCGGCTCTATCAAACCGTCGATCCCACAAGCCGGAATTCCTGCCAGGGACACCCGCTCCCGCATGTCTTTCATCAACTAAACCCGGCCCGACGCGAAAAGGGGCGCCGCGGATATCTTCCGCAGCGCCCCTCACGAAAATAAATCTGGAAGCGTGACCTCAGCCCAGCGCCGCCTGTGCCGCCGCCAGCCGGGCGATCGGCACGCGGAAAGGCGAGGCGCTGACGTAGTCGAGGCCGACCTTCTCGCAGAACGCGATCGAGGCGGGATCGCCGCCATGCTCGCCGCAGATGCCCAGCTTGATGTCGCTGCGGGTAGCCCGGCCCCGCTCGGCGCCGAGCTGGACGAGCTGGCCCACACCCTCGATGTCGAGGCTGACGAACGGATCGCGCTGATAGATGCCCTTCTCGACGTAGGGGCTGAGGAACCGCGCCGCATCGTCGCGGCTGACGCCCAGCGTGGTCTGCGTCAGGTCGTTAGTGCCGAACGAGAAGAACTTGGCCTCCTCCGCAATCTCGCCCGCCATCAGCGCGGCGCGCGGCAGCTCGATCATGGTGCCGACCATGTACTCGATGGTGCGGCCCTTCTCGGCAAAGACCTTGGCGGCGGTCTCATCGACGAGCTTCCTGAGGATCGCCAGCTCGCGCTTGGTGGCGACGAGCGGGATCATGACCTCGGGCACGGGTGCGTCACCCAGCCGCTCGGCCACCTCGCACGCGGCCTCGAAGATGGCGCGCGCCTGCATCTCGTAGATCTCGGGGTAGGTGATGCCGAGGCGGCAGCCGCGGTGACCCAGCATCGGGTTCATCTCGTGCAGCTCGTCGGCCCGCCGCTTGAGCGTGTCGACGCCGATGCCAATCGTCTCGGACAGCTCGGCAAATTCGGCATCGCCCTGGGGCAGGAACTCGTGCAGCGGTGGATCGAGCAGGCGAATGGTGACCGGCAAGCCGGCCATGACCATGAATATCTGCGCAAAGTCGTCGCGCTGCTCGGGAAGCAGCTTCTCCAGCGCGGCGCGGCGGCCGGCCTCGTCCTCGGCCAGGATCATCTGGCGCACGGCAGAGATGCGGCTGGCGTCGAAGAACATGTGCTCGGTGCGACACAGACCGATGCCCTCGGCTCCGAACTGGCGGGCCATCTTGCAGTCGGCCGGAGTCTCAGCGTTGGTGCGTACCTTCATGCGGCGGTGCTTGTCGGCCCACACCATCAGCGTCGCGAAATCACCAGCAAGCTCGGGCTCGATCGTCGGCACCTGCCCTGCCATGATGTCACCGGTGGCGCCATCTAGCGTGATGACGTCGCCTTCCTTCAGCTCGCGCTTGCCCATGCGCAGGGTGCGCGTCTTCATGTCGATCGAGAGGCCGGATGCACCCGACACGCAGGGGCGCCCCATGCCGCGAGCGACAACCGCCGCATGGCTGGTCATCCCGCCGCGCGCAGTGAGGATTCCCTTCGCTGCATGCATGCCGTGGATGTCCTCGGGGCTTGTCTCGACCCGCACGAGAATCACCGCCTCGCCCATTTCAGCGCGCTTCTCGGCGCTGTCGGCATCAAGCACGATGGTACCGGAAGCGGCGCCCGGAGATGCGGGAAGACCCTTGCCGAGGATGTCGCGCGGCGCCTTGGGATCGAGCGTGGGGTGCAGCAGCTGGTCGAGCGCCATGGGATCGACGCGCCTGATCGCGGTGGCCTCGTCGATCAGGCTTTCCTCGACCATGTCGACCGCCATCTTCAGCGCGGCCTTCGCGGTGCGCTTGCCCGAGCGGGTCTGGAGCATCCACAGCTTGCCGCGCTCGACGGTAAACTCGATGTCCTGCATGTCGCGATAGTGTTTCTCGAGCAGTTCGAACACCGCGGCAAGCTCGGCGTAAGCCTGGGGCATCGCCTCTTCCATCGACAGCGGCTTGGCGCCGGCACGCTCGCGAGCGGCCTTGGTCAGGTATTGCGGAGTGCGGATGCCGGCGACGACGTCCTCGCCCTGCGCGTTGACCAGCCACTCGCCGTAGTAGGCCTTCTCGCCCGTCGCCGGGTCGCGGGTGAAGGCGACACCGGTGGCTGAGGTGTCGCCCATGTTGCCGAACACCATCGCTTGGACGTTGACGGCCGTACCCCAGTCGCCCGGGATGTCGTTGAGGCGGCGGTAGACCTTGGCGCGATCGGAGTCCCAGCTGTCGAAGACGGCCTTGATCGCACCCCAAAGTTGATGAAACACATGCTGGGGAAAGGGTTCGCCGAGTTCGGTTTCGACTATCCCTTTGTATTCCTTGACGATTTTCCGCCAGTCCGCCGCCGTCATCTCGACGTCGTTCAGATAACCGGCATCTTCCTTAGCAATTTCAAGGACTTCCTCGAACAGGTGATGCTCCACGCCGAGCACCACGTCCGAGTACATCTGGATGAAGCGCCGGTAGCTGTCCCACGCGAACCGATCGTCGCCCGAGGTCTTCGCCAGGCCCTCTACCGTCTCGTCGTTGAGCCCAAGGTTCAGCACAGTGTCCATCATGCCCGGCATCGACACCCGCGCACCCGAGCGGACCGAGACGAGCAGCGGATCGGCAGCATCGCCGAAGGATTTGCCCACCGCCTTCTCGATGTGGGCGAGCGCCTCTGCCACGTCGGCCCGCAGCTCCTCGGAGAAGTCCTTGCCGTCCGCCAGATAGGCGACGCACTGCTCGGTGGTGATGGTGAAACCAGGGGGAACCGGCAGGCCGATGCCGGCCATCTCGGAGAGGTTAGCGCCCTTGCCGCCGCAGATGACCTTGTCACGGCTGCGCGGATCGTCGTGTTTTACGCCACCACCGAAGGTGTAGACCTGCCTGTTCATCGTTCCCCCGAGTACGTCGTTCATCGATCTCGCCCCTTGAGAATGGCCGGAGCGGTAGCCGACTGCGCGATGACTACCCCTCGATCCGTGAAAAATCCGCTACATTGTGCACTGCAGCACGAAAACGATCAAGTAAGTTGAGACGCGCAGTTCGTTTAACGGAATCAGTATCGTTGACGATGACCCGATCGAAAAACGCGTCGATCGGCGCGCGTAGCGAGGCGAGAGCGCCCATTGCACCTGCGAAGTCCTCCGCGGCGATCGCGTCCGCAGCTTTCGGCTCGGCCACATCGAGCGCTGCAACCAGCGCCGATTCGGCAGGTTCCGGTTCGTAGGTCAGCGCGTGACGCTCGGCCATCTTGGCGGCGATCACGGGCACAAGATCGGGGTCGTCGACGCCTGCCAGCGGGTCTTCCTCGCCGGTCCGCGCGATCTCGCCCTCCGTGCCGTGCCAGTCCTCCTTGCGCAGGATGTTGGCGGCGCGCTTGTAGCCGGCGAGCAGGTTGGCGCCGTCCTCGGTGCCGACGAACGCCTGCAGTGCATGAACGCGCGCGAGGAGGCGGACGAGATCGTCCTCGCCACCGAGCGCAAACACGGCGTCGATCAGGTCGTGGCGGACACCGGCTTCGCGCTGCTGGACCTTGAGGCGGTCGGCGAGGAAGTCGAGCGCTTCAGTTGCAAGCCGATGGGTGTCGTCTCTCGCGACAGTCCAAAGTCCATCTTCGGATTTCTCAAACCACTCACCAAACCGGTCGTCGTCGAGCGCTGACTGACTGAAGTGCCTACGAACCAACTGATGGTAAAAGCCCATGTCTTCAAAGGCGCGAGCGTAAATGAAGCGCCAACCGCACGTTCGGGCGGCTTTGACCATCGGGAGGTGGAGCTTGTTCGCAGTTAGCAGCGAAATGATCCCGAGTGCCGCCCGACGTAGTGCGAACGGATCTTTCGAGCCCGTCGGAATCAGACTCCAAGCGAAGAAGCCGAAAACGGTATCCAGCTTGTCCGCCAGCGAAACCGCCACGGTCACCGGTGCGGTCGGCACCTCGTCGCCCTGCCCGACCGGCTTGTAGTGATCGCGGATGGCGTCGGCGACGGCGTCGGGCAGGCCTTCGGCGCGGGCGTAGTAGCCGCCCATCAGTCCCTGCAGTTCGGGGAACTCGCCGACCATCTCGGTGACGAGGTCCGCCTTGCACAGCCGTGCGGCGAGCTCGGCCTGATCGGCGAGAACGGCGCGATCGAGCCCCTCCCCTTCAGGGGAGGGGTTGGGGTGGGGGCTGTCGATCTGGCGCGGCGATGCGGGAGAGCCCCCACCCCCGGCCCCTCCCCTGAAGGGGAGGGGTGAAGCACCTACGATCCCCTCTTCCACCAGCCAGCGCGCCAGCATGGCCACACGCTCGACCTTGTCGGCGACGGTGCCGAGCTTTTCGTGGAAGGTGATGCGCTCGAGCTTCCTGGCGTGCTCGGACAGCGGCGTCTTCTTGTCCTGCTCCCAGAAGAACCGCGCATCCGAGAGCCGCGCCGCGAGAACCTTGCGGTTGCCGTCGACGATGCCGGCGCCACCATCGGTCGCATCGATGTTGGCCGTGCAGACGAAGGCATTGGCGAGCCTGCCGGCGCTGTCCTCGCACACGAAATACTTCTGGTTCACCCGCGCGGTCAGCTGGATGACTTCGGGCGGCACCTCCAGGAACGCTTCGTCGAAGCGGCCGAGCAGCGGCACCGGCCATTCGGTGAGGCCGGCGTTCTCCACCACCAGCCCCTCGTCCTCGACCAGCGTGAGGCCGGCGCCAAGCGCGGCGGCGCGAGCCATCTCGCGCACGATGCCCTGGCGCTCCTCATGATCGACAATGACGTGGCAAGCGCGCAGCTTGTCCTGGTAGTCGTGCGCGCCGCCAATGGTGATCGCGTCCGGGTGGTGGAAGCGGTGGCCCCTGGTGGCATAGCCCGAGGCGACACCGCCGGCCTCGCAGGCGACCAGCTCCTCGCCCAGGATCGCGACGATGCCCGATAGCGGGCGAACCCAGCGCGTGCTCTCGGTGCTGATCGAGGCCGCGCCCCAGCGCTGCGACTTAGGCCACGGGAACGCGCGAACGATCGCCGGGACCGCCTCGGCAAGCACGTCGCGGACAGCGCGGCCGGGCTTCTCGACCACGGCGAAGTAAGTGTCCTTGCCCTTGAGGTCGCGAACTTCGAGCTGGTCCCTGGTCAGCCCGGTCTTGCGCAGGAAGCCTTCGAGCGCCTGCTCGGGCGCACTGGTCGCGGGGCCTTTGGTTTCCTCGCGCACGGCCTGAGTGCTTTGGGGCAGATCGCGAGCGATCAGCGCAAGCCGGCGCGGAGTGGACCAGACGGTGATCGCCCCCGGCGCGACGCCGGCGGCCTCCAGCTCCTTGCAGAACAGTTTCTCCAGATCGGCCCGCGCGCCGGCCTGCATCCGCGCGGGGATTTCCTCGGAGCGAAGTTCGAGAAGGAAGTCAGTCATACCGTCCACCCCGGATACTTCGCTTCCCAGCCTGCGCGGTTCTTCTCGATCCAGCTCTCGCAGGAGCCTTTGGCGAGGTCGCGGACGCGGCCGATGTAGCTGGCGCGTTCCTGGACGCTGATCACGCCGCGCGCCTGAAGCAGATTGAACAAGTGGCTTGCCTCGATCGCCTGGTCGTAAGCGGCGAGCGGGATCTGCGCCTCGATGCAACGCTTGCACTCCGCCTCGGCGGCGCGGAAGCCGGCGAACAGCGCGTCGGTGTCGGCGATCTCGAAGTTGTACTTCGATTGCTGCTGTTCATTCGCCAGGAAGACGTCGCCATAGCTGACGCCTTCGTTGTTGAATTTCAGGTCATAGACCCAGTCGACGCCCTGGATGTACATCGCGAGGCGCTCAAGCCCGTAGGTCAGCTCGCCGGCGACCGGCTTGCAGTCGAACCCGCCCACCTGCTGGAAGTAAGTGAACTGCGTCACCTCCATGCCGTCGCACCAGACCTCCCAGCCCAGCCCCCAGGCGCCGAGCGTGGGGCTCTCCCAGTCGTCCTCGACGAAGCGGATGTCGTGCGCGAGCGGATCGACGCCGATCGCGGCCAGGCTCTCGAGGTAGAGCTCCTGCAGGTTCTCGGGGTTGGGCTTCAGGATCACCTGGTACTGGTAATAGTGCTGCAGCCGGTTGGGGTTCTCGCCGTAGCGACCGTCGGTCGGCCGGCGCGAGGGCTGGACGTAGGCGGCCTTCCACGGCTCGGGGCCGAGTGCGCGCAGCGTCGTCGCCGGGTGGAAGGTGCCCGCACCCATGCGCATGTCGTAGGGCTGGAGGATCAGGCAGCCCTTGTCGCTCCAGAAACGGTGGAGCGTCAGGATCATGTCCTGGAAGCTGAGCGGCTCGGGTGGCATCGCGGATCCGGGGCAATTCGAAGGTTCGGCGCCTTTGGCGGATCGGCTGTGCCAAATCAACCGTGCACGGCGCGGGTCGATTGCCAGAGCCAGGGTTCTAGCGCACAGGTCCGCACGATGAGACGATCCCTTGCCTCGCTCTGCGCCGCCGCATGCCTGCTCGCTCTGCCCGGCTCCGCGCCGGCCGAGGCGCCGGCGGTTTCATCCGCAACGACGGCGGCCGCAGTCCGTCCGGCGCTGTGGAAGGTCTCGGACGCGGACACCACGATCTGGCTCTTCGGCACGATCCACATCCTGCCGCAGGACGTGGACTGGTACAAAGGCCCCGTGCGAGCCGCGCTGGAGGGGTCGGGCGAGCTGGTCACCGAGATCCCGATCGACGAGACGCAGCAATCCGCGGCGGTGATCGTCGCCAAGAGCCGGCGTGGCGACGGCAAGTCCTTGCGCGACGCGCTGCCGCCGGTCGAGCGCACGAAGTACGAGGCGGGGATGACCGCGCTTGGGCTGCCGGTCGGGCTGTTCGACGGGAACGACACCTGGTTCGCGGCGCTGATGATGACGATGATCCCGCTCAAGCTCGCCGGTTACAGCACCGAAAGCGGCATCGACGAGCAGGTCGCGGCGAAGGCCCGCGCCCGGCACATGACCAACACCGCACTGGAAAGCGCTGCATTCCAGATCGACTTGTTCGAGAACCTGCCCGAGCCGACGCAGCAGGCCTACCTTGCCGAAGTGGTCGAGGCGCTGCCGACGGTGAAGACCGACATCGACGAGATGGTGGGCGCCTGGAAGCAAGGCGACCCCGAACGCTTGGCAAGACTGCTCAACGAGGACGAGAGCGACCCGCAGATGCGCCGCGTGCTGATCACCGACCGCAACGCGACGTGGGCCAGGTGGCTCAAGGCGCGGCTCGACAGGCCGGGCACGGTCTTCGTCGCGGTGGGCGCAGGGCATCTCGCGGGCAAAGACAGCGTGCAGGACATGCTTGCCAAGGCCGGCGTGCGCACCAAGCGGGTGCAGTAGAGGCGAAGGTGCGCCGCTGGCTGCTCCTCGCACTGCTGGCGCTGGCCGGCTGCGGCTCGCGCGAGCCCGAGGCCGCGCGACCCGCGCTGTGGCGGGTGGAGGACGGGCGCGGCCACGAGGGCTGGCTGTTCGGCACGATCCACCGTTCCGAACGTCCACTCGCTTGGCGCACCGGCAACGTCGGCGCGGCGTTCGACAGCTCCGGCGCCGTGCTGGTCGAGGTCGGCAACCTCGCTGACGAGAGCGCCGTCGCGACCACATTCGCCGACCTTGCAAGGAGCCCCGCGCAGCCCCCATTGTCGCAGCGCATCGCCCCCCCGCACCGTGCTGCGCTGGCTGCACTGCTCAGGCGCGGGGGCTACAAGGACGGCGACTTCGCGGCGATGGACACCTGGGCCGCCGCGCTCACCCTCGCCCGCGTCGGCGGCAGCGACGACGACGCCCGCAACGGCGTCGATCGCGCCGTCATCGATGCCGCGGGGAACCGCCCAGTGGTCGAGCTGGAAGGCGCCGCCGCGCAGCTCGGCCTGTTCGACGCCCTGCCCGAAACCGAACAGCGCGACCTGCTCGCCGCCGTGGTCGCCGAGGCGGACGAGCCAGATCAGGACCTCTCCGTCACCTGGCGGCGCGGCGACATGGCCGCGATCGAGGCCGAGACGCGCACTGGCCTCCTCGCCGACCCGGAGCTGCGCGCCGTGCTGTTCGTCGGGCGCAATCGCGCATGGGCGGGCCGCATTGCGCAGGCTGTGGCGAAGGACCAGCGTCCATTCGTGGCGGTGGGCGCGGCGCACATGGCCGGGCCGGACGGCCTGCCGACGATGCTGGCGCGGCAGGGCTTCACGGTCACCCGCGTTCAATAGCGCACTTGCTTTCGCGCCGGTCTGAGGATAAGGGCCGCGCCTTCCGTCATGGTCATCCCTGGAGGCGTGGCGGAACGGGGCGGCACCGACGAGCGGTCCGCGACCGACATCAATCCAGTTTTGAAAGGCAAGTCCATGAGCGATACGCTTACTCTGCCGGCCGAGACGCGTGAACGGGCTGGCAAGGGAGCCTCCCGTGCCCTGCGTCGCGATGGCCGCGTCCCCGCCGTTGTCTATGGTGGCAACGAAGAACCCCTCGCCATCCACGTCGAGGAAAAGGAATTGTCCCGCCAGCTCGGCACCGGACACTTCTTCAACTCGATCATCGAGGTCGAGGTCGGGGGCAAGAAGCTGCGCACGCAGCCCAAGGATGTTGCCTTCCACCCCGTCAGCGATCGCCCGCTCCACGCCGACTTCCTCCGCGTCGCCAAGGGCGCGACCGTGCATGTCAACGTGCCGGTGGTGTTCGAGAACGAGGAAGCATCGCCGGGCCTGAAGCGCGGCGGCGTGCTCAACATCGTGCGCCACGACCTCGAGCTGGTCTGCGACGCCGAGAAGATCCCGCACGAGATCACGATCGACGTGACCGGCTTCGACGTGGGCGAATCGATCCACATCAGCCACGTCTCGCTGCCTTCGGGCGTCGAGAGCGCGATCACCGATCGCGACTTCACGATTGCCACGATCGCGGCTCCTTCGGCGCTCAAGAGTGCTGAAGGCGACACCACGCAGACCGACGGCGAAGAGGCCGAGTAAGGTCTTACCAATCCTGCCCACGCCCGTGGGGAGGTGGCAGCGGCCCAGCCGCTGACGGAGGGGACCGGGGCCAGGCTCGAGCGATTGCGCGAGCCGCCCGCCCCCTCCACCGCCGCTTGACAGCGGTCGCTTCCCCACCTGTGGGAAGCATTTCTTCGAGGGAGCTTCCCACGTGCAGCTCTGGGTAGGCCTGGGCAATCCCGGCCCGCAATACGCGCTCAACCGCCACAACGTGGGCTTCATGGCGGCCGACGCCATCGCCGAGATCCACGGCTTCGGCCCAGTTCAGAAGAAGTTCCTGGGCTGGCTTCAGGAAGGCCGCATCGGCGGCGACAAGATCCTGCTGCTCAAGCCCGCCACCTTCATGAACGAGAGCGGCCGCGCAGTGGGAGAGGCGCTGCGCTTCTACAAGCTCGACACCGGCGCCCTCACCGTCTTCCACGACGAGCTCGACCTTGCCCCCTTCAAGGTCAAGGTAAAGCAGGGCGGCGGCCATGCGGGTCACAACGGCCTGCGCTCGATCGACCAGCATCTCGGATCAGAGTTCCGCCGCGTGCGCCTCGGCATCGGCCACCCCGGCCACAAGGACCGCGTGACGGGCTATGTGCTGGGCAACTATGCCAAGGCCGAGATGGACCCGCTCGCCGACATGCTCGGCGCCGTCGCCGGCGAAGCCGATTGGCTGGCGAAGGGCGAGGCGACACGGTTCATGAACGATGTGGCGCTGCGGCTGGCGGAATAGCGGACGGATCGTCCGTACCTCTGCCATCACCAAACGGGCGCCTGGGTGTGGTCAATCCGCGCCCGCACCGCTAAGGGCGCGCCACGCGCCTGCGGGCATCAGCATTTACCGGAGCATCACATGGGTTTTCGTTGCGGCATCGTCGGCCTTCCCAATGTCGGCAAGTCCACGTTGTTCAACGCCTTGACCGAGACGCAGGCGGCGCAGGCGGCGAACTATCCGTTCTGCACGATCGAGCCCAACGTCGGCCAGGTCGGCGTGCCCGATCCGCGGCTCGACGCGCTGGCGGCGATCGCCGGCTCGGCCAAGATCATCCCCACGCAGCTGTCCTTCGTCGACATCGCCGGCCTGGTGCGCGGCGCCTCCAAGGGCGAGGGCCTGGGCAATCAGTTCCTCGGCAACATCCGCGAGGTGGACGCGATCATCCACGTCCTGCGCTGCTTCGAGAATGACGACATCCAGCACGTCGACAACAAGGTCGACCCGATCGCCGACGCCGAGACCGTCGAGACCGAACTGCTGCTGGCCGATCTCGATAGCCTGGAAAAACGCGTGCCGGCAGCCGCCAAGAAGGCGACCGGTGGCGACAAAGAAGCCAAGATCACCGCCGCCGTGCTCGGCCAGGCGCTCGAACTGCTGCGCGAAGGCAAGCCCGCGCGCCTGACCCAGCCGCGCGACGAGGAAGAGGCGCGCGTGTTCCGCCAGGCACAGCTCCTCACCGCCAAGCCGGTGCTCTACGTCTGCAACGTCGAAGAAGAAGCCGCAGCCGAGGGCAATGCCTTCTCGGCCCGCGTGTTCGAAAAGGCAGCGGCCGAAGGGGCCAGTGCGGTCATCGTATCCGCCGCGATCGAGGCCGAGCTGATCGGCATGGACCCGGACGAGCGGCTCGGCTTTCTCGAGGAAATGGGCCTGCACGAAACCGGTCTCGCCCGCATCATTCGCGCCGGCTACGAGCTGCTGGAACTGCTTACGTTCTTCACCGTCGGCCCCAAGGAAGCGCGGGCCTGGACCGTGCACCGCGGCGCCAAGGCCCCGGAAGCCGCCGGCGAAATCCACTCCGACATGCAGCGCGGCTTCATCCGCGCGGAGACGATCGCCTATGACGATTTCGTCGCGCTGAATGGCGAGGCCGGCGCCAAGGAAGCCGGCAAGCTGCGGCAGGAAGGCAAGGAATACGTGCTGCACGACGGCGACGTCCTGCACTTCAAGTTCAACGTCTGAGCCACAAGCCGGGCACCAACCCGGCAACGGTGCGTTGAGATGGTGGGAGGACAACGGGAGCACGCCGCATGGCGGAACCATCTCGAGGCCTCGTCCTCCTTGCCCGCCTCGGTTACGTAGCCCGCGGTCTCGTATACGTGTTGCTCGGACTCTTGGCATTTTCAGCCACTGGAACCGAGACCGTCCGCGACGGCCAGGCAGGTGCCCTGGCCTGGTTCCAGGACCTGCCGGGAGGTTCGCTGATCCTCTTCGCGGCGGCGTTCGGACTGCTGGGTTACGCGATCTTCCGTCTCTCCACGTCGCTGCTGGATACAGAGCACCACGGCAGCGACTCTAAAGGCATAGCTGTGCGGGCTGCGCACCTGTGCAGCGCGGTGCTGCACCTGGGCCTGTCATGGAGCGCGCTGCAGTTCGCTCTGGGCGCGCACCAGCAGCCCGGCGACACCACCCACGACATGGTCGCCAAGGCACTCGACACGAACATGGGCGGGATAGCGCTCGGCTTGGCTGGCTTGTGCCTGATAGGCGCAGCCGCGTTTCAGGGCTGGGATGCGGTGAAGCTCGGCTTCATGAAGCGGGTCTCGTCACAGGCGCCGAGTTGGACCTGCTGGATCGGCCGGGCCGGCTATGCCGCCCGTGCGGTGGTGTTCGTGCTGATGGGCTGGTCGCTGTTGCGCTCCGCCTGGTTCGAACGCACCGCCGAGGCGCACTCGCTGGGACAGGCGATCCTCGATCTTCGCTCCATGAGCACTCTCAACGCTGTCATCGCGACGGGACTGGTGCTGTTCGGCCTCTTCAGCCTCGTCGTCGCGCGTTACCGCATCATCCCCGAGATCCATGCAGGCCCGCCACTGCGCCGTATGGCCGGCAAGCTGGCCTGATCGGAGCCCACACCTTGCTCGATCCCAACCGCCACGCCGTGCTGTATCGAATGGTCATGGAAAAGCACGTGTGTCCCTTCGGACTCAAGGCCAAGCATCTGCTGGAGAGCCGGGGCTACGACATCGACGACCAATGGCTGACCACCCGCACCCAGGTGGACGAGTTCAAGGCGCGACACGGCGTCGAGACGACGCCGCAAGTCTTCATCGTGGGCCAGCGCATCGGCGGCTACAGCGATCTGCGCCGCTTCTTCGGCCTCGACGCCGACAAGGATGGGACGAGCTATGCGCCGGTGATCTGCGTCTTCCTGACCGCCGCCGTCATCGCAATGGCGACGAGCTGGGCAGCGTTCGGCACCTCGCTGACGATTCTGGCGGCGGGGTGGTTCGTGTCGATCGCGATGACGCTGCTCGCCATGCTCAAACTGCAGGACATCGAGGGGTTCTCGACGATGTTCCTCGGCTACGACCTCCTGGCGCGGCGCTGGGTGCCCTATGCCTACGCCTACCCGTTCCTCGAATGGCTCGCCGGCGCGCTGATGACCGCGCATGTCCTGCCTTGGCTGTCCGTCCCGATAGCGCTCGTCATTGGCTCGGTCGGGGCAGCATCTGTGTTCTACGCCGTCTACGTCCAGAAGCGCGAGCTCAAGTGCGCTTGCGTAGGTGGATCGAGCAATGTGCCGCTGGGCTTCGTCTCGTTGCTCGAAAACGTGCTGATGGTCGCGATGGCGTTGTGGATGCTGGCATCGGCCTCCTAGAGCGGCTAGGTTGGCACGATGCTGCGTTGCCTGCTTCTCCTGCTTCTGGTCCTGGGGCTTTCCGCTCCCGCTGTCGCGATGACCGGGCACTGTGGCCCGGTTCGCGCGGAACCAGCCATGCACGGCTGTCACGAGCAAACTGCGCCGAGCAAAGGCGCGGCCCCTGCTCCGCTCGGCAGCGACTGCATTGGCTGCGCCGCGCCCTGGACTAGCGAGCCGGCGCTGCTCGCCGCACCGCTGCTTGCCGATGGCGACCATGAGAGGCCAAAGGCTTTCACGCTTCCCTCCGCCACCGCCTCTCCCGAGACGCCCCCTCCTCGCGCCTGATCCGACCGCTGGCTTCGAGTTGTAAGCCATTGTGACCTTCAGATCAGGATATGACAGATGAAACCAATTGTCCCGGCCCTCCTGGCCGGTCTTGCCGTGTTGCCCACCGCCACGCTGGCGCAGGAACACGATCACGCCGCCATGGAAGATTCCCCCACACCAGCCATGACCGACATGCCCGACATGCCCGGGATGGACCATTCCCGCATGAACCAAGCGACGCCCGCTCCAGCACCGGATGCCGCCTGGAGCCCCGGCTCCGGAACCGCGCGGCTGCCCGGTGCCGAGGGCGCGATGGCAGGGCTCCACGTCATGGCCGGCGACTGGATGCTGATGGCCCATGGCTATGTTTCGGCACAGTACACCGACCACTCCGGGCCGCGCGGCGGGGATAAGGGCTACGTGACTTCGATGGCGATGCTGATGGCTGGGCGCGAGACCGGCTTCGGCCGCGTGCAGCTGCGCTCGATGCTCAGCCTGGAGCCGTTGATGTCGAACCGTGGTTATCCGAACCTCTTCGCCACCGGAGAGACCGCGGATGGAGAGCCGCTGGTCGATCGCCAGCACCCGCACGACCTGTTCATGGAGCTGGCAGCCCGCATCGACCTGAACGTGGCGAGCGACACCAGCGCGTTCCTCTATGGCGGCCCGGTCGGAGAGCCAGCGCTGGGGCCAACGGCATTCATGATGCGCAAGTCCTCGCGCTTCAATCCCGAAGCGC
>Ga0207658_10001096_pt1 | contig 21860 bp, 21 predicted proteins | sample KBSS33metaG_FD_184322 | JGI IMG/M metagenome (GOLD analysis project Ga0207658, IMG submission 184322) | Switchgrass rhizosphere microbial communities from Kellogg Biological Station, Michigan, USA - KBS S3-3 metaG (SPAdes) (version 2) | ecosystem: Host-associated > Plants > Roots > Rhizosphere...
TCGCCACCCGGCGGGATCGCTTCCAGGGTCCAGGAGCCGAGCAGCGGCTCGAGCCTCTTCAGGGCCTCAGCTGGCAAGAAGCTGCTCCAGGGAGGTGCCGCTGAGCACCGACTCGGGGCGCTCGGCAGCGACGTCGGAGCCCGGCTCGGCGGCCTCGTCCTTGCGCTTGATCAGCAGCCACTGGGGCTTGGCGCCGCGGCCGGTGCGCTGCAGGGCGAAGCCGCCGCGCAGCTTCTCGCCGTGGAGGACGAAGACCGCGTGGCCGCGCTCGATCGCCTCCGGCCAGGGCACCCGGCCGCCCTGCTCGTAGGGGCCGCGGTCCCAGACGATCACGCCGCCACCGTCGGTGCGGCCCTCGAAGTCGTTGTGGGAGAGCTCGTGGTCCTCGACCTCGATCGCCATCCGCTTTACCGCCGGGTCCATCGAGGGGCCTTTCGGCACCGCCCAGGAGCGCATCGCGCCATCGACCTCGAGCCGCAGGTCCCAGTGGTGGGCGGTCGCCGCGTGCTCCTGGACGACGAAGACGCCGGCAGCGACGCCGCGGATCGCGAACTGCTCGTGGCCCTCGGGCTTCACCTCCTCGACCTCGACCTCGGCGACCGCAGCGCCGCGCGGCCCCTGGCGAAGGAAATCGAGCAGCGAGTCGACCGCGGCGCGCGGTCCCTCGGCGTGGACCCGGACCGTGCCGTCCTCTTCGTTCCGCACCCAGCCCAGCACCCCGAGCCGCTCCGCCTCGCGCTGCGCCTCGTAGCGAAAGCCGACGCCCTGGACCGACCCCCGCACCGCTACCCGCACTGCCGCCTCGGCTTTCGATTTGGCCATCGCCGCCGAGGGTACGCGAACTGTGCAACGACGAATTACCTATATGGGATACTAGTATGCAAGTGGCCGCGTCCAAGCTCGTCTACGACTTCGCGGAGGGCTCGCGGGAGATGCGCGACCTGCTTGGCGGCAAGGGCGCCAACGTCGCCGAGATGACCCGGGTGCTCAGTGCCGAGCGGGTTCCCGCCGGCTTCACGATCACCACCGAGGCCTGCGTCGCCTACCTGCGCTCGGGCGGCGAGATGCCGGCCGGGCTCGAGGACGAGGTCGGCGCCGCGCTGGAGCGGCTGCAGGAGAGCGCCGGGCTCCGCCTCGGAGATCCCGAGAACCCGCTGCTGGTCTCGGTCCGCTCCGGCGCCCGCGAGTCGATGCCGGGGATGCTCGACACTGTCTTAAACCTCGGCCTCGGCGACCGCGCGGTCGCCGGCCTCGCCGCGGCGACCGGCAACGAGCGCTTCGCCTGGGACTCCTACCGCCGCTTCGTACAGATGTTCGGCAACGTCTGCAAGGGGATCCCCGGCGAGCGCTACGAGGAGGAGATCGCCACAGCCAAGCGCGAGGCCCGCGTCGAGGACGACGTCGAGCTCTCGGTCGCCGACCTCGAGGCCCTGACCGAGCGCTTCAAGGCGCTCTACGCCGAGGAGACCGGCGCCGAGTTCCCGCAGGACCCCGGCGAGCAGTTGCGCACCGCGATCGCCGCAGTCTTCGACTCCTGGCGCGGCGCCCGTGCGATCGAGTACCGGCGCATCAACGGCATCCCCGACGAGTGGGGCACCGCGGTCAACGTCCAGCAGATGGTCTTCGGCAACAAGGGCGAGAGCTCGTGCTCGGGCGTTGCCTTCTCGCGCGACGAGATCACGGGCGCCCCCGAGCCGAGCGGCGACTTCCTCGTCAACGCCCAGGGCGAGGACGTCGTCTCCGGCGTGCGCACCCCACTCGACCTCGGCGAGATGGCGACCCTGATGCCCGCCGCCCACGCCGAGCTGCTGGAGATCCTGCGCACGCTCGAGCGCCACTACGGCGACATGCAGGACACCGAGTTCACGGTCGAGGAGGGGCGCCTCTTCATGCTCCAGACCCGCAGCGCCAAGCGGCCGGCGCAGGCAGCGGTGCGCTTCGCGGTCGACGCGGTCGCCGAGGGGCTGCTCGACAAGCCGGCGGCGCTGGCGACGATCGACGCCGGTCGCCTCGAAGCCCTCCTCCACCCCACATTCGCCCCCGACGCCGAGTTCGAGGTGCTGGCCCGCGGGGTCGCCGCCTCGCCCGGCGCCGCGACGGGCGAAATCGTCTTCACCTCGACCGACGCCGTCGCCGCTCACGCCGCCGGCCGTGGCGTGATCCTCGTCCGCCCCTTCACCGAGGCCGAGGACGTGGCTGGGTTCCACGCGGCGCGCGGGATCGTCACCTCCGAGGGCGGCAAGGCCTCGCACGCGGCGCTGGTCGCCCGCGGGATGGGCAAGCCCTGCGTCTCCGGCGCCCGGACGCTCGAAATCGACCTCGAAGCGCGCACCGTGACCGCCGGCGAGATCGTCCTGCACGAGGGCGACGTGCTGGCGATCGACGGCTCCGAGGGCATCGTCACCACCGACGAGGTGCCGCTGCAGGAGGTCGAGATCAGCCCAGACCTGGAGCAGGTGCTCGAGTGGGCCGACGGAATCCGCCGGCTGCGGGTCCGCACCAACGCCGACACCCCCGCCGACGCCGCCCGGGCGCGCGAGTTCGGCGCCGAAGGGATCGGCCTCTGCCGCACCGAGCACATGTTCATGGCGACCGACCGCCAGCCGCTGATGCGGGCGCTGATCATGGCCGAGGGCGAGGATGAACGCCGTCAGGCGCTCGACGCCCTGCTGCCGATGCAGCAGGGCGACTTCGAAGGCATCTTCGAGGCGATGGCCGGTCTGCCGGTGACGATCCGCCTGCTCGACCCGCCGCTGCACGAGTTCATGCCCCGCGCCGAGGACCTGGCGCGCGAGCTCGAGCACGCGCGCAACGCCGAGGACACCGAGGCGGTCGCGCGCCTCGAACCGGTCCTCGACCGCGTCCACGCCCTCTCCGAGACCAACCCGATGCTCGGCACCCGCGGGGTCCGCCTCGGCCTCCTGCACCCGGAGATCTACGAAATGCAGGCGCGGGCGCTGCTGCGGGCGGCGCGCGGCGTCGCCGAGCGGACCGGCACGGCGCCGAAGGTCGACCTGATGATCCCGCTGGTCGCCTACGCGCAGGAGCTGGCGACGATGCGCGAACTGGTCGAGCGCGTCGCCGTCGAGGAGGGCGACGCCGCCGAGCTCGAGATCGGGACGATGATCGAGCTGCCGCGCGCCTGCTTCGTCGCCGATCGGATCGCCCGCATCGCCGACTTCTTCTCGTTCGGGACCAACGACCTGACCCAGACCGCGCTCGGCTTCTCACGCGACGACATCGAGGGCCGGATCGTCGACCGCTACATCGAGTCCGGGATCATCGACCGCAGCCCGTTCGAAACGATCGACAAGCCCGGCGTCGGCTGGCTGGTCCGGCTCGCCGCCTGGGTCGGTCGCGAGGCCCGGCCTGACCTCGGCCTCGGCGTCTGCGGCGAGCACGCCGGCGACCCGGAGTCGATCGAGTTCTTCGACCGCGCGGGGATCGACTACGTCAGCTGCTCCCCGTACCGGGTGCCGATTGCCCGGGTCGCGGCGGCCCAGTCGGCGATCGCCGCGGGCGACTAGGCCGAGACCGGCGGCGGGTCGCCCTCGCGGACCCAGCGGCGGATCGCGCCGAGGGTGGCGTCGACGGCTTTCAGGTAGTCGCCCTTCATCGTCTCCTCGTAATCGCGCTCCTCCTGCGAGCCGGCTTCGACGCCCTCCAGCTCGAGGTCGAAGGAGAAGCGCAGCTGTAGCTCGCCGTCCTCGCTCTCGAGGATGTCGTTGCGGATCGTCCCCAGCACGCTGCCGAACGTGCGCTGGAAGACGACGCTCTCCTGCGGTTGCAGGGTGACCCGCTCGCCGAAGCGCTCGCCGCGGAACTCGATCTCGCGTACGATCAGATTCTCGCCCCGCTCCTGCACCTCGCAGTGGGTCATCGCCGGCACAAACGGCAGCGCGTTGTTGGCCTTCGCTTCGAGGCCGCGCCAGACGTCGGCGCGGGTCAGGGTGACGTCGGTCCCCTCGGGGTTGACGTCGATCGTCTTCGCGACAGAGATCATCTGCGCGCTCCTTCCTTGATTCGATCGGGGCTGGGATCGGGCATCAGAGATCGAGGACCAGCCGCTCGCCCCGGCAGCGCGAGCAGCAGATCATCATGCAGTCGTTGCGGGCGCGGTCGGCGGGGGTGAGGACCGAGTCGCGGTGCTCGGGCTCGCCCTCCAGCACCACCGTCTCGCAGGTGCCGCAGGTGCCTTCCTCGCAGGAGGAGGGAACCGGAACCCCCGCCTCGCTGACCGCCTGCAGGATCGTCTGGCCCGGCGCGATCTCGAGCTCGATCCCGGACTTGTCGAGGACGACGGTGAAGGCCGTGCCGGGCCCGGTGGGCAGGTCGTCGCGGGCCTTGAAGCGCTCGACGTGGAGCGCGTCCTCGTGCCAGTGTGCGCACGCCGCTTCGACCGCATGCAGCAGCGGCTCCGGCCCGCAGCAGTAGATCGCCGTCTGGGGGTCGACCTCGGCCAGGACGCTCGCCAGGTCGAGCAGACCCATCTCGTCCTCGGGCATGATCCGCACCCTCGGGTCAGCCTCGAGGCGGTCGAGGAAGGCCATCGAGCGACGCGAGCGGCCGCCGTAGAGCAGCGACCAATCGGCGCCCCGCGCCCGCGCCGCGGCGATCATCGGCACGATCGGAGTGACGCCGATCCCGCCGGCGATGAAAGCGAAGCGCGGCGAGTGCTCGAGCGGGAAGTTGTTGCGCGGCCCGCCGACCGGGAGGACGTCGCCGACCGCGGTCTCGTCGTGCAGGTGGCGGGAGCCGCCGCGCCCCTCGGCCTCGCGCAGGATCGCGACCCGCAGCGATCCGCGGTCGTCGGGGTCGCCGCAGAGGGAGTACTGGCGAATCGCGCCGTCGGGAAGGTGCAGATCGACGTGGGCGCCCGGCTCCCAGGCCGGCGCCTCGGCGCCGTCCTGCGGGCACAGCTCGAGGGCGATCACGCCCTCGGCCAGCACCTCGCGGCCGGCGACCCGCATCTCGACCGTCGCCTCGGCTCCGGCCGCGGGCACGGCCGGGGCCTCGGCCTCGACCATCCAGGACGGCAGGCCCGACATCTCAGGCGGGGGACGCCTCGCGGGCACCGGGGGTGAACGTGACCGGCAGCTCGACCATGTGGGCGTAGTCGCCGCCGCCGAACTCGTAGCGCGGCTCTTCGATCGCGGGCCGCAGGTCCGGGGTCCGCCGCAGCAGCTCCTCGACGATTACGCGCAGCTCCATCCGCGCCAGCGGCGCGCCGGGGCAGGTGTGGACGCCGAAGCCGAAGCTCAGGTGGCGGTTGCGGCCGCGGTCGAGACTGAACTCGGTCGGCTCGGGGAACGCCTCGGGGTCGCGGTTGGCCGCCGCCCAGCCCATGTAGACGTCGTGGCCGGCGGGGATCTCGACGCGCTCGACCACGGTGTCGGCGGTGGTGCGGCGGAAGAAGCCGTAGAACGGCGGGTGCAGGCGCAGCGCCTCCTCGGCCGCGGTCGGGATCAGGTCGGGGGAGGCAACCAGCCGCTCGCGCAGCTCGTCGGTGCTGAAGACCTCGTAGATCAGGCTCGACATTGCCGAGGTGGTGCTGTGGTGGCCGGCACCGAGGAAGGCGGCGAGCAGGACCACATAATCGTCGTCGTCGAGCTCGCGGCCCTCGACTTCGACGTTGGCGAGGTAGGTCAGGTAGTCGTCGCGGGGCTCGCTCTTGCGCTTGTGGACCTCGCCGACGGTGACCTCGCCGAACTCCGCCTGGCGGCGGCCGAACTCCTCCGGTTCGCCCATCGCCTCGAACATCCGGATCGCCAGCTCCCGCACGGTCGGGACCAGGTCCTCGTCGATGCCGACGAGGTGGCAGATCGCCTCCGCCGGGACCGGCTCGCAGAGGTCGCTCAGCAGTTCGGCGGAGCCGGCCTCGATGAAGGCGTCGATGTGGCGGTTGATGTCGGCCCGGACCACCGGCTCGAGCACCTCCGAGGTACGCGCGGTGACCGCCTGGTTAAACAGCGCCCGCCACTCTTTATGCTGCGGCGGGTCCATCTCCAGCGCCGGGATCGGCTTGCGCGGCAGCATCGGCCGCAGCACCTGCGGTTTCGAGGAGTAGAGCCCGTGATCGGCCATCCCCTTTTTCACGTCGTCGTAGCCGAGCAGCAGGTGAAAGCCCTCGTGCTCGTCGCTGTGGGCGACCGGGCAGCCAGCCGCGCGCGCCGCCTCGAACAGCTCGAGGGTGCGCTCGGGGGGCGTCGTGTAACAGCTGAGCTGACGCAGCTCCTCTTCGACGTCCCTCGTCGCGGGCTCGTGGTCGGCCATCGTCTCCCTCCTCGGTCGAACGCCAGAAACCTATAATGAATATAGCATTTCGCCGGAAGGCTCAGATGAAGTCTGGCGGCGGCGCGATGCCCCAGCTGTTCGGGGTCAGCGGCCCCGGCTCCCAGACTTTGCGAACCTGCGGCGAGTCCTCGTGCCAGGGGCGCGGCTCGAAGCAGCCGTCGGTGCCCTCGGCGACGACGTCCATCTGAGTGAAGAGCTCGACCACGTGGTCGTCGACTCCCTGGTGATAGGTGAAGATGTTGTGCCCGGGGCCATGGCGGCCCGGCCCCCAGACCAGCGGATGCCCGCTGGCGAACAGCGAGTCGCAGGCGCTCTGCACGTGCTCCATGTCGCGCAGCTCGTAGGCGATGTGGTGAAGGACGTTGCCGTGTGCCTCGCCTTTCAGGAGGTTGAGCGAGTGGTGGTCGGCTCCGCAGCGCAGGAACGAGAAGAAGTCCCCGAGCCAGTCCGACCAGGCGAAGCCGAGCGCCTCTTCGTACCAGGCGGTCAGCTTCGGGACGTCGCCGGCCCGCAGGCAGATGTGGCCGAGCTTGCGGGGGGCGACGCCGGCGCCTGGCGCCGGCTCGGCGCTGCGCTCGATCGCGGCGAAGAGGTGGAGGTCGTTGCCCTCGATGTCGCGCACCGCCAGCATCTCGCCGACACCGGGGAGGGCGTCGCTGCGGCGCTCCGACTCGCCGCCGGCGGCGCGGATCGCTGCCTCGGCATCGTCGAGCCCGACGCCCGGGGAGAGCTGGAAGCCGAGCGCGGCTATCCCGGCCCGCTCGCCCTTCTGCAGCCAGACCGCGTGGTGGTCGAGGCCGGCGCTGAGCGCGATCCCGTCACCGTCGCCCACCACCTCGCGGAGGCCGAGGACGTCGCGGTGGTACGCCGCCAGCCGGTCGACGTCTGGAGTGTCGAACACTGAGTAAACAAGCCGTCCAACGGTGCCCATCTCTCTCCTTCACCCTCGCGTTTCGAGAGTGGTGACACTATCACCTATAATGAATTGGTGTCACACCCAGAGGGGCGTGCGGGAGCGGCGCTCAGGCGCCGTTGGCCATCCAGCGGTTGGCCATCGGGGTGTGCTCCTCGATCGCCCTGGCGAGCCGTTTCGGGTTGCCGTCGATCACCGCCTCGACCAGCTCCTCGTGCACGGCGAGGTTTTTCTCGGCGTCGAAGAACTCGTCGCCGGTCACATCGGCGAGGCCGTCGTCGACGAAGTCGAGCAGGGTCAGGTAGAGCGTCTTCAGCGGCGCGTTGGTCCCCATTTTCGCCATCCGCCGATGCAGGTCCCAGTTGAGGCGCAGGAAGGCCGCCGGTTTGGCGGTCTGCTTGCGCATCCGGGCGATGATCGCCCGCAGCGCTTTCGCGTCGGCGGGCCGGCAGTGAGCCGCGGCTTCGCGGCAAACCAGCGGCTCGAGCGCGTTGCGCACCTCGAGGCAGTCCTCGAAGGGGGCGTCGTCGACCTTGAAACCGAGCACCAGGTGGTTGAGGCGCACCCGCGAGGAGGGGGCGGCGACGAACATCCCGCCGCCCGGCCCGGGCCGGGCCTCGATCAGGCCACGGGTTTCGAGAAGTCGCAGCGCCTCGTTGACGGTCGCGACCGCGTAGCCGAAGCGGTTGCGGATGTCCTCCTTGGTGCCGAGCCGCTCGCCCGCCGGCAAGCCGTTGTCGACGATCTCCTGCTCGAGCCGCCGCGAGAGCTCCTCAGCCCGCGAGATCCGAACCGATTCAGTTGCCGCCATCAACAGCGCCTCCGTTTGACCATGATGAATACATCCGACCCCCCAGAATTCCAGTCTACGCGCTCACGCGGCAGCCTCGACCGCGCCGACATTGATCGCCTCGAGCAGCGCGTGCTCGGAGAGGTCGCCGCTCACCTCACCCACGGCGCGGCCGGCAAAAAAGACGATCACCCGGTCGCATACCTTGGTCATCTCCTCGAGGTCGCTCGAGGTGTAGATCACCACCTTCCTGCTCGCCGCCATCTGGGCGATGATCGAGTGCATCTCCTCCTTGGCGCCGATGTCGACGCCGCGCGAAGGGTCGTCGAGCAGGATCACCGCCGGGTCGGCCTCGAGCCACTTGGCGAAGACGACCTTCTGCTGGTTGCCGCCCGAGAGCGAGCCGACGTTGGCGCCGGTGTCGGCCATGACGATGTTCAGCTGGCGCCGCCAGTGCTCCGCCCGCGACCGCATCCGGCCGCGGCGCATGACCACGCCCATCCGCTTCAGCGGGCCACCGCGGACGCTGGCGACGTTGTCGGCGATCGAGCCGTCGAGCATTAGCCCGAGCCGCTTGCGGTCGGCGGGGACGTAGGCGACGCCGGCCCGGACCGCCTGGTTCATCCCGCGCGGGGCGCGCCGGCGGCCGGGCAGCGCGACGCTGCCGGTGTCGGGGCGGCGGCGGCCGAAGATCACGTCGAGCACGACCTGCGGGCCGGAGCCCTCGAGGCCGGCGAGGCCGACCACTTCGCCCGGCTGCGCGGCGAGACTGAACGGCGCCAGCGAGCCGTCGATCGCGACTTCGTCGAGGACCAGCGGCTCGGAGGCGGCGGCGGCTTCCTCCAGCGGCTCGACCTCGGCCGCCGTCACTTCCACCCGCGCCACCTCGCCGAGCATCTCGTTGACCGTGCCCTGGATCGTCATCTCCGCCCGCGGCCGCCGGGCGACGACGACGCGGCCGCTGCGCAGCACCGTGATCCGGTCGGCGACGGCGAACACGTCCTCGAGGTAGTGAGAGACGTAGACGACGGCGACGCCGCGGTCGCGCAGGCTGCGGACAACCGCCAGCAGGCGCTCGGTCTCGGCCGCCTGCAGGGCCGAGGTCGGCTCGTCGAGGATCAGGATCTTCGGCTCGTTGAGCAGCGCCCGGGCGATCTCGACCAGCTGCTGCTCGCCGAGCCGCAGGTACTGCAGCGGGCGGTTGAGGTTCGTTTCGAGCCCAACCGCCTCCAGCACCGGCCTGGCGCGGCGCCGCATCTCGCGGCGGTCGAGGGCGACGGCGGCGGCCAGCGGCTCGCGGCCGAGGAAGAGGTTCTGCAGCACGTCGAGGTGCGGGAAGAGGTTCAGCTCCTGGGAGACGACCGCGACGCCGTGGTCGGCGGCCTCACCGGAGTTGGCGAAGGCGACGGGGCGGCCGTCGAGTTGCAGCTCGCCGTGCTCGGGGACGGTGCCGCCGGCGAGGATCTTGATCAGCGTCGACTTGCCGGCGCCGTTGGCGCCGAGCAGCGCGTGCACCTCGCCGGGGTGAATCTCGAAATCGACGCCATCGAGGGCCTTCACACCGCCGTAGCTCTTGTGCAGATCTCTAGCTGTGTACATGGGCCCTCGATGGCATCAGTGGGAGGAGACTTCGACTATTTGAAGGCGTCCTCGATCGGCACCGCTTCCGGCATGCCGTTCGCGAACAGTTTTTCGATTTCCGCAGCGAAGAATTTTTCAGGTTCGTTGCTGCGTTCTTCGAGTTCACTGAGGTTGTCTTTGGTGATGTTGAGGAAGCCGGTGTTGATCCAGCCTTCCGGGATTTCGGCGCCGCGCGCCGCTTCGGTCAGCATCCGCGTGGCGGTGTAACCCTCGAGCCACCAGTTGACGGTCGAGGTCCCGACGAGGTTGCCGTTCTTGATGCCGGTGATCGTCCCCGGGGCGACGTCCATCGCCGTGGCCGGGAAGTCGTACCCTTTTTCGCTCATGATCTTGTTGAGGCTGCCGCCGTCTTCGGTGCAAACTCCGATCACGAAGGCCGGGTTCTGCTTCGCCGAGAGCTCCGAAGACCAGGCTTCGAGGCTTTCCTGCGGCGAGGCACCCGAGCTGAATACCACCGGCTTGGTCTTCGGCAACATTTCCGCGAGCACTTCCTTGACACCTTCGGTCCGCATCGCCAGCACGCCGGCTTCCTGCGGGACGCACTGGCCGATGATCACTTCGCCGGTGGTGTCGGGACCGAGACCGGCGCCTTTGATGCCCTGTTCGGTCGCTTCGCGGGCGAGCGTCCGGTCAGCCGCGCCGACGAAGGTCTGAACCGTCGCCGCCGAGACCTGGCTTTCTTCCGAGGCCGGGCGTTCGTTGAAGACCAGCACGTTCGGGCTGACCTGTTCGTCGATCGTTTTCGCCGTCCGGGTCCAGAGCTCCGGCGGGAACGGGGCGAAGCCCATCGCGTCGGGGTTCTGGGCGAGCAGGTCGGTCGCCTGCTTCAGCGCCGTTTCGGGATCCACCTGCGGCGGCCCGTTGGCGGAGACGTCGACCGCGCCGTCTTCGGCCGCGAAGGCTTCGATCCCTTCTTCGATTTCCTGGCCGAAGGCCTGGCCGGTGAGGATCAGCTCCATCGCCACCGATACTTGTTCTTTTTCGCCGCCTTCTTCGTTCGCGACTTCTTCGCCGCCGCTTTCTTCGACGGGTTCGGCTTCGGTCGCCGCCGCCTCAGTCGAGCTCGAACTGTCGTCGCCACCGCCGCAAGCCGCCAGACCAAGGGCCAGGAGCAGCGCCGCGAGGACGGCGAGGGCGGACAGGCCCTTGCTGGTTCTCTTCTTGCTCATGCAGTGATTCCTCTCTCCTCTTTCGTTAACCGCTGTGTCGGGCAAGTCAGGTGGCGCGCAGGGCGCGGGCGGCGCGCCGCCGCCGGATCAGAGCGTCGGAGCCGACGGCGACGACGATCACCGCGCCGGTGACGAAGTTCGTCCAGTTCGAGTCGATCGAGAAGAAGATGAGGCCGCTGTTGATCACGGCAACGATCAGAGCCCCGATCAGAGCCCCGGGCACGGTCCCGGTGCCGCCGCTGATCGCGGTGCCGCCGATGATCGCGGCGGCGATCACCTGCAGTTCGTAACCGGCGCCGACGGTCGGGTCGGCGCCCTGGAAGTAGGCGAGGCTTAGGACGCCGGCGAGGCCGGCGAGGCCGCCGGTCAACATCAGCGCGTAGAGGCGGATCCGGCCGGTCGGGATCCCCGAGAAGGCGGCCGCCTGGTGGTTCGAGCCGGTCGCCCGCACCATCGCCCCGAAGCGGGTCTTCTTGAAGACGAAGGTGAGGATCACGCCGAGGATCAGCACGATCCAGACCGGGGTCGGAACCCCGAGCGTGTTCTCGCCGAGCTTGGTGAAGAAGCTCGAGTCGAGCGGGATGCCGGTCGCCGGCTTGCCGTCGGAGACGATCTGCACCAGCCCGCGGAACATCGAGAGCGTTCCCAGGGTGATGATGATCACCGGGATCCGGAAGACGTTGGCGAGCACTCCGTTGAAGGCGCCGAGCAGCACCGCCACCCCGATCGCCAGCAGCGCCGCGACCCAGGGGTTGATGTCCGACATCCACTGCGCCGCCAGCATCAGGCTGAGGGCGTAGATGCCGCCGACCGAGAGGTCGATCTCGGTCATCGCCAGCAGGTACACCATCCCGTAGGCGGCGATCGCGACGAACGCCGCCGAACGTACGGTGTTGAGCAGGACGTCCTTCTCGAGGAAGTTGGAGTGGAAGATGCCGATCAGGGCGACGAGCCCGATCAGTGCCAGCAGCGGCCCCAGCTCGTCGATCCCGAAGGCGCGCCGCAGGAGCTCCCGGCCTCGCGAGGGCTGACTGGCCGGCTCACGGGGCGCGGGCGCCGCGCTCGAGGTCTCGAGTGCAGGAGTGGACGTACCAGTATCGCTCATCTCTTTCCCGTTCCTGTAGTGGAACTCGCTCCCATGCGAGTCACACCTAATGATTATAGGTCATTAGCGGCCGGCGTCAAGTGCCTGCGCGAAAACGGCTCAGGCCCGGACCCAGCCGCCATCGACGCAGAGGGTCTGGCCGGTGATGAAGGCGGCGTCATCGGAGGCGAGGAAGGAGCAGGCGCCGACCAGGTCCTCGGGCGTCTCGGTGCGTTTGATCGCCTGCCCCTGGGCGACGAACTCGAACAGCCCGAGCTCCTCGTGCGGACCCTCGATCGTCCCCTTCGAACGGACCAGCGACGGCGCGATCCCGTTGACGGTCACACCCTCCTCGCCGACCTCGTCGGCCAGCGAGCGAAGGAAGCCGATCAGTCCGCCCTTGCTGGCGACGTAGTGGGCCATTCCACCGATCCCGGCGTGGAAGGTGTTGGAGGCGATGATGATCACCCTCCCCCACTCCTGCTCGCGCATCCCCGGCAGCAGCTCGTGGCAGAGGTGGAAGGCCGAATCGAGGTTGACCCCGAGCACCTTGCGCCAGTCTTCGTAGCTCATGTCGGCGAACTGCTGGATCGGGTAGATGCCGGCGTTGTGGACGAGGATGTCGGCGCCGCCGAAACGCTCCTGCGCGGCGCTGGCCATCGCCGCCACGTCCGCGGCCGAGGAGACGTCGCACTCGGCGGCCAGCCCGGCGCTGCCCGCCTCCTCGACCAGCGCCACGGTCTCGGCCCCGTCGGCGATGTCGGCGACGACGACGTTGGCGCCGTCCTCGGCGAGGCGTCGGGCGTAGGCCTGGCCGATTCCCGCCGCGGCCCCGGTCACCACCGCGGTCCGTCCCTGGTGCGGCTTGCTCATCCGACTCACTCTCCTTCCCCGCTGAGGCGGGACTCGATCTGATTCGCGCCATGGCTTGCGAGCACCGAGTCGGGCACCAGCACGACCTTGCCGAACTGCTTGCGCTCCTCGAGCCGCTGCTCGGCGGCGGCGTTGTCTGAGAGCGGCATGACGCTGTCGATCACCGGTTCGATCCGGCCCGCGGCGATCGCCTCGACCAGGGCGCGCGAATCGGCCAGCGCTCCCTGCATGTGGAAGCGCATCTCGATCATGTTGCGGTAGACGTCGGGTAGGCCGAAGCTGACCTCCCAGCCACCGGTGTTGCCGGAGCAGAGGAAGCGGCCCCCGCGGTCGAGGCAGGAGAGGCTCTTGGTCCAGGTGTCGGCGCCGACGTTGTCGAAGGCGACGTCGACTCCGCGCCCGTCGTTGGCCTCGCGGACCGCCGCCGGCCAACCCTCGTCGCGGTAGTCGAACGCGGCTAGCGCGCCGAGCTCGAGCGCCCGCTCGCGCTTCCAGGCGGCGCTCGAGGTGGCGATCACGCGGGCGCCGGCGTCGACCGCGATCTGGATCGCGGCGGCGCCGATCCCCGAGCCGGCCGCCATCACCAGCACCGTCTCGCCCTCGCGCAGCCGCACCTGCCGGGTCAGGCCGTGGTGGGCGGTCCCGTAGGAGACGCCGAGGGTCGCGCCCGCCTCGTACGAGACGGAGTCGGGCAGCGGCAGCAGGTTGCGGGCCGGCAGGGCGATGTACTCGGCGTGGGCGCCCCAGAAGTGCATCCCGGTCATTCGCCAGTTGCGGCAGTAGTTCTCGCCGGCGCCGCGGCGGCAGAAGTCGCAGGTGCCGCACCAGACCAGCGGGTAGATCGCGACCCGCTGGCCGACCTCCACCCCGCTCGCGCCGTCGCCCAGCGCGACCACCTCGCCGGCGCCGTCTGAGCCCGGCACGTGCGGCAGGTGGAAGCCGGGGATGCCAAAGCCGTTCTGGCGGACGCGGGTGTCGGGGCCGTGGTTGACGGTGGTCGCGTGGATCCGGACCAGCGCCTCCTCGGGTCCCGGCTCCGGGGTCGGGATCTCCTCGTAGGCGAGGACCTCGGGTCCGCCGTGCTCATGAAAGACGGTCGCCTTCATCGGCTCGCCCCCACCCGCCTAGGTGAAGAGCGGCGAGGGGTCGTTGTAGAAGGCGAGCCGGTCGACGAGCTCGCCGTCGCGGTGCAGCACCGAGGCGGTTTTCACCGTGACCTCCTTGCCGTCCTTGCGCGTGTAGGTGACGTCGGACTCGAGGATCACCGTGTCGCCGTCCTCGAAGCGGTTGCGGAAGTCGTGGCGGAGGCCGTCGATCGTGCCCCAGAAGCCGCCGATCGTCTGCCTGATCTCCTCCTTGCCGTTGGCCGGCGGGTTGTCGTTGAAGGTCACCACCGCGTCGTCGGTGTGGCGGTCGACGAAGGCGTCGAGCCGCATCGCGTCGACGTCGGCGAAGTACTCCTCGATCCAGTCACTCATCTTTCTTCCCTTTCCCTGTGTTCCGTCAAGAAGGTGAGAACGACGTTGGTGAAGGCCTCCGACTGCTCGATCATCACCCAGTGGCCGCTGCCGCCGAAGGCGTGCAGCTGGGCGTCGGGCAGCACCTCCATCAGCGGCACCGAGGTACTGGCGAAGGGCACGACTTCGTCCTCGTAGCCGTGCGCGAGCAGGACCGGCTGCGCGATCGCGCGCAGTTCCTCGTCGCTCAGCGCCAGGTCGTCGACGCCGCGCTGGCGCGGCTCGGGGAACATCGCCGCAAAGGCGTCGCGGACGGTCGGCTCGGCGCTCGCCTTGTAGCGCATCTGGATCAGCTCGTCGGTGACGATCGACTGGTCGGAGGCGAACAGTTCGATCAGCCGCCGCATGTTCTCCGGGCTCGGCTCGTAGCCCCAGACCTCGGCCAGGCCGGACGGCAGCTCCTGCCTGATCCCCATCGTCCCCATCACCACGATCCGCCCCACCGCCGCGGGGCGGGCGGCGGCGAGGGAAAAGGCGATCGCGCCGCCCATCGAGTTGCCGATCACGTCGAAGCGCTCGATCCCGAGCTCGTCCATGAAGGCCAGCGCGTGCTCGGTCCAGAGCTTGCGCCCGTACTCGACGGCGCCGGCGGGCTGGGTGCGGTTGAAGCCGATCTGGTCCGGGGCCAGCACCCGGTAACGCTCGCTCAGCGCCGGGTAGATCGGGCGCCAGTTGCTCCAGGCGGAGACCCCCGGTCCCGAACCGTGGAGCAGCAGCAGGGCCGGCCCCTCGCCGGCGTCGTGGAAGTGCGTCTCGATGCCCTGGACCGAGATCGTGCGGCTGGTCGAGTCCGGATCGAGGGGCTTGGTCTGAGTTTGGGAGGTCATGGAGCCAATCTGGATGAGGTGTTTTCCTGGCCTGGGTCCGGGCCGGAGTTGCTGGCCGGCGGCGACGCTATCACAAAAACCTATAATCATTCTGTGTTACTGTCAATCGCGCAGTCGACCGAATACGCTTGCCACTACTCGAAGGGATGGGAGAGGGATCGATGGGAATCGCCCACGTCGCACACGCAGAGCTCCGAGTCACCGACCTCGATGCCTCGCGGGACTTCTTCACCAGGGTCTTGGGGCTCTTCGTCTCGGACGAAGAGGACGGCCGCGTCTTCCTGCGCGCCTGGCAGGACTGGGACCACCACTCGCTGGTCCTCACACGGGCCGAGGCCAGTGGCCTCGAGCACGTCGCCTGGCGGGTCGATGGCCCCGACGCGCTGGCCGAGTTCGAGGCGCGCCTGGGCGGCCTCGGGATCGAGACCCGCTGGGTCGAGGGCGGCAACGGTGCCAACCGCGGCCACGGCGACGCGCTGCGCTTCCACTCGCCGGCCGGGATCCCGACCGAGCTGTTCTGGGAGGTCGAGCGCTACCAGGAGCTGGACCCGGTGCTGCAGTCGAAGCTGCCCAGCCATCCCCAGCGATACACCGGCAACGGCGTCCACCCGCGGCGCTTCGACCACGTCAACTTCCTCGTCGACGAGCCCCAGGCCGAGCAGGAGTTCTGGAGCGACCAGATGGGGATCCGGCACAACTACTACATCACCGGCGACCTCGGCCAGGGCGAGCAGCGGCTCGCTTCCTGGCTGGCGAAGACCAACCTCTCGCACGAGATCGCGCTGATGCGCAACCGCGACCAGAGCGGCTCGCTGCTGCACCACGTCGCCTTCTACGTCGACACCGCCGACCAGATGGTGCGGGCGGCGACGATCCTCGCCGACGCCGGCGCCAAGATCGAATGGGGACCAGGCGCGCACGGCACCAGCGGCGCGATCTTCCTGTACTGCATCGAGCCGTCGGGCAACCGAGTCGAGGTCTGGAGCGGCGGCTTCCTCCTCTTCCCGCCCGACTGGGAGGCGATCCGCTGGGATCCGAGCGTCTCGCCGCTCGGGCTCGAGATGTGGGGCTCGGACATGCCCGACACCTACCTGCGCTACGGCACCCCCCTGGCCGCCCGGGCTCCGGCCGAGAGCACCGCTCAGCCGGCATGACGGATTCCCCGGGCGGCAGCCTGCTCGCCGCCGCCCGGGCGCTCTCGGGCTCCGGCCTGGTCGACGCCTTCGGTCACCTCTCGGTCCGGCTCGGGCCGGAGCTGGTGCTGATCACTCCCCCGCGCCCGCTCTCCCGCCTCGAGGACGAGGCCGAGCTGCTCGATCTGCCGCTCGGCGAAATCGACGCGCTGCCCGCCGGGGCGCCGAAGGAGGCCTGGGCGCACTGGGCGCTCTACCGCTCCGACCCCGAGCTCGGCGCCGTCTGCCGCGCCCAGCCGCCGGCGCCGCTGGCGCTGGCGGCGGTCGCCGCCGAGCTGCCGGCGCTGCACGGCCAGGGGGCGCTGCTCGGCGCCGCAGTGCCGGTCTTCGACGACGCCCGGCTGGTCCGCGAGCGCGGCCGGGCCGAGGCGCTGGCGGCGCTGCTCGCCGAGCACCCGCAGTCGGCGGGCCACGGGGCGCGGGCGTTGATCATGCGCGGCAACGGCGCCCTCACCGTCGCCGAGACCCCGGGCCGGGCGGTGGCCCGGATGGCACTGCTCGAGCGCTCGGCGCACCTCTACCTCGCCGCCGCCGCGGCCGGCGACCCCCGCCCGCTGCGCCCCGAGGAGATCGAGTTCTGGCAGGCGACCGGCGGCGAACTGCTGGACCGCCTCTGGGCCCACCTGCGCGACTAGAAGGACTAGAACTGCGGCTGGCGCATCAGTTCGGCGCCGTCCCAGCCCTCGTGGGCCTCGAAGAACATCGCAAAGAAGCCGCGCAGGCCCTCGACGTCGGCGTGGATCTCGAGGTCGTGGCCGAGCGAGGCCGAGCCGTCGTGGTAGCTGAATTCGACGTCCTCGCCGAAGCGGGCACTGAGGTACTCCGGCAGGCCGCTGTCCACGAGCTGCGCGCGCACGTCCGCGACCCGCTCCGCCGGCACCGCGTAGGCGACGTGCTGCAGGCGCGGCGTGCCGTCGACGTTCAGCCCGAAACGCTCGTTGGCGGGCTCGGGCTCGATGCTGGCGATCTGCATCAGCTCGACCGGCACGTCGTTGCAGATGCCGAAAGCCGAGCCGTGCTTGAAGACCGCCGGCTCGCCGCCCGAGGTCACCGCTTCGACCGGCACCTCCTCGAGGTAGAAGAAGGGGCCGGCGCCGAACTGCTTGTACAGGCGGCGGGCGGCCGGCTCGAGCTCCTCGACGACGTAGGCCAGGTGGTGGATCTGGCCGAGGCGGGGATCGGGCATCGGGGCTCCTTGAAGTTGGGGTTCAACGTCCGGCGGTGGCCGGCTGCGCCGCGAGCTCGGCGGCGATGTCGATGATCAGGTCCTCCTGGCCGCCGACCGCCTTGCGCTCGCCGACCTCGACGAGGATGTCCTTGGTCGAGACCCCGAAGCGCTCGGCGGCACGCTCGGCGTGCAGCAGGAAGGAAGAGTAGACGCCGGCGTAGCCGAGCAGCAGCGAAGCGCGGTCGACCAGCTGAGGGCGGTCCATGATCGGCCGCACCACCTCCTCGGCGACGTCGAGCATCGCGAAAGTGTCGGCCCGGACCTCGATCCCGAGCTTGTCGAAGACCGCGGTGAGCACCTCAGTCGGGGCGTTGCCGGCGCCGGCCCCGAGGCCGCAGGTGCAGCCGTCGATCCAGCGGGCGCCGCTCTCGATCGCCGCCAGCGAGTTGGCGACGGCGAGCGAGAGGTTCTCGTGCCCGTGGAAGCCGACGTTGGTGGCGGCTTCGAGGCCGCCGCGCATCGCTTCGACGCGGGCCTTGACCCCGTCGGGGGTGAGAGCGCCGGCCGAGTCGGTGACGTAGACGGTTTCCGCCCCGGCCGCCTCCATGATCTTCGCCTGCTCGAGCATCCCCTCCGGCGAGTTCATGTGGGCCATCATCAGGAAGCCGACGGTCTCGAAGCCGAGCTCGCGGCAGAGCGCCAGGTGCGAGGGCGAGATGTCGGCCTCGGTCGAGTGGGTGGCGACGCGGGCGACGGCGGCGCCGAGCTCGCGGGCTCGCGCCAGGTCCTCTTTGACACCGATCCCCGGCAGCAGGAGGACGGCGACCCGCGCCTCGGTGACGGCGCCGGCCGCAGCCTCGATCAGCTCGAACTCGTCGGTCAGGGCGAAGCCGTAGTTGAAGGAGGCGCCGCCGAGGCCGTCGCCGTGGCTGACCTCGATCACGTCGACCCCGGCCCGGTCGAGCGCCCGGGCGACCGTGACCGCCTGCTCGACCGAGATCTGGTGGCGCTTGGCGTGCGAGCCGTCGCGCAGGGTCGAGTCGACGAGGGTGACCCGCTCGCCGCTCACGCTGGAACCTCGGCGCGCTCGCGCAGCCGCGCCAGCTCCTCGCCGACCGCCACCGCGGCGGCGGTCATGATGTCGAGGTTGCCGGCGTAGTTGGGCAGGTAGTCGGCGGCGCCCTCGACCTCGACGAAGATCGCCACCCGGTCCTCCTCGAAGATCGGCTCGCCACGCAGGCGGTAGCCCGGCACGTAGGCGGCGACGCGCTCGCGCATCCGCTCGATCGAGGCGCGGATCGCCTCGCGGTCGGCCTCGGGCGAGATCGCGCAGAAGACGGTGTCGCGCATCAGCAGCGGCGGCTCAGCAGGGTTGAGGATGATGATCGCCTTGCCGCGCTCGGCGCCGCCGATCTCCTCGAGGCCCTTGGCGGTGGTGCGGGTGAAGGCGTCGATCGATTCGCGGGTGCCGGGGCCGGCCGAGAGGCTGGCGATCGTGGCGACGATCTCCGCGTAGGGGACCGGCGTCACCTCGGAGACCGCGGCGACCATCGGGATCGTCGCCTGGCCGCCGCAGGTGATCATGTTCACGTCGGGCGCCTGCCAGTGCTCCTCGAGGTTCACGGTCGGGACCACGCCCGGGCCAAGCTTGGCCGGGGTGAGGTCGATCGACTGCAGCCCGGCGGCCTCGATCTTCGGCGCGTTGGCGCGGTGAGCGCCGGCCGAGGTCGCCTCGAAGACGAAGCGGCACGAATCAGGATTGGCGACGATCCAGTCAACACCGTCCGCGGAGACCTCGAGACCGGCCGCTTCAGCCCTGCGCAGCCCGTCGGAGTCGGGGTCGATACCGACCATCGCCCGCGGTTCGAGCACCTCGGAGCGCTGCAGCTTGTACATCAGGTCGGTGCCGATGTTGCCCGAGCCGAGGATTGCGCAGGGCACCTTCTCGCCGCTCATCGTCGAGCACTCCTTCCTAGTCGAACCTGGTCGTGACGGAGCCGAGCTGGGCGAACTGGGCGGTGAAACTGTCGCCGGGCGCGACCGGAACGGCGGCGTGGAGCGCGCCGGCCAGCACCAGGTCTCCGGCCCGCAGGCCGACCGCGAACTCGCCGAGCTTGTTGGCGAGCCAGGCGACGCAGCGGATCGGATTGCCGAGCACGGCGGCGCCGGCGCCGGTCGCCGCGACCGCGCCGTTGTGGGTCAGCGCCATCCCGATCAGGCGGAGATCGAGGTCGTCGACGGCGGTGAGGCGGCCGCCGCAGACGACACGCGCCGAGGAGGCGTTGTCAGCGATCGTGTCGGGAAGCTTGATCTTCCAGTCGGCGACGCGGCTGTCGATCACCTCGATCGCCGGCAGCGCCCCGGCGACGGCGCGCAGCGCGTCGGCCGCGCTCACCCCCGGCCCGGCAAGGTCCTCGGCCATGACGAAGGCGATCTCGGCCTCGGCCCGCGGCTGGATCAGCTCGGCGGCGGGGATCGCGTCGCCCTCCTCGATGATCATCGCGGCGAAGATCGCGCCGAAGTCGGGCTCGTCGACCCCGAGCTGCTGCTGCATCGCGAGCGAGGTGAGGCCGACCTTGCGGCCGCGGACCAGCTCGCCGTCGGCTTTGCGGGCTTGGACATTCAGCTGCTGGATCCGGTAGGCGTCGGCGACGCTGAGGTCGGGGTGCGACTCGGTCAGCGGGCCGATCGGTTCGCGGCTCCCCTCCGCCTCGCGCAGGTCCCGCGCCAGTTGTGCAAGGGTCTCCTCATCGGACGCCGGCCGTGCCTCGTCGAGCGCACTCATCGTGACGCGAAGCTATCACACATAATCCTTATGTGTTTTTGTTAGGGTGAGCGCGTGACCGCACCACAGCGGATCGGCGTCGCGCTGGTCGACGGGGAGCGTCAGATCGTTGCCGCCTGCGGCGAGCGGATCGTCGCCCTCTCCCCCGCGCTCGGCTGGGACCAAGTCGCGACCGCCGAGCTGATCCGCCGCTGGGGCGAGCTGGCACCGCGCCTCGCCGAACTCTGCGAGGACGGGCCGGCGCTCGACCCGGCCGCGCTCAGCTGGGAGCCGCCGGTCGTCCCCAACAAGCTGATCTGCGTCGGCGCCAACTACAACGACCACGTCGAGGAGATGGAGCGGGCGGGAGCACCGAGGGTCGAGCCGACCCCGTTCCCGTTCAGCTTCCTGAAGCCGCCGACGACGGCGCTGGTCGGCAGCGGCGCCGAGGTGGAGATCCCCAGCTTCGGCACCGAACTCGACTGGGAGGCCGAGCTGGCGGTGGTGATCGGCGACCCGGAGCGGGCGGCCGAGGACCCGCTCGGCGCCGTCTTCGGCTACTCGATCCTCAACGACCTCTCGCTGCGCGACTTCGTCGCCCCCTTCCCCCACCCGCTCGGCCTCGACGCGGTGATCGGCAAGGGCTGGGACGGGGCGGCGCCGATGGGGCCGTGGATCACCGTCGCCGAGGCCGCCGGTGACCCGCGGTCGATGCCGATCGAGCTGCGGGTCAACGGGGAGGTGAAGCAGCGGAGCTCGACCGAGAAAATGATCTTCTCGGTCGAGGAGCTGGTGTCGTACTACGCGCGGGTGCTGACCTTGGAGGTCGGCGACGTGATCGCGACCGGCACTCCGGCCGGCGTCGGCGCCGGCGCCCAGCCGCCGCAGTTCCTCGGGCCCGGCGACGAGGTCGAGATCGAGATCGGCGCGCTGGGCACGCTGCGGACGCCGATCGGCCCCCGCCGCGACGGCCCGCCGCTGGCGATCCGCTAGCGCCAGCCGGCGGTGGCGCCGCCGTCGATCGAGTAGTTCTGGCCGGTGACCCAGGTCGACTCGTCGGAGGCCAGGTAGAGGGCCAGGTAGGCGACGTCCTCGCCGAGGCCGGAGCGCTGGATCAGGTGGTTGGCGAGCTGCCATTCGCGGCCCTCTTTCGGCACCGCGGCGTCGGTGGCGGGAGATTTGACGAAGCCCGGCGACATCGCGTTGGCACGGATTCCGTCGGCGGCGCCCTCGGCGGCGAGCGACTTGGTCATCGCCACCACCCCGCCCTTGGCGGCGGCGTGGGCGACCTGACCGAGCGGCGCGATTCCCCGCAGCGCCGAGTAGGAGGCGGTGTTGACGATCGAGCCGCCCTCGCCGGCCACCATGTGCGGCCAGGTGGCGCTGATCGTGTTGAAGACGATCTCCAGCTCGACCCGCAGCACGTGGCGAAACAGGTCGATGGTCATCTCGGCGAACGGCGCGAAGCCGAAGCCGGCGGCGTTGTTGTAGAGGACGTCGATCCCGCCCAGCGACCCGGCGGCGTCGTCGATCCACTTCTTCGCCTGCTCGGGCTCGGCCAGATCCACGGTGAAGCCGTTGACGTCGTGCCCCTGCTCGCGCAGCTCGGCCGCGGTCTTCTCCGCCG
>Ga0207658_10001099_pt1 | contig 21812 bp, 19 predicted proteins | sample KBSS33metaG_FD_184322 | JGI IMG/M metagenome (GOLD analysis project Ga0207658, IMG submission 184322) | Switchgrass rhizosphere microbial communities from Kellogg Biological Station, Michigan, USA - KBS S3-3 metaG (SPAdes) (version 2) | ecosystem: Host-associated > Plants > Roots > Rhizosphere...
CGAGAGCGGCCAGCTGACGATCGTCAACCGCGCCGTCGTCCCTGCCGCCGGACCGACTACCTTTCATCGCAGCTCGACGCCTGGATGGGGCACGGTCGTCGAGGATTGGCATCGCTACAATGTGGCCCACGGCGTTGCCGCGGACTCCTTCGTCGTCGACGGCACGACCCTCGCGGATCTTATCAAAAACCACGGCCCGCCATTCTACCTGAAGGTCGACATCGAGGGCATGGATCGCATGGCCCTCGAATCGCTGGCCGCGACGAATGTGCGGCCTCATTACCTCTCGATCGAAACCTCCTTCGACCGATCGCCGACGATGGCGTCGATCGAGTCCGAATTCGATACCCTGCTCGCGCTCGGCTACGATCGTTTCAAGATCGTCGATCAGGAAAGGGTTCCCGAGCAAGTGCCGCCGTCACCCGCGCGCATGGGCAAATACGTGCCCTACGAGTTTACCGACTCGGCCAGCGGATTGTTTGGCGAGGAAGCGCCTGGCGAATGGCTGTCCGCACAAGCCGCACTGGAGTCGTTCCGGCAGATCTGCCGAAAGCACTGGCTGCCGCTGCTGCTCCATCGCAGAACGCGGCTGTACCGCTACTATGTCGGCCTCACGGCCCGTCTGTCCGGCCGTATTCCGAATCTCGGGTGGTACGACATTCACGCAAAGCATTCGTCCGTTGAATAGCCCGACCGCCATTTCGACCAAGTCGCGGCGATCGCGCGCTGGCGCCGCCAGAAAAGCCCACGGGCCGTCCTTTTCGGTCGTCATCCCCACCTACCAGCGGCGGGACGCGGTGTGCGCTGCCGCTCGCGCCCTGGGCCGTACGACCTATGCCGGTGCGATCGAGCTGATCGTCGTCATCGACGGCTCGACCGACGGAACAGCCGCGGCGCTGACCGCGATCGGGACCCCGTTTCCCGTCAGGATCGTTGAGCAAGGCAACGGCGGCGCGGCAAGCGCGCGCAACCGCGGCGCGGCCGTCGCTGCGCACGACATCATCCTGTTTCTTGATGACGACATGATCGCCGACCCGGCACTGCTCGACGAGCATGCGCGGCTGCACCGGGCGGGCGCGGACGCCGTAATTGGCGACACCCCGATCCATCCCGACTCGCCGGCCGGCTTCCTGCCGCAAAGCGTGGCGCGGTGGATCGCCTCGACCAGCGTCAAATCCCCGCTCTCACCGTTCGATGTGTTCAGCGGCCAACTCTCGGTGCGCCGCTCGGTCTTCGCGGAGCTCGACGGGTTCGACACCGCGTTCACCAGCGCGGCGGCGTTCGGCAACGAAGACGCCGACCTCGGTGTGAGGCTGCTTGCGCGCTACGATGTGCGCCACAACCCGACCGCGATCAGCCGCCAGTTGTACGTGGTCACCCCGCGCCAATTCATGGACCGCGCGCGCCACGCCGTTGCGGCGGACCTCCACTTCGTACGCAAACACCCCGAGCTTGCCCGGGAATTGTTCGAGCGGAAGGGGTATTCGCGACCGCTGACCCGCTTCGTCTACCGGCCGCTGACGCGCATTCCTCTGCTACCGGAGGTGATCGCCCGGGTGGCTGTCCGGGTCGCCGACGGGGCGCTCAAGACGCCATTTCGATCAAACCGAACCGTCGCCCGATTCTTTTCCGGCGCGCGTTCGCTGGCTTACTGGTCGGCATTGCGCGCCAGCGGCTGGCTGCCGTTTTCCGATCGCCTCCTGGTCCTCTGCTATCATGCCATTGAGGATCAATCGGACGATCCGGTCCTGGCACCCTATGGCGTGCCGCCAGACCTGTTTGCCGACCAGCTGGCTGCACTGACGCGGTACGGATTCTCCTTCGTCACTGCGGATCAGCTTGCGGCCTATCTGGGGTCGGACGGGCCACTGCCGCGCCGCCCGGTCCTGATCACCTTCGACGACGGCTACGAGAGCTTGTTCGACCTCGCCCGTGATGTGTTGAAGCCGCGCAGCATCCCGGCGCTAACGTTCGCGGTCACCGGAATGGAGTCGGCCACCAACGAGTGGGATCAGGCCTACGGCTCTGGGCAAGTGAGGCTGTTGGCGCCCGAACAATTGCGGGACCTTGCCGCGCTCGGCGTCGAGGTCGGTTCGCACTCCCGCAGCCATCTCGAAATGCCGCTGCTCGATGCATCGACGCAGTTGGAGGAAGCGTGCGGCTCGGCGGACGACCTCGTCGCGCACGGGCTGCCGCGCCCCCGGTTCTTCGCTTACCCGTTCACCTTTGCTGACGACGCCAGCAAAGCCGCGGTTCAGCAGGCGGGCTATTGCGCCGCGTTCGGCGGCCGCGTCGGCTGGATCAATCGCGACAGCGACCCCTTCGCGCTCCCCCGAGTGATGATCCTGGCCTCGGACCGCGGCTGGCGGTTCCAGATGAAGATCGCGGCCCCGCGCCTGTTCGCCAATTTGGCGCGGCTACGTCAGGCCGTCAGGAATCGCGCCAGTGCCGCTCGCTGAACCCTGGCGTGAATTGAATCGAACGCGCTTCGCCGGGCTTCCCGTCGATTGCGGCAATTCGCTCAGCCCCGGCGTAATCTACAGCCCGGAACTGCGCGACTGGTCGGACAAGGCCACGACGTCCGATCAGGCGCGGATGGAACGCTACATCGATCGCTATGATCTGCGCGGCGCGCGCATTCTTCACGTCGGAATTGGCAACTCCGGCTTTGCCAAACGCTTCCATGCGCGTGTCGGTGAAATCGTCGGCACGACCATCGACGAACCTGAAATGCAGGTCGCACGGGCACTGTCGCTGCCCAACTACAGCTTCGTTACCCACAACAAATATTCGGGCCAGAACGAGGCGGTGACCGGGACGTTCGACTTCATTCTGGACAACAATCCCACCAGTCCCTGCTGCTGCATCCGGCACCTCGCCGTGCTGTTCGAATTCTACGCAGAAAAATTGGCCCGTGGCGGCCAGATTGTCACCGACCGGCAGGGCCTGGAATGGGTACCGCACGGTAATCCTGCGCGCTGGGGTTTCGATCTCGACGATCTCCGCGCGGTCAGCGCCGTCGCCGGATTCTCGGTCTTCCCGATGACGAACAGCGTCTACGTGCTGGCCTATTCAGCACCCGCGGCCGCCGGGCTGCGCTCACGGGTGGCGAACTGGTCCCGGCGGGCCGCGATGTTGCCTGGCAAGGTCGTCAGAAACGGACCGCGCGCGCTCGCTCGCCACGTGCGCAACTTGGCCAGACGGATCGGCCAAAAGCGCTAGCGATGGATCCGCCGCGCCTGCCCAATTTGTTCATCGTCGGCGCCCCCAAGTGCGGGACCACGGCCTGGGCCGAATATCTCGGGAGCCATCCGGACATATTCTTTCCAGAGCACAAGGATCAATGTTTCTTCGCGCTCGACCTGCCCAACTTCCGATTGACCCGCACGGCCGCAGATTATGCCGATCTATTCGCCGAAAGCGGTAGCGCCCGGCTGATCGGCGAGGCCTCAGCGATGTACCTCTTTTCGAAGGCCGCGGCGGGAGCGATCCGGGGCCACGACCCCGCTTCCAAGATTCTCATCTTCCTGCGCGACCAGGAGGATTTTCTGCCGTCGCTCCACAATCAGTTCCTGCGCGAGTTCGCGGAGGAGATCGAAGATTTCGAGACCGCGTGGCAGCTGTCCGGACGGCGCCTGCCGGATACCATCCCGTCGACCTGCCTCGAGCCACGAACCCTCGATTATGCGGCGATGGGCCGCTTTCGCCAACAGGTCGAACGCTATCTTTCAACCTTTCCAGCCGAGCAGATCCGGGTGATCCAGTTCCGCGACTGGACGGCCGCCCCGCGCAAAACCTATCTCGAAATTCTGGAGTTTCTCGGGCTGGAGGACGACGGCCGCACGAACTTTCCTCCGATCAATTCGGGCCAGACCTACCGGTCCCGCGCGCTGGCGCGGCTGATCATGCGTCCGCCGTTGGTCGTGCGCCGGGTTGCGCGGTTCATCCGAGCACTTCCGTTGGGACAAGGGCTTTACCGAGCGGCGAGAACTTTCGGGTTCCGGTCGGCGCCCGGATATCGCGACGACATTCGCCCGGAACTGCGCGATGAGATCAGGCGCTATTACGCCGACGACAACAAGGCGCTGGAGGACCGTCTCGCGGAACTCGAGCACGCGCATAAAGCCGGAATAGCATCGACTCTGCCGAAACGCTGATTTAACGCAAATCATTGTAACAAAAGTGCTGAATCGCAAATGGTTATAACCCGGACCCCAAGGGTCAGCGTGGTCATGCCGGTCCACAATGCGCTGCCGTACCTCGATGCGGCCGTGGACAGTATCTTGCGTCAAACATTCGAAGACTTTGAATTCGTCATTCTCGACGATGCCTCGACCGACGGCTCGACCGAGCGTCTGCGCGAATGGGCGCGGCGCGATGGACGAATCCGCCTGCTCGAAGAGAAGCGCAATCTGGGTCCGGCGCGAAGCTCCGAGCGGGTGGCGCGGGCCGCCACCGCACCCATCGTCGCGCGCATGGACGCGGACGACACTTCCTATCCCCAGCGCCTCGCCGATCAGCTGGACGTGCTGGATCGCCACCCCGGTGTCGGGGTGGTTGGCGGCCTGTTCGACCTGATCGATCCCACCGGCCGCATCGTCCGCGGACCGGAGTTGTGGCGCCTGCGCCAACCGGCCTCGGTCCCGCCCTTCGGGAATGGCCCGCTAACCTACCGGCGCGAAGTCTTCGATCAGGTGGGGGGCTATCGCGAGGAATGCGAGTTCTGGGAAGACAACGACCTGATCCTGCGGCTGGCGGCGGTCACCGACATCATGGTTTTGCCTTACTCGGTGTACCAGGTTCGACTGGGCCGGGTCAGCAATCGCCTGTCGTCCGAGCAGCTCCGGGTCGAGCGCGCGGTGGACCTGATGTACCGGGCGCGGACGCGCTTGGAGAACGGGCAATCCTATGACGATCTCCTCCGCTCGGGCCTACCCGATGATCGCAAAGTCAATCCCCACGTATTCGTATCTTTGGGGTCGATCACGTTGTGGGCCGGCGGCAGGCCGCGCCTCTTTAGGCGGCTGCTGTCGCGAGGTGCACTCGGGTTCGATCGCCGCTCGCTCGCCGCGCTCGTCTGGACCGCCTGGGCGGCTACCGAACCCCATTCGCTGCGGGCCTTTATCCGGCTGCTCCTGGCGGGACGAAAGCTGCGCACGAGCGCCGTGATGCGGATTGATGGGCCGGTGTCCTGGCCCTTGCAACGGAGCCCGGCGCCAGCGCCGCACCGGGAACGGACGCACTTCGAGCCTGCCGAAGCCCTATCGCCGGCGGCGCGACGGCGCGCGAAATAGGGTCGGCCGCAACCGGACCGCGAGTAGCAGCAGCGTCGGCAGCGTCATCGTCAACAAAACGTCCTTGGCGGATTCGCCAAATTGCATGGCCTTGTCGGGCCATTGCTCGGCCCACAAGTCGACGCACTCATTGAGCAAGGTCAAAGCTAGCAGAATCAGCCACGGCAACCGGTCCGCGAGGCTCCGGCGAAGCGCCAGCGCAACCGCCAGCCAGGCCGGGACGCCAATCAGGACGTGAAGGCCGTCGCTGTTGACCACCGACGCGTGCTCGATGAACATCTTCGCCTCGTACCAGGTCATCATCCCGCCAGTGACGGCATGGCGGATTTGTTCGAAGAGCGCGTGCATCGGTGCGGAAAATCCGGGTGTTTGCGACTAGGTCACGACGACGTGGCGGGGCGACCACAGGTCCGATTTTTCCGCGGCGCGCGCCGGTCGTTGCCGCACCATCAGCACCAGGCACAGCGCGAAACAGGCCCCGATCGCCGCCGTTCGCAGCGGGAAGTCGACGACGCTGTGGACCAGGATCGCGGTCGATGCGACCGCCGCCGCGCGGGCAAAGGGGTCCGGATCGCGCGGACGCCACGCGCGCCATGCAGCCCTGCCCCACCACAGCAGGAACAGTACCAGCACGGCGAGGCCGGGCACGCCGGTTTCCAGCGCGATCTCGAGATAATCATTGTGGGCATGGTTGACGTAGGTCGTCGGGTCGAGCCGGTCGTGATCCTCATAAAGCGCGTAGACGCGGCGGAACGTCCCGATGCCCGAGCCCAGCGGCATGAAGTCGCGCGTCGCGTGCAGCGACGTGGCGAGGATTTCCTGGCGCGACGACACCGACGTCGCGGCATTGGCCTGGAGCGTACCGCGGCTGCTCAGCGGAGTCGTGGCGAGCCAGCCGACCGCGCCGATCAACAGGATTGCCGCGACCGGTGCGAGCCAGCGGATCGCCCGGTTGCGGGCCGGGAGGACGATCGCCGCGCTCGCCAACAGCACCGGTACCGCGAGGCCATAGCCGGCAAGCGACCCATTGAGCGCGATGCCCACAGCGACCACGAGGGCCGCGCCTGCGGTCAAGGCGACCACGGCGGAAAATCGCTGGACATTGCGCCCCTTGGCCCCGGCCGAGGCAAGGATCGCCGCGAGGAATGGCAAGGTGATGACGAGTAGGATCGCCATGTGGTTGGCGTTGGCGAAGAAGCCGGTGGCGACGCCGTTGTTGGTGTCCTCGTAGAGATACCACGGCGAGGCCAGCGGGTCCGGGCTGCTGACCTGCAGCGCGCCGAGCAGGATCCCGGCGACCGTCCCGGCAATGACGGCGATCACCAGCCATGGCGGACGGCAGCCGAGCCTGATCGTCGAGGCAAGCATCGCCAGCGCCGGGATCAACGCCAGCACGGCCGTCAACGTATCGTAGGGCGCGACCGACAGTGGCAGGCTTGGGGCAGGAATCCCGAGGACCTTGTAGCCGTCGGCGAGCAGGTGGCGCGGACCGAGCGATTCCCACAGCGCCGGCGACAGCGGGATCAGCTGCAGCGCGACCAGCGCCAGGCCGAGAATCACCACCCCGAGCAATTGCCGCTGTTGGCGTGGCAACCGCTCGCCGGCAGGCGTCAGCGCCGCCCAGGCGATCAGCGCGAGGCCGAACAGCTGCAACAGCATGTTGGCCCAGATCCCCTGGCTGCTCCCACCCAGAAGCAGGCAGCAGAACAGATAGACCGGGGGCGCGGTTTCGCGCAGCCGGCTAGCCACCGGACGGCTCCCGCTTGAGGCTGAAGTCGCTGATCGTGACGTCGGCCTGCTGGGCCACTTCTGGCGCGCTGGCGGCGAGCTCGAGCGACTGGGCGGCGCAATTCGCCGGGACGTCGAACATAATGCCGGACGCGGCATTTTTGGGATCGCTGAGCACCAGCGAAACCAGCTGCGCTTTCGAATCGGCGCAGGTCAGCGTCCAGCTCAATCCGTTCGCTCGCGCCGGCTCACCCGAAATCCGCATCGACAGGCGATATCGGCCTGGCTTGAGCAGCAACAACTGCCCGGCAAGTATGCCATCCTCCTGCCCATAGAAGATCGCGTGGAGACGGCCGCCGGGTTGGCTCTCCGCGAGACCCACAGTCGACGAGGTCAGGCTCCAGTTGAACGGCGGCGGCGCATCGCTACCGGCGAAGCCCGCATCGAACACCGTCGCATCGGTTGCCGGTTGGACGTGCGCCGTCCTCACCCACACGCGATAGGCCGCGCCATATTGCCCGGCGTCGACCAGCGCCGGGATCAGCACCCCCGACCATTGCGGCGCCGTCGCCGACGGGCTGGCAAGGCCAAGGATCAGGTCGGCATTGCGGGGGTCCGTAGCCAGCGTCGACAGCGCCGCCTGCTCGAGCGTCGGATCGGACTTGAACAAGGATTGCAGCTGGGTGCGGTTGCGCGGGTCCTTGGCATAGGTCGCGATATAGGGCGCGAGGCTGGTCACCCCATTCGGCACCATCCGCGCCAGCACCGCGATCTCGCGCAGGCCCCTCGGCGCGTCGCCGTTGCGGAAATATTGCTCGGCGAGGAAATAGCGCGCCGGGATCGAACGGCCGTCGCGCAGTTTGGCGGCAATGAACGCCTGTTCCGCGGTCCGCTGGTCGCCGGCCAGTTGGGCCTGTACGCCCCTAACCAGGAACGGCTCGGGAGCGAGCGGCTCTTCCCGCGCCCCTTGCCAGATCAGGTCGAAGGTCGACGCCGCGACCGCGGCCTTGTTGCGAGCGCTAAGGCCGATTTGGGTCAGGCCGAGCCAAAGTTTCGAGGCTGGATGCGACGGCCAGATGCGGGCCGCGAGCTGCGGCTTGGTCTCCGCATATTGCACTACCGCCGCGTTCCGGACGACCTCAACGCCAGCGAGCAACGCCGCGCCAAGCACCAGGATTGGCCGTCCGATCAATGGCTGGCCCCTTGAATCGCGCTCAGCTGTCCGCGTCCTGTGGAATCATCAGGATTTCGGTCCGCTTGCTGTCGAGCTTGCCGTAACCATAGCCATAGCCGTAGCGCTTGTAGCCATAGCCGCCGCCCGAATCGATCGACTTGGTCAGCGTCGCCCCGACGATATGCGCGCCCGTGGCTTCAATCCGATTGAGCGCTTCGATCGCTGCCCGGGTGCGGGTCTTGCCGCTTTCGACGACGAACATCACGTGACCGGCCGAAGCCGCGAGGAGCGGCGCGTCGGCCAGGCCCAACGTCGGCGGACCGTCGATGATGACGACGTCGAACTGTTCGGCCGCTTCGTTGAGGATCGCCCGGAATCGCCCGGTCGAGAGCAGATCGGCCGGGTTCGGCGGAATTGGTCCGCTGGGCAGCAACTTGAGGTTCTCATGCTGCGTCTCGACGACGTGGTGACCGATCCGCTCGTCGTTGGTGAGCAGCTTGGTCAGGCCGACCTTTTCCGAACTGGTCTTGAACGCCGGCTTGCGCAGATCGGAGTCGACCAGCACCACATTCTTCCCGCGCCGGGCGAAATTCTGGGCCAGTGCGAGCGCCGTCGACGATTTACCTTCACCCGGCTGGGTGCTGGTAACGAGGAGCACCTTGGGCATCCCTGATTCGGTGCTGAAGCGGAGCGCGGCGACCACCGCCGAATAGGCCTCCGAGACGACCGAGGCGGGATTCTTGAGGTCCTCGACGAAGGCGTCCTTGGCGCTGGTCTTGGGCACCGCGCCGACGCAGGCGAGGCCGAGTTTGTTGCGCACGTCCTCACGCGTCTTGATCGTGTCGTTGAGGAATTCGAGACCGACCGCGGCGCCCATTCCGGCTAGCAATCCGCCGACGACGCCGAACAAAAGGTTCAACAGCAGATTGGGCTTGTAGGGCATCCCCGGGGCGTCCGCGCGGTCGACGATCGACACCGGCGACGCGCCGATGCCGCCGGCGACGCCGATCTCTTTGTAGCGCTGGAGCAAGGCGTCGTAGAGGCTGCGGTTAGTATCCACTTCGCGTTGCAGGATGTTGTACTGGATGCTGCGGCCGCGCAGGTTGAGGACGTCGCCCTTCAAACCCAGGACCTTACCCCGCAGAGCATTCTCCGCGGAAGCTGCCCCACGATATTCCTGGAGCAGGCTGTTGTTGCGGCTTGAGGCCATCTGCGAACCCTCGTTCGCGATTTGCTTGTCGAGCTCGGAGATCTGCGCCTTGAGGCTGATCATTTCCGGATGGTCGGGCTTCATGAAGGTGAGCTTCTGCTGGTAATCCGCCTGAAGCGCCGCGCGCTGCGTGCGAAGGCCTTGCGTGCTGGCGGTGACATCGCTCGTCGGCCCGGTCGCGAGCGCGCCGCGATAGGCACCTTCGGCCGCGACCCGGCGCGCGGTGGCATCGGCCAGCGCCTTGTTGAGCGCGACCAGGGACTCGCCCTGAAGCGACCCGCCATCGCCGCCGGCCGGCTTGCCATCGGCGCCGACCGCCGTGTTGATGATCCCTTGCGCCTGCGCATAAGCGACCAGAGAGCGCTCCGACCGTTCGAGGTCAGTCCGCGTCTTCGCGATCTGCCGCTCGAGGAATTTGCGGGCGTAGGCCGAGGCTTCGTAGCGGCGTTGGAGCGACGAATTGATGAAACTCTCGGCAACGCCGTTGGCGACCTGCGCCGCCAGCTGCGGCGAGCGGGAATCGTAGCTGAACTTGATCAGCTGTCCTTCTTTCGGAACTTCCGCCGTGAGGTTCTTCTGAACGACCGCCGCCGCGGTCTTGAGACGCGTTGAAGCATCGCCGGTTTGCGCGACGAAGCTGGGGTTGTTGCCGAGATTGAGGTCTTGGGCGGTGCGTTCGGCAACGCCCTTGCTGTTGAGCAGGCCGACCTGCGTCGCGATGACGTCGTAGGGGTCCTGATTGACCTCGCGTTCCCGCGTCTGTTCGGACGATACTTCGACTGTCGGGGGATTGACCTCGAGCGTCACCCAGGCCCGATAAATCGGAGTCGTCAGCAGCGTCACGATGATCGCCGCGGCCAATCCGAGCGCGAGCGCGCCGAGAATCAGCCAGCGCCAATGGTGGATAATCCTGAGGAAGGTCTGCAGGTCGAGAATGCTCGCGGTCGAATAGGTCCGCTGGCCGGGCTGGAATCCTTGCACCTGGGGGGGTGCGTATGGGCCCAACGGCCACGGCCCCTGGTTCGGCACTGCGATGCTATTGTTCATCAAACTCGCCTCGCCGGTCAGTCATCAGAAGGGGGTGAAAATCGACAGCAGGGGGAAGCTCTGCATGACCCGCTTGAACCCCTGCTTGATCGCAGAACCATCGACAACGACAATGTCTCCCGGATAGATTTGCGGGTCTTGCGACTGGCCATGCCGGATCGCCGTCAGATCGAACGCCGCACCCTGGCGCTGCCCGCCGATCGTCCGGAATACTGCGACCCGGCGAGCGTTGGCGTCCTCGGTCGTCCCGCCGGCCAGCGCGACCGCCTGCATCAGGCTCGTCGGACCAGCAACCGGAAACGTCCCGGCTTGCTTGACCGCACCGTCGACGGTCACCGACCGGCGGCTCGATGCCTTGATCCCGACGCTGACGTCGGGATTCTGGAAGTACTTCTCGCCAAGCTTCTCGGTCAGGCGTTGATCGAGCTGTGCGGTGGTCAGGTTCGCCGCATCGATCTCGCCTACCAGCGGCATCGAAATATGGCCGGTCAGATCGACTTGGTAATCGCCGGTCAGGTCCTGCGATTTGAAGACTTTGACACTCACCGTGTCCATGGGCGCGATGCGATAGTCGGATCCGAGCGGCGCGACGGTCGGGGCATCGGGGTTCCCGAGCGCGACGTTGTACGGGATTGGGCCTCCGGTCGAATCGGCGCACGCCCCCACCAGAAAGGCCGTGGCGGCCGCGACAAGCATGAAGATTCGGGACCGGGAGAGTTCCATACGCACCATTCCACCTCGCCAAAAAACGCGCGTTTCTCTCAAATTGGATACTCTCCGGCGTGGCGCTGACTAGTATCCATACCGAACCAAATCAATGCGTAGACGTAAGAGCGGTTCCCGCCGCGATCGCAGTATCGAGATACCAACGCTGATCGTCCTCGATCGCCAGCGCGGTCAGCGTGCCCGTCCGATAGGCCCCGGTATCAATGCCGATCCGGTTAGGGCGCTCGTCCGTGCCGTTGGTGATGGTATGGCCGTGGACGACCACGAACCCATGATCGCTGTCGTCAAGCAGGAACGGCTCGCGGATCCAGCGCAGGTCCGACTGGCGTTGCTGATCGAGCGCGACGCCCGGGCGAATTCCGGCATGGACGAACAAATAATCGCCGAACCGGCACGTATCAGCGAAACCGCGCAGAAACTCGACATGTCCCGGCGGAATTGCCCGGCGAATGCTGGCCAGAGCCACCTCCGGCGCCGCGGTCGCGATTGCCAGCGGATCGGCGCCATAGCTTTCGAGGCATTGCGCGCCACCGAATTGAGCCAAGCCCGGAATCAAATCGGTCTCGCCGCCGACCAGCCGCAGCAACACTTCCTCGTGGTTGCCGAGCAGGAAAATCGGCCGGACCCCGTCGTGCCTGTAGGTGCGCAACCGCTCGACCACCTGCGCCGAACTGGGTCCACGATCGATCAGATCGCCGAGGAAGGCGACGAGCACCTTGTGCGGACGCCGCGCCTCGACGTCGCGGTGAATTTGCTCGAGCAATTGCTCGAGCAGGTCGAGGCGGCCGTGGACATCGCCGACGACATAGGCGCGCTGGCCTGTGGGACCGCGCGGTGCTGCGCTTCGTGACCGGGACATTCCAAACATGATGCTCTTAACTCCGCGGAGCGCCAAGTTTTCCGAGCACGTCCAGATAAGCGCTGATTACGACGGTTTGGCTATAATGTCGCTCAACCATGCGACGCGAGGCTTCGCCCATTAGCGACCGCTCTTCGGCGGACTTTTTCATTAACATTTTCAATGCTTTGGTGAGCGAGTTTGCGTCCCTAGCCTCACAGAAGAAGCCGTTCACGTCCGGCTCGACCAGTTCGCGGCAGCCGGGCACGTCGGTCGCGATCAACGGGCGGGCCATCGCCGCCGCCTCGAGCAGCGAGCGCGGCAGGCCTTCGCGATACGAGGGCAGCACCACCGCCGTCGCTTGCGCGATATACGGCCGGACATCCTCGGTCGCGCCGAGATATTCAATGGTCCCTTCCGCCGCCCAGCGGTCGATCTCGCCGTGGGTGATGGCCGAGCGATTGCCCTCGTCGACCGGGCCGAGCAGCTGGAAGCGGACGCCGGGAATGTCCGCCCGCACGATCCGCGCCGCCTGGACGAATTCCCGCACGCCCTTGTCGCCGAGCAACCGGCCGATGAACAGGAACGTGTCCAGGCCAGCGGGCTGCGCGCCCGGTTGAAATCGTTCGAGGTCGACCCCTGACCCGGGCAACAATTGCGCCTGGTCGCGGCGGACCAGTCCCCGCTCGACGAACATTGCGAGGTCGTCGGGATTCTGGAAAAACGTCACCGCCGCGCGCTTGAACGCGAAACGGTAAAGCCGACTGACCAACGCCTGCAGCAACCCGCGCTTGAGGAACACGGTGCCTAGTCCGCTGATATTGGCGATCAGGGGCACGCCGGCGAGCCGCGCGGCAATGCCGCCATAGATGTTCGGCTTGATCGTAAACCCAAGGTAAGCAATCGGCCGCAAGTCCTTGAGCAAGCGCCGGTACTTTAGCAGAAGGTGGAGATCGGCAAAGGGATTGAGCCCGGACCGTTCCATGCCGATGACGATCCGCTCGACCCCCAAGTCCGCCATCCGCTGCTCCGCTGCCGGATCGACCGGGGCGATGACCACCGGCTCGTAGCCCGCCGACTTGAGCGCGTGGATCAGTCCGCTGCGGAAATTGACGATATTCCACGAGCTATTGCCTGCGAGCACGACCCGGCGTGGCGCGGTCGGCACGGAATTCAGGCGCTAAGGAGCTGGAATCGCGGAATGGCGACGTCGAACGCAGTGCCGTCTTCATCCACCATGCGATAGCTGCCGCTCATCGCGCCGCTCGGCGTGTCGAGCGGGCAGCCGGAGACATAATCGAAGCTCGCCGCCGGCGCGATCAGCGGCATTTCGCCGACCACGCCCTCGCCGACGACCTCATGGACCGAGCCGCGGCCGTCGACGATGGTCCAGCTCCGCGACAGCAACTGGACCGCGACTTCGCCACCGTTCTCGATCCGCACATGATACGACCAGAACCAGCGCTCGGCCGACGGATCGGACTGTTCGGCGAGAAAGCTCACCGCCACTCGCACGGCGATCCCGCGCGTCACCGCGACATTGGGGAACAACATGGCGAGCGCGTCGGTCGTCACGCCTCCACCTAGGCGAGACTTGGCGCGCGGCGCAACCGGCTAGGCAAAACCCGCGGCCCGCCGCAGCCGTTCGACCAGGCGGCTCCGCGCCTCCCAAACCGGTTTCGACCGGTCGGTGAGGACATCGCGGGCAAGGAAGTGGCCGGTAAGGTCAAGGCCATCGAAAATGTCGCTCCAGCTCGCTTCGCCGCCCTCACGGACAAAGGCCGGCAACGGGAGCAGCTTGTCGGCATACGGCTCGGCCTCCGCGGCGCTGACCGCCCGCCCGGTCTTGGGGCTGACCGCGACCAGGTCGTCGCTCGACCCGGTCACCGCGCAGTTGTCGAGATCGAGACCGAAGCCCATTTCGGCCAGCACCAGCAGCTCATAGCGTACCAGCGCCGATCCCCAGCCGCTGGCCGACGGCGAGGCCTCGATCGCCTCCAGCAGCCCTTCGAGCGCCGCGTAAAGCGGTGGATAGGGCTGGCCCTCCGGCAACACCGTCGCGGTGAGCACGGTCGACCATTCGATCGCCGCCGCGGGCAATGGCTCGGACAGCAACGGACCGCGGCTGTGGACCAGCTCGACCGTCGCTTGCGGCAGCTGGGCGTCGGTCCGCGCCGAAAGCTGGGCTTCGACAAGGTTGCCGGCCATCAGCACCGGCCGCATCCGCCGCCCGCGCGCGCCGCGGACATAAGCCGCCTGCAGCCCATGCTCGGGGGTCATCAGCCGGACCACGCCGCCATGCTCGCCGTGGCCGCGCAACGCGCAGACAATGGCCGTGGTCGCGAACCGCATCACCCGGCCGGGTGGAAATAGTCGTACAGCTGGCGCGCCATCGCCTTGCTGATCCCGGGCGCCTTCTCGAGATCGTCGAGCGCCGCGCCCTTGACCGCCCGTGCCGTCCCGAAGTGCATCAGCAGGGCTCGCTTGCGGTTCGGGCCAATGCCCGGAACGTCGTCCAGCGTCGACGTGGTCAGGCTCTTCGCCCGCTTGGCGCGGTGGGTGCCAATGGCGAAACGGTGGGCCTCGTCGCGAAGCCGCTGGAGGTAGAATAAAAGCGCAGAATTGGGCGGCATCGTCAGTTCGCGGTCGCCCGGCATGTGAAAAGTCTCGCGCCCGGCATTGCGGTCGGGTCCCTTCGACACCGCGACGACCGGCACATCATGGACGCCGGCGTCCTCCATCACTTCGCACACCGCCGACAGCTGCCCTTTGCCGCCGTCGATCAACAGCAAGTCGGGCCATTCGCCGCTCGCCCGGTCGGGATCCTCCTTCTCGAGCCGGGCGAAACGCCGTTCGAGCACTTCGCGCATCATCGCGAAATCGTCGCCCGGCTTGGTCTCGGGATTCTTGATGTTGAACTTGCGATAGCTCCCCTTGCGGAAACCCTCGGGGCCGGCGACGATCATCGCCCCGGTCGCGTTGGTGCCCATGATGTGGCTGTTGTCGTAGACTTCGATCCGCTTGGGTACGTCGGCCAGCTCAAACATCTCAGCCAGTTCGCGCAGGATTTTGCCCTGGGTGGTGGTCTCGGCCATCCGCCGATCGAGCGCTTCCTCGGCATTGCGCCTGGCCTGGTCGATCAGCTTGCGCCGCGCCCCGCGCTGCGGAATTTCGATCGCCACCGCGTGGCCGGACCGTTCGCACAGCGCCTCCTCCAGCACTTCGCGATCGTCAAGCTCGCGGTCGATCAGGATCCGCTTCGGCGGCGGCATATCTTCGTAGAATTGGACCAAAAAACTCGATAAAACCTCGGCTTCCGGCACGTCGCTGGTATGCGCTGGAAAGAACGCACGATGACCCCAATTCTGCCCGCCGCGAATGAAGAAGGCCTGGATCGACACCGTCCCGCCCTTGACCGCGAGCGCGAACACATCGGCGTCGCCGAGCCCTTCGGCATGTACCGTCTGGCTGCCCTGGATGTAGGTCAACGCGCGCAGCCGGTCGCGATAGACCGCGGCGAGCTCGAAATCCTGGCGATCGGCCGCCTGGGCCATCAGCTTCGACAACCGCGTCTGGACCCCGGTCGACTTGCCGGCGAGAAACTCCTTCGCCTCCCCGACCAGCTCGCCATAGTCCGCGGTCTCGATCCGCCCGACGCACGGCGCCGAGCAACGCTTGATCTGAAACAGCAGGCACGGTCGCGTCCGATTCTCGAAATAGCTGTCCGAACAACTTCTTAGCAGGAACAGCTTCTGCAGGGCGTTAAGCGTGCGGGTGACCGACCCGGCGCTTGCGAACGGCCCGTAATATTGGCCCTTGATGCGCCGCGCGCCGCGATGCTTCTGGATCCGCGGAAACGCATGATCCTCGCGCAGCAGGATGAACGGGAAGCTTTTGTCGTCCCTGAGAAGCACGTTGTAGGCCGGGCGGAAGCGCTTGATCAGCTGCGCCTCGAGCAACAACGCCTCGGCTTCGGTCCGCGTGGTGACGATGGTCATCGACCGGGTCTGCGCGACCATCCGCTGCAACCGCTTGGGCAGCTTGTTGACCTGGGTGTAACTGGTGACCCGGTTCTTGAGCGCCCGCGCCTTGCCGACGTAGAGCACATCGCCCCGCGCATCCTGCATGCGATAGACGCCCGGCCGGCGCGGCAACGTCTTCCACACTTCGCGGATCGCCGCGACGCCGAGCTCGAGGTCGGGCTGGCCATCGCCGCGCACGGCATAGGACGCCTGAGCCTCGTTGAATCGGTCGGCGGCGCCGGGCTGGTCGGGACGGTCGGCTTTGCTCACGGCGCCGACTTAGGCAATCCCGGGCGGGGTTGCGAGGGCCGCCTACCTTAGGCACGGATTTGTGAGCGAGCATAGTCGCCGCGAGAAGGGGAGCTGATATGACACGGAACTTGGCCGTTCTTACAAGCGTGCTCGCCCTCGCCAGTGGACCTTCGTCAGGTTCGTCCGCCGCTCCGGCCCTGCCTGAGGCGTTCGATGCTGGCTGGCACGGCAAAAAAGTCTGTGAGGTTCTGTTCAACGACGAGGCGGTCCGGGTGGCACGCTGCACATTCGCGCCAGGTGTCGGTCATGAGCGTCACTGGCATCCTGCACATTGGGGATATGTTCTTCACGGCGGGAAAATGCGCATCACCGATGTAAACGGACCAGTTACGCGCGACATTCAAACCGGATCCAACTGGAAAAGCGCGGGTATTGGCTGGCACGAGGTCCTGAATGTTGGTGACCAGACAACGGTATACCTGATTGTCGAGCCGAAAGCGCGCGACTAGCCGGACGTTCGGGTTTATCCTCCGGCTATGTCTTGCCAGTCGTCAGAGCGATGAGCGTCGCTTTTCGCCGTGAGAGCGATGAGGAGCATCTCGAGCCCAGGTTCGAGCTGCCGATCCCGCCTGGGCCGAACCTGGTGACCGAACGCGGCTACGCGCTGATCAAGGCGCAGCACGACAGGCTCGAAACGGAACTTGAGGGCGCGCTGGGCGAAGACGAGCGCAAGGCGGCGCTGCGCGACGCGCGCTATTGGCGCCACCAGCTGGCCAGCGCACAGGTCGTGCCAGTGCCCGACGGGACGAAAGTTACCATTGGCACGCGAGTCGGCATTGAGCGCGCCGGCAAGGCGCAGATGTTGGAGATCGTCGGTCATGACGAGGCCGAGCCCAACGCCGACCGCATCGCCTTTTTCGCCCCGTTGGCGCGCGCCCTGCTCGGAGCCAAGGTCGACGAGGAAATCGAATTTCCAGGCCCGGGTCAACTGGTCCGGGTGACCTCGATCGCTGTAGCTTAGGCCGCCGCCCGCGCCTCTTCCTCTTCCGTCAGCATCCATTCGACCGCGGCGCGGGCATGGATCGCGGTGGTGTCATAAACCGGCAGGACGTTGGCTTTGACGTCGACCGCGAGCACCAGCTCGGTACAGCCCAGCACCACCGCCTGGACCTTGCGCTTGCCGAGCTCGGTAATCAGCGTCTTCAATTTGCGCTGGCTGTCGCGCACCACGCGTCCGGCCGCCAGTTCCTCGAAGATGATCCGGTCGACCTCGGCGATCCACTCCGGCTCGACCGGGACGAGATTGATCCCGGGCCCTTCGAGCCGGCTGCGGACGTGGGGCTCGGTCATGGTGAAGCGCGTGCCGAGCAGCGCCACCCGGCTACGGCCGTCGGCGACCAACTGGGCGGCGGTCGCGTCGCCGATGTGGAGCATCGGCACGCCGATATTGGCGGCGACCGCGTCATAGACCTTGTGGCCGGTGTTGGAGGTGATGATGACGCCCTCGGCGCCGCTTGCCTGCAGCCGTTTGGCGGCGTCGAGCGTGACCTTCGCCACCCCGTCCCAGTCGCCGGACAGTTCCATCGCCGCAAATGGCGCCAAATCGAGGCTTTCGATGCACAGCCGCGCGCTGTGCAGCCCGCCGAGCCGCTGGGCGACCCCCTTGTTGATATGCTCGTAATAGAGCGCGGTCGACGACCAGCTCGTGCCGCCAACGATCCCCAGCTTGCGCAATTCTGACCCCTTCCCGCCCGAACCGGCGCAATGGAATCGCCGGTTAACCGGCGTTTTCAACCAATCGCAGTTACTCTGGCAAGGCTTAAACGCTTGGTTTTACGCGAAATGAATCCATATTGCGGCGAAACGATTCACCCCAGCGATTTGACGATCTCCTCGACCATCTTCTTGGCGTCGGCGAGCAGCATCATGGTGTTGTCGCGGTAGAACAGCTCGTTATCGACCCCGGCATAGCCGACCCCGCCCATCGAGCGCTTCACGAACAGCACCGTCCGAGCTTTCTCCACGTCGAGCACCGGCATGCCGTAGATCGGCGAACTCTTGTCGGTCTTGGCCGCGGGGTTGGTGACGTCGTTGGCGCCGATCACAAAGGCGACGTCGGTCTGGGCGAATTCGCTGTTGATATCCTCGAGTTCGAACACCTCGTCATAGGGCACGTTGGCCTCGGCGAGCAGGACGTTCATGTGCCCCGGCATGCGCCCGGCGACCGGGTGGATCGCGTACTTAACCCGCACCCCTTCGGCCTTGAGCTTGTCGCCCATCTCTTTCAGCGCATGCTGCGCCTGGCTGACCGCCATGCCGTAACCGGGGACGATGATCACCTGGTCGGCCTGCTTCATCAGGAACGCCGCATCCTCGGCCGAGCCGCGCTTGTATGGGCGGTCGATCGCGGCCGCGTCGCCGCTGCTGGTCGCGCCGCCAAAGCCGCCGGCGATGACCGAGATGAAGCTCCGGTTCATCGCCCGGCACATGATGTAGCTCAAGATCGCGCCCGAGCTGCCGACCAAAGCGCCGGTGATGATCATCGCGCTGTTGTGCAGCGTGAAGCCCATCGCCGCCGCCGCCCAGCCCGAGTAGCTGTTGAGCATCGAGATCACGACCGGCATGTCGGCCCCGCCGATCGGGATGATCAGCAGGAAGCCGATGGCGAAGCTGAGGATTGCGATCATGAAGAAATAGGGCGGAGGCTGGTTTTGACCGGCCATCGCAAACAGAACAATCATCGCCAAGATCGCGACGAGCGTGCTGAGATTGATGACGTGGCGGAGAGGCAGCAGGATCGGCGCACCGCTCATGTTTCCGTTCAACTTCAGGAAGGCGATGACGCTGCCCGAGAAGGTGATCGCGCCAATTGCCACCCCGAGCCCCATCTCAACTCGACTGACCGGCAGTATTGCTCCAGCGGCATCGACAATGTGGAAGGCGGCAGGATTGAGATAGGCTGCGGTGCCGACCAGGACCGCCGCCATACCGACGAGGCTGTGGAACGCCGCGACCAGCTGCGGCATCGCCGTCATCTGGATTTTGCGCGCCGTGACGAGGCCGATGCTTCCGCCGACCGCGATCGCGGCGGCAATGAGCAATAGGTTCAGCTCATTACCATGCGCGGCCGCACACCTGGCATAGTAGCCGGGGTCGTTGGCCGGGGCTGTCACACAAATCCGGGTGGGTCGGTAACTAATGACGAGGGTCGTCACGACCGCAATCGCCATGCCGATCATGCCCGCGCGATTGCCGCGACGGCTGCTCTCGGGGTTCGACAGCCCTCTCAAGGCGAGGATGAAGCAGACGCCCGAAACCAGATAAGCGAGAAGCACCCAGGCGGGCGTCGCCTCCGCCTCATGCATGGCTGTTGTCTCCCTGCGGGGCTGGGCGCTCCTTCTTCTTGTACATCGCCAGCATGCGCGCGGTAACCGCGAACCCGCCGAAGATGTTGACGCTCGCCAGCGCCACCGCAAGCAACCCGAGCCACTTCGAACTCGCGCTTCCGGCCGCCGCCGCGGCGATCAGCGCGCCGACCACGATGACCGAGGAAATCGCGTTGGTGACGCTCATCAGCGGCGTGTGCAGCGCCGGCGTGACCGACCACACGACGTAGTAACCGACGAAGCAGGCGAGCACGAAAATCGACAGGATGGAGATGAAATCCATGGGCCCTCCGGCGGCTATTCCGCCCCGGCTTTCTGGCCGCTCGCCCTTGCGCTGTCGAGTGGGCCCGCGCCGTTAATTCGAACGCGGTTAGCGTTTTCCTAACCTTTTCGCGCGCATGCGGGGGCGGCAATTGAGAAGGATCAGCGCGCACGTGTCGAAGCGCCCGCAGCACAAGACCGAAGGGCGGCCGTGGAAGCTGCTGCTGTGGACGGCGATTGCCGGCCTCATCCTCGGTTTGATCTTCGGCGACGCCGAATATCTGCTGCGCACCACCCGCAACAGCCTCCACTGGCACAAGGCCAGCGGCGACATCGTCCTCGTCAAGATCGATAATCAGGCGCTGCGCAAGATTGGGCGGTGGCCCTGGCCACGGCGCTATCATGCCCAGCTCACCGACCGGCTAACCGAGGCCGGCGCCAAGCGGATCCTGTTCGACATCACCTTCGTCGGCGCAACCGAACCGGCCGACGACGCGGCATTCGCCAAGGCCTTGAAGCAGTCGGGCCGGGTGATCCTGCCCACGCGAACGCGCTCGGGGCCGAGCGGCTGGACCACGTCGGAAATTACGCCGCAATCGGAACTGACCGCCGCCGCGAAGGGGTTGGGTACCATCAGCTGGCACTACAATTTCCAGCAGGCGATCACCGACATTCCCTATGCGGCCAAGGCAAACGGCAAGACTGTGCCGTCCTTTTCCGCCCTCCTGTCGGGCCGCGACGCCCCTCTGAACGCGACCTTTTCGCCGGATTATTCCATCGATCCCAAGTCCATTCCGGCCGTTTCCGCGGCCGATGTCCTCAATGGAACGGTCGATCCCAAGCTGCTCAAGGGCCGCGATGTGATCATTGGGTGGACGGCCGAGGAGCTCGGCGACCAGTTCTTCGTCCCCGGCACCGGCCGCATGGGCGGCGCCTACGTCCACGTGATTGGCGCGGAGACGCTGAAGGGCGGCAAACCGGTCGACCTGGGCTGGCTTCCCCTCTTCCTTGTCGCGCTCGGCATCGGTGCGCTCACGCTCTCGCGCCGTGACGGACGGCAACAGGCCGTGATCCTCGCCGCGGGGGCAATCTTCGTGCTGTTCGCGCCGGCGCTGCCCGAGGCCTACGGGACCTCGCTCGACGTGTTGCCGGCGCTGTTCGTCGTAATTGCAATCTCTACCGTGCTCGGCTGGCGCCGCTATCGGGTGCGCGGCCTGGTCAACCCGATCTCGAACCTGCCCAATCTCAGCGCGCTGCGGGTCAACCGCGACGGCAAGAAACAAGCGCTGATCGCGGCCCGAATCCTCAATTACGAAGAAATCGTCGCGACGCTGCCGCCCAACAGCGAGCACCAGCTGATCGATCAGATCGTGTCGCGGCTGGGCGTCGGCATGTCCGATCGCACCCTTTACCAGGGCGACGGCGGCATCTTCGCCTGGTTCGAAGATTCACGGGCGCCGTTCGGCAACCACCTCGACGCGCTCTATTCGCTGTTTCGCAATCCGGCACGGGTCGCTGGCAAGTCGATGGACGTCTCGGTGGCCTTCGGGGTCGAGGTCGGCAGCAGCCGTTCGCTCTCCAACCGCCTCGCCAGCGCGCTGGTCGCGGCCGAAGAAGCGGCGCACGATGGCCTGAAATGGAAATTCCACGACCCCGAAAGCCTCCAGGATGCATCGTGGAAGCTATCGATCCTGAGCGAGCTCGACAGCGCGATCGACCGCGGCGAAGTGTGGGTCGCCTACCAGCCCAAGCTCGATATCGCCTCGCGGCGGATCATCGGCGCCGAAGCGTTGGCGCGCTGGACTCATCCGGAAAAGGGACCGATCGCCGCGTCGGAATTCGTTGCCGCCGCCGAACAACATGACCGCATCGGC
>Ga0207658_10001101_pt1 | contig 21776 bp, 20 predicted proteins | sample KBSS33metaG_FD_184322 | JGI IMG/M metagenome (GOLD analysis project Ga0207658, IMG submission 184322) | Switchgrass rhizosphere microbial communities from Kellogg Biological Station, Michigan, USA - KBS S3-3 metaG (SPAdes) (version 2) | ecosystem: Host-associated > Plants > Roots > Rhizosphere...
ATAGTTGAGAACGTCGCGGGACTCCACCTAGTTCAAAAAAAACAGAACGCGGCCTTCGCGACGCCGCAGACCCGCGACGTTCTCAACTATCTTTTCCATCGCCAGCCGTCACGTTTCGCTGCGTTCGCAGGTGCACGGTCCGACAAAGCGGCGGACGAGGCGGTGACTACCAACGAACTCGTAGAGCGGATTGTGAGCCGGATCGCTGCGGCTCCCATCGATCCGGCGCCCTGCGACAATATCTTCATGGAAGATATGCTGCCGGACAATGTCTATCGCGAGATGCTGGCCCGCCTGCCCGACGATGCCGCGCTTGATCCAATCGATCATCCCGATGCCGTCGGTGCCGACGGACGAGTGACCCGCTTTCTGCTCGATCTCACTCCGGCTTCGCTGTCGCGGTTCGCCCCCCAGGATCGGCCTTTCTGGGAAGCGATGACCGAGGTGTTCGCCGCTCCGGCGATCGCCGATGCGATCATCGCCAAATTCAAGCAAACCCTGCAAACGCGCTTCGGCGAAACCCTGCCCGAGCTTGTCGCCGTGCCGATCCTCTATCGCGATCGGCCCGGCTATCGTATCGGCATCCATCCCGACGCGGCGAGCAAGATCGCCACGCTCCAATTCTATCTACCTGCAGACGAGTCGCAGCTCCATCTCGGCACGACTTTCCATCGACGCGACGCGAATGGCTTCGAAAGGCTAAAGACGAACAGCTTCAGTCCGAATGCGGCTTATGCGTTTGTCCGCACCGAGGAGAGCTGGCACAGCGTCGACGAACTGGGCCCCAATGAACCCGTGCGGAACAGCATCGCGATAACCTTCTATATCAAGGGTCAGGAATATCGGTCCGATTGTCCATCGGATACCGTCTCAAACGGCTCCGATTCACTGTATGACGCCCATATGGGTCGAGCGTTGCGGGAGCTGGCGAACAGCCTCACGCGCCGTGAGGATGTTGCCGCATTATTCTGCGAAGGGGCGGTCGGGGTTGAGCTGGGCGTGGCGGCTGGGGATTTTTCCGAGCGGATCTTGAAGCAACCCCATATCGGCTATTTGTTCAGCATCGACATGTGGGCAGGCGATCGCGGCCATGGGGTCGATCAGTATCGCGAAGCGATTGCGCGGCTCATGCCCTATAATGATCGCAACACCGTCATGCGCATGCGCTTCGACGAGGCGCTCCACCTGTTCGCGGATGAAAGCCTCGATTTCATCTACGTCGACGGCTATGCCCATGACGGCGAACTGAACGGCCAGACCTTCCGCGAATGGTATCCCAAGCTGAAGCGGGGCGGCTTCATCGCGGGGGACGATTATGCGGCCGAATGGCCGCTGGTCGTGGCGGCCGTCGACGCTTTCATCGCCGAGAACGACCTTGAGCTCCACGTCATCGATTGCCACGAAGACAAATGGAACTCGATGTATCCCACCTGGTTCGCGATGAAGCCCTAGGCCCCCATGTACCAGGAAAGAATGCCCCTCGATCGACCCGGTGCCGCGACGCGGGAAGCCGTTATGGGCCATGGGCGGACGGTGCTTGAGGTCGAAGCCGCGGCACTCGCGCAGTTGAGCGAGATGCTGGATGACGAATTTGCCCGCGCCGTCGAGCTTATCTTGCAAACCAGGGGGCGCGTCGTCGTCAGCGGCATGGGAAAATCGGGCCATATCGCCCGCAAGATGGCCGCTACGTTCGCATCGACCGGCACGCCCGCGATCTTCGTGCACCCGGGCGAGGCCGCCCATGGCGATCTCGGCATGCTGATCGACGGCGATCTGCTGGTGGTGCTCTCCAACTCGGGAGCGACAGCGGAGCTGCGGCCGATCACCCAATATGCACGACGATTGGATTGCCCGATCATCGGCATTACGTCGCAGCGCCATTCGCCGATGACGCAGATCGCCGCCGCCAGCCTGATCCTTCCCAAGGTGCGCGAAACCTGCCCTGTGAACATCTCGCCGACGACATCCACCACAATGATGCTCGCGCTGGGCGATGCTCTCGCCGTCGCGACCATGAGCATGCGGGGCATTTCGCGCGCGCAGCTCGAGCTCCTGCACCCTGGTGGAGTGATCGGCTCGCGGTTGATGCCGGTCAACGACATCATGCACGCAGGAGATAAGCTTCCTCTCGTCGCCGCCACCCTGCCGATGCACGATGTGCTTGTGACGATGACCGAGAAAAGCCTCGGCATTGCCGGCGTGGTCGATCCGGCCGGCCAGCTGATCGGCACGATCACGGACGGCGATCTTCGCCGGAACATCGATCGGCTGCTCGACCGTACGGCCGCAGACGTGATGACACGGCATCCCAAAACGATACCCGACGGCACCTATGCGGAAGATGCGCTCGACATCCTGTCTGCGAACAAGATCACCGCCTTGTTCGTCATGGATCACGATGCACCCGAGACGCCGATCGGATTGGTCCATATCCACGACTTCCATCGCCTCGGGATGATCTGACCCAGCCGTGGGTGCGCGGTGGCGCCGCGCGAAAAATCCGTTAGCCTGCGCGCATGACATCGAGCTTTCCCGACCCTGCCGCCGACGCCAGCGGCCACCGCAGCCGTTTGCGCAGGCGATTGCTGGAGGGGGGTCCAGAGGCGCTGCTCGATCATGAGCTGGTCGAATATCTGCTGGCGCTGGCAATCCCGCGTCGCGACACCAAACCGATGGCGCGCTCGCTGCTGGCCGAGTTCGGCGGGCTCGGCCCGTTGCTTTCGGCCGACGCGGGGACGCTTGCCCGCGCAGGTCTCGGCGAAGGGGTGATCGCTGCGCTGAAGATCGCCGAAGCCTCTGCGTTGCGGCTGCTGCGCACGCGGACCGCCGACCGGCCCGTGCTCTCAAATTGGCAGGCGCTCGCCGATTATCTTCACGCGGACATGGCGCACCGCGCGGTGGAACGGGTCCGGGTTCTCCATCTCAACAGCAAGAACATGCTGATCCGCGACGAGCTGGTATCGGAAGGGTCGATCGACCAAGCCGCCGTCCATGTTCGTGAAATTGTGCGCCGCGCCCTCGAATTGGGTTCCGCCGCGCTCATTCTCGTCCACAATCATCCGTCGGGAGATCCCGAGCCCAGTGGGCAGGATATAGCGCTTACCCGCGAGCTGATCGCCGCCAGCAAGCCGCTGGGGATCAGCGTCCATGACCATGTGGTGGTGGGTTCCAAAGGGCAGACCAGCATGCGCGCGCTCGGATTGATCTAGCCGAAGAGCGGCCACCCGGCGCGGCGTAATCGAACCGCTAAAAGGACCAGGCCGCCCCAGGAGCGTATAGGTTAGGCATTGCCGAACGGGCGCAGTCCCTTGTGTGGCAGCCCGCCTGCTCCCGACTCGACGATCAACCCGATGGTCATTCCGCGCGGATAGGGCCGGCCGATCGAAAAGGCCTCGACCCCGTGAACGGTGTAAAGCGTGCCGTCGACCTCAACCTGTTTGCCCAGCAGGTTTTTTGGGCGACCGTCCTCCAGCGGGTAGGGGCCGGACAGCACCAGCTTTCCGCTGCTTTGGAAAGATGCCTGGCAGTCGAACGCGATAGGAGAGCGGTTCATAGGGTACAGATGCCTCACCGTTTCACTCTCTTCCAACGAAATGCGGTGAATTGTGCGATGCGGAAGACGATTACCTTTTCCGGCGTCATTCCCGTCTTCCCACGCACGAGGCTAATCAGATTTCTGCTGATATCTGCGAAGCAGCGGAAGCCATTTGCCGAATGACGGCGCTGTTGCGGCGCACAATCAAACCGCTCCTCGGCAGTTTGGAAGGACAGCGCCGCCCTGCCCGCGCCGACCGATCCACGGCGAGGGAGGATTTACCGGCCTAACCTCTTGCCCGCGATGTAAAAGCATGTATTCGGACGGCTCACATATCGGGGCGGTTAGCTCAGTTGGTAGAGCATCTCGTTTACACCGAGAGGGTCGGCGGTTCGAGACCGTCACCGCCCACCATTGCCACGAGAGGCGATCGATGGCGGCCGGGATTCGCGCCGATCAGATGTTGGTCGACCGCGGGCTTATCGAGAGCCGCGCGCGCGGGCAGGCGCTGATCCTGGCAGGGCTCGTCTATTCGGGCGAACGGAAAATCGACAAAGCGGGGCAGCTTCTCAAATCTGATGCGCCGCTTGAAGTGCGGGGACGCGATCACCCCTGGGTTTCGCGCGGAGGAATCAAGCTCGCGCACGGCCTCGAACATTTCGGCTGGAGCGTCGCGGGGATGGTCGCTATCGACGTCGGCTCATCGACGGGCGGGTTCACGGACGTGTTGCTTTCGGGGGGGGCCACCCGCGTCTACGCGGTCGATTCGGGCACCAATCAGCTTGCCTGGAAGCTGCGCAACGATCCGCGCGTCGTCGTCTTGGAACAGACGAATGCGCGATATCTCAGCACGAGAGAGATTCCGGAGCAAGTGGATCTGATCGTGTGCGATGCGAGCTTCATCTCGCTTGCCAAGGTGCTCGCCGCGGCGATCGTTTTGGCCAAAGCGGGTGGGCGCCTGATGGCCTTGATCAAGCCGCAATTCGAGGCGGGTCGCGACGAGGTGGGAAAAGGCGGCGTGGTTCGCGATCCGGCGGTGCACGCGCGCGTCTGCGATGCGGCGGTCGCCTGGATCGAGGCGCGGGGCTGGCATAGCCTCGGCGTGACGCCGAGCCCCATCACCGGCCCGGAGGGGAATGTCGAGTTCCTGATGGCGGCGGTGCGGGACGCATCGCCTGCGTAGCCGGGAATGAACGAACTCGCTTCCACAGCGCAGTTGCGCACCGCTTATCTGCGCTGGGCCTTGATCACCGTGCCTGCGATCCTCTTGCTCGGCCTGCTCTCTGCTGGCCCCAGCGGTTCGGGCTACAATAATTTCTGGTTCGACAAATTGGCGAAACCCGCGGCGATGCCACCCGGCTGGGTCTTCCCTTTTACCTGGTCAGTCCTCTACGTCCTAATGGGCCTGTCTGTCGCATCCATCCTCAACGCGCGCGGATGCAGCGGACGCGGGCTCGCCCTTTCGCTTTTCCTTGTCCAGTTGGCGCTGAATTTGGCTTGGTCGCCGGCCTTCTTCGGGATGCATCGCATCATGCTCGCACTCGGCCTGCTGATCGCGGGCTTCTGCTGGGCCGTGCTGACGACCGCAACGTTCTGGACGATAAGACGGCGTGCGGCCTGGCTGATGATGCCCTCGCTCGGCTGGCTATTGTTCGCTGGCGCCATGAACTGGCAGGTCCACCTTCTCAACCCGCGCGGGCTGGCCCTTGTGCCAGCGGCGGGTGATACCCAAATCATCATTCAGTGATTCGCCCAGCGGCGACAAGGCAGGAAGAAAGTCATGCAGTCCGAAAACCGTTTGTTCGACGACTTCGTTAAGCTGGTGAACGGAGCGGCCGGCACGCTGACCGGCATGGGTCGCGAGGCCGAAGCTTCGTTGAAGGAGCGCGCCAAGGATTGGATCGGGGGCCTGGATTTCGTGAGCCGAGAGGAATTCGAGGCGGTCAAGGCGATGGCAGCGGCCGCACGCGATGAGGTGGAAGCGCTGAAAGCGAAGCTTGAGGAACTTGCCTCAGCCAGTGGAAAGGCCTGACGCTGAGGTTCGGCTATCCACAGCTTTGTGACAGTTACCGCTTGAACTGGTGTGCGTTCCGGGCCACGGAAACATCGCCGGGCAGCGGAGTTAGCCCCGAATGAACGTCGACGACTTTGAATCTGCGCGCGATGCAAGCGCCCCTATCGACATGCTCGAGCATTATTTTGCAGCGCGCGGGTGGGATTTTCAGCGCGCGGGCGACGAAGAGATTGTAGCCCAGTTCCAGGGAAGCTGGGCGCAATATGAACTGCGCGCCGTTTGGCGCGAGGAGGACCGCGTCCTCCAGTTTCTCGCCCTGCCGGACATCCGGGTTACCGCTGACAAGAAGGCCTCGATGTACGAAACGATGGGGCTGATCAACGAACAGCTCTGGCTCGGCCACTTCGAAATGTGGACCAGTTCATCGATGGTGCTGTTTCGTCATGCTGCGCTGCTCGAAACGCAAGGCGACGAGGCGACGCTGACGCTCGACCAGACAGAAACGCTGATCGAAACCGCGATCGATGAATGCGAACGCTTTTACCCGGTGTTCCAGTTCGTGCTGTGGAGCGACAAGACTCCCCAGGAAGCCATTGCCGCCGCGATGATCGAGACCCAGGGCGAAGCCTGATCTATGAGCGGTGGGGCGCTCTGGCTGGTTGGCGCCGGGAACATGGGCGGGGCGATGCTGAGAGGCTGGCTCTCCGCGCCCGGCTGGACACGTCCGATCACGGTGATTGATCCGATGACCGCCAATGTGCCCGAAGGCGTGGCGCTGCTCCGCGAAATCCCTCTTGGATATGATCAGCCCGATATCCTCGTGCTCGCCGTCAAACCGCAGCAATTGTCGGGGGTGCGCGACCGGTTTGCAGGCAAGGCTGGGGCGCCGCGCCTGTTGCTATCGATCTTGGCCGGGGTCGAGACGCGGACGCTCGGCGCGGCCTTTTCGGCAGGCACCACGGTGCGGGCAATGCCCAATCTCCCGGTGTCGATCGGCGAAGGCGTCACAGCGCTCTTTTCGAGCGACGCCGATCAATTGACGCGGGCCGAGGCTACCTCCCTGCTCTCCCCGCTGGGTTCGGTCGAATGGATTGATGACGAAGCCCTTTTCGACGCGGTTACGGCGCTGTCGGGCTGCGGCCCTGGCTTTATTTTCCGTTTTATCGAAGCAATGGCTGAGGCGGGCCAATCTCTGGGCTTACCCGCCGATCAGGCGCTTCGCCTCGCCACCGCGACCGCGAAAGGCTCCGGCCTGCTTGCCGCGCAGTCGGCAGAAACCCCCGCCGCCCTCGCGGACCGTGTAGCAAGCCCGGGCGGCAGTACGCGCGAGGGGCTCAATATCCTCGACCGCAACTGCGCCTTGAAGACGTTGATGCGCGATACCCTAGCCGCGGCCGCAAAGCGCAACGCCGAGCTGGCGGAGGCGGCGCGCGACGATTGACGCCCGCCGCCGGCCAGGATCAGGATCCGAACACCCGCGCGAAAATCATATCGATATGCTTGAGGTGATATTCGAGGTCGAATTTCTCCTCTAGCTCCTCGGCGGTCAGCGCCTGCGTCACCTGCGGATCCGCCTTAAGCAGATCGAGCAGGGATAAGGCGCCATCCGATTCCCAAACCTTCATCGCATTGCGCTGAACGATGCGATAGGCGTCCTCGCGGCTGATCCCTGCCTGTGTCAGCGCAAGCAGAACGCGCTGCGAGTGGACCAGCCCGCCCATACGATCGAGATTTTTCTGCATCCGCGCCGGATAGACGAGCAGCTTGTCAATCACGCCGGCAAGCCGCGCGAGCGCGAAATCGAGCGTCACCGTCGCGTCGGGCCCGATCATTCGCTCGACCGACGAATGGCTGATATCGCGCTCGTGCCACAGCGCGACATTTTCGAGTGCGGGCGTCACATAGCCGCGCACCAGCCGCGCCAGCCCGGTCAGATTTTCGGTCAGCACCGGATTGCGCTTATGCGGCATCGCCGACGATCCCTTCTGGCCCGGCGAGAAATACTCCTCGGCCTCGAGCACTTCGGTGCGCTGCAAATGGCGTATCTCGGTGGCCAGCCGCTCGACCGACGACGCGATCACGCCGAGGGTCGCAAAGAACATCGCGTGCCGATCGCGCGGGATGACCTGCGTCGAGACCGGCTCCACCGTCAGTCCCATCTTGGCGGCGACATGAGCCTCGACGCGCGGATCGATATTCGCGAAAGTGCCGACCGCACCCGAGATCGCGCAGGTCGCAACGTCCTTGCGGGCGGCCACAAGCCGTTCGCGATTGCGAGCGAACTCCGCATAAGCCTGCGCGAGCTTCAGCCCGAAGGTCACCGGCTCCGCGTGAATGCCATGGCTGCGGCCGATCGTCGGCGTCAGCTTGTGCTCATGGGCCCGGCGTTTGAGCACGTCGAGCAAGCCATCGAGATCGGCGAGCAATATGTCCGAAGCACGCGCCAACTGGACGGCCAGGCAAGTGTCGAGCACGTCCGACGAGGTCATCCCCTGGTGCATGAAGCGCGCAGGATCGCCGACATGTTCGGCGACGTTGGTGAGGAAGGCGATCACATCGTGCTTCACTTCGGCCTCGATCGCGTCGATTCGCTCGACCTCGAACGCGCCCTTTTCCCAGATCGCCCTGGCGGCCTCCTCCGGCACCACGCCCAGCTCAGCAAGCGCGTCGGTGGCGTGCGCCTCGATCTCGAACCAGATGCGAAAGCGCGTCTCTGGCTCCCAGATCTTGACCATTTCGGCCCGGGAATAGCGGGGGATCATTCCATATCCTTGTGGCTGTGCCTATCGAAGCCCGCGCGCCTAGCAGAGGGGAAGGCAGGCGGCAATCGATGTGCACCTTGCCGCGCGGCAGGCCAATCCGCCCCATGTTTGGCCCGACGGTTTGCCGGTGAAAAAAAACGTCTCACCGGAGAAACGGCATCGCCTCACCGTTGCGCGGGTGAATCGGGAAACCTGGACGGAGATCGATGGTTTGATGCTCAGCGGGACATCCGATCCCGACGGTTCGACACTGATCTGATGCCAGGAGAGACGAGATGAAAAAGTTGATGCTCCTCGGCGGCGCGGCGTTGCTCGCGCTGTCCGGAACGGCCATCGCCCAGAGCGCGGGCAGCACGCCGGCGCCCGACGCCACAGCCACGACCTCGCCCAACGATGCCGCCGCCACGACGGCTCCCGCGGATACGGCTCCTCCGGCCGACACAGCAGCCACTGCGCCGGCGCCCGCGGCAGGCGCGGTTGCACAGGGGACTGCTCCAGCTGCCGAGGCAGCAGCCACGACGCCCACGGCTCCTGCTCAGGCCACGGCTACGGCGGATGCCGCGGCGAAGGTCAACGCCGACTGGGCCAAATACGACCAGGGCAATAAGGGCAAGCTCACGCCGCTTGAGTTCGGCAGCTGGATTCTCGCCGCCAAAGGACAGAATGTGACCGCGCAGGTCGAGAAGACCAAGACGAGCAAAAAGGCGAATCTGCCTGCGGTCAAGGTTCTTAACGAGACTGCGACCGACTTCGCGAAGGCCGACACCGACAAGGACAAGATGATCTCGCCCAACGAGCTGGCGGTCTATCTTTCGGCCTAGACGGTCCTGGGCTGCAGGCCTCCACGGCTCGGAGGTCGCGATAAGGCAATCCTGACAGCGAACCGGTCCTGTTCCGACGGGACCTTGCGCTGTCAGGCGCCCGCGAGACGGGCCCGCCAGCGGATAGCTATTGAGCTTCGAGACCGCGACTGGGCAAGCGCAGATGCGCCAACCCCTTTGGCAGCCTTTTCTCGAACTTGCCCAGCCAGACCCCGAATATTTGACGCAAGACGGGCTCGAGGCGCAACGCGACCAGCAGCGACAAAACGAGCACTACGCCGATCGCCACGAGCAACGCTATCGCCGCGGGCATACCGTTCCGCATCAGTCCAGCGACAATCGGTATTCCGACCGGCTGATGGAGAAGATAGATCGGAAAGGTCGCCAGTCCGAGCGCTTTGACGCTCTTGCGGCGCCTGCCGAGAAGGGCGTGAACTTCGTCTTTGAAGCGGATCGACGCGACCAGGAAGAGGACCGCGCCCATCCAGTAGGCGACGGGGATCCAGGCCTGCTGCGGCACGCCGCTCCATTCCGCCGCCTTCCCGCATTCATGGACAATCTCGAGCACGCACGTAACACCGAACAGCGCGAGGCCGGTCAGGCGAACGGCGGTCATGCGGCGCGCGTGCACGATCCAGAGCATCGTCCCCAACGCAAAGAAACAACCGTGCTGGAACAGCAGCCATTCGGTGACCCGGCTATTGGCGAAAACATGGACGATCCGGGCGGCTGCATCAGGTAGAAGGGGGGAAGCAAATGTCAGCGCCCAGACGGCCGCACTGGCGCCGCCGATCGCCCAGATCAGACGCTCAACCCGCCGAAACGCGTCCCGCCATAGGAGCGCGAACACCGAGGCATAGAAAACGATCTCGATCGGGAGCGTCCAATAGCTGCTCGCGACCCATGGCGGGACGGGAAAGAGAACCAGCGAAGCGACATATTCGTGCAGCGTCCGCGGGAGGGAGAGACCCGACAGCAACAGCATCGGCAGCGAAAGCGTGGCGCAGATCCATACGCCGGGCACCAACCGCAACACCCTGCTGTTGAAGAACGAGATCGCGCTTTTGCCGTTGGCGGTATAGGCGATCACGAAGCCGCTTATGACGAAAAATATCTCTACACCGACCCATCCGGTCCCCACCAGGGGCGTCACCGGCTCGAAAACCCGGAACAACATCCCGAGAGCAGTCCCCCGTGCGCCCGGATTCGCCCATTCCAGATAGGTGAAATGGTAAATCATGACGAGCGAGGCGGCAAAGCAGCGCAGCATGTCCAGCCCATAGATTTGGGTCGGTCGGTCAGCCTGGTTGTCCATGCAATCCCTTTCGGGGTGTACCTATCGGCGACCCGCCGCGCGATCAAGCTCTGTTCCTGATGAGACCCGGCGACAAGTGGCATAAGGTCAGCCATTGGGGGCCAAAATCATCGCGACGGGCTGAGCGGCCCTTGGCTATAACCATTCCACCTCTTGCTAACGCAGCTTGAGTTTGACTAGGCAATTTGGCGCTCGAAAAGGCGAACGACGAGACCCGAGTGGAAAAATTCTACCCAACCCCAAAACACCTCACGCAAGTCAGGATTGGCCCTCTACTCCCGCCAACCGCGGGTAATAGATTAGCCTGCATCGCAGACACGGGGAATTTCAAACTCACGCATATCCGGGCAGATGGGTTGCACGGCCCCCATGATGCACTTGACGTGATCAAACCCTTAGAAAGTCATTGCCCTTCTCGCATCGAAAGGGCCGCAATATACGGCGGCCCTTACTTAAATCATTTTGGGCATATGGCAGCTGAGGGAATTCACAGACTTTGGTGTCGGAAGGTATTTCCTGATCTACAAGATCTTCCAGTTATTTTTCAGATTGCTGAAGGAGAAAATCCAGCCGTAGAGGACTGGTTCCGCAGCATGCTCTCCCTCTGCGGAGTACCCGATTCTCAGTTAATATTCGTCAACTGCTTAACTCATGTTGACCAATTAATAGTGCCTCAACAGGGAAGAGTCCTAGGTGGCGAACAACTTATCCAAGATTATACTAAGCTTTTCCCCTTATCCCCTATACACATACCACCTCATGCCAAAAATAATCTCTATATATCTCGATCTAGACAGTTTATCAAAGGAACCTATTTAGGAGAAAAACTTGTAGAGAGTGTTTTATCTCAAAATGGATTTGAGGTTGTCTATCCAGAGATGTCGGAAGTGCGGCATGTTGTCGAGAAACTGACGGCAGCGGAGCTCGTCGTCTTTTCTGAAGGTAGCGGAATCCATAATCTCGAGTTCTGTGGGCATATTTCTGCAAAAATATTCGTAATTGGCCGAAGATTCGGTACAAAAAGGCGTTTTGCGCGGTTATTGGACTCGGTCACATCCCAGTGGCATATTGTTCCTGCTGTTAGCAACGACGCCACTGTGCATTGGGACGATAACTCTGGCAATCCGAGCTCTCGCCAAGTATACGGAATTCATGATATTCAAGAAATCATTAGAGAGCTGAACAATTTTGCCGGACTGAATATCCCGGTTGTATCGCCCGCGGAAACGCATGCGGCACAGGTTAACGATATTTTGCGGATTATTTTTGATCCCAGCGCTATCGAAGATATTTCCGACATTAAGCTTGGAAAAGCGGTCCGCTTTATGAGTAAATCTTCAATTATCCAAAACATAATAATAAAACGTTAAATATATTGTCACTTATTATGAGGTTACATTCCCACGGAAAATAACCTTCCGTTTAATACTCTGCCACGCGGGAAATCTGATTCACAAGCGGAATCATCATGAAACCATGCACGCTACTGCTCGGATGGGTCCCGTCTGCCGTTCCATATTGCGGAACACCTGTACTGACCCAGATATTAAAGTTAGCCGGATCTGTTTGTGGCGTTCTGACATCCACGAAGGCATCGATACCATTTGGTGACCCAACCATCGAGGAAAATATCTGGTTTTCTCGGTTCCGTCCCAAATTGCTGGGGTCAGGCGCTTGAACGGTAGCGCTGGTCCAGTTGCTATTCGATGCAGCATTACCCGAGGTCGTTGCCGTAATCGCAGTATGCGTGATCCGTTTAACACCATATTGGCGCGCTAAATTCCAAAGGCTCTGGGCATAGGCCAAGTTGGACGCGATCGTCGCATCGGTCGACCCGTTTAATCCCATCTGATCAATGAGATCAGTGACGAAACGGTAGAGCATTTTCCGCGTCTGCCAGTTCACTCCCAGCCTAACCGTGTCGTAGCTATCCGACCCGCGCGTCATCTTCACATAAGGAAAGCCGGCCGCCCGCGCCGCACGAACAAGAAAGCCGCCGCTGGTAGTGCCGGTGCCCGTATCGTTCGCGTCGGCTGTTCCGTCGCCGATGCTGTCGCCCTGCAACCCGAAGCTCGGTAGCTTGCTCTGATTAGCTGACCAGGCGCCCAAAATTGCCACCGGCTGCACACCGAAACCTGCACCGAGCGTGTTGGTCGTGTTAAGCGGACCTGTAGCGAGATACTGATAATCTCCGGTTCCCGAGAAAGTCGCGAATTGCGCGGTGGCTTCCGCCTTCGTGGCCTGAGCGTTGAGCGCACCGGGGAGATTGATCGAGCCGATCGGAAAACTGATCGAAAGCCGGGCCCAAGCGTCGGTCGACGGTGGCCATGCCGAAAGAGCATAATCCGCGAGATCGACATAGCCGAACCAGATTTCCCCAGATGAGGGGCTGTAGGCCGTGGGGTCGTTCGTTGTGGTTGCGCCAAGCCCAAAGGTTGCGGAGGGATTTATGCCGCTCGAGGGACTGGGGAACTTGATCGCCCGGCACGACACGCCGGATATTTCGAACCCCGCGCGATAAGTCGCGCCGGCCGGAGCCGCCACTTCACCCCCTCCGCCCGAGTTCATGTAACTGTTCGAAAACAGGAACCAGAGGCGGCCAGGAACATTGCCGCCGGCGGGTGTGACAGAGACGAACGGCATGTAGGCACGCGTCTCCATCAAGGTTGCGTTCGCATTGGCTATGTTGAGCGCGTTAGGAAGACGGCCATTCTGTCCCACGATACGATAGGGCGATACCTGAGTCGGATCGGCAGGCGTGCGATAAGGCGTGTAGCCCTTGCGCGGGCGCCAAGGGGTGCAAGCAATATTGGCAATCGCTCCAGAATTTGCGGGAATAATTGTGATAGGAATGCCCGGGAGAACGTCGAGCATGCGCTCCCCGGCAGGGATCAGCGTGCTACCGGTGTTAGCGGTCGCGCCGCCCCCTGCCGCTGTCGAAGTGAACGCCGCTGCTGTGATGTTCGTGTTGACCGTGCTCGACGTGCCTGGGAGAACCGGAAATGTGTAATCCTGCCTGATCCAGACGGCGGCATCGTTCGAAAAATGAATGCTACGACAATCCGGCGGCGGGACGAACCATTGCGCGGTGCCGGCGATCCCGAAGTAGAACGAGGTCGCGGTCAGGTTGTCGGGATACATGCTGCTCTCTATGGAGACGGCATCTGCCTGCTGAAGGCCGCGGTTATTCATGAGCTGATCAAAATCGACGGTCATTTCATGATATCCTTAAAATGAGGTAATCTGTGCCGCCGTTCGTAGTGACGAAGGATCGGCCGTAGTTGGTAGTAACGAAAACGTATCCCGGAGGCGCTTGTCGTCTAGCCAGTGCCGATACGGCGGGCTCTAACCCAAGCCCTAAAGTCGGCATCTCCAGCCGAGCAAAAAGTGGATGATCCTTCACTGCGCCACCCTCTCCTGTTTCCTAATCCACGATTGCAGATCGATGAGCTGTTGGGTGTTTTCGTCGGCCGCGAGCATCAGGGCGACGGCGTCGGCAGACGCGATAAAAAATCCCTTACCTCGGGCGCACGCATCAGATTTAAAGGCGGCGACGGGAACGCGGGGCACAGGACCGGCTTTGCGGGTGTATGACTGCAAGCGCTCAGCAGCAGCAGCGCGCAGATCGGTGATCGTCTTTTCATGGCGTTGGGCTTCCTGTTCGGAAATGGCGGCGGAAGCTCTGTCGCGGGCCAGGACAGCGGCAACGGCGTCGGCGCGTTCCTTTTGGGTCTTGGCGACGTAGACCGCATGGGAGGTCTTGAGCGACGCTATGCGCGCGGTCTGGACGCCGAGGAGGACCGTCAGCAGTCCGATCGCGGCGACGGACCAATAGCGATGAATCAGAAAGATAATTTCAGGCATGAGGCCGCTCCGGCGACGGCAGGAGCGTTGCAATCACGCCCACCATGATCGCGATCCAGTTGAAGGGGTTCTCGAGTGCGGCGGCCCCCGTTACGGCGACCCCAATCGCGGCCCATGTGGTCCGCTCGCGCAAGCGTGCGCGGAGATACATGAGGGTGGTCCTCATGCCTCGATCTCCGAAAGCAAAGCCTCGTCACCTGCGACCGGCCGAAGTGGCGATGGAGCGGTGAGGCCCGGCGGCCACCGAAACCCGATTACGCGACTACGATCGAACTTCGCTTCGCAGACCCTGTCTCCCTGATTGCCGCCTACCCCCCAGACGAACGCGGGCGAGATGCTGGTCGAACCACACCCCCTGAAGCGTATCGCCCTGCCATTTGCCACGGCCCTGTTCATAGGCCTTGAACAACAGGGTCGATGCCCCGCCCGCCACATGCGCGACGGTCACCGCATCGATCGCGTTGGCGACGCTCGTCGCGCGGTGCGTTGCCAGGATCGCATCTCCCGGGATGGCGCCGGTGCCCAGCGCTTCGGGTTTCTCCGGCTCGCCGAGCAGCAATTTCTGTACGGTGTCGCGGGTGGACAGCCGCGTCTCGCCTGCCGCCCAATAGCGGCCCGGCGTATCGAAGCGCCGTCCTCGCCACCAGTCGGGATAACGGCCGGTCAGGTGCATCGCCAGTTCGAAGCTGCCCGCGAGCGTCTTGCCCAGCTGGTTGCCCGCGATGAACAGTCGCTCGCGATGCTCGGCGCCGGCGTCATGGAATTCGCGCTGCTTGGCATAGGGCTGATAACGCGCCAGCCGGTCGCGGCTCCGGCGCCGTTCGAGCTCACGCGCCAGTCTCAGCGCTTTCCGGGTCAAGCCGGGAGAGGATGCGTCGGAGCTCCTCGGCGATTTCGTCGTCGGAGAGGGTCTCGAGCGCATCGACTTGTCCCTCGCCTTGCTTGGCCAGGCCCGCGGCGACCAGCCTCAGATAGTCATGCGGCCGGTCGCACCGGACCTTCTCGATCGTCGCCGCGCCATGACGAACCCAGCTCTTCCGCAATTCGTTTAGAAAGGCGTCGCTCGATCGGCCGATGTCCGGATCGGCCGCGATTTTGGCCGGCCCTTGTTTTGCGAACCGTCCATTTGCATCGCGCGGGCGCGGCATCAGGCGGTGCGGAGGCTGAACCGGAAACCCGCCCGAGGGGCCAGCCACATCCGTTCGCCCGCGGCGACATAGTTCGAACTCGCCACGACGGCGACGGCGCCGGCCTGGCTGTATTCGAAGCGGAAGGCCTCGGTGGCGATCAGGCTCAGCGCGGTCTGGCCATCAGGAGTCGCCGCGCTGAGGGCGGGCGTCGCGCTGATCGCGATGCTCTGCGCTTTCGCCGTCGTATTGTCCTGTCCAGGATCCGCGGCAACCGGGAGGCCTCCGGTTCCGACGCGCGCGAAATAACTGATTTCGACCGTCATGGTTCACCTCAATGTTGGAAGAATGAAATGGAGCATGGCCGCTCGGGGTGGCGAGCGGCTCGCCCTTTAATTACGGGCGTGAAGAACCTCGGACGATTGCCCGTCCGGCGGCAAAAAGTGGAGCGCTACACTGCTTGGCGAAACTCGACCACAGGGTCAGATCCGCGGCTCTCCCACTCTGCATTTCTGTTACCGCGAAATGTTGCCGATGTCAAGAACAAAATAGAAACATCGCAAGGGAGCGCCGGCGCGCCGTGACCTCATCGAAGCCAGCAAACAGGCGGCGTGCGCCCTAGACGTGGTAGCCCCACCGTCTATTTCGGCATAGCGCGCGGTAATGCGGAAGTCAAGAACGAAAACGGAACATTGTTGCGGCTATGCGGCTTGCCGCGCCTCATCCGCCGCCGCGCGCCGGACCACCGGGCGAAAGACCACGCACAGCTTATAGGCGCCCTCGCCGACCGCGGCGACCGCGGGCACGAGCAGCGCAGCGCCCGGCGTGCAGCGGAACAGGTCCCCCGCGATCGCCTCCATGCCTTCCTGCATATAGGAAGCCTCGATATCGGGCTTGTCCCCGGGCCCCGGCTCATCGTCCGCCATGACCAGCGGTTCGAAACCGACATGCTCGATCTGCACCGCCTCATACAGCCCGCCGAGCAGCACCGCGATTGTGAGGTCGCCGCGGGCCGGCGCCGAAAGGCGATAATAGCCGTCATGGGTCGGGAAGGCGTCGACCTCGACGAGGCAGTCGTCGTGGTTATTGGCCATGATCACAGGTATTGGCATACCGCCCGCCAGAAAGTCGCTCTCGCGCACGTCGAGCGCGCCGCGCACGATGCCGAACAACGCGAGGTTGAGCGCCAGCCCCTGCTCCTGCAGTTCGCCTGGCAGGTACATCCGCGCAGTGCTCTGGACATAATGCATGCCGCGCCGCCGCAGCCCCGCCGAGGATCGGCCGGAGTCGAGCATCCTGAGATGGCTCGACGATCCGAGATTGGCATCGTGGGTGAAATCGCCAATCACCGCGACTTCCTCCGCCGAGGGCAGATACATGAAGCGCGCCAGGACAGCGGCGGCGTTCCGGCGTCGGCAATCGGCATCGTCGGAGCATGCGCCCCGGCCCAGCGCGGTGGCCGCGTGGCCATAGGCGATCGCGCCCGCCTGGATACGGTCACGCGTCGCGCTCTGCCCGCCCTTTTCGCCGGGCTTTTCATGGATCGGTTTGCCGTTCGGATGATAATCGACGACCGAACCCTTTGCCTGGGTGCAGATCTGCTCGATCACGGCGATTGACGAGCCCAGCGCGGTAAGCGCTTCGCGCCCATAGTTCCGCTTGTCGAAATAGCCTTTCTTGTCACGCCCGGTCGGCTCTGCCTCCCGCAGCAGCAGATAGCGTCCCGCGAGTTCGACGTTCATCCTCGCCTTGAGCATCGGCGCGATCCGGTCCTGCACGGTTCCGTGGTAGCCCAGGTCGACGATCATCGCCAGGTCGCCATCCTCGATCCCCGCGCGTCGGACATGCGCGATCAACCGCTCGGCATAGCGCGCGGAGCGCCGGACGATCCGCTGTGCCGTCTCCGCCTCGCACGCGATTCGCTCCAGGTCCGCCACCGTCCCGCCGCGACCGACGAGCTTCGCGGCCTCTTCCTGGTCGAGCAACAGCAGACCGGCGAGCACGTCGAGCCGGTGCTGCCCCGCATCCTGTTCGATGATCCGCCGCACCATGGCTTCGTCGGTCAGCGCGGCGCGAGCGGCCGTGAGGCGGCTGATCGCGATCTCGCTGGTCGCGATCCCGGTCGCCAGCGTCTCGAACAGCTTCATCGGCAGATAGCCGTCCCGCATCAGGAACAGCGTCTTGACGGGACGGCCGCAGCTCGCCGCCAGGGCCACGGCCTCCTCGCGCACCCATTCGACGAAGCCGTGCAGCATCGGGCCGATCACGTCATGGCCGAGCACGAAAGCCGGGTCCTGCTCGATCCGCAGCGACACCAGGGGGCGATGCGGCTGCATCGCCGGCACGGTCTGGCGAGTGGCTTGGTCGACCATAACCGCTGCCAGCGCCTCATGGCGCAGCCTCGTGTCGACCCCGGCGCCGAACTGCTCGAAATGCGCGGTTGCGACGCCGAGCTGCGCCGGTGCGATCTGGTCGGCCGAAAGATTGTCTCCGAGATGCAGGATCGCCCCCGGCGCCACGTCGATCGCTTCGATCACTCGCTCGAAAAGTCCTTCTGTCTTGCTGAGGCCATGCTCGGACGAAGTGAACACCCGGTCGATCATCGCGGCCACATCTTCGCCGGCTGCGCGCTCGATCAACGCACGGAGCTGGGCAGGGCTGAAATAGGTGTCGCTGACGATGATCACCGTCAGCCCCCGCGCCTTGGCGTCGGCTATCAGCGCCTTGACCGGCGCGAAGGCGAAGCAATGCCTGGCCTCGGCCGCGAGTTCGCGCTGGACCGCGGCGGCGATCTGGTGATCGTCGCCGCCGGGGATGAGCCGCGCATGGATCGCCTCGATCGTGACTTCGTTGCGCGCGGTGCGAAACGCCTGCGCACGGCGCGCCTCGCGCTCAGCGGTCACCCGCGGTCCGATCGAGCCGCCCTCGATGCCCAGCTCCACGAATATGTCTGAGGGAGCCTGGGCGTTGCGCCACAGCAGCGTATCGAAACAGTCGAGCGACAGCACCGCGATGTCCGCTGGCGCACGATCGAGCAGCGTCGGGATTTCCTTGGCGACAACGCGGATCTTCATGGGCTTCCATCCAAAACTTGAGCGCCCGCTATCGCCGATCGGCCTTACCATCGCGTTAACCATCCGCCCGGCGAGATGTCGTGGATCTATTCCCGTTCAGCTGCGTTGCTGGTCCGTCACGCTTCTTGGTGCGTGATCGATGGGTTGGCAGAGCGAAGACTTGGGGGGAACGGGCAATTGCGATAACCGCGGCCGCCATCTGCGCCCGACCGTTGAGGCCCTCGCGCTGTGATGTTGAAGTTGGCGAGCGGATCAATATGCCTGAACGAAATAAAATGGGTTTACGACGAATTTTCACTCACCACGATGTTGTCCGAGTAACATGACGGATCGCTCGAAGTTCGACGTCGAGGCGACCGAGCAGCGTTATCAGCTGCTGGTCAACGCGGTCAGCGATTATGCGATTTACATGCTCGATCCGAACGGCCGGATCGCGACTTGGAACGCGGGCGCGCGACGTTTCAAGGGTTATGAGCCCGACGAGATTATAGGCGAGCATTTCTCCAAATTTTTCACGCCCGAGGATCGCGCCGCCGGACTTCCTGAAAAGATCCTGCGCACCGCGGCCGAAGAAGGCCACTTCGAGTCCGAAGGAGAACGCATCCGCAAGGATGGGACGCGGATCTGGGTCCATGTGGTGGTCGATCCGATCATCGGCGAGAAGGGCGACCTGCTCGGCTTCGCCAAGATCACCCGCGATGTCACTGCCCGGCGTGAAGCAGACCGGGCGCTATTCGCCGCCGAGCAGCGGTTTCGGCTGCTCGTTCAAGGGGTGCGCGATTACGCGATCTACATGCTGGATGTTGCCGGCCGGGTGAGCAACTGGAATGCCGGTGCCGAGGCGATCAAGGGCTATCGCGCCGATGAGGTTATCGGCCAGCACTTTTCCCGCTTCTACACCGAAGAGGAGCGCGCCAGCGACATGCCCGAAAAGGCGCTCGAGACCGCCCGGCGCGAAGGCCGGTTCGAATGCGAAGCGCAGCGCGTGCGCAAGGACGGTTCGCGCTTCTGGGCGCATGTCGTCATCGATCCGATCCGCGACGAAGCCGGCGAATTGATCGGTTTCGCCAAGATCACGCGCGACATCTCCGACAAGCGGCGTGCGCAGGAAGAACTTGAAGAAGCGCGTTCGGCGCTGTTTCAGTCGCAGAAGATGCAAGCCTTGGGCGAACTGACCGGCGGCATTGCGCATGATTTCAACAATCTGATGACCGTGATCCGTGGGTCGGCCGAACTTCTCGAACGCGAACATCTGTCGCCCGAAAAACGTCGCCGATACGTCCGGGCGATCGCCGATACCGCCGACAAGGCGACGGCGTTGACCGCGAAGCTCCTCGCCTTCGGCCGGCGCCAGGCGCTCAAGCCCGAGGTGATCGATCCAGCCAGTCGCCTCGATGCGTTCGGCGAAATGATGGCACGCACGATCGGCAGCCGAATTGCGGTGAAGCTCGATCTCTCTCCGGATATTTGGCCAGTCGAAGTTGATGCCGCCGAACTTGAAACGGCCCTGCTCAATGCGGCTTTCAACGCCCGCGACGCCATGCCCGCGGGAGGCACCCTCACCCTTTCGGCCCGCAACGTGGCCGAGGAGGACGCCGTCTGCATCTCGATCACCGACACCGGCGAAGGAATAACGACGGAGCATCTGGAGCGGGTGTTCGAGCCTTTTTTCACCACCAAGCCCGTTGGCAGGGGCACCGGACTCGGGCTCAGCCAGATCCACGGTTTTGCTGCGCAAACCGGCGGGCGCGCCACGATCCAGTCGCAGCCTGGGGCGGGGACGACCGTGTTTATCCTTCTGCCGCGCACCGACAAGCCGCTGCACAATGTGGCCATGTCCCGCACGGCGATCGCCAATTGGGAGCGTTTGGCTATCCTCCTCGTCGAGGACAACGACAATGTCCGGCAATTTGCCCGCTCGATGCTCAAGGAGCTGCGAGCGGACGTCATCGAAGCCGCTTCGGCGGAAACGGCGCTCGAGATCCTCGCGGTGCGCAGCTTTGATCTGGTCTTTTCCGATATCGTCATGCCCGGCATGAGCGGGCTCGAACTCGCCCGGCATTTGCGCGATGCCCGCCCTAGCCAACCGGTCCTGCTGGCCACCGGCTACAGCAGGGAGGTCGCAGAGGGGGAGGCCGCCGGCTTTCATATCGTCAAGAAGCCTTATGGCGCAGAGTCGCTCACCACCGCCATCTCGCTCGCCTTGACGCCGTGAGATGCGCGCCGGCGGCCGATCGCAGGGCTGCTCCTGCGTGACTGGCCTTCGACGCCACGCTACCGCTGTACTAATCCTTATGGAAATCCAGCATTGGTCCAGCTAGGCCAGAAGCGTTGATTACGTGGGGAAATTGCCGAATGGTGCCGTCCAGGGGGGACGAAGACGAGGCGCGGCTGTTGGCGGAGCGCTGGTCGCTGCTGGCGGACGCCATCGAACAACTGGGCAGCGCGCGAAGCCTCGACAGGGTGCTCGAGATATTGCGCGCATCGGCACGCAGGATAGCTGACGCAGACGGCATTGCGGTCATCGTCCAGGACCGCGGGCAATGCCATTACGTCGCGGAGGACGCGAAGGCCCCGCTCTGGTGCGGCCAGCGTTTTCCCATCGACAGCTGCATTTCGGGTATCGCCATGCGCGATCGCGTGCCGGTGGTCATTCCCGACGTCTTGGCCGATCCTCGCGTTCCCCATGCGGCGTATGAACCCACCTTCGTCCGGAGCATGGCGATGTTCCCGATCGGATCTCCCGATCCGGTCGCCGCCGTGGGAGCCTACTGGTCCGAACGCGGCGATCCCGATCCAGGCGCGGTGGCGCTTCTGCATACGTTGAGCCGCTCGGCTAGCACGGCGCTGGAAAATGGCAGGCTGGTCAGCTCGCTCGAAGAGTTGAACAGCGCGCTCGAACGGCGCGTGTCTGAACGCACGTCCGAGCTGGAGCGAACGCAGGAGATCGCCCGGCAAGCGCAGAAGATGGAGATGATCGGGCAGCTCACCGGCAATGTTGCTCATGATTTCAACAATCTTCTGACGCCGATCATGGGAAGTCTCGATCTCGTCTTAGGCCGCCGCGTTATCACCGAGGGCGTTCTGCGCAGCGCCACGGTGGCGATGGACGCAGCCGAGCGGGCCAAGCTGCTGGTCGAGCGGCTCCTCGCTTTTGCTCGGCGACAGCCTTTGACCCCGCAGCCCGTCGACCTGCAGAACATGGTCGCCGGAATGCGAGATCTGCTCACAAGCTCGCTTGGCCCGAGGATCACGCTGAAGCTC
>Ga0207658_10001103_pt1 | contig 21772 bp, 20 predicted proteins | sample KBSS33metaG_FD_184322 | JGI IMG/M metagenome (GOLD analysis project Ga0207658, IMG submission 184322) | Switchgrass rhizosphere microbial communities from Kellogg Biological Station, Michigan, USA - KBS S3-3 metaG (SPAdes) (version 2) | ecosystem: Host-associated > Plants > Roots > Rhizosphere...
TACTTCGAGACCGCGCGGGTCGGCGACGGCAAGGCCTTCGCCACCGGCTACTTCGAGCCCGAGATCGCCGGCGCAGCCGTCCACCTGCCGGGTTACGATGTGCCCGTCTACGCGCTGCCGCCGGACCTCGTCCGCGCCCGCACCGGGGACGCACCGCCGCTTCCCAACGGACGCATGCCACTCGGCCGCTATGGCCCGGACGGGCGCTTCACCGAGTACTACGACCGCGCCGCGATCGAGCAGGGGGCGCTCGCCAACAAGGGACTGGAGATCGCCTGGGTCGCCGACCCGGTCGAGTTTTTCTTCCTTCAGGTGCAGGGCTCGGGCCGGCTGCGCGGGCCCGACGGTACGATCCTGCGCATCGGCTATGCCGGGCAGAACGGCCTGGCCTACACCGGCATCGGCGGAGTTATGCGCCAACGCGGCCTCGTCGGCTCGGGGCCGGGGCAGTACTCCGGGTCGATGCAAGGCATCATCCAGTACATCCACGATCACCCGGCGGAGGGCGCCGCGCTGATGCGCGAGAATCGCTCGTGGGTGTTCTTCAAGGTGTTGACCGGGGATGGGCCGCTCGGCGCGCTCAATGTGCCGGTGCGCGCTGGCAACTCGGTGGCGGCGGACCCGCAGTTCGTACCGCTGGGCGCGCCGGTCTGGCTCGACCTCGATCGGCGCGAGGCAACCGGGCTGTGGGTGGCACAGGACACCGGCGGCGCGATCAAGGGCGCCAATCGCTTCGATACCTTCTGGGGCGCGGGCGACCAGGCCCGGCTCACCGCTGGCGGCATGAGCGGGCGCGGCTCTGCGCTGGTCTTGGTACCCAAGGGCACCCTCGCGCGCCTCGGCGTGCGATGAGGCAGCCCGGTCCGCGGGCAAGGCAGCATGGGCGCCGACTGACCGCCGACGAGCGCGCCATGTGGGCGCAAGTCGCCAAGACCGTCACGCCGCTCGTTGCTCCCCGAATCGGGGAGGGCGACCAGCCGCAAGCTGGTGGAGGGGCGCCAGCAGTCGAGGCGCCACTGCCGCCGCCCGAGCTGCCGAAAAAGGTGAGGGGCCGCGTGCCGCCGCCGCTGCCGATCCAGCCGGTGCCGGCCAAGCCGGTGCTCGCCTCAACCCAACTCGACGGATCGTGGGACCGGCGCATCGCCAAGGGCACTCTGGCGCCGGACTTCAGCCTGGACCTGCATGGCTCCAGCCTTGACCAGGCCTATTCGCGGCTGATGCACGGGTTGGTGCAGGCCAAGGCGATGGGCGCGCGGGTGGTGCTGGTCGTCACCGGCAAGGCGCGTCCGGTCGATGCCGCCGACCGCGCGTCGGCGCGCGGGGCGATCCGCGCCAAGATCGCCGACTGGCTGGCCGCCAGCGAGCACGCCGCCGACATCGTCGCGATCCGGGGTGCGCACCGGCGCCACGGAGGTCCCGGCGCGCTCTACGTGGTCCTCAGGAAACGGCGATAGCGCGGGACCGGTGGCCAGCTTCGCGCTACACAAGCAGACACCAAGCCCCGGAGAAAGCGCATGATCGAACTGGTGATCCCCCAACGCCGCCGCAGCCTGGGCGGCGGGCTCGACGTCGGCCGAGTGCTTCCGGTGGCGCAGCGGCGCATGGTCGGGCCGTTCGTGTTCTTCGACCACATGGGACCGCTCGACGTAGCCGCCGGTGCTCCGCGCGAGCTCGACGTGCGGCCGCATCCGCACATCGGGCTCTCGACCGTGACCTACCTGTTCGACGGCGAGATCATGCACCGCGACAGCGTGGGGTCGCAGGAGGCGATCCGGCCCGGCGAGGTCAACTGGATGACCGCCGGGCGCGGCATCACCCATTCCGAGCGCTTCGAGAAAGCGCGCGCAGTGGGCGATCATCTCCACGGCATCCAGGCGTGGGTGGCGCTGCCGACCGAGTCCGAGGAGACCGATCCCGCCTTCTCGCACCACGAAGGCGCCGACCTGCCGCAATGGGACGAGGGCGGGGTGCACGGCCGGCTGATCGCCGGCAGTGCCTATGGCCTGACCGCCGGCGTGCGTACGCATTCGCCGCTGTTCTACGCGCACCTCGACATGGCGGCCGGCGCCGAGGCGGAGGTGCCAGAAGGGCACTCCGAGCGCGCCGTCTACGCCGCCACCGGCGCGATCGAGGTGGCCGGGCAAACCTTCGCTGCGGGTACCATGGTGGTGCTGGGTGCGGGCGCCTCGAAAGTGCGTGCGCTCGAACCCTCGACGGTGATGGTGCTGGGTGGCGAGCCGCTGGGCGAGCGCTTCCTCTACTGGAACTTCGTTTCGTCCTCCAAGGAGCGGCTGGAGCAGGCCAAGGCCGACTGGCGCGCAGGGCGGATGAAGCTGCCCGACGCCGACGACTCCGAGTTCATCCCGCTGCCCGAGGAGCCCCCGGCGCGTCCTCCGGCGATGAGCTAGGCAGAAAACCGCGCGACAGGCCGTGATAGAGCTTCTCGCGGCAGACCAGCGTGCTGACGCCGTCGCCGATGATCGCGGTGAGGAACAGGGGGACGATCATGCCGTGGCTCGCCGTAGTCTCCATCAGGATGATCACCGCGGTCAACGGCGCGCGCACCACGCCGACGAAGTAGCCGGTCATTCCGAGCAGGACGATCGCAGGCATCGGGCTGGCCGGAAACAGCGGCGCCAGCAATCGGCCGATGCCCGCTCCCACCGATAGCGACGGCGCGAAGATGCCACCGGGCGCACCGGAGACCGCGCTCGCGAGGGTGGAGAGCAGCTTGGCGGGGCCGAACCACAAGGGCGCGGCCGACTGGCCCTCGATCATCTTGCGGGTCGCTGCGTAGCCGGTGCCCCATACCGCCCCGTGCGTGCCGACGCCGAGCACGGCTACGACCAGCCCGCAGACCAGCGCCGCCAGTACCGGGCGTCGTCGTGCCAGCGCGAACGGCGTGCGCTCGCTGCGGGCGAAGGCGAGCAGCAGGCGCGAGAACGACCCACCCAGCAGCCCGCCGACGATACCGGCGATGGGTGTCACCACCAGCACCTCGCGCACGCTGAGCGTCTGGCGCAGCGCGCCGAAGTAAACGTAGTCGCCCGCGATCGCGAGGCTGACGAGGCCCGAGATGACCACCGCGCCCATCACCAGCACAGCCACGCGTTGCTCGAATGCGGCGGCCAGTTCCTCAATGGCGAAGGCCACGCCCGCAAGCGGAGTGTTGAAGGCGGCAGCGACACCGGCGGCGCCGCCCGCGATCAGGACCCCGGCGCTGACTGGCACGCGCAGCACCCGATGGCAGGCGACCATGATCGCGGCGCTTACCTGCACCGTCGGGCCCTCGCGCCCCACCGAGCCGCCGACCAGCAGGATCGCGATCGTCATCAGCAGTTTGGCGAAGGCGGAGGGCAGCGACAGCAGCGACGTGCGAGCCAGCTCTAGCCGCTCGCTCGCGGCCATGACTTGCGGAATGCCCGAGCCGCGCGCGCCGGGTGCCCACCGCCGCGTCGCCGCGACGACGCCGGCGAAGACCAGCGGCGTCAGTACCAACGGCGCATAGCGATGCCGCGATTCGAACGCGGCGAACATGGCCTGCGCCCTGTCGCCCAGCCTCGCGAATACGATCGCGACCAGCCCCAGCAGCACCGCGCCCAGAATCGTCGCCCCGCGCTGGCGGGCGACGCCGAGCGAGGCCCTGACGTCGGGCGGGTCGAGGCGAAGGGCGCGAAGGCGCTGCAGGATGAGCAAGAGAGGCTCCGGTGGGCAGCCAAAAGGCGCGGGGGACTGCGCAGTCCTTTGCGACCACTTGGGTGAGGCGGCAACCCTCGGCTGCCCTTGAGAGCCGCCTTGGCCTGCCCTACTTGCCCACCACTGCACCTTTTTGCAGTTTGTATCCGTTGCCGTTCCAGTCGAAAGCGCGGAAATTGCTTTCCGCGTCGCCCCTGCCGTAGCCTTGCGCCGCAGTGTCCATCCACGCCTGTACCGCGCCGCCGCAGGTGTCGGTCCAGCCCTGGTTGTTCTTCAGGCGCTTGAAGAAGTCGTTTTTGATGAACCCGCCACCCAGCATCGCATCGACCATCTTATGCCCGGTGCTTCCCGCAAACCCTAGCAGCACGTGCGCACCGAACAGGCTGCGCATGACCTCGACAGTCTCTGGATGGCCGGCGACGCTGCAGCCACCCCAGAGCACCAGTTTGGCAGTGCGGTTCACCGTCAGGGCGTCAGCATGGGAGATCGTCCGCTTACCGTCGACCGCTTCGATCGCGACGCTGGTGGTGTTGAAGCCAATCCTCGTGTCGCCGGACTCGTTGAAGAGATAGTTCGGAATGAAGTGGCCCCCGATGTAAAGCCATTCGGCGTCGCAACCGAAGAAGGCGACGATCTCTGCAAGCGACGGGCGCGGGCTGCGGATGGAGACCTTCTTGGTGAAGCCAAGGTCCAGGCAGCCTTTCTCCCACGTCAATGCGTCTTGTCGTGTGCCCAGGCAAAGGGTCGCGAAAGAGGGCATGCGGCCTCCTGACATCAAGGTCGGAGCTTCACGTTGGCTGATTCGGACTGCCTGTGAAATAAGGGCCTGCCGCAGTTTCGATGACAATTGCGGTCAAATCTGACGAGCTCTCCGCCCAAACGAAAAAACGGGCGGCCAGCCGAAGCTCGCCGCCCGCCTTGTGCGACCCGGGAGGGTTCTCGTCAGGCGGCCTGTGCAGGCTCTTGTGCGGCCTGCTGCGCGGCTTGCGCGATCTCTTCCGGCGCTTCGTTGCGGATCAGGTAGTCGAAGGCGGAGAGCGCGGCTGTCGCGCCCTGGCCCATGGCGATGATGATCTGCTTGTACGGCACCGTCGTCGCGTCGCCCGCGGCGAACACGCCGGGCAGGTTGGTCGCCGCCTTTTCGTCGACGATGATCTCGCCGCGCGAGGTCAGGGCCAGGCCACTGTCCTTGAGCCACTCGGTGTTGGGCACCAGCCCAATCTGGACGAACACGCCTTCCAGCTCGATCTTGTGCTCGTCGCCGGTCTCGCGGTTCTTGTAGACCAGCCCATTGACCTTCTCGCCGTCGCCAGTGACTTCGGTGGTCTGCGCCGAGACGTGGATATCGACGTTCTTCATCGACTTGAGCTTGTCGACCAAGACCTGGTCGGCGCGCAGCTTCGCGTCGAACTCGATCAGCGTGACATGGCCGACGATGTTGGCGAGGTCGATTGCCGCCTCGACGCCCGAGTTGCCGCCGCCGATCACCGCCACGCGCTTGCCCTTGAACAGCGGGCCGTCGCAGTGCGGGCAATAAGCCACGCCCTTGGTTTTGTACTCGGCCTCGCCCGGCACGCCCAGGTTGCGCCAGCGCGCACCGGTGGTGAGCACCAGGCTGCGCGCTTTGAGCGAGGCGCCGTTGGTGAAGACCACCTCGTGCCAGCCGCCGGCTTCCGTGGCCGGGATCAGCTTCTCGGCGCTTTGCAGGTTCATGACGTCGATGTCGTATTCGGCGACGTGGCTCTCGAGCGCGCCGGCCAGCTTGGGGCCTTCGGTGTAGGGGATCGAGATGAAATTCTCGATGCCCATCGTGTCCATCACCTGGCCGCCAAAGCGCTCGGCGGCGATGCCGGTGCTGAAGCCCTTGCGCGCGGTGTAGATCGCAGCCGAAGCACCGGCGGGACCGCCGCCGACGACGAGCACTTCGAAGGGCTTCTTCGCCGCCAGCTTGGCCGCCGCCTTGGCGTCGGCGCCGGTGTCGAGCTTGCCGAGGATCTCCTCCAGGCTGACCTTGCCCGAGGCCCACATCTCGCCGTTGAGGAAGGTTGCCGGCACCGCCATGACGCCGCGCCCGTCGACCTCGTCCTGGAACGCGCCGCCTTCGATGAGCGTTGCCGTGACGTGCGGGTTGTACAGCGCCATCAGCGTCAGCGCCTGCACCACGTCCGGGCAGTTGTGGCACGAGAGCGAGAAGTACATCTCGAACTCGAGGTCGCCCTCGAGCGCCTTGATCTGCTCGAGCACTTCGTCCGAGACCTTGGGCGGATGGCCGCCGGCCCACAGCAGCGCCAGCACCAGCGAGGTAAACTCGTGGCCGAGCGGCACGCCGGCAAAGCGGACCCAGACGCTGGCGTCGGACGCGCGGCGGATGATGAAGCTGGGCTTGCGCGCGTCGTCGCCGTCGAAACTGGCGGTGACCTTGTCCGAGAGCGACGCGATGGTGGTGAGCAGCTCGCGTGTCTCAGCCGACTTGGCGTTGTCCCCCAAGGAGGCGACGAGCTCGATCGGCTCGCGCAGCATGGCGAGGTATTGCGAGAGCTGTTGCTTCAGGGCGGCGTCGAGCATGGCGAATTCCTGTCGAGGTTGTAGTGGCGGCCCGCTGGCCGTGACCCTTCTTCGTCCCCCGGAAAAGCGGGGCCCATCTCCTGACGTTTCACCAAACGCGGGGGCCGGAGATGGCTTCCCGCCTGCGCGGGAATGACGAGGGTAAGTTGGAGGGGTAAGGTCCCCTCCGCCAGCCTGCCCCGTCAAGGGAGCCCGGCTGCCACCTCCCCACGCGATGTGGGGAGGATTTGCAGTGTCGTCTTAGATCTTGCCGACGAGATCGAGCGAAGGAGCGAGGGTTTCGCCGCCTTCTTCCCACTTGGCCGGGCAGACCTGGCCGGGGTGCTCGCGCCAGTACTTGGCGGCCTTGATCTTGCGCACCAGTTCCTTGGCGTTGCGGCCCACGCCCTCGGGCGTGATCTCGACCAGCTGGATCACGCCGTCCGGATCGACCACGAAGGTCGCGCGGTCGGCGAGGCCAACGCCTTCGCGCAGCACGCCGAAGTTGTTGGTCAGCGCGTGGTTCTGGTCGCCCAGGAAGGCGTACTTCAGCTTGCCGATGGTTTCCGACGTGTCGTACCAGGCCTTGTGGCTGAAGTGGGTATCGGTCGACACGCCGTAGACTTCGACGCCAAGGCCCTGCAACGTCTCGTACTGCTCGCCAAGGTCTTCCAGCTCGGTCGGGCACACGAAAGTGAAGTCCGCCGGGTAGAAGAAGAACACGGCCCACTTGCCGGCGATGTCCGCCTCGGTGACGTCGAAAAAGTCCTTGCCCGCCTGGAATGCGGTGTTCTTGAACGGTTTGATCTGGCTTCCGACGATACCCATGGATGTGTCTCCCTCAGTTGGGTGTTGAAACTGACGGAACGGAGATAGGCCGGTGGCGTGACGATTTGTAGTGCGATGAATCGATTGGCCTGATCGAGCCGGGCGATCACCGGACGACGGATTGTGCGACTGTGTCGATAAGATGCCCGCAACGTCTTCCTGGATCAGGGCCGGGAAGGCGTTCGCCGCAGGCGCACCAGCACTGCGTCCAGCGCGGAGAGGAAGCGTGAGCGGTCCTGTTTCGAGAACGGCGGCGGCCCGCCGATGGCGTCGCCGCCGGCGCGCAAGTCGGCCATGATCGCGCGGGTGGCGATGGCGCCGCCGATCGAGGCGGTGGTGAAAGGCCGGCCATTGTGCGCCAGCACCGTGGCACCGGCCTTGAGGCAGCGGTCGGCGAGCAGGATGTCGGCAGTGATCACCACGCTCTCGCCGTTCGCCTCGCCGGCGATCCAGTCATCCGCGGCGTCGAACGCGTCGCTGACGATCTGCCGGCTCACCAGCGGGTGCCGCTCGATCCGCATCGCGCTGTTGCTGACGATGACAACGGACACCTTGTGGCGCAGCGCCACCTTGTAGATCTCGTCCTTAACCGGGCAGGCGTCGGCATCCACGAGCACCCGGATCATGCCTGCCTCACCCGCATTGCCCGCGGTGGAGCAGTTTGTGGTCGGCGAGCACCAGCGCCATCATCGCCTCGACAACCGGCACGCCGCGGATGCCCACGCACGGGTCGTGGCGACCCTTGGTGAACATCTCGGTCGCCTGGCCCTCGCGCGTGATCGTCGCTTGCGGGGTGAGGATCGAGCTGGTGGGCTTGAAGGCGACACGCACGGTTACCGGCTGGCCGGTCGAGATGCCGCCGGCGATACCGCCCGCGTGGTTCGCCAGAAATTCGGGCGCGCCGTCCTGCCCGGTCTCTTGGCGCGGGCGCATCGGATCGGCGTTCTGCTCGCCGGTCAGGCGCGCGGCAGCGAAACCATCGCCGATCTCCACGCCCTTGACCGCGTTGATCCCCATCATCGCCGAGGCGAGGTCTGCATCTAGCTTGCCGTAGAGCGGCGCGCCCCAGCCGGCCGGCACGCCGCTGGCGTAGCATTCGACGACCGCGCCCACCGACGAGCCGCTCTTGCGCGCGTCGCCCACGATCGCTTCCCACCGCTTGGCGGCGGCGGCATCGGGGCAGAAGAACGGGTTCTCGGCGATCTCCGCCTCGTCGAACTTGCCCGGATCGATCATGTCGCCCCCGATCTCGGACACGTAGGCGAGGATCTTTACCTCGGGGATGACGAGGCGCGCGACTGCGCCGGCAGCGACCCGGCTCGCCGTCTCGCGCGCCGAGGAGCGCCCGCCGCCGCGATAGTCGCGAAAGCCGTACTTGGCGTCGTAGGCGTAGTCGGCATGGCCCGGTCGATAGGCGAGCGCGACGTCCGAATAGTCCTTCGATCGCTGGTCGACATTCTCGATCATCAGCGAGATCGGCGTGCCCGTGGTCTTGCCTTCGAACACGCCCGAAAGGATGCGCACTGCGTCCGGCTCTTGACGCTGCGTTGTGTACTTCGACTGGCCTGGCCGGCGCGCGTCGAGGAAGGGTTGGACGGCGCCTTCGTCAAGGGCGAGGCCCGGAGGGCACCCGTCCACCACCGCGCCGATCGCCGGTCCGTGGCTCTCGCCCCAGGTGGTGAATCGAAGCAGGCGGCCGAAAGTATTGACACTCATGAATCCGCGCCTTGTCGAGAAACGCGCGACTTGTCCAGCCGCACCCCCGGGCGACCGCTCGCTTGCGGCTTGTCGCTCGCCGTGCGAGCAGTCCCGCCATGTACCTCGTCGTGTTCAGGAATCGCAAGCGCGCCGATATCGACGGCGAGGCCTACGCCAAAGATGCCGCGGCGATGGAGGCGCTTTCCCGCGACCAGCCCGGGTTCCTTTCGTTCAAGAGCTACACCAGCCAGGACGATGAAGTCGTCGCCTTGTCCGAGTGGGCTGACGAAGCATCTGCGCGTGCCTGGGGCGGCCAAGTCGAGCACGCGATGGTTCAGGCCAAGGGGCGCGCAGGCTATTATGATAACTATACTCTTTTCGCTTGCGATTCGCCCCGAATGCACCAGTGGTCGCGCACGCCTATGAAAAGGACCTGAGGTTGAGCGTGGACTTCTACGGCATTGCCAACTGCGACACCGTAAAGAAGGCGCGCCTCTGGCTTGAGGGGCGGGGCATCGAATACACGTTCCATGACTACAAGAAGGAAGGCACGGACCCAGTGCACCTGCAGCAATGGGTGGAACGGGCCGGCTGGGAAAAGGTGCTGAACCGCGCCGGCACCACGTTCCGCAAGCTGCCCGAAGAGGCCAAGGAGAACCTCGACGCGAGCCGGGCGGTAGCGCTGATGGCGGCGCATTCCAGCGCGATCAAGCGGCCGGTGGTGGAGCATGCGGGCGGGCTTCTGGTGGGCTTCAGCCAGCCGGAGTGGGAGGCGGCGCTGACATGACGATGAACACCCTGCAGATGCTGGAGTGGGTGGCCGCCTTCTTCGGCGTCATCAACATCGCACTGCTGATCTGGCGCAGCGTGTGGAACTACCCGTTCGGCATGGGCATGGTGGCGCTCTACATCCTCGTCTTCTGGGAAGAGCGCCTGTACGCCGAAGCGTGCCTGCAGGTGTTCTTCTTCCTGGCGCAAGGCTGGGGCTGGTGGCTGTGGTTGCAGGTCGACGGCGACGACGACCGGGTGCCGGTACGCTGGCTCGACAACATGAGCCGCGGCGTGTGGATGGTGGCGACGGCCGCGGTCAGCCTCAATCTGGGCTGGATCATGCACCGGTTCACCGACGCGGTGATGCCTTACGCCGATTCCGCCATTGCCGGGGCAAGCGTCTCGGCGCAGATTCTGCTCGGTTTCCGCCGCATAGAGAACTGGGTCCTGTGGATCATCATCGATATCGCCTCGATCCTGCTGTACATCAACCGCGGCCTCTACCCGACGGCGGGGCTTTATGGCGGGATGCTGGTGATGTCGCTGCTGGGCCTGAAGGAATGGATTCAGGCCGCGAAAGTGCCGCCGCGGAGCAGCCTGGTGCCCACTACCTGAGAGCCCACCTGAAAGTCTGCTCCTGACCACGGTCTGTCTCCACGGCGTCGAGAGCACCGGCAAATCGGTGCTGGCCGACCGCCTTTCGGCAACGCACGGCTGGCCGTGGGTACCCGAGTATGGCCGCGCCTACTGCGAGGAGCGCGGCACCGACCTCACCATGGAAGACCTTCTGACGATCGCCGAGGGTCAGGACGCCGCCAACCGCGCCGCGCTGGCGGCCTCGCCCTCGCTGCTGCTGCTCGACACCGACCACTTGATGACCGCGGCCTGGGCGCAGATGCTGTTCGACACAGTGCCGCCGCGGCTCATGTCCTACCCCAAGGCCGACCTCTACCTGCTGTTCGAGCCCGACGTGCCGTGGCAGGCCGACGGCACCCGCCTGTTCGGCACCGCCGACACTCGCGCCCGCTTCGCCGGCATCGTCGAGGACGTTCTGGTGCGCGCCGCGGTTCCCTTCGTGCGCATCGCCGGCGACTGGTCCGAACGCGAGGCTCGAGTCTGCGCGGCGATCGACGGCGTGCTGGAGCGGGTTTAGGAGGTACTACCCCGGCACAGGCGAGTTTTTTCCCTGGCGGAATCGGTGCCGGATCAGGTCCGGGTCGACGAGGCCCGGCGCGCAGTCACGATGAAGTTGAGCGACAGGTCCGCGGACAAGTGGAGGCCTTTGAGCGGAGACCAGGCGATGCCGGCGGGTTTGTCCAGTTGCAACCCGGCATCCGCAGCCAGCCCCGCCAGCTCCTCGGGCGTGGCGAACTGGCTCCAGTCGTGCGTTCCGCGCGGCACCTGGCCGAGACGCTCGGCCGCTTCCACCAGCAGCACGCGCGATGCTGGCGTGCGGTTGGGGCAGGAGAGCACCATCAGCCCGTCGGGCGCCAGCGTATCTGCCAGTGCGCGCAGGAACGCGGCCTTGTCGGTCACATGCTCGATCACCTCGAGCGCGCAGACCAACTCGAAGCTGCCCAGTTTCAGCGCGCCGATCTCGCCCGCGCGATAGTCGATCGCAAGGCCCGAGCCCTCGGCGTGCACCCGCGCGGCGGCGATGTTTTCAGGCGCGGCATCGACGCCGGTTACTTCGGCGCCGAGGCGGGCGAGCGGCTCGCACAGCAGTCCGGCGCCGCAACCGGCGTCGAGTGCGCGCTTGCCGGCGAGCGGCCGCAGCGCGTGGTCGTCAGTGCCGAAATGCCGGTCGATCGCCTCGCGGATGAAGCGTAGCCGCACCGGATTGAGCCGGTGCAGCATCGCCGAGGAGCCCTTGGGATTCCACCAATCCGCAGCCAGCGCACCGAAATGCGCGGCCTCGCGCGGGTCGATGGTGAGAGCGGCTGGCGAAGTGCGTTCCATGCCTGCGGCTCTAGCAGCGCGCGCCCCGCCGATCCAGCCGGCCGGGCAAGGCTTTCCGTCAGGCGGTGGCGTTCTTGATCTCGTTGGGGGGCGATGGCGTTGAGGAATGCCAATGCCGGGCGCTGCACGCGGCACCAGGCTACCCGGCGGGTGAATTGGAAAGAGACAGGAGCGCCAACCGGCGACAGCGGCCTTGCCGATCACGTTCCGGAGGCTCTGCAGCGCGGCTTGCGCGAAGCCCAGGACAAGCTCGCCGAATCCCATCATCGGGTCGAGCAAGCGGCGAGACTGGCGGCTGAAGGCTAGCGTCATCTGGCTCCAGAGCCTGACGTCATCGGCCCTCCTCCCCACCGCGGTGGGGGGATGTCACCTCAGGCCGCGGCATCCCAGCCGATGACGGCCTTTATTTCCAGATACTCGTGGAAGCCATATTCGCCCCACTCGCGGCCATTGCCCGAGCGTTTGTAGCCGCCAAAGGGGGCGTGGAAGTCAAAAGCGCCGTTCACCCAGATGGCACCGGTACGCATCTTGCGGGAGATGGTGCGGCAGGCCGCAATGTCCTCCCCAGAGACGTAGCCGCCCAAGCCGAAGTTCGAATCGTTGGCGATGGCGATGGCGTTCTCGACATCGTCGTAGCCGATGATCACCAGCACCGGGCCGAAGATCTCCTCGCGCGCGATGACCATGTCGTTGGTGCCGATGAATACCGTAGGCCTGACGTACCAGCCCTTGTCCAGCCCCTCGGGCCGACCCACGCCACCGGCGATCAGCTCGGCGCCCTCCTCGATGCCCTTCTCGATGCCCTTCTCGATGTACTGCTGGATGATGTTGTACTGGCTCTTCGACACGACCGGACCCATCGCGAAGTTGCCGGTGGGATCGCCCACGGTGACTCCGTTAGCGGCTTCGGCGGCGACCTTGCGCACTTCGTCCATGCGCGCCGACGGCACCAGAAGGCGCGAGCCGGCCGAGCAGGTCTGGCCCGAGTTGCCCATCATGCCCGCGGTCGCACCCGCGACATTGGCGGCTAGCGAGGCGTCGTCGAGCACGATCCAGGCGCTCTTGCCGCCCAGCTCCAGGCCGACGCGCTTGACGGTGTCCGCCGCGTCTTTCTGGATCTGCACGCCCACCTGCTCGGAACCTGTGAACGAGATCATGTCGACGTCCTCGTGCTTCGAGAGTGCCGCGCCGATCACCGAGCCCTGGCCCTGGATCATGTTGAACACGCCCGCCGGCACGCCCGCGTCGTGGAGGATCTCGGCAAGGATCTGAGCCGAGTAGGGCGCAAGTTGCGGGGGTTTCAGGATCATCGTGCAGCCCGCGGCGAGCGCCGGGAAGATCTTCACGCAGGTCTGATTCATCGGCCAGTTCCACGGCGTGATCAGCCCGCACACGCCGATCGGTTCCTTGCGGATCAGGGTAACGCCGCGCAGCTCCTCGAACTTGAACTCCTTCAGCACTTCGATCGCCGTGCCCAGGTGCCCCTTGCCGAGCATGGTGTGGAAGCCGCAGGCGAGGCCGCGTGGGGCGCCCATCTCTTCCAGGATGGCGAGGCCCAGCTCTTCCTCGCGCTTGAGGTACTCGGCCATGATCGCCTGGAGCAGGTCGAGCCGCTCCTTGACGCTTCTCTCGCTGTAAGTGGCGAACGCGCGGCGCGCGGCCTCGACGGCCCGGTCGACGTCCTCGGGCGAGCCCAGCGAGATCGTGCCTGAGACCTTCTCGGTGGCCGGGTTGATGACTTCGGCGGTCTTCGCGGTGATAGGATCCACCCACCGGCCATCGATGTAGAATTGGGTGTAGTTACGCATCGCTTCTCGCTGCCCCTCTCTATTCTGGTTCCCAACCGTAGTTCGCGCAGCCTCTCGCAAGGGGGCTGCGTCGATCCTGCATCAGTGCGAGCGTCGATCTGGTGGACCGTAGCAGCGAGTCCCTTCGGCGCGCTGGTGCGCATCATTGGTGAGCCACCTTCCCCAACTCCGCAGGGCCATGCTTTCAGTCCAGCCCTAGTACCCCGCCAGTTTGAATCAACAGCACTGTTTATTACACATCGCCTGACATCGCCGGGGCGACGTCGCCCAGCTCGGCCGACGTGCCGATTCCGCGCATCGCCCCGGTCAGCCCGCACCGGATCATGAACTTCATCGCCGAGCGCGTGCTCGATCCGCTCGGGAGCTATTGACGATCATGCTTCCCTACCCTTCAGGGGATGAGCTGGGAGCGGGGGCTTGCGTCCTTCTGCCACGTCGCAGAGCTGGCGTGCCCCCGCCCCAACCATTTCCCTGAAGGGGAGGGGCTCAAGAGGAGGAAATCTTGCACCACCAAGCCATCGCCGCCCGCTCCTGGCTCTTCGCCCCGGGCGACAGCGAGAAGAAGATGACCAAGGCGATGGAGGGCGAGGCCGACATCGTCCTGATCGACCTGGAGGACGCGGTGGCTCCCGATGCCAAAGCGGCAGCGCGGCCGATGGTGCACGACTTCATCAAGACGAACCCGGCCCAGCGCCAGCGGTTGTGGGTGCGCATCAACCCGTTCGACGGCCCCCACGCCCTGCTCGACCTCGCAGCGGTCATGCCCGCACATCCCGGCGGCATCATGCTGCCCAAGGTCTACAGCCGCGCCGAGGTGGAGAAGCTGGACCACTGCCTCTCCGCGCTCGAAGTGGCGAACGGAATCGAGGAGGGCTCGACGCCGGTCATCGTTCTCATCACCGAGACCGCAGAGGGCATGTTCCACACCGGCACCTACAAGGGCGCGCCGCGCGTCGTGGCGCTGACCTGGGGCGCCGAGGACCTGGCCGATTCGATCGGCGCCTCGTCCAACCGCAACGAGGACGGCTCCTACTCCTTCACCTACGAATTGGACGAGGGCCTGACGGTGCTCGGTGCGGCGACGGCCGGGGTGACGCCGATCGAGACGATCAGCGCCGATTTTCGCGACCTCGACGCGCTGCGCGCGCGAGCCGAAAAGGTGCGGCGCGACGGCTTTCGCGGCATGATGGCGATCCACCCTGCGCAGGTCCCGGTGATCAACGCCGCCTTTACCCCGACCGAGGCCGAGATCGCCGAGGCTCAGGCGATCGTCGACGTCTTTGCCGCCAATCCTGGAGTCGGCGCGATCGGCTGGAAGGGCGGCATGCTCGACCGCCCCTACCTCGCCCGCGCCGAGCGGCTGCTGCGGCAGACTGGCAAGTTGTGAGAGAATTGTCGCGTTCTCGCCTCGCCTGCAGGGGTGGGGTTGAGCCATGAGAACGCACGCCACGTCGGAAGCGACGGCTTGCGCATCGCCATCCTCACCGGCACCGGCGAAAAGGCGTTCTGCGCCGGGGGCGATCTTAAGGAGATGGTCGTGGCCGGCATGACACTGGTACGCAGCGAAAAGGACTGGTCCGAGTTCTGACACTCCCTCCGCAGCGCGATCTACGCGGAGTAGGCCTGCCCTCAATGGCGGCGGATAACGTCCAGGAAGGCCTCGCCATACGCCTCCAGTTTGCGCGTGCCGACGCCGCCGATCGCGCCGAGTTCCGACAGGCTGGCAGGTCGCACCTGCGCCATTTCGCGCAACGTCGAATCGTGGAAGATCACGTAAGGTGGCACCCCGGCATCCTGCGCCAGAGTGCGGCGCAACTCGCGCAGTGCGTCGAACAGCGGGTCGCCCACCGGGTTGGCGCCGGCATCGCGACCGCCGCCGCGCCGGCGCTTCTCGGCCTTGGGCGGCACGACGATCTGCACGCTCGCCTCGCCCTTCAGGATCGCGCGGGCATCGCTGCCGAGCGCCAGCCCGCCGTGCTCGGTGGCAGTGAGGCTGCCGCGGGCCTGCAACGCGCGGGCGAGCGCCTTGAGCAGCGGGCGCTCGTCCTCGGTGATGATGCCGAAGACCGAGAGTTTGTCATGCCCGCGCTGCAGCACGCGATCGTCGGCTACTCCGCACAGAACCTTTTCGAGGTGTCCCAGGCCATAGCTTTGCCCGGTGCGGTAGACGGCCGAAAGCAGCTTCTTCGCCAGCTCTGAAACATCGACCACTCCGACCGGATCGAGGCAGTTGTCGCAATTGCCGCAGGCTTGCGGCGGGTGCTCGCCGAAGTGGCGCAGCAGCACCGCGCGGCGGCAACCGGCGGTCTCGACGAGGCCGGCGAGCGCGTCGAGGCGCTGGCGCTCGGACTGCTGGCGGTGCGGCTCGATCTCGGACAAGCGCTGGCGGGCGCGGGCGAAGTCGTCGGCGCCCCAAAACATCACCGCCACAGACGGATCGCCGTCGCGCCCGGCGCGGCCGGTCTCCTGATAATAGGCCTCGATCGACTTGGGGATGCCGGCATGGGCGACGAAGCGCACGTCGGGCTTGTCGATGCCCATGCCGAAGGCGACCGTCGCCACCATCACCATGTCCTCGCTCGCGACGAAGGCCGCCTGGTTGCGGGCGCGCACTTCCGGATCGAGGCCGGCGTGGTACGGCAGCACGCGACGGCCGGTGGCGCTGGCGAGACTGTCTGCAAGTTGCTCGACGCGGGCGCGGGTCGGCGCATAGACGATGCCGGGGCCGGGGTTCTCCTCGATCACGGCCTTCAGCTGGCGCATCGCATTGTCGCGCGCGCGGATGGTGTAGCGGATATTCGGCCGGTCGAACCCGGCGACGATCAGGCCTTCGTCGGGGATGCCGAGCTGGGCGAGGATGTCGCTGCGGGTGTGGTGGTCCGCCGTCGCCGTCAGCGCGAGGCGCGGAACCTGCGGGAAGGCGTCGAGCAGCGGGCGCAGCAGGCGGTAATCGGGCCGGAAATCGTGCCCCCACTCCGAGACGCAATGCGCCTCGTCGATGGCGAAGAGAGCCACGCGCGAGCTTGCCAGCAAGTCGCGGAAGTGACCCTGGCTCGCTCGCTCCGGCGCCACGTAGAGCAGGTCCAGCGCGCCGGCGCGAAAGGCCTCGAGCGTCTGGCCACGATCGGCATCGGCGCTGGTGAGAGCCGCGGCGCGGATACCGTTGGCGCGGGCTGATCGCAACTGGTCGTGCATCAGCGCAATCAGCGGCGAGACGACGACGCAAGTGCCCTGCAGCAGCACTGCGGGTAACTGGTAGGTCAGCGACTTGCCGGCACCGGTGGGCATCACCGCCAGGGTCGAGCGGCCAGCCAGCACGCGCTCGACCACCTCGTCCTGCACGCCGCGAAAGCCGGAGAAACCGAAAACGTCGTGCAGCGCCTGCGATACCGTAGCGGCATCCGGCGCGGGCAGCGGTGCGGTGTCCGGTGCACCGTGCATCGGCAGCGGATCGTAGTCGCGCTCCTCGTCGCGGTCATCCTCGCCGTACCACGTCGTCTCGAAAGGCCAGTCGTCGTCAGTCATGCGTCCGCTATGGCCGACGTGGCGCGGGCGGGGAAAGGGCCTGCCGGCCGGCTGTGCCCGATTTCTCCCGCGTGACGTGCGTCCTGGCGCATGCGGGCAGCCAACAACTCAGTCGAGGTTCGGGCGCAACCACCGCTCGGCTACCGACATTTCCACCCCGCGCCGCGCTGCGTAGTCCTCGACCTGATCGCGACCGATGCGCGCGACGCCAAAGTACTGGCTTTCCGGGTGCGCGAAGTAGAAGCCCGAGACGGCGGCGGTGGGCAGCATCGCCTGGCTTTCGGTTAGAACGATGCCGGCGTTGTCCTGTGCCTTGAGCAGGTCGAACAGGATCGGCTTGAGCGAATGGTCGGGGCAGGCAGGATAACCGGGTGCCGGACGGATGCCGCGATATTCCTCGCGGATCAGCGCCTCATTGGTGAACTGCTCGTCGGGCGCGTAGCCCCAGAGGGTGGTTCGCACGTGGCCGTGCAGCCGCTCGGCGAAGGCCTCGGCGAAGCGGTCGGCGAGCGCCTTGAGCAGGATATCCGAGTAGTCGTCATGTGCTGCCTTGAAGCGTTCGAGGTGCGGATCGATGCCGTGGATGCCGACCGCGAAGCCGCCGAGCCAGTCATCGCCGGCCGGATCGATGAAGTCGGCCAGGCAGAAGTTGGCCCGGCCGCGCGATTTCTTGAACTGCTGCCGCAGAAACGGAATGCGAGCCTGCTGATCTTCCCCGAGCGAGCTCGGGGAGGAAATCAGCACATCGTCGCCGTCCGCTCTGGCCGGCCAGAAGGCGCAGACGCCGCGAGCGGTGAGCCACTTTTCAGCGATGATCGTCTCCAGCATCGCCTGCGCATCGGCCCACAGCGACCGCGCACTCTCGCCGACGATCGCGTCGTCGAGAATCGCGGGGTAGGTGCCGGCCAGTTCCCAGGCGCGGAAGAACGGGGTCCAGTCGAAGGTCTCGGCCAGGTCGGCGAGGTCCCAGCCGTCGAACACGTGCAGGCCCGGCGCGACCGGCGCCGGGGCCTTCTGCGTGAAGTCGGCGGGAAAGGCGTTGGCCCGCGCGTCCGCCAGCGGCAGCAGCTCGCTCTGGCCCTTGCCCTCGCGCGCTTCGCGCACCTTGCGATAGTCGTCGGCGACGCCGGCCTTGAAGCCCTCGGCTTGGGTGTCGGACAGCAGCTGGCTGGCGACGCCGACCGCGCGGCTCGCGTCGAGGACGTGGACGACGGTGCCCTTGTAGGCGGGGTCGATGCGCAGCGCGGTGTGGACCTTGCTTGTGGTGGCGCCGCCGATCAGTAGCGGAATGGTCATTTCGCTGCGCTGCATCTCCTCGGCCACCGTCACCATCTCGTCGAGCGAGGGGGTGATGAGGCCCGACAGGCCGATGATGTCGGCCTGGTTCTCGTTGGCGGCTTCGAGTATCTTGGACCAGGGGACCATGACGCCGAGGTCGATCACCTCGTAGCCGTTGCACTGCAAGACCACGCCGACGATGTTCTTGCCGATATCGTGGACGTCGCCCTTCACGGTGGCCATGATGATGCGGCCCTTCGCCTTTGCATCGGTGCCGCCGGCGGCCTTCTCGGCCTCGATGAAGGGGATCAGATGGGCGACCGCCTTCTTCATCACGCGCGCGGACTTGACCACCTGGGGCAGGAACATCTTGCCGCTGCCGAAGAGGTCGCCAACCACGTTCATGCCGCCCATCAGCGGGCCCTCGATCACCTCGATCGGGCGGCCGCCGGCCGCGGCGATGGCGCTGCGCGCTTCCTCGGTGTCCTCGACTACGTAGGCGTCGATGCCCCGCACCAGGGCGTGCTCGATGCGCTTGACCACGTCCCAGCCGCGCCATTCCTCAGCGGCCTTCTCGGCGACGGTGTCCTTGCCCTTGTAGCTTTCGGCCAGGTCGATCAGCCGCTCGGTTGAGGTCTTGCCGTCCTCGCCCACACCGGGCCGGCGCATCATGATCACGTCTTCGCACGCCTCGCGCAAGGCGGGATCGATCTGGTCGTAGACGTCGAGTTGGCCGGCATTGACGATCGCCATGTCGAGCCCGGCAGGGATCGCATGGTAGAGGAACACTGAGTGCATCGCCCGGCGTACCGTCTCGTTGCCGCGGAAGCTGAACGACAGGTTGGAAAGCCCGCCCGAGAAGTGGACGTGCGGGCAGCGCGTGCGGATCTCTGCCACCGCCTCGATGAAGTCGAGCCCGTAGCGGTCGTGTTCCTCGATGCCGGTGGCAACCGCGAAGACGTTGGGGTCGAAGATGATGTCCTCAGGGGGAAAGCCGATGCCGGTGAGCAGCTTGTAGGCGCGTTCGCAGATCTCGATCTTGCGCTTCTTGGTGTCGGCCTGGCCGGTCTCGTCGAAGGCCATGACCACCACCGCCGCGCCGTAATCCATGCACTTGCGCGCGGACTCCAGGAACGGCGCCTCGCCTTCCTTCATAGAGATCGAGTTGACGATCGGCTTGCCCGAAACGCACTTGAGGCCCGCCTCGATCACTTCCCACTTTGAGCTGTCGATCATGATCGGCACGCGCGCGATGTCGGGCTCGGCGGCGATCAGCTTGAGGTAGGTCGTCATCGCCTCGACCGCGTCGAGCAGGCCTTCGTCCATGTTGACGTCGATGACCTGCGCGCCGTTCTCCACCTGCTGGCGCGCGACTTCGATGGCAGCCGGATAGTCGCCGGCCATGACCAGCTTCTTGAACTTCGCCGAACCGGTGACGTTGGTGCGCTCGCCGATATTGACGAAGCGGGCGCCCGAGGGGGTGCCGGAGGTGGTGGTGGCAATCATATCTGTTCTCGGTCCGATGCAGTCTTCAGCTTGCCCATCGTCCGCTCGTCCTGAGCTTGTCGAAGGGCGGGAGTTTCGCGCTACGCTGGTTGGGGGCTTCGACAAGCTCACCCTGAGCGGAACGCGACTGGATATGGGTTCAGGTCGGCGGCGCGGTCAGGCTGCGCGCCATGACGAGGTCGTCGTAGCTCTTGTCGCCCACTGTGAAAGTGCGGGTGCCGATCGTTTCGAAGCCGTGCTTGCGGTAGAAGGCGATGGCGCGGTGGTTGTCGTCCTTGACGCCCAGCAGCAGCCGCGGCCGGTTGCTGGCATGGTTGATCGCTGCCTGCATCAGCGCGCTGGCGAGCGGCGATCCCTTGAAGCGCGAGAACAGGTAGATGCGCTTGAGCTCGAGGTCGCCGGGTCGCGCCCGTTCGAGCTCCGGATCGCACACCAGCGCATAGCCCACCGGCGCACCGCCAGGCTCGACCTCGCCGATCCAGGCGCACGCGCCTTTCGCGAGGTATGCACGATAGGTCTCGGCACTGTGCTGGCGCGCGCAGTGCGCGCCGATCGCCGCCCCGTCGATCATGCCGGCGAAGCTTTCGAGGAACGTCGCGGCTCCGACCAGCGCCAGCGTGTGGCAGTCGCCGGCCGTCGCCTCGCGGATGCGCCAGATGGGGAACTCGGACACGACAGGCTCACGCGGCCATGATGAAGGGTTCGAGCCCCGCCAACCGCGTCACCGGCGCCAGCGCCGGCAGCGGGCGCGGTGGCAGGCCGGCGACCTTCTGCGCGATCGCCGCGATGTGCGCGGGCGTGGACCCGCAGCAGCCGCCAAGCACGTTGACCTGGCCCGCCACGGCCCACTCGCCGACGAAGCCGGCGGTGGTGTCGGGCATCTCGTCGTAGGCGCCCAGCTCGTTGGGCAGTCCGGCATTGGGGTATATCATGATCAGCGTGTCGGCGATCTCAGACAGCACCTTCACGTGCGGGCGCAACTGCGTGGCGCCGAACGAGCAGTTGAGCCCGATCGTCACTGGCTTGGCATGCCGGACGGCATGCCAAAACGCCTCGACCGTATGGCCCGAGAGGTTGCGGCCGGACAGGTCGGTGAGCGTCATGGACAGCATGATCGGCACTTCCCTGGGCTTTTCCGGGCGCCCGAGCTCGGCTTCCAGCTTGCGCACCGCCATGATCCCGGCCTTGGCGTTGAGCGTGTCGAACACTGTCTCGATCAGGATGAAGTCGGCCCCGCCCTCGACCAGCGCGCGGGCCTGTTCGAGGTAGACGTCGACCAACGTGTCCCAGTCGATCTCGCGATAGCCCGGATCGTTGACGTCGGGGCTGAGCGACAGGGTCTTGTTGGTCGGCCCGATCGCGCCGGCGACGAAGCGCGGGCGACCGTCCTTGGCCTGATACTCGTCGGCAAGCCGCCGGGCCAGTTGCGCGCTCTCGACGTTGATCTCACGCACCAGGTGCTCGGCGCCGTAGTCGGCCTGGCTGATGCGGTTGGCGCTGAAGGTGTTGGTCTCGGCGATGTCGGCCCCGGCCTCGAAATAGGCGCGGTGGATCGCCTCGGGCACTTCGGGCTTGGTCAGCGCGAGGATGTCGTTGTTGCCCTTCTGGTCGTGCGACAGGCCGAGATTGCCGGCATAGTCGGCTTCCGAAAGCTTCCAGTTCTGGATCTCGGTACCGAACGCGCCATCGGTGATGAGGATGCGCTTGGCCGCCTCGGCGAGAAAGGTTTCGCGGATGGTCATGCTGCGGTCTCCGGTATCAGGATCTTGGGCCTCAACCCCAGCAGCTGGCAGATCGCATAAGCCTGCTCGGCGCGGTTGAGAGTGTAGAAGTGGAAATCGCGCACGCCGCCTTCGTAGAGGCGCTTGCACAAGTCTGCGGCGGCTACCGCTGCGACCAGCGCGCGTGGGCCAGGGCGCTCGTCGAGGCCGTCGAACATCGTCTCCAGCCAGGCGGGAATCTCGGTGTTGCCGCTCATCCGCCGGATCGCCGTGAAGCTTGTCACCGGCATGATACCGGGCAGGATCGGCGCGGATATGCCCGCCGCCAGCGCCTTGTCGAGAAAGCGGAAATAGGCGTCGGTCGAGAAGAAGAACTGCGTGATCGCGCGGTTCGCGCCGGCGTCGAGCTTGCGCTTGAGATTGTCGAGATCGGCCTCG
>Ga0207658_10001116_pt1 | contig 21702 bp, 17 predicted proteins | sample KBSS33metaG_FD_184322 | JGI IMG/M metagenome (GOLD analysis project Ga0207658, IMG submission 184322) | Switchgrass rhizosphere microbial communities from Kellogg Biological Station, Michigan, USA - KBS S3-3 metaG (SPAdes) (version 2) | ecosystem: Host-associated > Plants > Roots > Rhizosphere...
TGCATCGATCATGTAGGCGGCGAGATCGCCGGCCGACTTGATCGCGGCGATCTTCGCCAGTTCCGGCTTGAGCGGCGCGATGCCGGCCTTTTCGATCGCGGCTTCGTCCATGCCGCTTACATAGAAATCGCCGAGTTTCTGTTCGATCGTGCCTTTTGCCGCAGCGGCGATCGCCGGATCCTCGATCAGCTTGTGCTGGGCCTTGAGGCTGGCCTCGCGCAACTCGTCGAACGTGCCCCAGCGTGTGCGATCGCCCGGAATCGGATTGGCCGCGAGCCATTTTGCATTGACGTGGTCGTAGAAATCGTCACAAGGCTTGAACTTCGCATCGAACGACGCCGGATCGAGCGCGCTACCCGAGGTGGGCGAAAGCGCATGGGCTGCGCCGGTGAAGGCGAAGGCGATGGCGAGAGCGAGCGGGTGGCGCAGGCGATGGGTCATGGCAGATTTTCCCGGGTTCCGAAGAGTTTGCGGTGGGTCACGGTAAGCACTGGCGGCGGCGCGCAGCAGTGCGGAAAGTCATGCACAAAAAAACGGCCGGTGAAGCGCCGGCCGGATGACAAATAATGAAGGCAGGAGACTGCTTTCGCGGCACACTCTGCACGGTTCTCGCCGGCGCGGGCAGTGCCGGAAGGCATGGGCGCCGCAATCCGGTGCTGAGCGGGGTATGGCCGGCGTGCCGTCAAGGGGCAGCACGCGCCATGGCCAGCGCGGCGGCATCGAGCTTGACGACCGGATACGCGCCGATGTTCTGCTTGGCATACCACGGCGAGCGGCGATAGAAGAACTCCAGCCGCGCACGTGGATCGGCAGCGAAACCGGCGTCGTTCTTCAGTCGTTGTTCGAACTCGGCCTTGAGCGAGGTATCTTGCGCGAGCATGTCGCGCGCGAGCTTCTCGAGCACGCGCGCATCGGCGCCTTCCTTCTGCTCGAAGATCGCGTTGAACGTGCCCCAGCGCAGCAGCGAGTCAGGCGCGTCGGGCTCGAGCAGGTTGACGGCGACGTTCGCGGCACGCTGATCCATACGCACCACTGCGGAACCGGGCGGAAAAGTCAGCGTCGCATTTTCCGTTTTTGCCACGAATTTGCGCAGCATGAGGTGTCCCTCGAACGGCGTGCTTGCCCAGTGCGGATCGTCGATTTGATATCGCTGTACGGCGAGCGTTAGCGGCTGCGTCGTCGTCTCCACGTGCAGGCCATGCAGCTTCAATTTCGCGATGACCTGTGGCCAGCCGGCCGGCACGAGATACGCCGCCGGCAACGTCGCGCTCTTGGCGACGACGAGATCGCGCCAGTTGGGAATCGAGTAGTCCTTCGGTCGCGCCGGATCGTATTGCGTCCAGATGTCGCCGGAGATTTCGCTTTTCGTCTGGGTGAAGTCGAATCCCTTCAGTATCATCGCCACGGGCTTGTCGCCTGCGGCGAACAGGATCGGCAGCGTCGCGCCGGGCTGGTTTGCACGCGCGATCGTATTGCGGTCGGCGGCTTCGACGACGCGGCGCAGTTCGCCCGGGTGCGCGCGGATGTCATCGAGGATCGCGGCGACGAGATCGTAGGTGACGCGTACGCGCACCTCATATGGTTTGAGCATGTGCGTTTCGACCAGCAGCGCGGCACGGTTTTGCAGCGCGACGTACCCCGTCGAAAAGCGCTGGCCCGAGCCGAAGTTCTCGATGCCCTTGGTGATGTCGCGGTGGTCCTTCAATTCGAGATACGGCGAGAGTAGATGACCGCGCTTGTTCGTCGCCGCAAAGATTCTCTTCTTCAGCGCGGTGTCCTGCCATGCCTTGACGCCGTAGTCGAGCGGCCCCCAATCCTCGGTGTACCAGGTCAGGTCGTAGCGGTAGTCGGCGCCGTCTGTGGTGTGGATGTCGGCGAGGAAATCTGGCAGCCATGCGTTCCACAGCGCGAGCCAGGCCTGCATCTCGGGCGCGTCGGCCTTGATGTAGTCGCGGTTGAGATTGAGGTTCTGCGCGGTGGCGCGAAACCCCATCTCTGCGGGGCCGTTCTGGTTGATGCGCAGGTAGGGATTGGAATTCTCGTGGCCGTCGACGTTGAAGATCGGCAGGTAGAGGAGGATCGCGTGGTCGAGCGCATGCTTGAGCCTCTCCGCGGCGGGCGATGTTCGCGCCCCTGCCGCTTTCGCATCGACGAGGTCGCGCAGCAACATCAGCCCCGCGTCCTTGCCCTCGATCTCGCCCGCATGGATGCCGGCCTGGACGAACACGATCTCCTTGCCGGAAGCGCGCGCGGCTTCGGGTGTGAACTCGCCGCCGCTCGCGGCGACGACGAGCATCAGGTCGCGACCTTCCGGCGAGACGCCGAAGCGCGTCAATATGAGTCTGTCGGGTGCTGCCGCGGCGAGCTTTTCGAGATAGGCGCGCGTGTCGGCATAGCTCGGCGTCGTCTTGAAATGCGCCGCTTCGGCGGGCGTGGTCCAGTCGGCGGCCTGCGCGGCCGCCGTTGCGACGACGAGCAGGCACGCGCCGATCGCGAAATTCCACACCTCCTTCATCATGGCGCGCGTTCGCGCGGCATGTCGGGCAGCTTGTCCGGGCCCGCCGCGCCCCCGGAGAGGATGAAGGCCATCGCCTGGTCTACGCTCCAGTCGGTTGCGATCAGCTCGTCGACCGGCACGATTTCGAGATAGCCGCCGGTAGGATTGGGCGTGGTCGGCACGTAGACCGCGGCCATTTCGCGGCCCGTGCTGTCGACGAAAGTGCGCGTGACGAAGCCGATCGTCTTCAGCGTCGGCGAGGGAAAGCCGATCAGCACGACACGTTGTGTATTGCCCGGCTTGCTTTGCAACATCGTCATCAACTTCTTCGAGCCGCCGTAGATCGTATGCACGAGCGGGATGCGCTCGATCAAGCGTTCGAATCCGGCGAGCAGGCGCTGGCCGAGCATGCGGCTGACGGCGAAGCCGAGCAGGTACAGTGCGAGGATCGTGCCGACGAAGGCAACGATCGAACGGAACCATTCCTGGCCGAGCCATTCCGCTGCGGCCGGGAACAGCGCGCTGATCAGCGCGAATGTCGCCGCGACCGCAGGTGCGCCGACGTGCGAAAGCACACTGACGATGAAGGCGAACACGAGCCAAGTCAGCCACAACGGAATGAAGGTGAGCAGACCGGTGATCAGGTACCGTTGCAGATGGAGACGAGGCATAGGAGAAAAACGCTGAGCGGGATCGCCATGATAGCGGGATCGCTGGAGGTTCGACGAACCGCTGTCACATAGGTCGCTTGCGTCGCACGTAAATCTGCTTGCGCACGCGTGCGACCACATCGCCAGCGGCGGTCTTCACCTCGGTGTCGAACCAGCGTAAATATTTTTCGCCATTCGCGGTCGCGGCGCGGATCTCGTCGAGCACGGTCTCGTCGAGCCGGAATTCGGCGTAGACCGTTTCGCGCCCCGGCGCGACGAAGTCGATCGCGCCGGCCTTGTCCCAGACGATGTAGTCGCGGCCGAGTGCCTGCATCGTCATGATCATCCAGAACGGATCGGTCATCGCGAACAAATTGCCGCCGAACTGGGTGCAATAGAAATGGGAAGACGAATATATAGAGACATTATAATTGCGGATTCTAGTGTGACAATATATTCCCACTAAGACGAGACTCGGTCTGACGAAATGCCGTGGAGTCCCTGAGGCGCGACGGAAAGACTTACTGGTTACAAGCCGCCAGCGATTCGCACACCGTTGGCCAGCTTCCCTGAGCAGTTCCGCCAGGAAGTAGGGAACTTTCGCACAAAAGACGCCCTGTTCGCATCGCATTTCGAAGTGCTCCTCATGCTCTGACGCCTATCGGCATGCCAATACAAGCACCTTGCTGCGAATGCCAGCGACATCGACTACGTCGTCGCTGGCGTGAGCACATTCCTCACGGAGAGACTCGCACTACGGCTTCGCATGACGCCGGCGATTGGAGTACACCGTTGCCTGCCAATTCGCCACATCCCGTGCCCGAGCAAAGGATCCACGGCGCCCGGCGATATCAAATACTTCGACCTCGACGCGCTCTTGAGAGAGAGCCTTGCGAAACGACGCCGGCGTCGCGAAGCCCAACTCTTTCCATAGAGCCGTAGGCGGGACGAACTCCCCGTATCGGTCGGTCAGGCGCGATTCGAATTCTTGAACGAGGTCGCTCATCGCGGATGGGTCGATTGTTCACACATCTCGGCGGGATTGCCGCATGCAAGGTAGACGCAACCTACATATCGAGGCAAGCCACGATTGATTCGATCGACCTCATCGTCTCCCGACGATGAAAAAATTGCAGGTGTGAACTCGCCGGTTCGGAACCTACGATTTGAGGGTCGCAATTTCGCGCCGAATGCGGGCGATCAGAGCATCCGTTTCGGCGTTGTTTCCACCGGTGTAGGACAGCATCAACAACGTCAGCGGATGAATGGCCAGAACCTGGCTGATCGCCGCGAGCTTGTTGAGCGTGGGGCTCTTCATGCCGCGCTCGAGCGAACTCATGTACGTGCGGCTGGACACGTCGGAAAACGCCTCCTGGCTCAGGCCGCGCGCTTTGCGGGCCATCTTGAGCGCTGCAGGGAGGGATCGTTTGCTCGGCATCCGTGAACTCTCGGGAATTCGCGGATAAAAGCGGATTGAACCCTATAGGGCTACAATCTATAGTGTTCATTTTCATGGACTTGCGCTCAGCGCGGTTCATTTTCTCGAAGGTGAATGGTGGATTCGAACGATCTGACGGCTACTCTGTATTTCGCCGCCGCGATCCGCGCCGGAGCGGACAGTTCTCTTACTCGGCTGTTGCCACTCCAACGCCTCAAAGAGCCGCTCTCGCCGCACGAAAGCTTCTCTCAGCGCATGTTGTTCGCGCTGCAGGCGCTGGGCGTGATCCAACCCGAGCTCTCGCTATCGAACGCGGAGGACTGGCTCACCGCGAAGGATTGGTTCGAGATGGGGCCGAAGACCCTGGCCTGGCGCATCTGCTGGTCACCCGGAGACTGCCGTGAACGCAACACGATGGCGAACGCGCTGCTGAGCGGCATCGAGCCTTCGGATGACGTTCTCCGCGCGCTGCTGGACGTCTGGCGGGACCTGGCGCTGGCCGAGGTGGTGCAATATGCCGATTGGGAATTGGCGAAATCCGGGTACAACCCAAAGTGGGCGGAGGCCGCGACGTCCAGCCTTCGCGAGGCGCTCCACATCTTCAGCATCTCGCAGGTGATGCACCTGACTCAGCTGGCGATGCGCTCGCTGGCCAGCACGCATCAGCGGGGTGGGATCGCGTCTAGCCGGTTGGGAACTGTCTTTGCGGAGTCCGTCAGCTACTTTGCCCGCCGCGCCAAGCTCGAGAAATGGACGATCCGCGAGGTAGCTCGACCCGCGGAGCTACCGATCAGCGCGATCGTCACGTTGTTCACCCAAGAGGTCACTCGTTTGCACGACGAGTATGCGACGCGCGCGCCGTCGACCGCGGCCTTGCTTGACGCTATGACTCGCGTGCGATCTATGAACTGACGAGAACCCCTCTGTGACCAGATACTCCATCAATCCCGAAGCGGCGAGCGGACCCCAGGCGTACCTGGATTCGCCATTCACCGGCTCCGCAATGCCGGCGCCCAAAGTCTCGCTCCAGGAACTCGAAAAATTGCGCCGGCGTGCCAAAGAACAGCGGGATGAAGTGCCGTTCTTTCGCGCCTTGTTGGATGCCGCGGTGTACGCGCATGCGCCGTTATCGGATGATTCCGGCCGCGTGCGGTTCGTTCAATTTGCCCATCCCGAGACCCAAGCCTTGCTCTTGCCGTTCTTCAGCGATGCGCGACAAGCGCACCAAGCCTCAGGAGGGCAGCGCAAGGTCATCGCGATGACCGGGCGGGATTTTTTTGAGGTGACCTTAGGGGCGACGCTGATCCTCAATCCGAACGAGGATCACGTCATCCTGTATCCCGAGGAAGCCCAAGGGTTGTTGGAGTCCGGCACCGTGGCGCCGATCGACGTGGAGCAACTCCAGGAGGAGACGACGAGGGGTTTTCGGCTGCCGATCCATGCCCCGGACTGGCTGGAAGCCCGGCTAAAGGACATGTTCGCCCAGTTGCCCTACGTCGAAAGCGCGTATCTGGCCGAAATGATCCGACTGGACGATCCCGAGAACTTCGTCCTCATCCTTGCTGTGGGCGTCGCTCCGGAGGACGCTGAGCGCGCCGGCCGGGCGGTATCGACCAGGATTTACAACTACTGTGCGGGACTTCAAATCTCGGTGGATTTGGTCACGTTCGATCCATCCGTGGGGCCGCCGGAGTGGGTTCATTCTCTCAATGTTCGTCCAATCAATGAGCGAACTGCGATGCGGGATGGACGTCGCTCTTAGCTCGATTTCCGAGAGGAAATTCACTCGACGGTAGCTCCTTACCCTATATGCTAGTTTCACCTTATCCGCGCGCAGACCCGATATGGCCAGACCCGATATCGCCGATCAGTTGGTGCACTTCACCCGTGGCGCCAATCTCACGGAGGCGTTCGGAAGTCTCTGCAGCATCATCGACCAGCGGAGTATTCGAGGGAACAACGCTCTCATTCGCGGAGGATATCGATGCGTGTGCTTCAGTGAAGCGCCCTTGAAATCATTGGTCAACGGCTTGGTCAATCCGGCCGCCTATTCGAGGTACTCGCCGTTTGGAATCGTTTTTGAGAAGCGGTGGATATTTGGCCAAGGAGGGCGACCAGTCATCTACCAACCGGACGACGAATACACAACGCTGAATGAAACACACCGCTGGAGGCACATGCGTTATGAGCCTACGAACCACGATCCGGTCGATTTTACCTGGGAGCGTGAATGGCGGATCCGCACTGACGCACTTCAGTTCGACCCAGCCCACGCCGGGATTGTGGTGCCCGAGGGGGACTGGACGAGGCTGTTGAAGAATGCTCACAATGAACAGCAAGCTTGGCAGGTATTCGAGTACAGCCAAGTGCTCGATATGCACCTAGCAGAGGAATACCGGGAACCATTTGGGTGGCGCATTTTTCCGATCTGTGCCTTCTGAGGCAGATTTCCAAATGGAGCCGAGGCTTGCTATGACCGACCAACCCCGTGATTTGGATCCTCGCTGGATCCACGACTCACCAGTGCTCGGATTGCGCCAAAATATTGTGGACCGGTTCGAAGTCGCGATTCCTAGAGAAACGCTGCATCGGGACGTGGACGACAATATCGTTAGCCAGGCAATCGACGTCGGCATGGCGGCCGCGTCGCCCCAACCGCCCTATGTGGACGGCAACCCAGCGCAGATCTTCGTAGGCCTTTCATACCTCGAAAGACTCTGGGCGACCGCCTACGGGCTTTTTGTGCGCCAAGAACATCAGATGCGGCTCGCGACACGCGAGTGGAAGTGTCGCGAGCCGGAAGGCATCGAAATCAGTCCGGATATCGACGTCCTTGCCGAGGCGATGATTGAACACGGCGTGCCTGCCTATCTACGCTCGGACAACGTGCCGGAAATGGTGGCGAAGAACCTGCGTCGCTGGTTGGCTGCGCTCGGTGCGCAAACGCTCTACATCGAACCGGGAAGTCCTTGGGAGAACGGCTACTGCGAATCCTTCAATGGCAAGTTCCGCGACGAACTGCTCAACGGCGAGATCTTCTACACGCTACGCGAAGCCAGAACCATCATCGAGCAGTGGCGGCATCACTACAACACGACACGACCGCACAGCGCGTTGAACTATCGACCACCCGCACCGGAGACCATCCTGCCCAGAGCACTTCCACACAGCTTGCCCATTGCCGCTTAAACTAACTTTCGTTCTGGACCAATCCGATCGGGCCGGTCACTTCCGTTGTCGACCCGAAGCAGTCACTGACGAACGTCGGCTTTCCGGCTAGAGACTTGAGTGACGAGTGATCGGAGCTGGGCGAACTCAATGCCTGGAAGCAACCTAAGCAGCTATCAAAACCGACGGTCGCTGCCAGCCTTAAGATTTGCAGTCCGGCAACCTGTAGACGCAGGACTGATCCAGCTACGCGCGATGCCACGCGGCTACGAAATGCCCCGCGATGCTGCTGATAACTTCAGTTTCGAATGTCGATTTGAACAGTGCGGAACCGATGCCGATGCCATCCGCCCCGGCGCCTTTCCAAATCGACAAGTTGGGTACAGACACTCCTCCCACTGCGAATATCTTCGTTGTAGTTGGCAATACAGCACGTAGTGCGCTTAAACCTGCGGGCCCCATCGCGTCAGCCGGGAATAGTTTCAGAGCGTGTGCACCAGCGTGGAGCGCCTGAAACGCTTCCGTTGCGGTAAATACCCCGGGCATCGATATGAGTCGGCGTACGTTAGTCGCTCGGATCACGGCGGGGTTGGTATCCGGGGAAACGATGATCCGGCCGCCCGCGTCGGCAACGGCCGCGACTTGTTCTTCCGTGAGTACAGTGCCCGCACCGATCAACGCGGAATCGCCGAAACGCTCGGCGAGAAGACGGATGCTTGCGAGCGCGTCGGGCGAATTGAGTGGGACCTCCATGATGCGAATTCCTGCCGAGAAAAGCGCCTCTCCTGTTGAAACTGCTCTGTTAGGCGTAAGTCCACGAAGAATCGCGATGATGGGCATCGATTTGAAGAAGCCCGAGTCGGTGGGATTCAGGGTTTGGGGTTCCATATGGCAAGAAGTCCTTTGGCGACGCATTCGGCGGCGTCGAGTTGGGCGACTTTTTTCGCCCCACGAATTGCTAGCGCCCGTGCATAGCGCGAGGTCAAGCCTTGGGCTCCTACAATGCGATAGGGCATGGCTGCTGCAAAATCAGTCGCGGCAATCTCTGCGCCGATGACGAGACCTGAGAGGTAGTCGGCGACTTCGCTTTCGGCCAGGCGGCCGGAGATTTTTCCTATACGCAAAGAGAAGAGAGAGGAGATGAGAGGCTTTTCCCAAGCAGTCTCGAGGCCTCGATCAAATGCGGAATCATTGGTTGCTGTCTCGGCCGCATCGGGCGCCCAATGTCGACGAAGCATTTCGAAAAGCTCGCCCGTCATGTATGTCCGCAACGAAGCGATCTTGTCGCCTTCCATTCGCACCCATTTCGAATGGGTGCCCGGGCAGATGACGATGCCTTCGGGATTGATCAGATTTGCGCCGATCGCCTGAGTCTCTTCTCCGCGCATGACATCGATCAGGACGTCTCCGCTCTCAACCTTCACTCCGGGTACTATCCAGATGTTGGATGCGACTTCAAGCAATCCTGCGCGCAGCGAGCTCGCATTCGCAGAGCAGCCCACATAGGGGATTTCTATCCATCCGTCACGGGCACCGGCCATTCCACATACGACAATCGGTGTGGCGGGTTTGCGCCATTCGGCAAGCAATTCGTCGAGTATCGATGCGTGCCTGCCGCGCGCGTCCAGCGTCGCGCCGATCCGACATTCCTTTCGACCGAGAATCGTGCCGGTTTCATCGATTGCGAATGCGCGAAGATTCGTGCTGCCCCAGTCGACGCCGATGAGGGCGATGCTTGCCATCGGGGCTCAGACCACTCCGCCATCAATGACGAACGTCTGCGCAGTGCACATCTCGCTTTCATCCGCACAAAGCCATAGCGCCAATTCGGCAACATGATGCGGTTGCAGATGCGTCTTGAGACATTGGCGTTCCAGATATTGAGCGAATTTTTCCGGATGCCTGGCGCCTTTCTCGAGCTGGCGCTCCGTTAGTACCCAGCCAGGTGCGATCGCATTCACGCGGATGCCGTCCGGTCCGAGTTCACGCGCGAGACTCTTGGTCAGGCCGGCGACGGCGGACTTGAGCGTTGTGTAGACGGACACACCGGGCGCGCCGATCATCCACGAGATCGAGCCCAGGTTGACGATCGCGCCACGCTTTGCATCGCGCATCTTCGCAGCGACGTGCTGGGCGATGAAGTATTGATGGCGCAGGTTGACGGCGACCCGATCATCCCATTCCTCGATGCTGACTTCGCCGAAACGCTGCGGCGAATCGTTGCCGGCGTTATTGACTAGCGCGTGCAACGATCGGCCTCGCAGCAGCTCGTCGAGCGTCGCAAGAGTCTGTTTGATGTCGCGTAGATCGCAGACGCCGAATCGCGGTGGAATCGGGCCGAGCTTGGCGGCCGCATCCGCAGTGCGTTGGGCACCTTGCGCATCGACATCGACGAAGACAACTTCTGTGTCCTGGTGCGCAAAGGCTTCGACCATTGCCGCGCCGATTCCGCCGCCGCCGCCGGTGATGAGAACGAGCTTGCCCGCCAGCGAAGGATAGGACGCCATCGCTAGCCTCCGTACTCGCCGACCGGACAACCGGCTACGTGGAGTGCAACGGAGAGGATACTGCCCGAGAGTGGAGCTGCGGCGAGTTGCGTTGCCGACAGACGGATGCGCGCAGATGTGATGTACAAGGTATGCAAGTCGGTGCCCCCGAACGCGCAACTGGTGGGGCGTGGCACGGGGAGCAGAATCGTACGTTCGACTTCACCGCTCGGCGCGAGACGTTTGACTGCCCACCCATCCCACATCGCCACCCACAGATGGCCTTCGGCATCGATTGCAAGGCCGTCGGGCATGCCGTCGGTCGCAGAAAATTGCGCAAATACCTGTTTGTTCGAAAGCGTGCCTTTGGCCAGATCGTAGTCATACACATAGATCGTGCGCCGCCCGGAATCGGCGAGGTAGAAACGCCGCGAGTCCGGGCTCCAGCCCATGCCATTGCTGATGTGAAAGCCTTTCTCGATTTCGTGCAGGGAGCCGTCGGTGTCGAGACGGTACAAGGCGCCCTCGCCCGGGCTTGCATCCAGAGCAAGCGTGCCGGCCCACAAACGACCGGCCGCGTCGCACTTGGCGTCGTTGAAGCGATGTCCCGTCATACCTGCGGGCGTAGCCAAGGTGGCCATTTCGCCTGTGGACAGGTCTAGGCTGCGGAATCCGCCTTGCGTTGCGGCGACATAACCACCGCGACGGCGTGGTACCACGGCGCCTACAAGTTCGCCAAGCGTGATGGATCGCGTGCGTCCGCTCGCTATTTCGGAAACATGGACCGCGGGCGCGAGGATATCCACCCACAACAACGCCTTGTCGCGCGCCAGCCAGAGCGGCCCTTCGCCGAGAAACGCATTGTGCGCGACTGCGCAGGATACATCCTTGTCCGTCGCGTGCCCCGGACTGACCGCACTGGAAATCGACATGAACGTTTCACCTACATTGCCTGAGATGCGCCGTGCCGCCTCGATCACTTCGCGCCCGTAGGCGTGCAGGCGATCGGGCGGCATGCGAAAAGAAGGGCTGACGATGCCGATTGCACCGATCGGCTCGCCGCGATGATTCAGCACCGGCGCGGCCACGGCGCTGGCGCCGAGCATGTGTTCCTCGATCGAGATCGCGTAGCCGCGCGCCTTCACTAGGTCGAGTTCGCGCTGCATCTCGACGGGATTGCGGATCGAATTGGGTGTCGGTGCGGCGAATTCGCGCCCGCGCATATAGTCGAGCTGTTTTTCCGGAGACAGGTACGCCAGCAGAGCCTTACCCATCGCGCTTGCGCTGGCGACCAGGCGACTGCCGACCCCGTTGCCGAAGCGAATCGGCTGTGCGAACTCGCGCTGATCGATGACGAGCACGTTCTCGCCGTCCAGCACGCCGAGGCGCACGGTTTCGCGCGACAGGTCACGCAGACGTGCGAGCTCGGGCTCGGCGGCGCCGCGAAGATCGAATTCGCTCCATACCTGATGGGCCATCTCGAACAGCCGATAGCCCAGGAAATAGGTTTGCGTTGCCTCGTCGAGGCGCACGAAACGGAAATCAACCAGGGTTTGTAGGATGCGGTGCAGCGTGCTCTTAGGCAGGCCGGAAAGGCGCATCAGGTCCGCGAAGGTCATCGCGTGCGGAGCGCTCGTGATCAGATCGAGCAGATTCAGCCCCTTGGTCAGCGCCTGGGTGCCGGCGATCGCGCGCCGGCCGCCGACGAGGCGGTTCGCCGTGGATTTACTTGTAGTTTTGGCTGATTTCACGCGCGCCATAGATTTCTCCTCGCCTCGATTCTAGGTGCATGTTTGCAAAAAGTCCATATAATGGGAAATGATTCCACTATATGGGAGAGTAGCTAAATGAAGATCACCAAAGTATCGCACTGGATGGTGCGCATGCCGCTGACCGAGTCGATAGCCTGGGCCTCCGGCGCGCGCACCGGCGCAACACGTCTGATCTGCAAGATTGAAACCGACGACGGCGTCGTCGGCTGGGGCGAGACTATATGCCTCATCGAAACCGTACGCGCGGTATTCGAGGCCGTGGTCTCCAAGCTCGCACTCGGCTACGCCGTCGGTGATGTCGAGCGCTTCAGTCGGCATGTGCTCGGCGCCGGTTACTACCACCACAAGCGCGCCGCGGTGATGGCGATCGCGGCGATGGAAATGGCGATGTGGGATGCGCTTGGTAAAGCCGCGGGCCAACCGTTGCACGCCCTCTGGGGTGGATTGTGGCGCAAGCGCGTGCCGGCTTCGGCGTATCTATTCCTGCTCGAGCCGAAGGCCGTCGCGGATAAGGCTGCGTGGTTCTTCGACCAGGGTTACGGCACATTCAAAGCCAAGATCGGTTTTGGCGAAAACGCGGACTACGCCGTGCTTGCCGCTGTGCGATCACGGATCGGCGACGCGCCTTTGCGCGCGGATGTCAATGGCGCCTGGCGCCCGGGCACGGCCAAGCGCGTGCTGCGCAGGCTGGAGGATCTCGATCTAGCCTACGTCGAGCAACCGTTGCCGCTGGAAAACCTCGCAGGGCACGCCGAGCTCCGTCGAGTCCAGACCACGCCGGTCGCACTCGACGAAAGCGCCTACACACTCGAGGACGTTGCCGCCATTGTGCGGGCCGACGCGGCCGATGTCGTCCTGCTTGATCCGCACGAGGCCGGCGGCTGCTGGCAAACGATCAAAGCGGCAGGTATCGCCGAGGCCTTTGACCTTTCCGTCACTCTGCATAGCGGCGCGGAGCTTGGCATTTCGCAGGCGGCATATGTGCATTTGGCCGCGAGCATTCCGAACATGGACATCGCGATCGACACTGAGCGCGCATATCTGGCCGGCGACGTGGTGCGCAATCCGCCGGTGTTGAAGGAGGGCGCGTACGAGGTGCCGATGGGGCCAGGGCTTGGTGTCGAGGTCGACGAAGCTACGGTCGAAAAATACCGGGTGAGCGACATTGTTGGTGCTTATTTGGACCCTGCCAAGCCTGGCTGGTTTCCTGTCAAACCGGCTTATTGAGCCAATATATGAAACATAGTTCCATTTAATGAAAAGTCGTGCTATAAAGGCTTAAGCGCAGCCACAGCTGCCATAAGAAGACTTCGAAAACGTGATTCCGAGGGAGGAATCGATAGATGCGAATTCACAAGACTTGCTTGACCTTGGCGATCCTGGCTGCCTTGGCCTTAGAACCCGTACTAGCTGAAACATCTGGCGCCGAAGCGCCGCAGGCAGCATCGGCTTCGAATGAAGTTCCGACGCCGCCCAAGGAGACTGCTGCGCTTGGCGAGGTCACTGTGACAGCTCAGCGCCGTGAGGAAAACGTGCAAAAGATCCCGGTCGCGGTCGCCGTGGTGGGCACTGAGCAGATTGAGCGCGCAAATGCGACTGACATTAGCAATCTGACCAGCCTAATCCCGAGCGTGACCTTCTCGGCCGGCAACGAGCTGCGCAACAACTCGATCCGCATTCGTGGTGTTGGCACCGATGTGTTTTCGACGGGCGTTGAGTCGAGCGTGTCGACGGTGGTCGACGGTGTCGTGCTGCAACGTCCGGGCGCGGCATTCAGCGATCTCAACGACATTGATCGTGTCGAAGTTCTACGAGGCCCGCAGGGAACGCTGTTCGGCAAGAACTCTTCCGCCGGTGTAGTCAACGTCGTCACCCATGGGCCCGATTTCGATAACACGCAGGGCAACTTTTCCGCGGGTGTCGCAGAGAACGCGCAATATCGCGTGAATGGCGCGATTGGCGGCCCGATCAACAGCGACTGGGCCTATCGCGTTTCCGGCTTCTATCGCACGCAGGACGGCACGGTCGTCAATCAATATGACGGCGACACGGTCAACGATCAGAAGTCTTACGGCTTCCGCGGCAAGCTCGGCTGGGGCAATGCCGACGCTCCGTTGCAAGTGACGTTTGCGGCCGACTACGCAAAAATGAACGCAACCTGCTGCGCACTGCCGATTGCTTCGTGGAGCGGCGCGAGCGCGCTGACCAAGCCGGTCTGGCTGACCGTGCCGACCGGGCGCGATAACGATAACGTCTCCAACGACGTCAATCCGTATGTGCATCAGAAAAACTGGGGCGGCTCGATCACCGCGGACTGGCATCTGGGCGATTACACGTTGTCCAGCATCAGCGCGTATCGTCGCTTCAGCAACATCAGCAATGTCGATCTCGACGACACACCGGCGCAGTTCATCCAGCAGAATTACAACATCGAAACGAGCAAGACGAAGACCCAGGAGCTTCGTCTACTCTCGCCAACCGGCGGTCCGATCGACTACGTACTCGGTGCGTATTACTTCAACGGCTCGGCCTACAACTTCCTCGATCGCCGCGGTCTCAACGCCGGCGCCGTACAGTCGATCAATGCCGATGGCAGCATCGTGCCCGTGATCCCGGGCGATCAGGCGATTCTCACCGGCAACTCGCTCGTGCGCACCTGGAACCAGTCCGTCTACGGCCAGGGCAACCTACACGTCAGCGACAAGCTCACGTTCACGCTGGGCTTGCGCTATCTCGATGAGGATCAGAAGCTGAAGTTCATCCGTCCAGTCGACGGCAAGTTCAACGGCGTCAACAAGCCGGCGACCAATCCGACGTTCGGCCCGGTCGAAGGCCACTACTCGGACAGTGCGACGATTGGCAAGGTCGCGGTGAACTACGAGTTCGCGCCGAAGATCACCGGCTATGTCAGCTACAGCACGGGCTACAAGAGCGAGGGCATCGCCGCGACGCTCGGGCTGTCGGCAGCGCAGTTCAAGAACGAGCCGGCACCTGCGGAAACCTCCGAACTCGTCGAGGCGGGTTTGAAAACACTGTGGTTCGATAATCACCTGCTGTTCAACGTGACCGGCTTGCACACGCGTTTCAAGAACTATCAGGGCCAGACATTCAATTCCGCGACGGGCCTCGTCGTGTTGACGAGCGTCGGCGGCGTCGTGATCGACGGCGCGGAACTCGAATTCACCGCACGGCCGATCAACAACCTCAGCATTTCCGGTGGCGCCACGTTCCTCAATGCGCATTTCGACAATGCGCCGAACGGGCCGTGCTATACCGGCCAGACCGCCGCGCTCGGTTGCGCGCCCGCCGGCCCCGGTTTGCCCAACGTGCAGAACCTCAACGGCAAGCCGTTCGTCAACGCGCCCGATCAGCGCTACACGTTAAGCGCTCGCTACGAGCTGCCGCTGGTCGGGGACAAGTACGCTTACATTCAAGGCGACTATCGTTGGCAAAGTGGAATCATCTTCGACTTGAGCCAGAATCCCAATCTGGCCCAAGGCAGCTATGGCGTCGCCGATTTCTCGGCCGGCGTGCTCTTCGGCGAAGGCAAGTACGATGTCAGCTTCTACGTGAAGAACCTGTTCGACAAGCAGTATGCCGCCGGCATGATGGCAGTCAGCGGCGCGGGCGGGGCGACGGCGTATGCACAGCAGATTTCACAGGATTTCCGCCGCTACGCCGGGGTCACGTTCCGCGCGCATTTCTGATTCTCCAACGCGCCGCATCGTCACCACGAGGTGCGGCGTATTTTTGAGAACTGCTGATGGCTAGCATCGACTGCTGGGTACTCACGCTTTATCTGGTCGGCACGCTTGTACTTGGCTGGCATTATGCCGCGCGCAATCGGCGCTCGCGGGACATGTTCAACGCCGGCGGAGCCTCGCCATGGTGGGTATCCGGGCTGAGCGGTTTCATGACCTTGAAGTCCTCGGGGACCTTTGTTGTTTGGGGCGGCCTGGCTTACCGCGAAGGTGTGGTCGCCATCGCAATCACCACCTGCATCGGCTTGTCCGGGTTGCTCGTCGGCTGGTTTGTCGCGGGCCGCTGGCGTCGGACCGGTGTGACCACGCCGGCCGAGTTCGTCGAATTGCGCTTCGGCGTGGCCGCAGTGCAATTGTATACATGGATCATGATGGGCGTACGTATCGTGAGCACGGGTGTCGCGCTGTACGCCGTTGCGGTCATGCTCGTCGCACTGGTGCCGCTCGAACCAGGCAATCCGTTGCGCGATCCGGTCACCGGTCATCTGTCGTTGACGTTCGCGATCGTGCTGTTCGGTGCCGTGATCACGGCGTATACCGCGGCTGGTGGCCTGTGGGCCGTTCTAATGACGGATGTGCTGCAGTTCGTCGTGCTGCAGCTTTCGGTGCTGTTCGTCATACCCCTATTGCTGCTTCGTTTACGTAGCAGTGTGCCAGTTGCGCTGCCCGACGGATTCTTCTTTCCACTGACCCATGAATACACACTCTGGTTCATGGCCGGCTGGGTCGGCGTGCATTTCTTCCTGGTCGGCGCGGAGTGGGCCTTCGTCCAGCGCTACCTTTGTGTGCCGACCGATGCGGACGCGCGCAAAAGCGGTTACCTGTTCGGCGCACTGTATCTGGTCAGTCCCGCGATCTGGCTAACTCCGCCGATCCTGTTTCGAATGATGCAGGCTGACGCGAATCCCGAGCAGGCCTACATTCTTGCCAGCCAATTCGTGCTGCCGGTTGGCATGCTCGGCATGATGATGGCTGCGATGTTCTCGGCGACCGCAAGCGCGATCAGCGGCCAGATCAACGTCTTTGCAGGTGCACTGACCGAGCAGTTCTACCGGCGGCTGATCCGGCCTCAGGCGAGCGAAGCGCAGCTCGTCATGGCCGGACGCATGTTCACGTTCGCCTTGGGAATGGCATTGATTGTCTTCGCGCTTGCGGTGCCGCAAATCGGCGGCGCGGAGAAGATCATCCTCACGCTTACGGGCTTGCTGTTCACTCCGCTGATGTCGCCGATCATCTGGGGGCTGATGAGTGGTCGTGTCGGTTTAAGCGCCCTGGTTGCGACTGTGGTGGTCAGCTTCTTGATCGGTGCATTGGTCAAATACGGCATGGCCGAAGGCGCGATGTTCGGCGGCAGTGAGTTCGCACGATGGACTCAGGCTAATCCGCGCATGACCGACATTCTCGTCGGCGTCCTCGTGCCGAACCTGATCCTGACCGTCGCGCATTACTTTGCCCGTGGCGAGCAGCCAGCTTGGCGGCGCGTGCGTGAACGCATCGCTGCATACCGGCCTACTGCCTTGAGCGAGGACGACGCGCACGATCAAGGCCCCGCGCAGATCGTCGCCGTTTCCCTTGGCGCCTGCGGCGTGCTCGCTTTGGTCCTTGTCGCTTTCAGCGTCGAAGGGCGAATCGCCCTTGCGATTTTCGGATTGCTCGCCATTGCGATTGCACTGGTCGCACAGTTCTTCTCGTCGCCGCGCATTAAGGGGAAAGACGACGCAACAGCTTAAAAAATAAGATAGCTATTCCACAGAGGAGGGTAGGTCGTGAAGTTGCAAAACAGAAAGCCGTTTCTCCGCAATAATTTTCGCAAATGGCGTTTCGCTTTAGCAGCAGCAATACTCATCGCAGGCCAGATCATCTGCGCATCTGCTTATGCGGACGTCATCGTTGATAACACTCAGGCAACGTTCACTGGAACTTGGACGACGTCGACCTATCAGCCGAACTACTACGGCACTAACTACGCCTACTCGGCGTCCAGCGCCAGCGGAGCCTCGGCGACATGGACACCGAATCTACCGTCGGCGGGGCAATACAGCGTCTACTACTACCTTCCTAATGGCGCCGGCGATCGTGCTGTGGCCGCGCAGTTCACTATCAGCTATCAAGGCGGTTCGCAGACCTACTCGGTGAACGAACAAGCGATGGGAGGAACTTGGATACTGCTGGGCACGCAAGCTTTTGCCGCAGGAACTTCGGGCTCGGTCAAACTCATCAATCAAGGCAATCAGGGCTACGTGATCGCTGATGCGATCAAGTTTGTGCCATATCAGGCCGCGGTCTACACAATTACGAATACGCCGAGGCAAACGATCCTGGGCCTGGGCGTCGAGATTCAGAACGACAGCATCGGCTCGGGCAACAATGGCCTACCAGATGCCGTGCAAGCGATTCCGCATGACCTCGTCGCCTCCGAGCGCACGCGCTTGTACGGGGACATGCTGAAAGGATTCCGCTATGCGCGCTTGGCGATGGGGCTGTATTACCGTGGTCTGTCCGCCGACCAGAAGACGATTGGGCCGCGCTATTCCTCACAGAATGCAGATCTGTCAGAGCTGATCCAGCAGTCAGGCATCGAAGGGGTGGCGCCCGAATACTGGTCACCGGCCCCGGGATGGAAGACCAATAACAGCTACGTGAACGGCGGAACGTTGCAATCATTCGACCCCACATTTCTCGACAGTTTCGGCAACAACGTCGTAGCAGAGCTGCAGCAACTTTCGAACGCGGGCATTTCGATTTCGATATGGGGTTTGCAAAACGAACCTCCGGTAACCGCGAGCTACTCTTCCTGCACCTATACCGATCAGACGTACTATCAGACATTCAAGGTCGTTGCACCGAAGGTTCGTGCCGTGTTTCCAAACGTTCTCATCCATGGCAACAGCTGGAATGGGCAGGACGAACTGGTGACCAATCGCACCGGGCCGGGACCTCTCGCCTCCGATCCGCAAGCGCTGAGCTATCTCGACGCCTGGACCTGGCATCGTGTCGGCAACGATTCGAACGATCAGATCAGCAATGTGAATACTTTCACTGGCAGTGCATCGGGCAAGATCGTATTCAACAACGAGTTCGAGTATCTCGATGGCCAGACAAGTACGGCGCGCCTAGTCAATACCGCTCAGTCAGTTATGAACTGGATGACATTCGAGAACGCGCCAACGTGGTTCTGGCTGCATGCGCTCAAGCCTTCAGGCGACAGCGTTGCCTACGGCTACGGTTTGGGCGTCTGGCGCATTCCTTCCGATACCGACTTTACGCATTGGCCGAATCTGCAAGCCGGCTATTGGGACTATATCCCTCAGAACTATAATGCGCTTGCTGGATTCCTCGCATACATGCCTTGGAATTCAGTGCGTTATGACGTCAACGAGAGCAGTGTGTCCGGCGATCGCCGTGTGATGGCTTGGAAGACGCCGGCCGGTAAGCTGGTTTTCGCCGTCACGAACCGCACTGGTGCCGACTCTTCCTATCAAGTAGTTCTATCGTCGAGCAAGACTTTTACCGGGCATCTGTATGACTCCACGCCACGCAACCAGGTACAGGCAGACAACACTGGGCAATATCTCGGCAAACCGGTTGGCACGATCACTGGGACCACTCTCAATCTGACCATACCGAATCTTTCCATCCAGTTCTGGGTCGAAGACTGAACTCAATGACTGAACTCAATCTCGCACCCAAAGCGCTGCCGCAGACTTCCTGCGGCAGCGCTGCTGAAAGACACTGCATAGGATTCGTCATCTGGACAAAATCTCGAGATCGAATCATTGCCAGGGCTTCAGCCGAGTGTTGTGGATGTCCGTTTTCTGGCGTTGGATTTGACGAATTGACGGGCCGGTCTTGGCCGATAACAGTCTTAGGACGACAGCGATTAGGGCGCGTTATCAAGGGTAGTAGTAAATGATGTAGATGTTGACTCAGAGCTGCCAGTCGCCAACGTCCGTCATTGGGTCGGAAACGCCGCCTGCGAGCGACGTTCCCTCACTTCCGCCTTCGATGAAATCTCGCAGGCCCGACGAAAGCTCGTTCCGGTACACCATCAAGGCGTCACAGTCATCGTGACCACAATACGTCCGACGGTAGTGCTGCCCTGCACGACTTGAACCGGCACGGTGACGACACCCGTATTCGGGAACCCGCTTAACGTCAGCGTCCCCGTGACCGTGTTGCCTGCCGTCGCCGTGACGCTTGTGCTGCCATAAGGCGAGCTGAAAGTAACGGTGCCGGTAGGCGCCCCGACCGAACTACCATTCACGGCCACCGAGAGGGAGACTGGTTGATTCTGCGTAACCGCCCCCGGCGGCGTGACCGTGAAGGCCGCGGTGCTCGCCACGCCGCCGCCGGTGATGCCGCTGCCGTCGACGTAGACAGGATCCGGGCCGACGCTGAAGGTGACGATGCCGCCGACCGGCGTGAGCGTGCTGCTTGCGCCGTCCCAATTGGTCACTGTGACCGCCGAGCCGGTCGACACGGCGAGCGTCGTGTTGCCCGACGGCGCCCAGACGACGCGGCGATTGGCCGTGCCGTTGGAGAACACGAGCGAGTTGACGCCGCTGCCCCAACTGTCGCTGCTCGCATAGGCGTAGCCGGCGAGTTTATGGACGAGGACGGCGTAGGCGGTGTAACCCGGCTTCGGCGTCAGCGCATTGCCGGTATTGCCGGGATTGTGCAGCAGGCCGAATTTGTAATTGCCATCCGCGATCTGGATATCGTCGGGCGCCAGCGGTAGGTCGTCCATGAAGTCGTAGTACAGATATTGCGAGATGCCCGCGCGCAATGACGATGCGGCATCACGCACGATGTACTGGGCCTGTTGCAGTTCCGTGACGATATTGAGATAGGTCGGCCAGCCGGTTTCGCTGAGCCACAATGGCTTGCTCGATCCACCCGAGTAACCGGCCACCAGCGTGCGCACCGCGTTGATCACGGCGTCGTTGTTGCCTTCCGGCGGCGGCACCGGCGGGAACACGCCGCCGACGGGCGCCGGCAGATCGGTGTAGTTGTGGAAATCGAGAACGTCGATGTAAGCCAGACCGCCGATGTCGAGGAAGCGCTTGAGCCAATTGTAGGAATCGGGCGTAGTGCCGACCCAGAGCGAAGTGAATCCGCCCACGGTGGGACCGACAACGCGCGCGCCCGGCGCCGCGCTGTGAATCGCATTGGACGTGGGTATGAGCAAGTTGTAGTAGCAGTCCGCCGTTTTGCCGCAGGCGCTGTCGTTGCCACCGGCGGAATTGAACTCGTTGAACACGACGTAATCGGCGCCGCTGCCATAGTGCTGCGCAGCGGCAGCGGCGAAAGCGGCGTAGGCGGCGATGCCGGTGCTGGTGCTCGGAACGTGGTTGCTGTCGTAGAGTGCGTTCTTGTAACCCAGCAACATGAGTGGCCTGGCGCCACTGGCGGTGATGGCGGCCACCGCGCTGTCGACATCGGGATTCCACGTGTAGTTGCCCGCGGTCAGCTCGATGGTCGACCACTGCAAATCCAGGCGAACGTCTCCACCGAGGCCCGCTGCCGCAATCGCCTTGCTTTCGGCCAACGAAGATGTCGCCGGGATAGTCGACAAAACGTGGATATTGGTCCCGAATGCATTCGGCTTGGTGACGGTAGACGTGTCCGTCACTGTGAAAGGCACATCAGCGTAGCTTACCGGCGTCGTCATGTGCACGTTGTACCAGCCGGCGCCCACGCTCGGCAGGGTAAAGGAACTTGGTCCGCCGGATGTATTGACGCTGCCGGTGCCCAACGCCACGCCGTTGATATCGGCCGCCGTCCAGGTCACCGTCGATGCGGAGGAGGTGGTGAGCTGCTCGGTGGCACCGCCCGTGGAGAATACGTTCATGAATGAGGTGCCATCGAGCGCGAGCGGAACCGTGATATCGCCCCAGGTTTCGAAACCGGCATTGGATAGCAGATTCTGG
>Ga0207658_10001132_pt1 | contig 21435 bp, 22 predicted proteins | sample KBSS33metaG_FD_184322 | JGI IMG/M metagenome (GOLD analysis project Ga0207658, IMG submission 184322) | Switchgrass rhizosphere microbial communities from Kellogg Biological Station, Michigan, USA - KBS S3-3 metaG (SPAdes) (version 2) | ecosystem: Host-associated > Plants > Roots > Rhizosphere...
ACAATGACTTTCTGATCCGCATGGGCGTGTCGCGCAAATTGCTGACCGACGTCATGTATCAGCAGAAGGCGGTGGCGGGCAGCCAGGGCGACCAGTCCACCCGCCGTTGCCTGACCCAGGATGAGCTGTTCAAGTACAACGTCGTCAACGCGCAGTGAGCTGAGCCGAGCGGCCCCTTTGCGCGGCCGCGCTGGCCTGCTATCGGCGCGCGATGACTGATCTTTCCCGCATCCGCAATTTCTCCATCATCGCGCATATCGACCATGGCAAGTCGACGCTCGCGGATCGCCTGATCCAGCGCTGCGGAGGCCTCACCGACCGCGAGATGACGAGCCAAGTCCTTGATAACATGGACATCGAGAAGGAACGCGGCATCACCATCAAGGCGCAGACCGTGCGCCTCGTCTACAAGGCCAATGACGGCGCGACCTATGAGCTCAACCTCATGGACACGCCCGGCCATGTCGACTTCGCCTATGAGGTCTCGCGCAGCCTCGCCGCCTGCGAAGGCGCGCTCCTCGTCGTGGACGCGGCGCAAGGGGTGGAGGCGCAGACGCTGGCCAATGTCTACCAGTCGATCGAGCATGACCATGAGATCGTGCCCGTCATCAACAAGATCGACCTGCCTGCCGCCGAGCCCGAGAAGGTCCGCGCCGAAATCGAGGAGGTGATCGGCCTCGACGCCTCCGAAGCCGTCCTCGCCAGCGCCAAGTCCGGCATCGGCATCGACGAGATCCTCGAGGCGATCGTCGCGAAAATCCCGCCCCCCAAGGGCGACCGTGCCGCGCCGCTCAAGGCCATGCTCGTCGACAGCTGGTACGACCCCTATCTCGGCGTCGTCATCCTCGTGCGCGTGATCGACGGCGTCATCAAGAAAGGCCAGCAGGTCAAGTTCATGATCGGCGGCACCGAGCATTTGATCGACCGGGTCGGCTGCATGCGCCCCAAGATCGAGCAGCTCGCCGAACTCGGCCCCGGCGAGATCGGCTTCATCACCGCGCAGATCAAGGATATCAGCCAGACCCGCGTCGGCGACACCATCACCACGGTCAAGGCGGGCGCGGCCGAGCCGCTGCCCGGCTTCAAGGAAGTGCAGCCGGTGGTGTTCTGCGGGCTCTTTCCCGTCGATGCCAATGACTTCGAGAAACTGCGCGATTCGATCAGCAAGCTGCGCCTCAACGATGCCAGCTTCAGCTTCGAGATGGAGAGCAGCGCGGCACTCGGCTTCGGCTTCCGCTGCGGCTTCCTCGGCCTCCTCCACCTCGAGATCATCCAGGAGCGGCTGACACGCGAATATGACCTGGACCTCATCACCACCGCGCCGTCGGTGGTCTACAAGATCCAGCTGACCCACGGCGATGGCGAGCTCGAACTGCACAATCCCGCCGACATGCCCGACCCCAGCCGGATCGCGGATATCGAGGAGCCATGGATCGAGGCGGTGATCTATTGCCCCGACGAATATCTGGGCTCCATCCTCAAGCTGTGCCAGGATCGGCGCGGCATCCAGAAGAACCTGACCTATGTCGCCCAGCGCGCGCAGGTGACATACGAACTGCCGCTCAACGAAGTGGTGTTCGACTTTTATGACCGGCTGAAGAGCATCAGTCGTGGTTATGCCAGCTTCGACTATCACCAGATCGGTTACCGGGAGGGAGACCTGGTCAAGATGAGTATCATGGTCAACAGCGAGCCGGTCGATGCGCTCAGCATGATCGTCCATCGCGGCACCGCGGAAACGCGCGGGCGCGGCATGTGCGAACGGCTGAAGGACCTGATCCCCCGGCATTTGTTCAAGATCCCGATCCAGGCCGCGATCGGCGGCAAGGTGATCGCGCGCGAGACGATCGCGGCGATGCGCAAGGACGTGACCGCCAAATGCTATGGCGGCGACATCAGCCGCAAGAAGAAGCTGCTCGACAAGCAGAAGGAAGGCAAGAAGCGGATGCGGGAATATGGGAGCGTGAGTATCCCGCAGGAGGCGTTTATCGCCGCGCTCCGCATGGGGGAGGAATAGGCGTGTTACCTGGGGTTCGAGTAAATCCGGGGTGGGAGGAGCGGCTACATCAAATCCGTTCGGGCTGCTGGCGCTGGCCAGACCTTGAGATCAAGCGTGGAAATGGATGAAAAGTCGCGGCCGTTGATCGTGATGAGCCGCCGCCCGGCGACAATGGCCTGTGCCGCCGCAAGGTGGGACCTCCGGGTCCTCTTGCTCGACAGCGCCTCCGTTAACCGTCACTGTTAACGGAAATGAATGATGCTTCAGGCTATGTTGGCGTCAGTGGATGGGGCCACGGCAGCTCAACAGGGCGCGCCGGATATGAGGTGCCCCGATGCCACATGACCCGGAATTTGGCGACCTTGCCGGTCTTCTTCATTTTGAGGAGCCGGTTCGACAATCCACGTCACAAAGCGATCCGCGCCTGCTGACCATCTTGCGGGTCGGCAAATTGACCACCGACCGGTTCGAGGAACTCTGCCTGGTGCGCAACGTCGGCGTGGGCGGCATGATGGCCCATGTCCATTCGCCGCTGGTCCCGCGCCAGCGCGTGCAGATCGAGCTTAGAAGCGACCGGAAATTCTGGGGGACCATCCTCTGGATCAAGGAGGGCATCGCCGGGATCGGGTTCGACGGGCAGGTGGATATCGAGGAAATCCTGGGCCGGGGCCCGACCGAGAGCAATGATCGCCGGTCGACCGGGCCACGCCTCAACATCGATTGCAGCGCCAAGTTACGGGTGGGCAGCCGCTATCATGGCGTGCCTGTGCACGACCTTGGCCAGTGCGGCGTCGGCATCCGCTTTACCGAGCGATTGGCGGCCGGCCAGGAGGTGGTCGTGACGCTGGAGGGGTTTCGACCCGTGCAGGGCTCCGCGATCTGGTGCCGGGGCGGCCGCGCCGGGATTGCGTTCAATCGGTCCATTCCGTTTGATGAACTGACGGGTTGGCTGGTGGATATGTTTGGCAGGGCGCATATTGAGATCCCTGATGGGACGCGGTGAGGGTTGGGGGTGCAGTTCGTCCCCGCCGCAAGAAGCTCCCGCTACGATGGCCTTTACTGCCGCACCCGCAGGGTGATGCCGAACATGCGCGGGTCACTGGGTGTGCCAACGATGAGGCCGCTATTGCCCGCCTGAACGGTGACGTTCTAGAGATAGTCCTTGTCGAAGAGATTGCGGGCGAACAGCGCCACCTCCCAATGCGGGGTGCGGTAGCCGATGCTGGGCGTTGACCAGCGTGTAGCTCTGGCGGCCCGCCGGGTCGATTCGCATCCTAATGCAGTTTTTCGGCGATGACGCCGGATTCCACCAACGCCGCGATCTCCGTTTCCGACAGGCCCAGCGCGTCGCTCGCGGGCGACAGCCCGGTCGTCGAAGCGTCATTGATGAAGGATTTGGGCACCAGCTTCGAACAGGCCGTGCCGCAGTTGATCGGCGATGATCTGGCGACCAACCCCGACGAGCCGGTTGATCCCGAGCTGTACCGCACTTTGCTTTACGTCACCCACATCGCGCCCAGCTTCTCGCTGCGCGGCGGCACGCGCGAGATTTTGCGCGGCATCATCGCCCGCGGCCTTGGCCTGCGCTGAAGGGAGCCTATTCATGGACAATGTCCGAACTGATCGATCCCTTCGCTCGCTTGATCGAGGATATCTGCACTCCTGCCGCGATCCGTGAGATCGAACAGGGCGGCGACAGCAGCGCTATGTGGAATGCCTTTCTCGAATCCGGCTTCCTCGACGCGCTCGTTGCCGAAGAGTCAGGCGGGGCGGGGTTGCCATTGGACGACGCCGCGCCGTTGATCGCTTTGCTCGGCCGGCATGCAGTCCCGCTGCCGGTCGGCGATACGATGATCGCTCGTGCGCTGCTCGCCGCTGCCGGTGTCGAAGAGCCCGAAGGTCCAATCGCGATCGCGACTGGTGCGGGGGCGGTTCCGTTCGCCGCTGTCGCTTCGCACATTCTGTCCGGCACAGCGCAAAGTCCTGCGCTGACCGCAGCAAAGGTCGAAGCGACCGGTGTTCCTCATGCCGTCGACGCCTATGTGGGTGAGCCGAACGGATCGGCGCTGCGTCCCATCGCGGCGGTGCTACGGGCGCAGCTCATCTCCGGCGCCGCGGGGCGAGTCATGGAAATGACGGTCGCCTATGCCAATGAACGCGTCCAGTTCGGCAAGCCCATCGGCAAGCAGCAGGCGGTGCAGCAGCAATTGTCCGTTCTGGCCGAACAGGCCGTGGCCGCCCGCATTGCAGCCGCGGTCGGCGCGCGTTCGGGACTTCAGCCAAAGCTGGCTGACGCCGCCATCGCCAAGCATGGCGCCAGTCTCGCGGCAGGTCAGGTTGCTGCCATTGCCCATGCCGTTCATGGCACGATCGGCGTCAGCGAAGAATATGACCTGCAACTGCTCACCCGTCGCCTGCACGGCTGGCGCTTGGCTGATGGGTCGGAAAGCTATTGGGCGGGCATATTGGGCGAATTGAGGCTGGCGGCTGCTGCAGTGCCGACTGCCGATTTCATCCGGGGCGCCTGACCCGCGCCGTGCAATGGCGGCCCGCCCTTTCCACTGCTGGTCAGGAGGGGTAAGAGGCCGCCAACCCATGCGCCGCTGATCGTCAAGGGGTGAGCTTTGCGGCGCGCTCAGTAGCTGAAGGATCCTGCGCATGACCAATTCAACGCCTCGCCCCATCATTGATGGTCAGGAACGCAGTCAGGCGCGGCTCGGCACGATGCCGCTGGTAAACCCGGCTAATGAAGAGCTGATCGCAACGCTGCCTTGTTGCGGCGCTGAGGAAGCCGCAGAGGCGGCGCGGCTGTCCGTCGACGGCTTCGCTCAATGGTCGGCCATATCGCCCTTCGAACGCAGCAAGGTTTTGCGCCGCGCCGCCGACCTGATGCGCGGCGAGGCCGATGAAGCCGCTGCTGAAATGACGCGCGAAGGCGGCAAGCCGCTGGCACAGGCGCGCGGCGAATGGCTGGGGTCGGCAGACCTCCTCGACTGGTATGCGGAAGAGGGCCGCCGGGCCTATGGCCGTCTGATCCCCACCCGTGCCGCCGACATGCGCTGGGCCGTGGAGCGCCGCCCGGTGGGTCCGGTCGCTGCATTCACGCCCTGGAACTTCCCGGCCTGGACCGTGATGCAAAAGGTCGCGCCGGCGCTGGCGGCAGGATGCTCCGTCGTGCTCAAATGTGCGGAGGAAACGCCCGGCTCAAGCTGGCGGATCGGCCGGGCGCTGCTGGCGGCGGGCCTCCCGCCGCGCGCGATCAGCGTAATCTGGGGCGATCCTGCCGCGATTTCGTCCACGCTCTGCGCGGCGCCGGAAATTCGCAAGGTGACGCTGACCGGATCGACCCGCGTCGGCCGTTTGCTCGCCAGCGCGGCGGGGCAGCATCTCAAGAAGGTGACGATGGAACTGGGCGGCCATAATCCGGTGATCGTCGCGCGCGACGCCGATCTGTCGACCGTCGTGCCATTGTCGACCGAATTCAAGTTCCGCAACGCCGGTCAGATCTGCGTGTCGCCCACCCGTTTCCTGGTCGAACGGCCGCTCTATGCCGATTTCGTCGCAGGCGTTACCGAAGCGGCGAAGAAGCTGAAGGTCGGGGACGGCATGGATGCCGCCACGCAGATGGGCCCTCTGTCCACCGCCGGACAATTGTCGAAGATCGAGGCGCTGGCCGCCGACGCCGTCCAGCGCGGCGCGAAGCTGGAAACAGGCGGGTCGCGCATCGGCAACAGCGGCTATTTCTTTGAGCCGACCATCCTTTCGGACATGACGCCGCAAATGGAGGCGATGAACGACGAGCCCTTCGGCCCGCTGATGCTGATCATGCCGGTCGACGACATCGACGCGGCCCTCGCGGAAGCGAACCGCCTTCCCTATGGCCTGGCCGCCTATGCGTTCACCAACAGCATGAGCACCGAGCGAAAGATCGTGGCGGGAATCGAATCGGGCATGCTGGGTATCAACCATTTCGCCATGGCGATGCCGGAAACGCCCTTTGGCGGGGTGGGCGACAGCGGCATGGGTTCGGAAGGCGGCATAGAGGGGATGGATGCCTATTTGCGGCCCTTCCTCGTGACTGCCAAGATCGCCTGAACCGGGACACATTGGGGACGTGGAAAAAAGCCGGGCGGGACTGCAGCCGTCCTCGCCCGGCCAGCCCCTTTTCTATTCGGCCGCCATCGCCGCCTGATCGCGGAAATGCGGAATCACTTTCTCGCCAATGTTGCGGATCGGCTCCATGATGATCTCATGAGGGATGTCGCCCATCTGGAAGATGAAAAGAACCTCATCTGCGCCAGCGTCGAATAACTGGCTGACATAGAGCATAATCCGACCGGACTGAATCGGAGAGGATTCCCTTTCGCTGGAAAATCTGATGGGGTCCTCAAATCGCCGCTCCTATTGCAAGCAGATTTTGAGCTGACCGTATGCCGGGTTCAGGGTCGTCTTCGCGGTCGGCATGGGCCGCCGCACGGTGGGTCTTCGGCGGACGGAACCTTCCTATGTGGACGGCGCACTCGCCAGAAGCCGGTGCATCCCATCAAGCGGAATGGTTCAGCCCACGTCCCGGCAGGGACGCATCCGCTAGCCGACTGCTCGCCGGCGAGGTTGCTACGCTGGTGCGCCAGCGGTCTTGTCGAATAGCTCGCCTGACTTGAGCATGGCATGCATCACGACCGAAAGCTTCCGCGCCACCGCAACCGCGGCGCGCTTGAAGCCGATGCGTTCGCGAAGCTTGAGGCCCCAGTCTCGCAACGTACTGTCAGCCGAGCTGCGGGTCAGGATGACGCAGGCCGCTTCGTATAGAAGGTTTCGCACCTGATGATCGCCCCCCCTGGAGATGTTGACAAAGGGATTCTCAGACCGGTCAGGTGCTGACTTTAGGATTGCTCTCTGGAGAGGGGAAATCCGTTTAATGCACGGCTCCGACGCTGGGCCTACCGACGGCGATAGAGCGGGCGGGTTACACTGCGCTGACACCGCCAACGGGACTTTTACCGACAGCTTGGATCATCATCCGTGCCTGGGCGGAGAGCTGGCGGAAAATGTCGTTCGCTTCCTTCGCGCGCGCGTCGGCTGCGTTTCCGTCCAGGGCGCGGCGATAGACGCCGACGAGAATGGCGGCGAGCCGGAAGATCGAGAAAATGACGAAGTAATCCCAGTCGGGAATGCCATCCAGCCCGCGCAGGGCCGCGTAATGGCGGACCAGCTCGTGCTCCGCAGGAATGCCCAAGGTCGCGACATCTACATCCGAGAAGCCGCGCCGGGTCTGCGATGACAAATGGTAGGCCATGCAGGTATAGGCCAGATCAGCAAGCGGGTGCCCGATAGTGGCCAGTTCCCAGTCCAGCACGGCGGCGATTTCGGGTCGGGACGGATGGATGACCAGGTTGCCGATCCGGAAATCCCCGTGGGCGATCGCCTCTTGCTCCTGGGCCGGGATGTGCGCGAGCAGCCAGCGGATGACTTCTTCCATGTCGGCGTTGTCATCGACTTTCGTCGCCTCATAGGCGCGTTGCCAGCGGGATATCTGCCGTGCGACATAGCCTCCGCGCTTGCCGAACGTAGCCAGCCCGGCCGCCCCGACATCGACGTTGTGAATCTTGGCCAGAACCTCGACCATCGCTAGGTAAATCCGGCGACGGTCGGTCGGCTCGACACCAGGCAAAAGGCGATCGGCGAAAATGCGCCCCTCGACATGGTCCATGACATAGAATGGCTGCCCGATCGGACTGTCTTCCATGCAGAGCAGGTGCATCCTCGCCAGCGGGATGCCCTTGCCAGCGAGCGCGGACTGGATGTGAAATTCGCGATCGATGGCGTGGGCACCGGGCAGCAGCGGCCCGGACGGCTGCTTGCGCAGGACATAGGCACGGTCGCCGGCATGGAGGTGATAGGTCGGGTTGGACTGGCCACCCTGGAACTGGCGAACGACGAGACCGTGCTCGACCCCCGGCAGTCGGCCGTGCAGGAACGCGGCCAACGCCGCCTCGTCGAAGCGGTGGTTGGGCAGGACCTCAATGAGGATTGCATCTTGCGGTGCGGCTGACATGGACATTTCTCCGGCTTCAGCGGTGCTTTGCCAGTTCCATTCTGGCGATGGTGTTCCTGTGGACTTCCTCGGGGCCATCGACGTAGCGCATGATCCGCGCGCGGGCATAGGCATAGCCGAGGCCGAAATCGTCGGTGACGCCGGCCGCGCCATGGACCTGCATGGCCCAGTCGACCACCTGGACGAGCATCAGCGGGGCGGCGACCTTGATCGCGGCGATTTCCATGCGGGCCGCCTGGGCGCCGACGGTGTCGATACGATGGGCGGCATTGAGCACCAGCAGCCGGGCCTGATCAATGCGTATGCGCGATTCGGCGATGCGTTCGCGGGTTACGCCCTGATCGGCCAGCAGCTTGCCGAATGCGTGACGATCCAGCGCGCGGCGGCAGAGTGATTCGAGCGCGCGCTCGGCCATGCCGATATTGCGCATGGCATGGTGGATGCGGCCCGGCCCGAGACGCCCCTGCGCGATCTCGAAACCGCGCCCTTCGCCCAGCAGGATGTTTTCGACCGGCACGCGCACGTTGTCGAGGGCGACTTCGGCGTGACCATGGGGCGCATCGCTGTAGCCCAGGATATTGAGGTCGCGAAGGATGGTGACGCCGGGGGTGTCCTTGGGGACGATGACCAGCGATTGGCGCAGGTGCCGGGACGGATTGTCGGGATCGGTCTGACCCATCACGAACAGAACGCGGCAGTGCTCGGCGCCAGCGCCGCTCGTCCACCATTTGCGGCCGTTGATGACGTAGTGGTCGCCCTCGCGTTCGATGCGGGTGCGAATGTTGGTCGCATCGGACGAAGCAACGTCGGGTTCCGTCATTGCGAAGGCGGAACCGTGGGTGCCGTCGGCCATGCCTGGAAGCCAGTCAGCGATCTGCTTTTCCGTGCCGTATCTCTCCAGCATTTCCATGTTGCCGGATTCGGGGGCGTGGCAGTTGAACACCTCCGACGACCAGTGGACACGGCCCATCTGCTCGGCGAGCGGGGCATATTCAAAATTGGTAAGCGCGGGGCCGTAGCGGGAGTGGGGCAAGGCCAGATTCCACAGCCCGGCGGCGCGAGCGCGCGATTTCAGTTCCTCGACGAGGGGAAGCGGCGCCCACGGGTTGTTCGCCGCCCGCCGCTGGGTGTGCCAGACCGGCTCGTTGGGATAGACATACTCGTCCATAAACGCGATGAGGCGCTGTTGGTAGTCGAGCGACCGCGAGCTGAACGTGTACACTAGGCTTCCTTCCGTGACGATCACACTTGGCCTAATGAGGCAGGTATTGCCAGAAATCAGTCCGGGCGGACGACCAATTCATGTACATGATGGCGGTGGGCGAGGGCGGACGGAGCGATCCTGTTTTCCGCCGTCGCGGCGGTTAGGCTTTCAAGCCGTGTTGGCAAAACGGGCGCCCAAACGGTTCCGGTTATCAACTTCGCCGCCGCCAAGCTATGGTTGAAGTCCTTTTTCCAACAGGCCCCAAGTCCATCTTCAGGTCGGCGACGGTCCAGCAGTTCACCCGCCTCACTGGATCGCGAGTAGCGCCCATATGAGACGATCTTGTTTGGCCTTCTACGCGGAGAGCCGGCTGAGGCGATCGATCGCCCCTCGGTCGAGCTTCATACATAGGCTCGATCGAATGAAGGAAGCCTGCGCCTCTGATGCGTCGGCCAGGCAGCGCGGCTCAGACGCAGGAAGCCCCTGTCGTTGCGGCCATAGCTGGTGGAATCGAAGGCCCGCTCTGCGAGGGATGCCACTGATCGTGCGCCATCTCATTGCTATTGCGCCATTCAAGATAGCGCGCAGTCTCTTCCCGCAGCACGTCAAGGTAGGCTTCCTGGTTGGCCTTGAGGTGTTCGGTCAATCCTGGCAGGCCCACCACCAATTGTTCTTCGTTGGCCACTTTTGGTAGACGCATGGCAATCATGCCGCCGCCCTTGGTGATCGTATTAAAGGTCGCGGCCCAGCCTTGGCTGCGAACTTCCTCGACTTGCTGCATCAGGGATTGAATGCAATTGCGTGGCTGCCCGTCAGGCGCTTCGGCGTTGGTCCGCATCGCAATGCGTTTGATGACAGGATCGGGCAGGTCGGCGAGCAGCATCAGGCCCGTCCCCGACCGTATGAGCGGCCGACGCGATCCCTTGACGACGAACAGGCGGACTGGGTTCGTCGACTGAGCGATGTGAATATATTCGGACCAAATCTGATTGCGGACGGCTACAACCACGGCTTGGCCGGTCCTCGCATTCACGCGCTGCAACAGCCGCACCAACAGCCCCTCGCTGATCATCGCACCGTTCACCCAATTGCCCAGCAGGGCCACCCGGGTGGTCGGGCTAAAAGCGCGGGTATTGGGGTTGAACTGAAGATAGCCCAGCAAAACCATACTACGCAGCAGGACGGAAGTGCTTGATTGTGGCAGGTCCAGCAGTTCCGATACTTCAGAAACCGGAGCCTCCCGACGCAGCACGTCGAACAACTCCAATATGCGGAGTACGCGCCCGGCCGACTTGACCACGCCTCCCACTTCGGCGCTGTTCCACCCAACGACGTTTTGCTCACCCAATGATCGTGACAGTTGCATCATTCGCATCGGCTTTCTCTCCCATTTTCAATCTAACATTTGAAAACAAGCCGTGTCAATGCCGGTGTACTGCCAGTGGCGAGCGACCGGGCCTTCGACAATGAAGAAAATCCAGCGCCAATCCGTGACAGCACTGGCTTCTAACCCGGCCCCAGGTCTGGCATGATGAGCGCAAGCATGACGATATGATCGACCGGCTGTTAAACGATTGGATCAAGGTCGGTCACTTCTTCACAAATCTTAGCCGTTCACGGAGGCATATGCCGCCTTTCCCCATCCTCTATGTGATTTGCGTCAACCAACCGCCCCCAGATGCATCCGGCACTTGCACGGCACCAGCGGGCAACGCACGGTCCGCCAGAAGAGTGGAAAACCCTTGGGAAACATGTCTGTGCCGGATCTGCGCGCGTTGCTCGATCTTGAACCCATTGGCGAAGGGCGCTGGCGGTCTGTGTCGGCTGACACCAACGCAGGGGGGGAGGTTTTTGGAGGGCAATATCTGGGCCTTTCCGTGCATGCGGCCATGCTCACGGCGCTCGGGCGTTCACCGCACGCTCTGAGTTCGTTCTTCCTCCGACGCGCGGAGGCCAGTTCCCCGGTTGACTATCAGGTCGAGCAGATGCGCGACGGCGCGGCGTTTGCCCATCGCCGGGTGACGGCCTCGCAGTTCGGCAAGGAGGTGTTTCGCGCGGAGATCAGCTTCCATGAACCGGAGGCCGACCAGCCGTCGCACCAAGTTGCCCCCCCGCCGCGCCAGATATTTCTACGTTGAAATCACATCATCAATGCGTCCTCGACCGAGCTGAGGAACTCGATCCTCTCGTAGTGCGTCGCGTTATCAGCCGTGCGTCGTTTCAGAGCTATTTCCCGGATCCGGACGAAGGGCTCGGCAAGCCGGGAAGCCGACCGTACACTCTTGCCTGGCTTGAACCGTCGCCGCCGCCAGCGGCAGGAGATGCCATTGGCTATTACGCGACACTGGCCTATCTGACAGACGCCTGCGCCAATTTCGCCGCGCGGATCATGCATGCTGCTCAACTCCATGACGGGGAGCTGGCGTCAAGTTCACTCAATCATGCGATCTGGTTTCATTCCGCACCGCGGCGCATCGGCCGCGTTCTTTATGAAGTTGACAGTCCGTTTTCGGGCGATGGTCTCGGGTTCAACCGCGGCACGATGTTCGACACCAATGGTCGAATACTGGCTTCGATCACGCAAGAGGCGCTGATTCGACGCCAGCGTTCGCCTCAAAAAGACACGAGGATTTTGATATGACTATGCCGCCGAGCGCAGCGATCATAGGCGCGACCGGCACGGTCGGACGAGGCATTGCCCGCGTTCTGGATCGGGCGGGCTGGGCCATCACAGCGATCGGCCGCGACGAGGCAAGGCTGGCGGCCCTGAACGCGGAGCTCGGAGGGCGAGCGCAATTGGTCGTTGGGTCAGTGGCCAACGATGCGAGTGCGATGCGGACCGCGGCAGATGCCCGCGCACACGGGGCGCCGTTCAATGCCGTGATAACAACGATCAATCGCCCCCTGTCCTCGCAACCGGCGTTCGACATGAGCGGCGAAACACTGCTCGACTTCTTCCGCGAAAATGTTGTCACCCATCACTGCGCTACCAAAGCGTTCCTTCCGCTTCTGGCTGACGCGGGGCGCTATGTTGGCCTGGGTGGCGGGATGGCCGACGCGACAGTGCCGGGGCTCGTCGGTGTCTCCGTCTGCCAAGCCGCGCAGCGCAACCTGTTCCGCTTTCTGGCGCAGGAGGCTGCGGATCGCGGGGCGTCGGTCGTCGAACTCATGCTATATTCGCACATCGCCGATCCGGCGGACGAAGCCACCTCCGACCCGCGGCGCATCCGTGCGGACGAGGTGGGTGAACATCTGCTCGCCATGCTCTTGCATCCAGAAGCATTCCCCGGTCCCGTTTTGACGCTGAAATCCCGCAAGCAGGTGGGGGTGGCATCGACTGACAGCTGAAGGGGAGGGGATCGCCGCGGGAGCAGCCATAACATAATTCGGTCAGGCTCGACTGACCCGATCAATAGAGAGGAACGACCTCGTGCAGAATGCGTCAGATGAATGGAAGCGGGGTTGGCCGACGGTTTTCAGCGGCTTTACGGGCGTCGTCTTCATGACGGCAGTTCCCACCGTGACTGGCCTTGTCATGGCCCCCCTCATGGCCGAATTTGGCTGGTCTCGCGCGATCATTACCTCGAACGTCCTGATCTGTTCGATATGCTCGTTGCTTCTGGCACCGTCTCTGGGATCCCTCATCGCCCGCTTTGGCGTGCGGCAGTATGCCTTGGCGGCAGTCATCGCGGCTGCCCCGGCGCTTGGTCTGATATCCCTGACTGGCGGCAGCCCTCTTACCTGGCTCGCCGCCTGGACGCTGTTTGGCGTGATCAACGTCGGGATCAGCCCGATGGTCTGGTCGGGGGCGGTGGCTGCCCTGTTTGACCGGGCGCGAGGGATGGCGCTGGCCGTCACGCTGAGCGGATCGGGTGTGGCCTATTTCCTGATCCCCCCGCTCGCCGTTGCGGTGCTTCAGAATTACAGCTGGCGAGCAGTCTACCTCGTTATCGCAGGCCTGATGGCGGTGGTCCTGTTGCCATTGGTTTATGCCCTGTTCCGAGGTCCGCGCGATGTCGGTGTCGCACAAACGGCACAGGCCGGCGGGCATGCCACCGGGCCGAGAGAAGGCTTCACGCTGCAACAGGCCCTGCGCGTCCGCCAATTCTGGCTATTTATCACGGTCGCCGCGCTGATGGCCTTGGCCGAGGGGGCCTTGCAGGTCCACCTCTTCCCCATCTTGCAGGAAAGGGGACTGGCGGCAGGAAGCGCGGCCTGGGTGGCGTCGTTCATGGGGGTCGCCATGATCGTCGGTCGCGTCCTTTCCGGCTTCATGCAGGACCGATTGCCGCCGCTGCCCGTTTTTGGATGCGCCATTCTCATCGTGCTTGTCAGCTGCGTGCTACTGCGCCTCTTCAACGGCGAAGTGGGAATGGGTTTGGCCGCATCGATCTGCCTCGGGCTTGGCACTGGCGGCACCACCATCGGCCTTGCCAATTTGACCAGTCGCTATTTCGGTCTGGTCGCATACCCGTCGATCTTCGGGCTGCTGATGGGGGGCTTCTCACTGGGCTATGGCATTGCACCGGTCGTGGTCGGCCATTTTAGAGAGGTGACGACCAGCTATCTGCCGATCTTCGACTGGTTGGCAGGTGCGCTGGTCACGGCCGCTGTTCTGACTTGGCTGCTCGGCAAGCCGCTGGCGCCACCGCGAGCATTCTGACCACGAGGGTCAGTTCATCCATCGACCACCATTGACGATGAGAGCCTGGCCGGTGACGAAACCGGCCTGCTCGCTGGCGAAGAACGCCACCGCATGGGCAATGTCCTCGGGCTCGCCGAGGCGCTTGAGAGGGGTTTCCGCAATCGCCTTGTCCACGAATGCTCGCGGCAACAGGTCCATTGCCTTGGTCTTGATGTAACTTGGCGCGATTGCGTTCACCGTAATCCCGAACTCTGCCAACTCGCGCGACAGGGGCCTTCGCAGCCGCATACGCAGCGGAAGACTTGCTACCGATAAACGCGGAATCGGAAGCGATGTTGACAATGCGGCCGAACTCGCGCGCGCGCATAGACGGCACCACCTCGCGGCAGGCGTCCATCGCTGTATGCAGGCAGATGCGAACCATGAAGTCGGCCAGCCCGGCATCCGCCTCCCAGAACGGAACCGCTCTGTCGCGGGCGCTCTGCCCGACGTTGTTCACGAGCACATCCACTGCGCCATGCCTTTGGAAGATCGTCGCGAAAGCCGTCGCGATGGCTTCGTGGTCGAGCAGATCGGCTTCAACCGCGATTGCGGACCGGCCTAGCGCCACAACCTCACCCGCCAGCCTTTCTAGGCCCGGGCCGTCAATATCCAGCAGGCCCAGATCCGCCCCGTCCCGGGCGAGGCGCAGCGCGATAGCCCGGTCATCTCGGTGATGCAATTCCGATCCGAGGAAGAGGCGGTGGCCCTGGCCAACGGCACAGGCTACGGCTTGTCAGCCTATATCCAGAGCGGGGATGCCAAGCGCGTCCGCCGTCTGGTGGGCCACCTGCGCTCCGGCACCGTGGGGGTCAATGGTGGCGCGCCGCTAACTTACAACGCACCGTTCGGCGGCCTTGGCCTGAGCGGCTACGGCAAGGAAGGTGGCAAAGCGGGGATCGAAGAATTTCTTCACCTCAAGACCGTGCTGGTCGGCTGACCATGTGGCTGGGATGAGATCGTGCGCCACCTCAGGAGGAAGTGGTGGCGCACGGGTTCGCCGGTCCCGCATCTGCGCAGGATGCTCCTTTGCGCGCCACCTTGGCGCCACTCAGCATCATATGATGCCCGACGAAGGGAGGCATCCACCGCATCACTTCAAGAGTCCGACGCCAAGGAGTCGGACGAGAATGAAGCGCAGCAGGTTTAACGAAGAGCAGATCATTGCGATCTTGAAGGAGCAGGAGGGCAGAATGCCGACGGCGGAGGTTTGCCGCCGCCACGGGATCAACTCGGCGACGTTTTACAAGTGGAAGTCGAAGTTCGGCGGGCTGGGGGTGTCCGATGCCTGGCGGCTCCGCACGCCGGAGGAGGGCGCATAGCCGAAGAAGCTGCCGACCAGGCGGCGAGTTCAATCAATCATCGCCAATACGGTCCCGACAGCATAAACCCCTCCGGGCGGCACATTGATCGTCAGTACCCCTGAAGCGGGGCTTTCTACCTCATTGGTCGACTTGTCGCTCTCCAGCGCGAACAGCGGCTGCCCTTTGACGACGGGGCTGCCATTCTCAGCCAGCCACTCGGTAAGCGTGCCTTCGTTCATCGAAAAGCCCAGCTTGGGCAGGAGGACTTCAGTTGCCATCGATTGAGTGTTCCTTTGTTGCGAGTGCGATCGCCGCATCGGCGATGCGCCGTGAGTCCGGTGCGTAGGCACTTTCCAGCGGTTTCGAGAATGGCACAGGCGCATATGGCGCGCCCAGACGACCCACGGGCGCCTTGAGTTTGCCAAAGAACCGGGACTGCAGCGTTGCGGCGATCTCCGCACCGACACCGAAGGCGGTGACCGCCTCGTGTACGATCAAGCACCTACCTGTCTTGGCGACTGAGGCGTAGACCGTTTCCTTGTCCCATGGGGAAATGGTCCGCAGGTCGATAATCTCTGCGGATACCCCGGCAGCGTCCATCTGCTCGACGGCGCCCAGTGCCTCAATCAGGGTGCGGGAATAACTGACTATAGTGACATCCGCACCTTCTTTGGCCACGAGCGCCTTTCCGAGCGGAACCGTGAATCCTTTTTCGGCCGGGGGACCGGGGATCCAATAGGCCGGCAGGTTCTCGATGTAGAGGACCGGGTCTGGATCATCGATCGCCGCTCGCATCAGTCCGTACGCATCCATCGGATTCGATGGCGCCACGACCTTCATTCCAGGGGTATGGGCGAACCAGGCTTCGAGATAATCGCTGTGCTGTCCTCCGGAGCCGAATCCTGTGCCCGTCATCGTACGGATTACGATCGGCACGTTTGTCTGTCCTCCGGACATGAAGCGCAGTTTGGCCGCGTGGTTCACGATCATGTCCATCGCCACAGTCGTGAAGTTCATCAACATGATCTCGGCGACCGGCTTATACCCGACGAGGCTTGCGCCAATCGCAGCTCCGACGATGGCCTGCTCGGCGATCGGCGTGGAGCGAACCCGGTCGTCGCCGAAGCGCGAAGACAAACCTTTCGTCACCCCGAGGACTCCACCCTCTTCTGGATCCGCAACGTCCTCGCCGAGTACGATGATCGCTTCGTCGAATTCCATCGCGTCGTTCAGCGCGGCGTTAATGGCTTGTAGAATGGTGACGGGCGCGGCGTCCGACTGGTCGCTCATGCGTTCTCTCCGTTTGCGTAGACGTCTCTAGTTAGCTCACCGAGATCGGGGAAGGGCGATGCGAGCGCGAAGTCGACGGCCTCATCGAGCTGGGCCTCGATATCGGCTTCAATTGCCGCGAGTTCGCTCTCTGATGCGATTCCTTCAGCGATCAGGCGTGCGCGGAAGATCGGCACGGGATCGGCCTCCATGGCCGCCTGCTTCTGGGCCTTGTCCATGTAGGCGTCGGCATCGCCGAAAACATGGCCGTGGAAGCGGAAAGTCATCGCTTCGATCAGGGTTGGCCCGTTGCCCGCGCGGGCTCGTTCCACTGCTTCGCGCGCCGCGGCGTACATTTCGACCGGATCATTGCCGTTCACCCGCACGCCAGGCATGTTGTAGGCCACGGCGCGATCAGCGATGCGCGGGGCCGAAGTGGCTTTCTCATAGGTCGTGTGTTCGCCGTACAGATTGTTCTGGCAAAGGAAAATCACGGGTAACTTCCACACAGACGCCAGATTGAGGCTTTCGTGGAAAGCACCGATATTCGAGGCTCCGTCACCGAAAGTTGCAACCGTGACGCGCCCATTTCCCGAAAGCTGCGAGCCCCAGGCAATGCCATTGGCGATCGGCATTGACGATCCCACGATTCCGGTCGTGACCATTATGCCCTTCGCGGGATAAGTCAGGTGCATCGGGCCGCCCTTGCCCTTGCAGGTTCCATCCACCCGCCCAGCGATCTCAGCCCATAGATCCTTCAGCGGCATGCCCTTGGCCAGCATGTCATGGATGCCGCGGTATATCGTCACCCAATAGTCTTGGTCAGACAAGGCTGCGGACATGGCAGCCGGGATCACTTCCTGTCCGCGATAGCTGTAATAGGGCATGACCAGGCGTCCGGTCATGATGACCTTGCGACTGCGCTCGTCATTCGCCTTGAGCAGCGCCACCCGTTTGTAGATCTCCAACTGTGTGGGAAGATCAGGCGCGAATTCGCTCGTCATGCCAGTGCTCTCCTTAAAAGAGGGTTCTTGTCTCGTCTCGACGGTTGCGCTTCGCAGTCGAGGCCTCTGCCATATCTCATCTCCTTCACCTGACCGCGGGCTGTGCGCGTTGCTGTTGCGGAGCGACGATCGCCGCTCCCACTCCAGCGGCAGATGATCGATCCCCCAGGGCGCCCCTTCGGTACGCCAGGTGACTTTTGCACCATCGGGAATGCGAATATTTCGGAAACGGGTAAGAAAGCTCTCCAGAACAACGCGGACCTCGCGCATCGCCAAATGGATCCCCGGGCAGCATCTCAAGGTCTCTCAAACGCAATTCGTCATTTCGGATTCTGCACTGAGTGTAACCCGAATCTCCAAACTACTTGGCGATTCTTGCGTGCATCCGTCGTATTTGACGTTGACATACCGGTTGCATGTTAAAGGACTGGAGTCAATGGCCGCAGGAGTTGGCCCGCGTCCCCATATCCCTGCGCGCGATAGGAGAGTTGGCGATCGACCGCCGAACTTTCGCCGGGCCTTAAGCCTCGATCGCCTGCAAGTGCATTCGCGGATGGAGAGGCTTCGGGCTTCGGGAATCGAGGCATCACAGCCTCAACCGCATGGACAATGCGGGCGCTCCCCCGCTTGGTCCTGGTCGGCGACATCGTAAACGCTGTATTTGGTGGCGATGGCCGCAATGGTCTACAAGCAGCGCGTGGGAGTTGACCTCAACAACCAGCCGGTTTCGTTTCTGGTCGATCCGATCCAGTACTCGCTATTCCCCAACTTCGCCCCGTGGTCCTCGCTCGGTGCGCCGATCGTCTACCGTTTCCTCCCCGGTGACGACGCCGATCATTGCATTTTCGAAACGCAGGCGTTCCTGCCTTTCGCCGGCGAGCGGCCACCTTCGGGGCGGACAGTGGTCGTCAATCCGGAAGAATCACTCGAAAGCGTGCCGGAACTTGGCGGACTGGGACAAATCCTGCAGCAGGACATCGACAATCTGGAATCGATCCAGCGCGGCCTCAAAGCCAATATCACTAACAAGGTGACTTTGGCCGAATATCAGGAAGTCCGTATCCGTCACTATCATCAGACGCTTGATGGATATCTTTATGGTTCGTGATGGGGTGGGTTGAGGAGAATTCGGGAATGAATGACTTCCTGGTCCAATCAAGTCGTGCGACTTCAATCGATCTCGCGGGCCCGCACGATCGTCCTGACTGGGGGCGGTGCGGGGATAGGACGGTCTGCCGCCCTCGCGCAGGGGGGCCACGGAGCCCGAATTGCAATCCTCGATCGGGTGCCCGAACGCATTGATGCCGTCACGGCCGACGTCGAGTCCGCCGGGGGATCAGCGCTTGGAATTGCCGCTGATATCACCGATGAAAAAGCTGTCGACGCGGCGATCCGTCAGGTAGCGAACCGGTGGGAAGGCATCGATGTCCTCGTAAATTGCGCCGGCATCTTCGATGATCTGCGCCCAGCGGACCGAACCTCGAACGAGTTGTGGAACCGGGTCATGGCCGTCAATCTGATTGCCGCGTTCTGCTGACGCGCGCGGTCATTCCTCTGATGGCCGCGGTCGGGAGGGGGTCGATCATCAACATCGCCTCTGTTGCAGGCACCCGCGGGGGTGTGGGAGGCGCCGCGTATACCGCTTCGAAGCACGGCCTGATCGGCCTTACCAGGTCCGTAGCCTGGGGCTACCGTAAGGACGGAATCCGCCGCAACGCGGTGTGCCCCGGCGCAATCGGCGAAACAGCAATTCTCGATAACAATGCGATCGACCAGGACTATGCGCAGCGCTGTTTCCCCACTATGTCCCTCGCAGGCGAACCAGGCGTTCCACATTGCGGATGCGATACTGTTCCTGTCCTCCGATCAATCGGCGTTTGTGAGCGGCGTGGTGCTCCCTGTAGACGGAGGGTGGTGCGCAGGTTAAGGGCAACGGACATGATCGGATGGTCGCGCCGGGTACGTCCCGGCGATTACGCAAAGAGGTGCGGGTTGGCCAAGGGCAGGGGAATCAGGGCCGCCCAGTCAGAGGCGACGAGGGACGCTCTTATTGGCGCGGCAATGCGCTTGTTCGGGCAGAAGGGCTTTCACGCCACCGCCACGACCGAGATCGTGCAGGCAGCGGGGGTGACCCGCGGCGCGCTTCAGCACTATTTCCCGCGGAAAGAAGACCTGTTCAGGGCGGTATTTGAGCAGGCCGGTCGCGGACTTGTGGATGCGACGGCGGAACGGGTTGCGGCGGAGGGTTGGTACGGGTTTACTCTGGATCTCAGGGATTTCCTTAGCAGCGTCGTGAACCTCGATGTCCAGAGGATAGCCTTTGTTGATGGACCGGCCGTGCTCGGTTGGATGGAGTGGCGCAGGCTGCAGATCGGATACGGCCTGCGGATGATGGAGGCGGCCATTGCGGACGGAATTGCAAAGGGGCTCGTCCAGCCCCAGCCCCCCCGGGCACTGGCACACCTGATCCTGTCGATCGTCGAGGAAGCGGCGCTGATGGTGCTCAATGCCAAAGAGATGGCGGTCGAGCCCGAGGAGGTCGAGCTGGCGATGATGTCCTTGCTGGGATCGCTCAATCCGAAGGCGTCGAAAATGCCGGATTGCGAAACAGGAAGTGGGATTGAGCGGCGCATATCCGGTTGAGGTTGCCGGCCTGACTATCCGCTCAAGGAAGCGATTTCGGCCTGAACGGGCGAACCTGAAAATCCGGGTGCGCTCCTCGAGAAGAATACGAGTCGTCCACGGCGGTACAGGCAATATCGGTGCGGACGGATTCCTGACGGTCGATTGATTGGTGACAGGGACCTGGACGGGACACAATGCCCCAAGTGCACGGCGATCGTGCAAGTGTGGTGAATGGCAGCGTTATCCGGTTCTAACGCGCGCTTCCGGAGAAAAAACCCTGCGCGCGCGTTGTCCAGCGCCCGATCTGCTCGGGGTGGATGGAAGACCCGCGAGTCAAGCAGGCAGCGGTTTGACGCCCTTTCGGGGTGCAGGCCGAATCCTCAAGTGTGCATGCCCTCGAACAGCAACCGAGAAAAGATGCCTCCGATTTCCTGCGTCGTGCTGCGCTTCTCGTCGAACCATTCGGCGACAAAGGTCATCGCCCCGACAATCACCATCGAGGCGACCGCGTCAGGCACATCCTTGCGAATTTCGCCCGTGCGCTTGCCTTCTTCGATGAGGTCTCGCCAGAACTGATTATAGGCTTGGCGATGCCTCACTTGTTCCGAAAATTCGGGTTCCTGTAGGTAGGAGAGGGTCTGGGCCGACGCCACGGCCATGTCTCCAGCCTCAGCAATAATCCTGACGGATTCCTCGACCGCCCTATCGAACTTCTGGCGGACCGTCGCATCCTTCGGCAGGGCATCGACCGCCTGTTTTATTTTGGCAATGTGAGCGTCGATGTTGTCATTCAGGATCGCTGCGAGCAGCGCTTCCTTTGAATCATAGTAATAGTATAGGCTCCCGGACTTCATGCCCACGGCCGCAGCGATGTCGCGCATGGAGGTGGCCTGGTACCCGTTCCTGCGAAATAGTTCGGACGTCATCTCCAGCACACGCTGGCGCGTCGCGTCGCTCTTCTTCAGTACGGCCTTGGTCGCAGCCGGCTTCTTCTTCTTCGCATCGATTGCAGGGTTTGCGAGGGCTGTCGTCATATCATTTTTCCCAGGAATTGCACCGCGTTGCCCGCCGCGTCGGATACCAAGAAACTTTGAGCAATACCTTCGGGCAAATATTCAGTTTCAGTTCGGATACCAAAAAACGGAAGCTTTAATGTCCTTCTTTCTCCCGAGCAATCTGTGATCGCGGATTGCTCGATCTTCGGGAGTGGTTGTTCCATCCGCTGGCTCACACCTCCTCAAGCAGCCTGCGGAGGGCCGCGCGGTCGCTCTTGTAAGCGCTATTGAGCGGC
>Ga0207658_10001134_pt1 | contig 21429 bp, 18 predicted proteins | sample KBSS33metaG_FD_184322 | JGI IMG/M metagenome (GOLD analysis project Ga0207658, IMG submission 184322) | Switchgrass rhizosphere microbial communities from Kellogg Biological Station, Michigan, USA - KBS S3-3 metaG (SPAdes) (version 2) | ecosystem: Host-associated > Plants > Roots > Rhizosphere...
GTCGGTGAGAACTATGATTACCGGAGTGAATGGTGATGGTCGCCTCTCAGGACCTCCCCGGAACGGGGAGGGGGACCGCCCAGAGGGTGGTGGAGGGGTACAGGCCCCAAAATTTGACGCCGACAGGGCGGGATGTGGGGCGCGTACCCCTCCACCAGCTTCGCTGGTCCCCCTCCCCGTGCCGGGGAGGTATTCATGCTCGCTGACAAGGACCGCATCTTCACCAACGTCTACGGCTATCAGCCGTGGAACCTGAAGGAAGCGCTCGCCCGCGGCGCTTGGGATGGTACCAAGGACATCCTCGCCAAGGGTCGCGACGTGATCGTCCAGGAGATGAAGGATTCCGGCCTTCGCGGCCGCGGCGGCGCCGGGTTCCCGACCGGCATGAAGTGGTCCTTCATGCCCAAGGAATACAAGCCCGAGCGCCCCGGCTTCCTCGTCATCAACGCCGACGAATCCGAGCCCGGCAGTTGCAAGGACCGCGAGATCATCCGTCACGATCCGCACCTGCTGCTCGAAGGCGCGCTGGTCGCGGGCTTCGCGATGGGTGCGCGCGCGGCCTACATTTACATCCGCGGCGAATACATCCGCGAGGCCGAGACGCTGTTCGCCGCGCGGGACGAGGCTTACGCCGCCGGCCTGCTGGGCAAGAATGCCTGCGGATCGGGCTATGACTTCGACGTCTTCGTCCACCGCGGCGCCGGCGCCTACATCTGCGGCGAGGAAACCGCGATGATCGAGAGCCTGGAGGGCAAGAAGGGCCAGCCGCGCCTGAAGCCGCCGTTCCCGGCCGGTGCCGGCCTCTACGGCTGCCCGACCACGGTCAACAACGTCGAATCGATCGCCGTCGCCCCCACCATCATGCGCCGCGGCGCCGCGTGGTTCTCCAGCTTCGGGCGCGAGGGCAACAAGGGCACCAAGCTGTTCCAGATCAGCGGCCACGTGAACAAGCCCTGCGTCGTCGAGGAGGAGATGAGCATCCCCTTCTCGGAGCTGATCGAGAAGCACTGCGGCGGCATCCGCGGCGGCAAGGACAACCTCCTCGCCGTGATCCCCGGCGGCTCCTCGGTGCCGCTGGTGCCGGCGGCCGAGATTTGGGACGCGCCGATGGACTTCGACGGGCTCAAGGCGCTCGGCTCCGGCCTGGGCACCGCGGCGGTCATCGTCATGGACAAGTCCACCGACATCGTGCGCGCCATCAGCCGCCTCTCGTACTTCTACAAGCACGAGTCCTGCGGCCAGTGCACTCCCTGCCGCGAAGGCACCGGCTGGATGTGGCGCGTGATGGAGCGGCTGCGCACCGGCGAGGCGCAAATCGAGGAGATCGACATCCTCCAGCAAGTGACCAAGCAAGTCGAAGGCCACACCATCTGCGCTTTGGGTGATGCGGCCGCGTGGCCGATCCAGGGCCTGATCCGCCACTTCCGCCCCGAGATCGAGCGCCGCATCGAAGAGCGCCTCGCCAACGTCGCGGTGGCGGCGGAGTGAAAGTCTCGCAAGCCATCGTCGCTGCGGTTCTGGCGCTCGTTCCCGCAGCAGCCATCGCTGCTCCCCCCGAGACAGGGTCAATGCTCCGCGGGCGGGACTCAGCTGAGATCAACGCTGAAGGCAAGCTCAAAGAGAGCGACGCCCGCACGGTCATGGATGTCTACGCCGCCTGTGTGGTCAAGCATCGCTACTTGCGCGTCAAAAAGGCGCTTAAACTCGCACCTGGAGGGCAGGATCAGCGCAAGTCGCTGACTGACGTGTCCACTAACGAGTGCCTCGACAGCGGCACCTTGGGGTTCTCTGCTCCTCTTCTGCGCGGGGCTTTGTACAAGGCACTTGTCCGGCGCGAGTTGGCAGTGACTCCAGTCACTGTGCCAGCGGAGCCCTTGCACTTCACGGCATCGGACGAATGGGCATTGGGCGAAGTGGCGAAGCTCACCTTCGCGCAATGCTTGTATCGCCGAGAGCCAGGGCTGGTTCACGATCTGCTCTTCACTCAGGCCAGTTCTGCGGCGGAGCGCGCGGTCCTCGGCCGCATCACACCCCTTTTGCAGGCTTGCGTGGAGCCGACCAATCAGCTGGCTTTCACCAAGGCGGAACTCGTGGGCCTGTTGGCGGAAGTCTACTACCGTTCGGTCGCACCATCGGCTCCGGAGAATCAAGGATGACGATGGCATCGTGCCAGTGGCCGCGGAAGCTTCTTGTGATTGCAGGCTTCACGCTTGGGTCATTCACCTTGGGATCGAGCAGTGTTGCCGCGAAGAGCAAAGGCGAGCCGTTGGAAAACGTCGCCCTCGTGGCAATGCATGCGTACAGCTCCTGCCTCGTCGATCGCAATCTGACCGGCGCCCAACGGTTGCTCACGCTGCAGCCGGGCTCGCAGGAATTCAACGCCTCCGCGCGCCGGGTGGCCCTTAGCCAGGATACCTGCATCCCGCGTGGATCAAGGCTGAAACTTTATGGCATGGTGTTCAGCGGCGACATCGCCGAAGCGCTGATTGCGCACAAGTACGGCGCAGACACAGTTGATGACGCGGCTGTAAAGCTGGCGCCTGGCGCGCTCAACACGATTGAGGCGATCGGCATGTGCGTGGCGCGGGCGAAGCCGGCCGATGTCTTCGCGCTTTTCGCGACCACGCCTGCGTCCGATGCTGAGCTCGCCGCGCTCAAGCCCACCGGCGACATCCTGCCCGGCTGCATCCCGGCCGGCCAGACCATCAAGCTCAACCGGCCCGCCGTCCGCGCGATCTACGCGCTGGGCGCCTATCGCTTGCTGGCCGGCAATCCCGCACACCCGGAAGGCTGATTAAATGCCCAAGGTCAAAGTAGACGGCATCGAACTCGAAGTCCCGAACGGCGCGACCGTGCTCCAGGCCTGCGAGCTCGCCGGCAAGGAAATCCCGCGCTTCTGCTATCACGAACGGCTGAGCATCGCCGGCAACTGCCGGATGTGCCTGGTCGAGGTGAAGCCCGGGCCGCCCAAGCCGCAGGCATCCTGCGCGCTGCCGGCGACCGAGGGCCAGGAGATCCGCACCGATTCCGAGATGGTCAAGAAAGCGCGTGAGGGGGTCATGGAGTTCCTCCTCATCAACCACCCGCTCGACTGCCCGATCTGCGACCAGGGCGGCGAGTGCGACCTGCAGGATCAGTCGGTGGCCTATGGCCGCGGCGGCTCGCGCTACCACGAGAACAAGCGCGCGGTGACCGAGAAGTACATGGGCCCGCTCATCAAGACGCAGATGACGCGCTGCATTCACTGCACCCGTTGCGTGCGCTTCTCTGAGGAAGTGGCCGGGGTGGACGAGATCGGCGCGCTGTACCGCGGCGAATCCATGCAGATCACGACTTATCTGGAGCATGCCGCCAAGCACGAGATGAGCGCCAATGTGATCGACCTGTGCCCGGTCGGCGCGCTCACCAGCCGGCCCTATGCCTACGAAGCGCGGCCGTGGGAGCTCAAGAAGACGCTGGGCATCGACGTGTCCGATGCGACTGGTGCCAATATCCGTATCGACAGCCGCGGCCGTGAGGTCCTGCGCGTGCTTCCGCGCGTGAACGACGACGTCAACGAGGAGTGGATCAGCGACAAGGGTCGCTTCATGGTCGATGGCCTCGTCAAGCGCCGCCTCGACAAGCCCTACTTGCGTCGCGACGGCAAGCTGGTGCCGGTGAGCTGGAACGAGGCGTTCGGCGCCATCGCAACGCTCAACCCCGGCAGCTCGATCGCCGCCATTGCCGGCGACTTGGTCGATTGCGAGACGATGTTTGCGGCCAAGGCGCTGGTCAGCGCGCTCGGCTCGACCCTGCTCGAGGGCCGGCAGACGGGCATGGACTACGACACGTCCAGCCTCGCCGCCGTCAACTTCAACTCCACGCTCGCCGGCATCGAAGAGGCCGATGCGATCCTGATCGTCGGCTCCAACGTGCGCTGGGAAGCGCCGCTGGTGAACGTGCGGCTGCGCAAGGCCGTCAAGCGCGGCGCCAAGGTCTTCCTGATTGGCCCGGAGTGGGAGACCACGTTCGGCGGCGAGTTCCTCGGCGAAGACCTCTCGGCCATCGGCAACCTGCCCGACGCGGTGTGGGAGACGATCCGCGACGCCAAGCGCCCGGCGGTAATCGTCGGCGGCGCCGGCCTGGCTCGCGGTGGCTTGGAAGTAGCGCTGGCCCTGGGTGAGCGCATTGGCCTGGTGCGCGAGCTGGAAGACGGCAGCCGCTGGAACGGCTTCAACGTCCTCCACATGGCCGCGAGCCGCATGGGCGGGCTGATGCTCGGCTACGCGCAGAAGGGCGGCATCGCCGACCTTGTCGCCGCCAAGCCAAAGGTCGTGATCTCGCTCGGCGCGGACGAGGTGGACTACGCCCGGTTCGCGGATTCGATGATCGTCTATATCGGCCATCACGGCGACAAGGGCGCTCATGCCGCCGACGTGATCTTGCCGGGTTCGGCCTACACCGAGAAGGCGGGCACTTACGTCAACACCGAGGGCCGCGTACAGTTCGCCGACAAGGCGGTGTTCGCGCCTGGCGACGCGCGCGAGGACTGGACCATCCTGCGGGCGTTGGCCGACGCATTCGGCGTCTCGGTGGGCTTCGACAGCTTCGACGAGTTGCGCGCCGCGATGATTTCGGCGGTCCCGGCTCTTGGCATCGAAGGCCTGGCCGACTACGGGGCAGAGCTGCCCGTCGGGGGTGGCTCCGCCGCCGGCGCGATCGCGTACCCGATCAAGGACTTCTACATGACCAACCCGATCGCCCGCGCCAGCGCGACGATGCAGCGCTGCTCGGCCGAACTGCTGCAGGGCGAGGACTTCGCGGAGGCCGCCGAGTGACTCCGTTCTTCCAGTCCCTCGGGATGTCCTATGACTGGGCGTGGTTCGTCGCCACGGTCTGCGGCATCCTGCTGATCGCGCTGCCGCTGCTGGTCGGCGTCGCTATGACGATCTACGCGGATCGCAAGATCTGGGCGGCGATGGCGCTGCGCCGTGGCCCCAACGTGGTCGGCCCATTCGGCCTGCTGCAGAGCTTCGCCGACGGGCTGAAGGTGTTCCTGCAGGAGACCATCGTCCCGTCCGCGGCGAACAAGGGCCTGTTCCTGATCGCGCCGATCGTGACCTTCACCGTCGCGCTGCTCGCCTGGGCGGTGATCCCGTTCAACTCGGGCGCGGTGCTGGCCAACATCAACGTCGGCCTGCTCTACGTTCTCGCGATCAGCTCACTCGGCGTTTACGGCACCGTCATGGCGGGCTGGGCGTCCAACTCGAAGTACCCGTTCTTCTCGGCAATGCGCGCTTCGGCGCAGATGATCAGCTACGAGGTCTCGATCGGCTTCATCCTGATCTGCGTCGTGCTGTGGGCCGGCAGCTTCAACCTCAACGAGATCGTCCGCGCGCAGCAGGGCCACGTCTTCGGGCTGTTCAACGGCTTTGTGTTCAACCCGCTGCTGTTCCCGATGTGGGTGATGTTCCTGATTTCGGGCATGGCCGAGACCGGCCGCGCGCCATTCGACCTGACCGAGGCCGAGAGCGAGCTCGTTGCCGGCTACCAGACCGAATACTCGTCGATGGCCTTCGCTGCCTACTGGCTCGGCGAATACGCCAACGTCCTCTTGATGTGCGCGCTCAACGCCACGCTGTTCTGGGGCGGTTGGTTGCCGCCGCTCAACATCGACCTTATCCCCTGGTTCGACATCCCGGGCTTCGTGTGGTTCCTGCTCAAGGTCCTGTTCTTCTTCTTCATCTTCAGCTGGGTGAAGGCGACCGTGCCGCGGTATCGCTACGACCAGCTGATGCGCCTGGGCTGGAAGGTCTTCCTGCCCCTTTCGCTGGCCTTCGTGGTGATCGTCAGCGGCTACCTCATGCTGACGAGGTATGGGGTATGAGTGTCGCGGCTATTTTGGCAGCCCTAGGCTTGGCCAAATCGTTCGCGTGTGAATCTCAGCCATCAAATGCGGCATTCTTAACACGCGATCTTGAACTCATGCACCTTGCGCCACCAAGTGGAGCGAAAAAGTCGGCGTTTAAGATTAACGTTAGTGATTCTGAAGTGATCGTTGAACAGATCGAAGGATTACCAATTCCGCAAGATTTCAGGCCATTTGAGAAGATAAAAGACAAACCTGTCCCGACTTTTTACTCATCAAAAAGCTCTTTTGTTCGAGCAGGGACGGCAGAGCCAACAATGATGACGCTAGTTATGTTGGATGATGATCGGGCTATTTTACTCTCTTCAATGCCAATAGCAATTACAGAGCAGGGCCGCCCTGATGATTATCTGCCAGCATTGCAGATAGGTAGGGCATCTTGTTCGGCCGTAAAGGTGACGAAATGAGCCCCGGATATCTCATCAAATCGTTCACCCTCTGGGAGTTCGTGAAGGCGCACTGGCTGACCTTGAAGTACTTCTTCAAGCCCAAGGCGACGATCAACTACCCGTTCGAGAAGAACCCGCTGTCGCCCCGCTTTCGTGGCGAGCACGCGCTGCGCCGCTATCCCAACGGCGAGGAGCGCTGCATCGCGTGCAAGCTGTGCGAAGCGATCTGTCCGGCGCAAGCGATCACGATCGAGGCCGCGCCGCGCGAGGACGGCTCGCGCCGCACCACCCGCTACGACATCGACATGACGAAGTGCATCTACTGCGGTTTCTGCCAGGAAGCCTGCCCCGTTGATGCCATCGTCGAGGGGCCGAACTTCGAGTACGCGACCGAAACGCGCGAGGAACTGCTCTACGACAAGGCCAAACTTCTGCAGAACGGGGACAAGTGGGAGCGGGCGATCGCCGCGAACCTTGAAGCCGACGCGCCGTACCGATAGGGGGCCGCGGGCATGATCCACGTAATCGCCTTCTACCTCTTCGCGGTGATGACCGTTGCCTCGGGCGCGATCACCATTCTGGCGCGCAACCCGGTGCATTCGGTGCTCTGGCTGATCCTGGCGTTCTTCAACGCCGCTGGCTTGATGGTCCTCGTCGGCGCCGAGTTCATCGCCATGCTGCTGGTCATCGTCTACGTCGGCGCGGTTGCGGTGCTGTTCCTGTTCGTCGTCATGATGCTCGACATCGATTTCGCCGAACTGCGCGCCGGCTTCGTGCGCTATTTTCCGTTCGGCGCGTTGGTGGCGGTGGTGCTGCTGGCGGAGATGGTGCTGGGCATCGGTGCCTATCGCGCCGGTTCGCTGAAGCTCGGCACGCCTGACGGCACCGCCGCCACGCCCACGGGCGCGTCCAACATCGAGGCGATCGGCGCGCTGCTCTACAGCCGCTACCTGTTCCTGTTCGAGGCGGCTGGCGTGATCCTGCTGGTGGCGATGATCGGCGCGATCGTGCTGACCCACCGCCAACGCACCGACACGCGAGGCCAGAAGATCAGCAAGCAGAACGCACGCCGCCCGGACGAGGCGACCGTCAACGTGAAGCCGGAGATCGGCCGGGGGGTCTCGCTGTGATCGGAATCGAACACTATGTCGTGGTCAGCTCGATCCTGTTCGTGCTCGGCGTCCTCGGCATCTTCCTCAACCGCAAGAACGTGATCGTCATCCTGATGGCGATCGAGCTGATCCTGCTTGCGGTGAACATCAATCTCGTCGCCTTCAGCGCGTTTCTGCACGACCTTGCCGGGCAGATCTTCGCGATGTTCGTGCTGACGGTGGCCGCTGGCGAAGCGGCGGTGGGGCTTGCCATTCTCGTGATCTACTTCCGCGGACGCGGCACCATTGCCGTCGACGACGTCAACCGGATGAAGGGATAAGGCCTTGGACCCGATCCTCTTCATCGTCTTCCTGCCGCTCCTGGCAGCGCTGGTCGCGGGGCTTGCCAACAAGTCCTTCGGCTCGCTGCTGCCCAAGGTGGTGACGACTGGTGCGCTGTTCGTCGCCTGCCTGCTGTCCTGGCCGATCTTCCTAGGCTTCCTTTCGGACAGCCAGAGCGAGCACGTGGTGCCGGTGCTCAAGTGGGTCGCCTCGGGCGCTATGAGCTTCGACTGGGCGCTGCGGGTCGACACGCTGACCGCCGTCATGCTCGTCGTGATCACCTCGGTCTCGGCGCTCGTGCATCTCTATTCTTGGGGCTACATGGAGGAGGAGCCGGACCAGCCGCGCTTCTTCGCGTACCTCTCGCTGTTCACCTTCGCCATGCTGATGCTGGTGACGGCCGACAACTTGGTACAGATGTTCTTCGGCTGGGAAGGCGTGGGCCTCGCCTCCTACCTGCTGATCGGCTTCTGGTTTCGCAAGCCCTCAGCCGGCGCCGCTGCGATCAAGGCCTTCGTGGTCAACCGCGTGGGTGACCTCGGCTTCATGCTCGGCATCTTCGGCACGTTCCTGGTCTTCGGCACCGTCTCGATCCCCGAAATCCTGGCCGCTGCGCCGGGCATGGCCGGTTCGACGATCGGGTTTCTGGGTCACCGCTTCGACACCATGACGGTGCTGTGCATCCTCCTGTTCATCGGCGCGATGGGCAAGTCGGCGCAGCTTGGGCTCCACACCTGGCTGCCCGACGCGATGGAGGGCCCGACCCCGGTCTCGGCGCTGATCCACGCGGCGACCATGGTCACTGCCGGCGTCTTCATGGTCTGCCGCTTGTCGCCGATGTTCGAGGCGAGCCCGACCGCGATGCACTTCGTTGCCTTCATCGGTGCGGCCACGTGCTTCTTCGCAGCGACCGTCGGCTGCACCCAATGGGACATCAAGCGCGTTATCGCGTATTCCACCTGCTCGCAGCTGGGCTACATGTTCTTCGCCGCCGGCGTCGGCGCGTACGGCGCGGCGATGTTCCACTTGTTCACGCACGCCTTCTTCAAGGCGTTGCTGTTTCTCGGCGCAGGCTCGGTCATCCATGCGATGCACCACGAGCAGGACATGCGCTACTACGGCAACTTGCGCAAAAGCATCCCGATCACGTTCTGGACTATGACCGCGGGCACGCTGGCGATCACCGGCGTGGGCGTGTTCGGCGTCGGTTTCGCCGGCTACCACTCGAAGGACGCCATCCTCGAGGCCGCTTGGGCGAGCGGATCGTCGGTGGGTACTTTCGCGTTCCTGATGGGCATTTTCGCGGCGCTGATGACGAGCTTCTACTCGTGGCGCCTGGTGTTCCTGACCTTCTTCGGCAAGCCGCGCTGGGCTGGCTCCGAGCACATCCAGCACGCGGTGCATGATGCGCATGGGAGCGATCATCACGATCGTCCGGACGAGGAAGACGCCGGCGAGCGTACGGGCCATCACTCCGCTCATGCCGCTGATGCCCATGACGGTACCGCCGGCTACCACCCGCATGAGAGCCCGCTGGTGATGTTGGTGCCGCTGCTGGTGCTGGCGGTCGGCGCGGTCGCGGCCGGCTTTGTCTTCCAGCACGCCTTCATCTCGGACGGCGAGGGCGCCTTCTGGAAGGGTGCGCTGGTGTTCCACGAGCACCTGATCCACGCAATGCACGCCGTGCCCGAGTGGGTGAAGTGGTCGCCGTTCACGGTGATGGCGATCGGCCTGCTGACCGCGTGGTACGGCTACATCCGCAACACCAGCTTCCCGGCCGCTGTCGCCGAGCAGCTCGGCCCGGTCTATCGCTTCGTCTATCGCAAGTGGATGTTCGACGAGCTGTACCACTACGTCTTCGTGGTGCCGGCATTCTGGCTCGGCCGCGTGTTCTGGAAGGTGGTGGACGTGGGCATCGTCGATCGCTTCGGGCCGGACGGCGCCGCCTGGGCTGTCGCCAAGGGTTCGACCTACGCGCAGAAGGTGCAGTCGGGCTACCTCTACAGCTATGCTCTTGTCATGCTCTTGGGCCTTGTCGGTGCCATCAGCTGGGTGATCGCGGGATAAGATGATGGGTGGTTTTCCGATCCTCAGCCTGATGCTGGCGGTGCCGCTCGTCGCGGCGCTGGCGTGCCTGTTCCTCGAAGCGAAGGCAGCACGTCAGGTCGCACTGGCCGCCACGCTGGTCGACTTCGCGCTGGGCGTGGTGCTCTGGGCCAATTTCGATATCGGCGGCGCGCAGTGGCAGTTCACCGAGCGGCTCGAGATCTTCCAGGGCTTCTCCTGGGCGCTCGGCATCGACGGCATCGCGCTGCTGCTGATCGAGCTTTCAGTGTTCCTGATGCCGATCTGCATCGGCGCCAGCTGGAACTCGATCGACAAGCGCGTGGGCGAGTACATGGCCGCGTTCCTGTTGGTCGAGACGCTGATGATCGGCGTGTTCGCGGCGCAGGATCTGTTCCTCTTCTACATGTTCTTCGAGGCCGGCCTGATCCCGATGTACTTGATCATCGGCATCTGGGGTGGCGCCGACCGTATCTACGCCAGCTACAAATTCTTCCTCTATACGCTGCTCGGCTCGGTGCTGATGCTCGTGGCGATGCTGTGGATGGTGCACACCGCTGGCACCACCGACATCCCGACGCTGATGGTCTACGATTTCGCGCCGCAGGCGCAGACGTGGCTGTGGCTGGCCTTCTTCGCGAGCTTCGCGGTGAAGATGCCGATGTGGCCCGTCCACACCTGGCTTCCTGCCGCGCACGTGCAGGCGCCCACCGCCGGTTCGGTGATCCTTGCGGGCGTGTTGCTGAAGATGGGCGGCTACGGCTTCATCCGCTTCTCGCTGCCGATGTTCCCCGAAGCGAGCGCGCTGTTCGCGCCGCTGATCTGGGGTCTGTCGATGGCGGCGGTGGTGATCACCTCGCTGATCGCCCTGGTCCAGCACGACATGAAGAAGCTGATCGCCTACTCGTCGGTCGCGCATATGGCGATCGTGACGATCGGCCTCTTCGCCTTCAACGTGCAGGGCCTGGAAGGCTCGATGATGGTCATGCTCAGCCACGGCCTCGTCTCGGGCGCGCTGTTCCTCTGCGTGGGCGTCATCTACGACCGGCTACACACGCGCGAGATCGACCGCTACGGCGGCCTCTCGATCAACATGCCGCGCTACGCGCTGTTCTTCCTGCTGTTCACGATGGCTTCGATCGGCCTGCCCGGTACCAGCGGCTTCGTGGGTGAGTTCCTCAGCCTTGGCGGGATCTATCAGGCGTCCACCTGGACGGCGCTGGTCTGCACCACCGGCATCATCCTGGGCGCGGCCTACATGCTGTACCTCTATCGCCGCGTCGCGTTCGGCGAGCAGAAGAACGCCGATGCCGCCGCCATGCCCGACCTTGATGCGCGTGAGCTGCTGATGGTCGTGCCTTTGGCGCTCGCGGTGCTGTGGATGGGCATCTATCCCGAAAGCTTCCTGGCGCCGATGCGCGCCGACATCGCCGCGCTCGACGCACGGCTTGCCCGCGCCGCACCCGCCGGCGACAGCAAGCCCACTGCCGGCAAGCCGGCTTCACAACATCAAGCAGGGCCCGCGCACGAAGAAGTCGCTGCGCCTGAGGGGGCACACTGATGGACTGGTCGCACTCGCTGCGCCTGATCGCGCCGGAAGAGACGCTCAGCGTCGTGGGCCTGGTGCTTTTGCTGGTCGCCGCCTGGGGCGGGGACAAGGCGAGCCGCCTGATCTCGATCCTGGCCGTCGCCGGGCTGGTCGCCGCCGGCTTCCTGGTCGCGCCGGCGCTGTGCCATGGCGCGATGGGTCCGGACACCTCGGCCTTCTTCGGCCAGTTCCGCGCCGACGCCTTCGCGAGCTTCGGCAAGATCCTGATCTATTTGTCCGCGGCCGTGACCTTGGTCGTGGCACCCGCGTTCTTCGAGCGCGTCGGTGCGATGCGCGCCGAGTTCCCGGTACTCGTCGTCTTCGCGGCGCTGGGCAGCGGCATGATGGTCTCGGCGGGCGATCTGATGTCGCTCTATATCGGCCTCGAAATGAACTCGCTGGCCTCGTACGTGCTGGCCGCGTTCCTGCGCACGGATGGACGTTCGGCGGAAGCGGGGCTCAAGTACTTCGTGCTGGGCGCGTTGGCATCGGGCATCCTGCTGTTTGGCATGAGCCTGACCTACGGCTTCACCGGAACCACCTCGTTCGACGGGATCAGCGCTGCCCTGGCCGGCGGTCTCTCGCATGGGGCGGTGTTCGGCCTGGTGTTCATCCTTGCGGGCCTGGCGTTCAAGATCAGCGCCGTGCCGTTCCACATGTGGACGCCCGATGTCTACGAAGGCGCGCCGACGCCGGTGACGACCTTCTTCGCCACCTCGGGCAAAGTCGCGGCATTGGGCCTGACCATGCGCGTGGTGCTCGGCGCCTTCGGCAACCAGGCCGGCGCGTGGCAGCAGATCGTGGTGTTCATCGCGCTCGCCTCGATCGTGGTCGGTGCGCTGGGCGCCATCGGCCAGCGCAACATCAAACGCCTGATGGCCTACTCCTCGATCAACAACGTGGGCTTCATCCTCGTCGGCCTTGCCACTGGGACGCAGGCGGGCGCATCGGCAATGCTGTTCTACAGCGCCGTCTACGTGGCGATGACGATCGCGGGCTTCGTGGCGATCCTGTCGCTGCGCGACGATGCGGGCGAGCCAGTGGAGGACATTCGGAGCCTTGCCGGTCTCTGGAAGACCCGCCCCGGCCTTGCGCTTGCGCTGATGGTCGTCATGTTCAGCCTGGCTGGCATTCCCCCGCTGTTCGGCTTCTGGGGCAAGTTCCTGGTGTTCCGTGCTGCGGTCGATGCGAACTTGATGGCGTTGGCGTTTATCGGCTTCGCTGCCTCGGTGATCGGCGCGTTCTACTACCTCAAGGTCATCAAGGTCATGTACTTCGACGAGCCGGCCGATGTGGTGAAAGGCGAGACTGACCTGTGGCACCGGATCATCCTGATCGCCGCGTGCGTGTTCATCTCTCCTCTTGGCTTCCTGCTGTCGCGCTGGCTGGGCGGGCTGACCGACACTGCCGCCGCGGCGCTGTTCTTCGGCTCTTGATCCGGACAGTCGCCCGCACCGGCTCCACCAACGCGGATCTGGCCTTAGCCCTCTCAAGCGGTGAGTACCTCGCAGAGGGTGATTGGCTGATCGCTGACCGCCAGGATGCCGGCAAGGGTAGGCTGGGTCGCGCATGGAGCGACGGCGCGGGCAACTTCATGGGATCGACGGTAGTGCGCCCCGGCCTCGGCGATCCACCGGCGCCGACACTGGCCTTGCTTGCAGGCCTGGCCGTGCACGAGGCACTGCAGCCATTCGTACCGACGGGTCGTGATCTGACGCTCAAGTGGCCCAACGACCTGCTACTGGACGGCGCGAAAGTCGCCGGAATCCTGCTCGAGATGGTGGCGGGCGTGGTGGTCGTCGGCGTCGGCGTCAACTTGGCCAAGGCGCCCGAAGTCGAAGGACGAGCCGTTGCGGCGCTAAGCGATGTCATTGCTCCGCCCGACCGGGACCGCTTTGCGGTGCAACTCGCGACTGCCTTCTCGCTGGAGTTGGAGCGCTGGCGTACGGCTGGCCTTGCCCCGCTGCTGCGCCGCTGGCAGAGTGCAGCACACCGCGCCGGCACTCCGCTCATGGTCAATGCGCCTGGCGAGGAAATGGTGTCCGGGCGCTTTGCCGGCCTCTCGCCTGAAGGCTCGCTGCTCCTCACTTTGGCCGATGGTACGGTGCGCACGATTAACGCCGGCGATGTCCTGCTCGGCACGCCGCAGGCCTAGAAGGGTACAGGTAAATCCATGCTGCTCGCCATCGATGCCGGCAACACCAACGTCGTTTTTGCCTTGCTCGTCCCTGCGGCGACGCCGGGCGCCGATCCGGTGATCAAGGGCCGCTGGCGCATCGCCACCGATCCGCGCCGCACCGGCGACGAATACGCGGTGTGGCTGATGCAACTGCTCGCGATCCGTGGGATCGAGGCCAAGGCGATCGACCAGATCATCATCTCGACGGTGGTGCCGCGCGCGCTGCACAATCTCGAGATCCTGTGTCGCCACTACTTCCAGGTCGAGCCGCTGATCGCGGGCTTGGGCAAGGCGGACTACGCGATAGACATCGACGTGGACGAACCGCGCTCGCTCGGCGCCGATCGCGCGGTCAACGCCATCGCGGCGCACGCCAAGCATACCGGTGACCTGATCGTCGTCGATTTCGGCACCGCCACCACCTTCGACGTGATCGATTTCAACGGCGCCTACAAGGGGGGCATCATCGCGCCCGGCCTCAACCTCTCGCTCGACGCCTTGGTGGGCAACACCGCCAAGCTGCCGCGCATTGCGATCGAGGCGCCCAAGACGACCAGCGTCGTCGGCCGCAATACCGAAGACCAAATGCTGATCGGCGTGTTCTGGGGCTACGTGGCGATGATGGAGGGCCTCATCGCCCGCATCCGCGCCGAGATCGGTCGGCCGGCCAAGGTCATCGCCACAGGCGGCCTTGCCGTGCTGTTCGACGAGGCGACAGACATCTTCGATGCGGTTGATGCCGACCTTACCATCAACGGCCTGGCCATCTTGGCCGGAAGGGCAGTGACAAAGTGATTCCTGGTAAAGAGCTTCTTTTCTGCGCGCTCGGCGGTTCGGGCGAGATCGGCATGAACGTCAACCTTTATGGATGCCAGGGCAAGTGGCTGATGGTCGACCTCGGCATGACCTTCTCGGGCAACGAGTACCCCGGCGTAGACCTCGTCTTCGCCGACCTCGACTTCATCGAGAACGAGCGCGAAAACCTGCTGGGCGTGGTGCTGACCCATGCGCACGAGGATCACATCGGCGCCGTCCCCTACTTCGCCGAGGACCTGGGTGTGCCGCTCTACGCGACGCCATTCACTGCCAAGCTGGTGGCGGCGAAGCTGGCGGAGGCCGGCATCCTCGACCGTGTCGAGCTGATCGTCGTGGATGACCTCGAACGCTTCGAGATCGGCCCCTTCGGTATCCGCTACGTCCCGCTCGCCCATTCGATCGCCGAGGGCAACGCGCTGCTGATCGAGACCCCCTACGGCCGCATCTTCCACACCGGCGACTGGAAGATCGACGATGAGCCGCAGGTCGGCACCCCGGCAACGGCCGAAGAACTCACCGCGATCGGCGACGAGGGCGTGCTGGCCTTGGTCTGCGATTCGACCAACGTGTTCAACCCGGAAGCCTCCGGTTCGGAAGGCGAAGTCTATCGCGGGTTGCTGGACGAGGTGAAGCGCCACAAGGGGCGGCGCGTTCTCGTGACCACGTTCGCTTCGAACGTCGCGCGGCTGCAGACGCTGGGTGACGTAGCGCGCAAGACAGGCCGGCAGCTGTGCGTTGCGGGTCGTTCGCTCGACCGCATCATCGCGGCCGGCCAGTCCTGCGGCTACCTCAAGAACCTACCCGAGATCATCGATGTCGAAACGGCGATGGACCTTCCGCGCGACGATGTGCTGATCGTCGCGACAGGCGGCCAGGGCGAACCGCGCGCCGCACTGGCCCGGATTGCCGAGGGTACGCATCCGATCAAGCTGGATCGGGGCGACGTCGTGCTGTTCTCCAGCCGCCAGATACCCGGCAACGAGATCGCCATCGGACGCATCCAGAACCGGCTGGCGGAGGCGGGTGTTGTCATCGTCACCGACCGCCAGAGCCCGATCCACGTCTCAGGCCACCCCGGACGCCCCGAGCTTCAGGCGCTCTATGGCTGGATTCGCCCCGAGATCCTGCTGCCGGTCCATGGCGAGATCCGGCACATGAAGGAGCAGGCGCGGCTCGGGCTGGAAAGCGGTATTCCGAACGCCGTGTTCCAGAAGAACGGCGATCTCGTCCGCCTTGCGCCCGGACATCCCGGTAAGTTCGGCGAAGTGCGGGCAGGGCGCCTGTTGCTTGACGGCGATATCATTTCGCCAGCGGATGGCGAGGCCATGATCATGCGGCGCCGCATCGCCTTCAATGGCGCGCTGTTCGTTGCGGCCGACCGGCGCGGGAACGTGCGGATCGGCTCGATGGGCCTGCCGCTCGACGAGGACTACGACGCCTTCGTCGCCGAAGCCTGCCGGGACGTGGCCGCAGCGCTCAACAAGGCTCGCAAGGGCGATAGCGATACCCGGACCGAGGCTGCGCGGCTTGCGGCCCGCCGCGCTGCGACGCGTTGGTCGGGCAAGAAACCGCAGGTCCAGGTCCTGCTGCTGGAGGATTGATAGGCCATGCGCTGGACTTCGATGGTCGCGATCTACTCGCTGTTCTGGGTGCTCAGCGCCTTCCTCGTCATGCCCTTCGGCCTGCGAACGCCGGACCAGGTGGAAGGCCATGTCGTCGGGAAGGGCCATGCCACCAGCGCACCGGTCAATTTCCGCCCTGGCCGCATCGCCATTCGCGCAACGATGGTGGCGGCGGTGCTGTTCGGACTTTACTACGTGAACTACGTGAACCAGTGGATCACGGTCGATGACCTCAACTTCTTCGGCGACCCGCCGGTGAAGGACCTGGGATACTGAGGTAACATCGAGCGGGCTTAGTGCCGCCGGATCGCCATCAGGCACACGATTGGGTGCGCTGTGCGATACACTCACCTGTCGGTTGAAGCCCACTGGGCAGTTCTGCGTTACGCTTGGCCCGGGCGGTCAGTTGCGCAGTCGTTCGATCCCCTGGGCCAGCGCGACGTAGAGCTTGCCCATGTCCGAAGACAATAGCGTCACGCCCAGCGCGTTGCCGTCCCGGGTCGAGAGAACCTGCCGCAGGATTCCCTCGAAATCATGGATGTAGCGGCTGACGTGCGCGCGAAAGGCATCGTCGCGCTCGAATGTCTGCTGGATCGCCTTGATCTCGCTGGCCTCGAGCAAGCGCACGGCGCGGCGGGTGAAGATACCGCGGTCGCCGCGCAAGTACGACGCCCAGGCCGTGTCCGGTACGTCGGCCGCGAGAGCCGAGGCGATGTCGATCGCGTTGGAATTCAGAGATTCGGTGATCAGCGCTACGCGGCGGGCGAAATCGTTGTCGACCTGCTCCTCGGCGCGCTCACGGGCTTCGGCGACGCGGCTTTCGAGACTGCCGACAAGGTCATCGACTCGGGCGAGCTGGTCGCGCAGTTGGACCGTGGCTTCGCGCGTCACGCCGGTGGCATGGGCCACCGATTGCTCGAGTTGCCCTGAGATTTCCGCCACTTTCCCGCGCATGGCCTTGTCGATTGCGGCCGCGCTCTCACTGCCGAGCGTCTGGGCCACGCGATGGACGCGCTCCGCGCTGTCCTCCTCGATCGCAGCGACGCTTTGCGCCAGCGCGGTTCCCAGCGCGGCGATTGCGGTGCTGAGCTCGTCGCGCGCCCGGCCGGAGGTTGCGGCAGTGGCTTCGTCGATGTCTGCAAGGCTCGTGCGGATGCGTTCCAGCGCTGCCGCGTGGTCCACACCTTGCTGCGCTATGCCGTCCTGGCTCTCGCGCAGCCGCGCAATCAGCGCTTCGAGATTGCCGCCGGAGGCATCAATCCCGCTTGCCAGGCTCTCGCCGCTTTCGGCGGACTGACGCAATAGCCCGAGAAGCTGGCCGACGCCCTCGTGCAGGCGAGTGAGGCGGTCCTCCGATACGGACAGCGCTTCGGGCAGCGCGCTGTGCGTCTGCCTGGCGCTCGCTTGGATCAACTCGAGCAGCCGTACGCTGTCGTCGGTGAGCTTGGCTACGTCGCTGTCAGTCGCAGCCAGAGTCGCCCGGGCGGCGGTGAGGCGCTCCGTCAGCGCAGAGAGGCTGGCCTTGAGGTTCGTTTCCGAAACGCCGCTCTGGTGTGCGATCTCGCTCAGGATCGCTTCGAAGCGCGCGAGCTCGCTGGTGACGGCCGCGGCTCGTTCCTCCAGCGCGCCCGCCTGCATGCGATGCCGTTCCAGCCGCTCGGCAATAGTGCCATCGAGTTCGCCGAGCATGTGCTCGAGCCGGGCGATCGCATGGCGCTCCTGCTCGACCTGCTGCGCCTGCCGGTCCTGCGCTTCGATCGCCAGTCGCTCGCCGCGCTCGGCCAGCGCCGCGTCCATGCGCTCGGCTTCGGCCATGAGCGTGGCGAGGCGGCCTGCCAGCGAGTCGATGGCCGCCTGCTGGGTGCCGCTGATCTGCGCGACCGCTGCCGATTGCTCGTCCTTCAGCGTAGCCAGTGATGCTCGCAGGGCATCGCCTGCACGTTCCTCGCTGTGGCGCAGGGCTCGCGCGACCACATCGCTCTCGTCGCGCAGGGCGCCCAGGCGCGCACGCAGCGAGGTGAGACTCTGCGCCTCGTGATCGTCCAGCTGGTGGCGCGTGGCCTCGATTTCGCCGGAAAGCGCATCGGCGCGGGTGCGGATCGAGGCGAGCGCCTCGACTTCGTGCCGATCGAGTTCGGTGCGGAACGCTTCTCCCCGTTCGCCGAGTGCCGCGAAGCGGGCGGCGGCGATGGCTTCCAACTGCTCGCACTGGCGGGTGAAGCCGTCGAGTGTGTCGCTCACTTGCTCGCGCAGCATCGCCACCTGGCGCGTGCTGGCCGAGCCGAAGTCGTTGATCCGGTGGAAGCCCTCGACCATTTCCTCGATCTGCGCATGCGCGGTGCGGCCGGCATTGGCGATGTTGTTGGTGACGTCCTTGGCCGAGCTCGCGATCACCGGCAGTTGCCCGCGCAGCTTCTCCATGTTTTCCAGTGCGGCGCTGCTGACCTGGCTGATCGAATCGATGCGAGCACCGTTGTCGCTCACCAGTTGCTGCAGCCGTTCGGCATTTTGCGACAGGCGATCGGCGGCGAGCCGGCCGAGCGTCTCCAGGTCGCGTGATTGTGCGGCGAGGAACTCGCGCGCCAAGCTCAGCTCGCGGTTGACCGTGGTCAGGCGTTGCTCGAGCTGCACGGACTCGGCCGAGAGCAGGCGCGCGACATCGCCGAAGCGGCGGCCCTCGCGCGCGCTGTGGCGCAGGATCAGCAGCCAGCCGAGGCCGATCAGCAGCACCGGCACGCACCACTGGGTGATAAGGTCAGGTACTTGCGCGAGGGAAATGCCGCTGCGCAGCGCTGGCAGCGAGGCAGCCACGAACAGCGCGGTCCAGCCGATGGTCAGCCCGATCGCCACGATCGCAGCGATCCAGCCGGTCGAACGGGCCGTCTGGCTTTCTGAAACTTCGCCTTCCTCCCAGACCTCTGCCGCGACGCGCTGATCCTCGGCGGCAAGAGGTGGTGCTTCGATCGCGGCTCCGCTCTCGTCGCTACTGCCCGGCCCGAAGGCGACGATCCTGTTTTCCCCTGCCATACCGTGCAGGATATCACGAGCCGCCCGGCAATAAAGCCCGCTTTAACCTATCGGCCTTTATCCTGGGGAAATGGCGTATGAAGCAGGTGCCCTGGAGGCGACGTTGACGGCAGCAGCCGGGGGTGATCCCTCGCTCGTGGCGGAGCTGCGGGCGGCCTACGTCGAAAGCGTGGCGCGGCAAGTCGACTTGCTCTCGCGAGCCCGTTGCGATGGCAACTGGCATGTCGCCGCGATGCGCCTCAAGGGGCTGGCGGCAAGCTTTCACGCCTCTGCCTTGCTGGCTCTGGCGGACGAAGCTGTGGAAGCCGCGCCCGGTGAGCCGGGCGTGGTGCGCCGGCTGAGGGCCTATGTCGCTGAGTTTTCCGCCGGCTGATACGCCGCCAGCGCTTGGCACCTCCCGCACGGAGCCCTACATCCGTCTCCGACCCACGATGCGGGGCGCTGGAGACACCGGAAATTGCGGATTGCACTGCTGGCCATGACCGAACCCGCTGCGGCGGGCCAGCTAGGCGCACGTGCGTTTCTGCGGGTGGCCGGCGCGACGCTTGCGCAGCACCAGCTAGGCCTGGCGCTCGCGCTCGATTGCCAGAAGGTGATCTGCTTCGCTCGGGATACCAGCCCTGAGTTGATCTCCCTCCAGCATGATGCCGAGGATGCAGGGCTGCAGTTCACGATCGCCACCGGGCCGCGCCAGCTTGCCGGATTGGTGACGGCGAGTGACGACCTCGTCGTCGTCTCCGAAGGTCTCTTCGTGGAACCGGGCGCCGTCGTTGCGCTGGTCGAGGCGCGCTCCGCGGTGGTCCTGGTGCAGCCGGTCGAGGGCGCGCTCGCGGCGGGGTTCGAGCGCATCGACATCAACCGCGCCACAGCCGGGCTCATGCGCGTGCCTGGCCCGATCGTCGAGCGACTGCACGAGCTCCCATCCGATTGCGACATCCCATCGGCGCTGACCCGCATTGCCCTGCAGACGGGCGTGGCGATGCACGAAGTGCCGCCCGAGGCGCGCGCCGGGTCTGGTTGGCGGATGATCCGCAGCGAAGCCGATGCGATCGCTCTCGAGAACGAATGGTTGCGCTCGCGCTTCGGGGAAGGCCACGCCGCCACTCCGGGCCGCGCGATCGCCAGGCTGGGAGTGATCAGCTTCGGGTCCTCGCTGCTGCACGCGGGCAACGCCAGCAACGCGCTGTCAGCGGGCGTCCTGGGCGCATTGGCGCTGGGACTGGGCCTTGGCTGGTTCGGGCTCGTCTGGACCGGCTTCCTGTTCTGCGCACTGGCATGGATGATCGCCGAGGCAAGCCGGCTGCTGCGCGCGGCCGAGCGTCATGCCTTGGGCCAGCCGCCGCCGGCGATACCGCGGGCGGATGCTCTCATCTGGCTGGTCGACGCGGTGTTTGCGTCGTTGATCCTGCTGGACCTGCCGCGCTTGCAGGGCCAGCCGCTGATCTCGTGGCTTTACCTTCCCGCCATATTGGTGGCGCTGCTGGCGCTGATCCCGCGTGTTACCGAGGACGCTCCGGCCGCGTGGATGTGCGATCGCAGTGTCCTCGGCTTGGTGCTTGCGCTCGCGTCGGCATTCGGCCAGCTGCGAGTGGTGGTTCAGCTGCTCACGCTCGGACTGGTCATCGCCGGGCTGGTGTTGCCGTCGCGCCGCAAAAGCTAACTGCATTTTAACCAAAGGCCGGGCAGACAGGACGGATGACGGATCAGGCTGTCCACCCGGCAGGCGGCAACACGGTCGAGAGTGTGCTGCGCGATGAACTCGCGCAGGGCGATACTGTGGCCGACACCTTCCTTCCGGTTTTGCGCCACTTGGTCTCCGCCGATGACAGCTCTCTGTTCAGCGAGGAAGTCCTGGCGCGGCTGCGCGCTATGGTGTCGGATCTGTCGTCGGCACTGCTCGAAGCGCTTGTTGACGGCGGCGAGACAGACAGCGTTGCCAGTGCGGCGTTGCTGGGAGAGCTTGACGTCCTGAGCCGTGCGCTGCTCGACGAACCGGCACTGCTTCGCCATCTCCACGCGCTCGCGCTGGAGTGGCAACTGACCGAGCGGCTGCAGGCCCGCCTTGCGCTTGATCCGGTCGTCTCGCCGCTGGTCCAGCAGTTGATCGCCTCAGCCGATGCGGACACCCAGCGCGACGCGATGGCATTCCTCGCAGCGCAGGCGCGCTGGTGCCAGACGCAGCGCCGGATGCAGGTCGCGCTCGGTGAGCTGCCGGGGCCGCTCGTTGATGGAGTGATCGCACTGCTGCGCCGGCTGGTCGGCGAAGGTACGGCGCTGCAGGCGCGCGTCGACAGGATCGAGGGGAACCTCGACGCGGGGCGCCGCGAGCGCGAGAGCCGGCTGGAGCTGGGGGCGCGGCTGCTGCAGCGGATGGGGTCGGGCTCCGGCGAAGCGCTGAGTCTG
>Ga0207658_10001138_pt1 | contig 21341 bp, 20 predicted proteins | sample KBSS33metaG_FD_184322 | JGI IMG/M metagenome (GOLD analysis project Ga0207658, IMG submission 184322) | Switchgrass rhizosphere microbial communities from Kellogg Biological Station, Michigan, USA - KBS S3-3 metaG (SPAdes) (version 2) | ecosystem: Host-associated > Plants > Roots > Rhizosphere...
GCGATCACCGGCAGCACGCCGGTCGTCTTCAGCTCGACGCGCAGCGGCTGCTTCTGGTAGCTGCCTTTGGCCGCGAACTGCAGCCCCGTCGCGGGGTCGCCGGGTGTCGGGTCGGCAGCCGAGACGTTGGCGCCCTCAACCAGCGCGTAGCGCGCATCGAGATCGACCGCGATCAGCGCGTCGCGGTACGTGAGCGCACCCGCGTCGACCTGGAGCCGGCCGAACACCGGGATGCGCGTGGGCCGGTCGGTCATGTCGGGCGTGTCGGTGTCGCGGCCGAACTGCCACGACGCGCGGCCGTCGGCGCGGCGCTCGATGTGCGCGTCGAGTTGCGCGGCGCGCAGCACACGAATACGCAGCGGCGCGCCGCGGCTGGCGCGCCACAGGTCCGCATAGCCCAGCGTCATGTGTGCCTGGCGCGCGAGCAGCATGTGCGGTGCGTCGCTCCACGCCGGCGCGCCGATCGCGATGTAGTCTGCCCCGATGCGGATGCCGCCGATCAGATGGATCTCGACCTTCGGCTCGGTGGCCGGGTCCACGCTCAGGCTCACGCGCCGGGCCAACGTCTCGCCGAGCCAGCGCTGCATCGGGCCGGCGAGGAACGGCCAGCCCATCGCCTCGCACGTGCCGAGCCCGACGACGAAGACCACCGCAACCACGCCGGCAGCCCAGCGGCCCCAGCGCGTCGGCGTGGCGGCGCGAGCGTCGATGTCAGTCATCGGACGATCGTCGCACGCCGGCCGCGCGCACCGCATCGGGAGTGGGCGGCTTCGGCTGTAGTTGGGTTCCTACAGTCGCCGCGCGCGGGCGACCGTTGTCAGCCCAGCACCTGCGGGTTCAGCGCGGTCGGCGGCCGATCCTTCGTTGGGCCGAAGCCGAGCGCGGCGATCAGGTTGTCGACCGCGAGGTTCGCCATTGCGCGCCGCGTCGGCAAGCTCGCGCTCGCGATGTGCGGCGTCAGCACGACGTTCGGCACCGTCAGCAGATCGGGGTGCACCGCGGGCTCGCCCTCGAACACGTCGAGCCCGGCGGCAGCAATGCGGTGTTCACGCAGCGCCTGCGCGAGCGCCGCGTCGTCGACGATGCCGCCGCGTGCGATGTTGGTCAGCGTCGCGGTCGGCTTCATCAGCGCGAGCTCGGCCGCGCCGACGAGATGATGCGACGCGGCGCTGTAGGGCACGACGATCACGAGGTGGTCGCTGTCGCGCAGCAGCGCGTCCTTCTCGACCCAGCGCGCGCCGAGCTCGCCCTCGATCGACGCATCGAGCCGCGAGCGGTTGTGATAGATCACGTGCATGCCGAAGCCGAGCGCGCCGCGCCGTGCGATCGCCTGGCCGATGCGCCCCATGCCGAGCACGCCGAGCGTCGCACCGTGCACGTCGGTGCCGGCGAAGGCATCGACGCTCCACTTGCTCCACGCGCCGCTGCGCAGGAAATGTTCGCTCTCTGCGATGCGCCGCGCCGCAGCCATCATCAGCGCGAAGCCGAAGTCGGCGGTGGTCTCGGTCAGCACGTCGGGCGCGTTGCTGACCAGCACGCCGCGCGCGGTGCAGGCCGGCAGGTCGACGTTGTTGTAGCCCACCGCCATGCTGCACACCGCCTTGAGCTGCGGGCAGGCGGCCAGCAGCGCGGCGTCGATCGGCTGCGTGCCGGTGATGAACACGCCGGCCTTGCCCTGCAGGTGTTCGACCAGTTCGGCCGGCGACCAGACCACGTCGGCCTCGTTGGTCTCGACCTCGAAATGCTCGCGCAACCGATCGACGATGTCGGGGAACACGGCGCGGCAGACAAGAACGGCGGGCTTGCTCATGGTTTGCTTTCGATATTGATGGGCGCGACGCCGGGCGTTGTGCGGTGCGTCGGATCCGGATGCCAGCCCAGCACGGCCAGCAGCACGGCGAAGCCGATCAGGTAGCCGACCGCGACATGCCAGCCGCCCCTCACCCAGGCACCGACCGAGCGCGCCTGCGGGAACATGCCGGCGAGCGCGACGCCGGCGGACGAGCCGAACCAGATCATCGAGCCGCCGAAGCCGACCGCGTAGGCGAGGAAGCCCCAGTCGTAGCCGCCCTGGTGCAGCGCGAGCGCGGTCAGCGGGATGTTGTCGAACACCGCCGAGACGAAGCCCAGCGCCAGCGCCACCGGCCACGACGCGCCGGGCAGCTGCTCGACCGGCATCATCGCGGCGCACAGCACCAGCGAGAGCAGGAACACGCTGCCGCGCGTGGCGCCGGGCAGCAGGCTCCAGTCGGGCCGGCGGATCCAGCCGGTCAGCGCGATCGCGATCCACACGGCCAGGCCGATCACCGGCGCGTGCAGCAACACCTCGGGGTGGCGCAGGTTGAAGTAGACGTTCGCGCCGATCGCGGCGAGCAGGATGGCCGCGACGATGAACAGCCGCCACCCGTCGACGCGGATGCCAACCGGCGCGTCCTTCGTGATCGGCTGGAACGCATGCTGCTGGCGCGCCGCGACGACGCCGAAGAACAGCAGCGCAGGCAGCGCGGCGACGTAGGCCTCGAGCACCTGCAGCGGCGCGACGCCGTCGATCCACATCATCGTCGTCGTGGTGTCGCCGACCACGCTGCCCGAGCCGCCGGCGTTCGATGCCGCGACGATCGCGGCCAGGAAACCGATGTGCAGCCGGCCCTTGAACAGCACCGTGGCCATCGTGCCGCCGATCATGGCGGCGGCGATGTTGTCCAGAAAGCTCGACAGCACGAACACCAGCCCCAGCATCGCGAAGCCGCCCTTCCAGTCGTCGGGCAGGTAGCGCGGCAGCAGCGCCGGCAACTGGCTTTCCTCGAAGTGCTTGGACAGCAGTGCGAAGCCGAGCAGCAGCCCGAACAGGTTCGCGACCGTGACCCACTCGTGGCCGAGCAGCGCGAACAGCCCATCGAGTCCCGGCACACCGCGAAAGCCGCTGAACGCGAGCTTGTACGCGGTGATCGCGAGCAGCCCGGTCACGGCGACGCGCAGCGTGTGGTGATGGAACAGCGCGACGCCGGCGAGCGTCAGCGCGAAGAGGATGAAGTCGACCGGCACGCCGGCCACGGTGGGGATCGTCGGCATCGTGCGCGTCAGTCGAGGAAGCGCGTGAACGACTCGACCGGCTCGCGCTCGGTCACCAGCGTGTTCTCGATCGCGTCCGGGTCGGCATGGCCGAGCGACATGCCGCACACGACCTGCTCGTCGGCCGAGGCGCCGACGTGTTCCGTGATGATGCGGTGGAACTGCATGAAGGCGGCCTGCGGGCAGGTGTCGAGCCCGCGTCCGCGCGCCGCGACCATGATGCTCTGCAGGAACATGCCGTAGTCGAGCCAGCTGCCCTGCCGCAGCACGCGGTCGATCGTGAAGATCAGACCCACCGGCGCGTCGAAGAACTCGTAGTTGCGGCGGTGCTGCGCGTGCATGCGCGCCTTGTCGGTCTTCGCGATGTCGAGCAGGCTGTACAGGTCCCAGCCGACCTTGCGGCGCCGGTCGATGAAGGGCGACTTCCACTCGGTCGGGTAGTACGCCCACTCCTCGGTGTGCTGCGCGCGCTCGGCGGGGTCGTCATAGGCGGCTCCGATCTTGCGCGAGAGTTCGGTCTTGGCCTTGCCGGTCAGCACGTAGACCTTCCACGGCTGCGTGTTGGTGCCCGACGGCGCGCGCGTCGCCACCGCCAGGATGGCCTCGATCGTTTCTCGTGGCACCGGCGTGGGCAGGAAGGCGCGCAGCGAACGGCGCGTGCGGATCGCGGTGTCGACGGCTTCGGTCTGTTCAGGGGTCGGGGTCACAGCAGTCCTCGCAGGGTGTGGATCAGCGGGCCCGGCAACGGCGCGGGGCGGCGCGTCGCGCGGTCGACATAGACATGAACGAAATGTCCGCACGCCGCGGCCAGCGCCTGGCCCGGCGCGAACAGGCCGATCTCGTAGCGCACGCTGGAGCCGCCCAGGTGCGCGACGCGCAGTCCGGCCTCGACCGGCTGCGGGAACGCGAGCGGCGCGAAGTAGTTGCAGTGCGTCTCGACCACCAGCCCGATCACCGGGCTGCGCTCAATGTCGAGCGCGCCGGCCTCGATCAGGTAGCGGTTCACGACCGTGTCGAACCAGCTGTAGTAAACGACGTTGTTGACGTGGCCGTAGGCGTCGTTGTCCATCCAGCGCGTCGTGATGCCGCTGAAGTGCCGGTAGGTGGCGCGCCCCGGCGGCGCGGGGCGCACGGTGGGCGTCGGGGGGGCGGGCGTCGGTGCGGTCATGGACACTCATTGTTCCATTGCCGCCAGCTTTCGAGCGCTGCGCGGATCGTGCCGACGTGGACCTCGACCGTGTCCTCGACGACGCGCCCGTAGCCGCCGGCCATCGCCAGCGCCACCGGGATGCGGCGCGCCCGCGCCTGCGCCAGCACGCGGCGGTCGCGCTCGGCCAGCCCGGCGGTCGTCAGCTTCAGGCGGCCGAGCCGGTCGCCCTCGTGCGGATCGGCACCGGCGAGGTAGAAGATCAGCCCCGGCGGCGCGAGCGCATGACGCCGCCACAGCTCGGCGAGCGCGTCGTCGAGCGCGCGCAGATAGGCCGTGTCGCCGCAGCCGTCGGGCAAGTCGACGTCGAGGTCGCTCGCGGCCTTGCGGAACGGGAAGTTCTTCGCACCGTGCAGCGACAGCGTGAACACGGTCGGGTCGTCGGCGAAGATCGTGGCGCTGCCGTTGCCCTGGTGCACGTCGAGGTCGATGATCGCCACACGAAGCAGCTGGCGCCGCGTGCGGTGCCATTCGGCCTGCATCAGGCGCGCGGCGACCGCGGCGTCGTTGAACACGCAAAAGCCGCCGCCCTTGTCGGCGCTCGCGTGGTGCGTGCCTCCGGCCAGATTGCTGGCCACACCGCTGGCGAGCGAAGCGCGTGCCGCGCCGATCGTCGCGCCGACCGAGCGCCGGGCGCGCTCGACCATTGCCTCGCTCCACGGGAAGCCGATCTCGCGCTGCTGCGCGGCGCCCAGCGTGCCGTCGATCACCGCCGCCAGGTAGGCCGGCGTGTGCGCCAGCGCCAGTTCGCCGTCGCTGGCCGGCAGCGCTTGCTGCATCTGCAGTCCGGCCATGCCGTCGAGGCGCTCGCGCAGCAACCGGTACTTCGACATCGGAAAGCGATGCCCTGGCGGCAGCGGCAGCACGAACTGGTCGGCGTAGAAGGCTTGCATCGGGGCTGAGGGGTTGGGACGATTGTGCCGGGGCGCCACGGCCACCCGCGCGCACGCCTTTCATCGCGCCGACACACGGCGACGCGACGATGAAACATCCGGAATTAGAAGTTGCGGCCTAGATTGCTGCATCGCAGCAAAAAGCGCTTGCAATGCGGCGTCCAGTCGATATACTTCGGTTCATGTTGCAGTGCAGCATTTCTGTACCGAACACCCCGCCCTACCCCTCTTTTACTCACTGTCTGGAGACCCACGATGATGACCGCTGAACAAATCATGACCGCCCACAAGTCCAATGTCGAAGTGCTCTTCGGCCTGACGAGCAAGGCCTTCGAAGGCGTCGAAAAGCTCGTCGAGCTGAACCTGCAAGTGGCGCGCACCGCGATCGGCGAAGCTGCCGAGAACACCAAGGCCGTGCTGTCCGCCAAGGACGCGCAAGAATTCCTGGCGCTGCAAGCCAGCCTGCTGCAACCGGCCGCCGAGAAGGCCGCCGCCTACAGCCGTCACCTGTACGACATCGCCGCTGCCACCAGCGCCGAAGTCACGAAGGTGACCGAAGCGACCGCCTCGGAAGCGCAAGCCAAGTTCATGTCGGCAGTCGACGCCGCCGTCAAGAACGCACCGGCCGGCAGCGAGAACGCCGTCGCCCTGGTGAAGTCGGCTGTGGCCGCCGCGAACAACGCGTTCGAAGGCGTGCAGAAGGCTGTCAAGCAAGCGAGCGAGACCGCCGAAGCGAACTTCCAGGCGATCAGCGCCACCGCGACCAAGGCCGCGAAGGTCAAGCGCGCTGCCTGAACGCAAACGGAAGAGGATCAGGGTTCGGGCCGCAAACTTTTGTCGGCGGCCTGAACTTTCCCGAGCGACATCCCTCTGAAGCAGACCACGGGCGCAGGCTCGTGGTTTCCTGAAGGTTGTCTCCTCGGTACCTCTGATCTCCTCTTCAAGGTACCTTTCGGCCCGGTGTTCGCACCGGGCCGTTTTGTTTTGCGGCGGGCTTTTCGGTCGGCGCCCTCAGCCGAGCCAGGGTCGAACGACCGTGGCGGCCACGCCGACCAGGCCGGCCGCCAGCACGACGCGAATGACGCCGGCCTTGTAGCGGAACAGCGCGATCCCGGCGGCCACGCCGATGAGCGCCGAGAGCCACTCGAAGCGGCCGGTCAGCCCCTGCGGCCAGAGCACGTGGTAGGCGAAGAACACAGCGAGGTTGACGATCACGCCCACCACCGCGGCGGTGATGCCGGTCAGCGGCGCGGTGAACTTCAGGTTGCCGTGCGTCGACTCGATGAACGGGCCGCCCAGCAGGATGAAGCAGAACGATGGCAGGAAGGTGAAGAAGGTGACCACCGTCGCCGCGACCGCGCCCGACAGGAACGGCGCGTCGGCGCCGAAGATCGCTTTGCCCCAACCGCCGACGAGGCCGACGAAGGCGACCACCATGATCAGCGGCCCGGGCGTGGTCTCGCCCAGCGCGAGGCCATCGATCATCTGCGGCGCGGTCAGCCAGTGGTGGTGGTCCACCGCACCCTGGTAGACGTAAGGCAGCACCGCATAGGCGCCGCCGAAAGTCAGCAACGCCGCCTTCGTGAAGAACCACGCCATCTGCGTGAGCACGGCGTCCCAGCCCCAGGCGGCGGCCAGCCCGCCGATCACGGCGACCCACAGGCCCAGGCACACGGCGAGCACCTTCGCAAAGCGCTTCCAGCCGAACAAGGCATGCGCCGGCGTGGGTGTGTCGTCGTCGATGACCGCCGCACCGAAGGTCTTGGCGCTGTCGCCGTGACCGCCGCCGACGGCGAACTTGGCCGGTGCATAGCGCCCGCCGAAGTAGCCAACGACGCCGGCGCCCAGAACGATGAGCGGGAACGGCAGGTTCAGCGCGAAGATGGCGACGAAAGCCGCCACCGCGACGGCCCAGAGCCAGGCGTTCTTCAAGGCCCGCGAGCCGATGCGATACGCGGCTGACACCACGATGGCGGTGACGGCCGGCTTGATGCCGTAGAAAAGCCCCGCGACGACCGGCACGCTGCCGAAGGCCATGTAGACCCATGACAGCGCGACGAGCAGCAGCAGCGAGGGCAGCACGAACAGGCCGCCGGCCGCGATGCCGCCCCGGGTGCGGTGCATCAGCCAGCCGATGTAGGTAGCCAGCTGCTGGGCCTCGGGGCCGGGCAGCACCATGCAGTAGTTGAGCGCATGCAGGAAGCGCCGCTCCGAGATCCAGCGGCGGCGTTCGACCAGTTCCTCGTGCATCAGCGCGATCTGCCCGGCCGGCCCGCCAAAGCTGACGCAGCCGAGTCTGAACCAGTAGCCCAGGGCCTCGCGGAAGCTCACCGCCCCGGGAGGCGTGTCATTTTCATTGGCCACGGTGGAATCGTTCATTTGACGGGCCGCAGCGCGGCGTCCAGGGTGTCTTGAAAGTACAGGCCGCGATGCTAGCGGCAGCGTCCGGCGCGCGTGCATCGGTGACGCGGCTGTGCTTCACTGGCGCCATGTCCATCAAGTCCGCCGCTCCCGCACTGGTTGCCGCCCTCCTGTTCGGCGCCAGCACCCCGCTGGCCAAGCTGCTCGGCGCGCAGTTGCCGCCGCTGCTGCTGGCGGGGCTGCTCTACCTGGGCAGCGGGCTCGGGCTGGGGCTGATGCTGGCGATTCGTCACGCGCTGGGTCGGCGCGGCACGGCGCACTCGGCCAGGCCCGGCATCCCACGCCAAGAGATCCCCTGGCTGCTCGGCGCGATCGTCGCCGGCGGCATGATCGGCCCCGCCCTGCTGATGGCCGGGCTCGCGACGACCGATGCGGCGCCGGCGGCGTTGCTGCTCAACGTCGAGGGCGTGCTGACCGCGCTGATCGCCTGGCTCGTGTTCAAGGAAAACACCGACCGGCAGATCGTGCTCGGCATGGCGGCCATCGTCGCCGGCGGCGTCCTGCTGTCCTGGCAACCGGGCAAGCAGGCCGTGTCGTCCGGTGCGCTGCTGATCATCGGCGCGTGCCTGTGCTGGGCCGTGGACAACAACCTGACCCGCAAGGTCTCGGCCAACGACGCGTTGCTGATCGCTTGCCTGAAGGGCCTGTGCGCCGGCGTCGTCAACACCGCGCTCGGCCTGCTCGCCGGTGCGCACTCGCCCGCGGCCGGCGCGCTGGCGGCGACGCTGGGCGTGGGCTTCGCGGGCTACGGCCTGAGCCTGGCCCTGTTCGTGATCGCGCTGCGCGCGCTCGGCACCGCGCGCACCGGCGCGTACTTTTCAGTGGCGCCGCTGTTCGGCGTTCTGATCGCCTTCGCGCTGTGGCCGCAGGTTCCGCCGTGGACCTTCTGGGCCGCCGCCGCGCTGATGACCGCCGGAGTCTGGCTCCACCTGCGCGAGCACCACGAACACGCGCACTCGCACCCGGCCGCCGAGCACACCCATCGGCATGCGCACGACGAGCACCACCGGCACGCGCACGACTTCGCCTGGGACGGCACCGAGCCGCACGCGCATCCGCATCGCCACGCGCCGCTCACGCACCGGCATGCCCACTACCCGGACGTGCATCACCAGCATGATCACTGACGGGCAGGCGCCGCTCAGTGATCGTGGTGGCCGCTCGGCTTGCGCACGTCCAGCGTCTGCGGCTCGGCCGCGATGGGCGACGCGGCACGCGGCGCCGGTGGCAGCTCGCCGCTGTACTCGCGGGCGAGCGTGCCGGGCGGGTGCCTGAACCAACCCGGATCACGGTAATCGCCGGGGCGCACGTCGTCGCGCACCTTGACGACGCTGAACATGCCGCCCATGCCGATCGCGCCGAAGGGTCCGGCGCCGGTCATCATCGGCAAGGTGTTACCCGGCAGCGGCATGCGCATCTCGGCCATGTCGTGCATGCCTGTCTCGCCCATGGCCATGTAGCCCGGCACCAGGCGCGTGATCTTGTCGACCACGCCGCTGGCGTCGACACCGAGCATCGTCGGGACGTCGTGCCCCATCGCGTTCATCGTGTGATGCGCCTTGTGGCAATGGAACGCCCAGTCGCCGGCGCTCGCGTCGAACTCGAAGGCGCGCACCTGCCCAACACCGACGTCGGTCGTGACCTCGGGCCAGCGCGCCGACTTCGGCACCCAGCCGCCATCGGTGCCGGTGACCTCGAAGCGGTGGCCATGCAGGTGCATCGGGTGGTTCGTCATCGTCAGGTTGCCCACGCGCACGCGCACGCGCTCGCCGGTTCGCGCGACGAGCGGGTCGATGCCCGGGAACACGCGGCTGTTCCAGGTCCACAGGTTGAAGTCGAGCATCGTGTTGACGCGCGGCGTTGCCGAGCCGGGGTCGATGTCGTAGGCCGCCAGCAGCAGCGCGAAGTCGCGATCGACGCGGTGCTCGCGCGGGTCCTTCGGGTGGACGATGAACAGGCCCATCAGGCCCATCGCCATCTGCAGCGACTCGTCGGCATGCGGGTGGTACATGTAGGTGCCCGATCGCGCCAGCGCGAACTCGTAGACGTAGGTCTTGCCCGGCGCGATACCGGGTTGCGTGAGGCCGGTGACGCCGTCCATCCCCGACGGCAGCAGGATGCCGTGCCAGTGGATGCTGGTCGCCTCGGGCAGCTTGTTCGTCACGAAGATGCGCACGCGCTCGCCTTCGACGGCCTCGATCGTCGGGCCCGGGCTCGCACCGTTGTAGCCCCACAGGTTCGCGGCCATGCCCGGCGCGAGCTCGCGCAGCACCGGCTCGGCGACGAGGTGGAACTCCTTGACGCCGTCCTTCATGCGCCAGGGCAGCGACCAGCCGTTCAGGGTCACGACCGGGTGGTAGGGCCGGCCGCTGGCCGGCGCCGGCGGCGGCTGCGTCGTCGTCGATGGCTGCATCGGCGTCTCGGGCAGTGTGGCCGCGCCGGCGCGGCTGACGGCGGCCGCGCCGAGCGCGCTGGCCCCGGCGCGGCGCAGGAAGGTTCTGCGGTTGTTCATCGTGATGCCTTCGAGGATTCGGCGTCGCCGCCGGTGAGTGCGGCTTGCAGCTGGCTCAGCGCGAGCCAGTGGTCGCGCAGCGCTTCGACGCAGCTGGCGACGCTCCCGACCTGCTCGCGCGCATCGGCGAGCAGGTCGAACACGCCGATCAGCATGCCGTTGTAGCGCAGCAGGTTCTCGTCGGAGATGCGCTTGCGCAGCGGCAGCACCTCGTCGCGGCAATGCCGCGCGAGTGCGTAGCTGCTGCGGTACGCCGCGTACGACTCGCGCACCTGCGAGCGCGCATTCACTGCGACTTCGGCGGCGTGCTGGACGGAGCGCATGTAGACCGCCTCGGCGCGTGCGCTTCGCACCGAGCCGAAGTCGAACAGCGGCAGCTCGAGCTCGATCTGGTACCCGCTGCGCGCGGCTTCGCCGGTCTGGCTCTTGTTCGCGTAGCCGAGTTCCAGCACGTTGACGAAGCGCGTCGCGTTCGTCAGGCCGAGTTGCTGCGCCGTGGCCTGCGCCGCGCGCGTCGCGATCAGCACGTCTAGGCGCTGATCGAGCGCGGCCTGCTCGGCGTCTTGCGCTTCGGTGGGTACATCGGGCAGGTCGGGCAGTCGCTCCGGCAACCTGAACTTCAGCTGCTCGCCCTGCAGGCCGAGCAACCGGGTCAGGCGCTCGCGCTCGGCGACGGCCTGATGCTGCGCGCGCACCAGCTGCGCGCTCGCGTCCGCCTGGAACGCCTGCTGACGCAGTTGCGCGAGGCGGTTGAAGTTGCCGGCCTGGAGCATGCGGCGCGCCAGTTCGCTGGACGCGTCGGCGGCGTCCTTGACCTGAACGGCATAGGCCGCCAGCTCGCCGGCCGCGACGGCGCTGTAGAACGCCTGCCGCGTCTGCACGGCGACCTGCACGGCGTCCAGTGCTGCCTGGTACTGGGTCTGCTCGAAGTGCTGCTGCTCGACCTGGTGCGCCACCGGAAGCGTCAACAGGGCCAGCACGTTGAACAGCATCGAGCGGTCGATCTCGGTGATGCCGCCGCCGCGCAAGCGCGCGAACGCCAGCGAAGGGTTCGGCAACCGCCCGGCGCGCACCACCTCGGACTCGGCGATGCCGAGCTCGGCGAAGCTCGCCTGCAGCCCGCGGTTGTTCAGCAGCGCGACCTCGACGGCGCTGTCGGCGTTCAGCGGCTGCGCGAGCAGTTCGGCGACGCGCGCCTGCGCGGCATCGACGTCGGCTGGCGAGCGCTGCCACGATGCCGTCTGGCCGGTGCGTTGCCTGGTCAGCTCGGCCACCTTGCCAAAGCCGCCATCGGGCGAGAAGGACGCGCAGCCGACCTGCGCCAGCGCGAGCAGCGCAACGCTGCACGCGCGCGCCGCCGCGCTCGAGATGAATGGATTCTTCATGATTTAAAGCCCCTGGACCGCCGACGGGCCTGAGCCCCTCGGCGCGATGCCCGCGCGCGTGCGCGAACGCGTTCGGACCTCCTGCAGCGGAGGCCCCACCGGGGTCAGGTGCTTCGGGGAGGTCGCTCCTGCCCGTCCGAGAGGAAGGTCGGCAGCGGCGCGAACAGGTCGGGGAACGACACCATCGCGAAGTCCGTCGCGGGCGCGAGTGCCGGCGTGCTGCCGGGCAGTGTGGCGATCGAACAGAAGTCGCAACACAGATTGCAGGTCGGCGCGCCGCCGGCGTGACGCTCGCCGTGCCCGGCCGCAACGTGGGCAGCCGGGTCGTGGCCGGGTGCCGTCATGCCCGCATGGTGGGCGTGCATCGCCACTGTGCCGCTCTCGTGATGCATGCCGGCGGACCCGCACGGCATCGCCGCCGCGACCGCGCCCCGGATCGGGAGCAGCACGGCCAGCAACACCAGCAGGCAGAGGCGAAGCGTCTTCACGTCGGAAAGCGTAGCACGGCGCCGAATGTGCAAGCGTCGGCGTCAGTGCGGCCGGCCGGACCGCAAGCCGCCCTTGGCCGTAGCCGGCGCGATCGCGCTGCCGTCGGCCAGCGACTCCAGGATCGGGCACTCCGGTCGATCGTCGCCATGGCAGCAATGCACCAGGTGTTCGAGCGCCGTCTTCATCTCCTGCAACTCGAGGAGCTTCTGCTCGAGCTCCTGCAGATGCGCCTGCGCGAGCGCCTTGACCTGGCGGCTCGGGCGGCGGCGGTTCTGCCACAGCCCCAGCAGCTCGCGGATCTGCTCGATCGAAAAGCCCAGGTCCCGCGACTGGCGGATGAAGCGCAGCGTGTTGACCTCGCGCGCGCTGTACTGCCGGTAGCCCGCATCGGTGCGAAGCGCCTGCGGGAACAGGCCGACGCTCTCGTAGTGGCGGATCATCTTGGCGGAAACGCCCGAGGCCTTCGCGGCCTCGCCGATGTTCATCGATTGCTGGTCCATCGTTCGCTCCCTCAGGCATTCAGGGTTCGGGGTGCGGTGGCGCCGCCGGTCGCGGCTTGCGTGCCGGCGGCACCGCGCCAGCGCCGCAGCAGCAAGGCATTGCTGACGACGCTGACGCTGCTCAGTGCCATCGCGGCCCCGGCGATGACCGGGTTCAGCAGCCCCATCGCCGCGAGCGGAATGCCAAGCACGTTGTACGCGAAGGCCCAGAACAGGCCCTGCTTGATCTTCGAATAGGTTCGGCGCGACACGTCGATCGCATCGGCGACCAGGCGCGGGTCGCCGCGCATCAGCGTGATGCCGGCGGCCTCCATCGCCACGTCGGTACCGGTGGCCATCGCGATGCCCACGTCGGCGGCGGCCAGCGCCGGCGCGTCGTTGATGCCGTCGCCGATCATCGCGACCACCTGACCGGCGGCTCGCCATTGCGCGACGATCGCGGCCTTGTCGGCGGGCAGCACCTCGGCGTGCACGTCGTCGATGCCGAGCGCGCGCGCGACCGCCCGCGCACTGCCGCGGTTGTCGCCGGTCAGCAGCGCCGTGCGGATGCCGAGCTGGCGCAGCCGATCGACCGCCTGCCGCGCCGACGGCTTGAGCGTGTCGCCGAACGCCAGCAGCCCGAGCAGTTCTGCGCTGCCGCCCCGCGTGCGGATCAGCCAGGAGATCGTGCGGCCGTCACGTTCGAGGGATTCGGCCTGCGCGGCCAGCGGCCCGGCATCGACGCCGAGCTCGTGCAGCAGCCGGCTGCTGCCGAGCGCGAGTGCCTCGCCGAGGACGGTCGCTTCCAGCCCGCGACCGGGCAAGGCCTTGGCATCGAGCGCCGGCGGCACAGCCAGCTGCCGCGCGCGAACCGCGTCCGCCACCGCCGCCGCCAGCGGGTGGGCGCTGCGCGTCTGCAGCGCCGCCGCCAGGCGCAGCACGTCGTCGGCCGTTCGACCGCCGCCCGGCTCGACCGCCACCAGCGCGGGGTGACCCAACGTCAAGGTGCCGGTCTTGTCGAACGCGACGGTGGTCACCGCATGCGCGAGTTCCAGCGCCTGCGCATCCTTGATCAGGATGCCGCGCCGCGCGGCGGCGCCGGTGCCGGCCATGATCGCGGTCGGCGTGGCCAACCCGAGCGCGCACGGGCAGGCGATCACCAGCACCGCCACGGCGTTGATCAGCGCGCGCTCCCAGTCGCCGGTCGCGCCGAACCAGCCGAAGAAGGTGAGCAGCGCCACGCCGAGCACGACCGGGACAAACACGGCGCTGACGCGATCGACGATGCGCTGGATCGGCGCCTTGCCGGCCTGCGCCGATTCGACCATGCGGATGATGCGGGCCAGCGTCGTCTCCGCACCGATCGCGGTGGTCCTGACGGTCAGCGCACCGTCGGCGTTGATCGAGCCGCCGATGACGCGGTCTCCCACGCCCTTGGCGACCGGCAGGCTCTCGCCGGTGATCAGCGACTCGTCGACGTGGCTGCGGCCGTTGGCGATGTCGCCGTCGACCGCGATCCGGTCGCCCGGACGCACCAGGATCAGGTCGCCGAGCACGATCTGCTCGACCGGCACGTCGATCTCGATGCCGCTGCGCAGGACGCGCGCGATCGACGGCCGCAGCGCGTTCAGCGCGCGGATCGCATCGGCCGTCTGCCGCCGCGCGCGCGCCTCGAGCCACTTGCCGAGCAGCACGAGGGTGATGACCGCGGCCGAGGCCTCGAAATACAGGTGTGGCATGCCGTGGCCGACCGGCCTGAACATCAGGTACACGGACAGGCCGTACGCGGCCGAGGTGCCGAGCGCGACCAGCAGGTCCATGTTGCCGGAGCCGGCGCGAGCCGCCTTCCAGCCGGCCCGGTAGAAGCGCGCGCCGAGGCCGAACTGGATCGGCGTGGCCAGCGCGAGCTGAACCCACGCGCCGAGCATCCAGTCGATGCCGACGAGTTGCAACAGCATCGGCGCGAGCAGCGGCAGCGTCAGGATGGCGCCGACCGCTGCCGGCCACCAGGCCGGCAGGCGACGTTTGTCGGGCGCCGAAGCCTCGACCGGAGCGGCGGCATAACCGGCCTTCGCGACCGCGGCTTCGAGCACCGACAGCGGCAGCGAGGCCGGTGCGCGCACCGTCGCGCGCTCGGTCGCGAGGTTCACCGAGGCCGACGCCACGCCGGGCACCTTCAGCAGTGCCTTCTCGACACGCGCGACGCACGACGCGCAGGTCATGCCGTCGATCTGCAGCGTCAGCTCGACCGGCAACGGCTTGTCGAGCGATGCGAGCGCGGAGTTCATGTCAGTTTCTCAGGTGCGGTGGGTTCGGGTTCAGATGTTCAAGGTTCCAACGATGTTAATGTCAAGCGGAAACTGGTAGAACCAATGTCTTGAGAAAGGCCTTGATCGACCGACCTTGACCTTCCAACGGTCGGAAGCTCGACAGTGCAGACCTTCAATCCTCACGCGACGGGAGCTCGACATGATTGCGTTCGAAGTCAGGGACATGACCTGCGGCCACTGCGTCAGCACGGTCACACAGGCGGTCAAGGAGGTGGATCGGGCCGCGCGCGTGACCATCGACCTGGCGGCGCACCGGGTCGAGATCGAACCGGCGCTCGCGGGCGCCGATGAACTTCGCGACGCGATCGCGGAAGCGGGCTACACGCCGGTCCCGGCGTAGCTACACCGGCACCGGCGCGAGCGATCCGTCAGCGCGTCTTCGCCGCGATGCGCTCGCGCAGCGACGCGAGTTGCGCGAGCGCGGCCTCGCGTCCCGCCTGGATCGCCCGCTTGCGCGCCGTGAAGTCGGCGCCCGAGACGTGTGGCAGGCTCGGGCGCAGCAGCACATCGGCATCGCGCAGCTCGAAGGTGTTGATGCTGCGGCCCATGATCGCGAAGGTCTGCAGGAGCATGCGCATCGCGTCGCCGGTGGCGTTGCCGTCGGGCACGGCCGAGATGTCGACGGCGATCACCAGGTCCGCGCCCATCTGGCGCGCGAAGCGCACCGGCACCGGCGCGACCAGGCCGCCGTCGACATACTCGCGCAAGCCGATACGCACCGGCTGGAACACCGCCGGCACCGCGCTCAACGCGCGCACCGCGACCCCCGGGTCGCCGCGCTGGAACAGGATCGGGTCGCCGCTGTCCAGGTCGGTGGCGACGATGCCCAGCGGCAGGCGCATCTGCTCGATGCGCAGCCCGCCGGTGTTGTCGCGCACGTACTTCGCCAAGCCCTCGCCGCGGATCAGGCCGCGGCCGGGGAACGACCAGTCCGTGAAGGCCGACTCGTCCATCGCGTCGGACAGCGTGGCCAGTTCGGCGCCGGTCTTGCCGGACGCATACAGCGTCGCGACCAGGCTGCCGGCCGAGGTGCCGACGACGAGGTCGGGTCGGATGCCCTGCTCTTCCAATACCTGGATCACGCCGATGTGGGCAAAGCCGCGCGCCGCACCGCCGCCCAGCGCCAGACCGATACGCGGCGGCCGCGGTGCCGGTTTGGGCGTGGCCTCGACCGGCCCCGTGGCGACGCTGACGGGGGTGACGGGGGCCGGTCTGGGGGGAGCGCTGCTGCAGCCCGCCAGTATTGCGAGCAACAACCCTGCCCCAAGGCGCAGGCAGCGGCACAACGCAGTCGTTCGGGCGACGCCGCATATGCTCTGATTGAATAAGCAAAAATTGATAATGTTGTTCTCGAATATATGAAGCCTCCGTACATTCCCGTACTTCGGCGCCGTCGAGGCGCCTTTCCGGGGTTGTCGGCGGCATGGATTGGATCGCGATTCTCAGTGGCTTCGGCGTCGGCGCCATTGTCGGCGTGACCGGCGTGGGTGGCGGCTCGCTGATGACGCCGCTGCTGCTGTCGGTGTTCAAGCTGAACCCGGCCGTGGCGATCGGCACCGACCTGTGGTTCGCCGCCATCACCAAGACCGCCGGATCCGTCTCGCACCACCAGGCCGGCCACGTGCAGTGGCGCATCACCGGGCTGCTGCTGGCCGGCAGCATCCCGGCGTCGCTGGCGACCGTCGCACTGATGCACCTGACCGGCGTGACCAAGGGCTGGGCCGCGGCGTTGACGCTGTCGCTGGGCATCGCGTTGCTGTTGACCGCCGTGACGGTGGCCTACAAGCGCGTCTGGCAGGGCGTCGGCCTGCGGCTGGAGCGCTGGATCCCCGAGCAACGCAAGCCGGCGCTGACGGTCGCGTGCGGCCTGGTGCTGGGCGTGCTGGTCTCGCTCAGCTCGATCGGCGCCGGCGCGATCGGCGCGACGCTGATCCTGCTGCTGTACCCGCGGCTGAAGTCGCACGAAATCGTCGGCACCGACATCGCCCACGCGGTGCCGCTCACGCTGGTCGCGGGCATCGGCCACGCGACCCTGGGTCACGTCGAGTGGGGCCTGCTCGGGGCGTTGCTGGTGGGCTCCATCCCCGGCATCTGGATCGGCGCGCAACTGACGCGCACGATGCCCGAGCGCCTGGTGCGCACGCTGCTGTGCATCGCGCTCGTCAGCGCCGGATTGAAAGTGATCACCTGATGTATCAGTACACCGAATTCGACAAGCAATTCGTCCACCAGCGCGCCGCGCAGTTTCGCGACCAGCTCGAGCGCCACCTCGCGGGCAAGCTGCCCGAGGACGACTTCCGCGCGCTGCGCCTGCAGAACGGCTGGTACGTGCAGCGCCACGCGCCGATGGCGCGCATCGCGGTGCCGTATGGCGAATTGAGCTCGGCGCAGCTGCGCACGTTGGCCCGCATCGCGCGCGAGTTCGACCGTGGCTACGCGCACATGACGACGCGCCAGAACGTGCAGTTCAACTGGATTCCGCTGCCGCGCGCGGCCGACGTGATGGACGCGCTGGCCGCGGTCGACATGCATGGCATCCAGACCAGCGGCAATTGCATCCGCAACATCACCAGCGATGCGCTCGCCGGCATCGCGCCCGACGAGATCGTCGACCCGCGACCCTACGCCGAACTGCTGCGCCAGTGGAGCACGTTGCACCCGGAGTTCGCGTTCCTGCCGCGCAAGTTCAAGATCGCCATCACCGGCGCCACCGAAGACCGCGCCGCGATCGGCTGGCACGACATCGGCCTGCAACTGAAGAAGAACGACGCCGGCGAGGTTGGCTTCAAGGTGCTGGTCGGCGGCGGCATGGGCCGCACGCCGATCATCGGCATCACGATCCGCGAGTTCCTGCCGTGGCAGCAGATCCTCGTCTTCATCGAGGCGATCGTGCGCGTCTACAACCGCTATGGCCGGCGCGACAACGCCTACAAGGCCCGCATCAAGATCCTCGTGAAGGCCGAAGGCCAGAAGTTCGTCGATGCGGTGAACGCCGAGTTCGCCGACATCCTCGAGAACGATGTCGCGGGCGCCGCGCACCTGCTTCCGCAGGCCGAACTCGACCGCGTCGCGAAGAGCTTCGAGCTGCCGGCCGGCGTGCTGCCGCAAGCCGAATCGACACGCCCGGCGGTCGATGCGCCGAGGGCCTACGGCCGCTGGCTCGAGCGCAACGTGCACGGCCATCGCATCGCCGGCTACCGCGCCGTGACCCTGTCGCTCAAGCGCGCCGGCCAGGCGCCCGGCGACGCAACCGACGACCAGATGGACGCCGCGGCCGACATCGCCGAGCGCTTCAGCCATGGCGAGCTGCGCGTGACGCACGAGCAGAACCTGCTGTTGCCGTGGGTGCTCGAGCGCGACCTGCCCACGCTCTGGCAGGCGGCGCGCGACGCCGGCTTCGCCACGCCGAACATCGGCCTGCTGACCGACATGATCGCCTGCCCAGGCGGCGACTTCTGCGCGCTGGCGAACGCGCGCTCGATCCCGATCGCCGAAGAGATCACGCAGCGCTTCGACGAGATCGACGAGCTCTACGACATCGGCAATGTCGACCTACACATCAGCGGCTGCATCAACTCCTGCGGCCACCACCACAGCGGCCACATCGGCGTGCTCGGCGTCGACAAGGACGGCAAGGAGTGGTACCAGATTTCGCTGGGCGGCTCCGACGGCTCGACGCAAAGCGGCACGCCCGTGCCCGGCAAGGTGATCGGCCCGTCGTTCGCGGCCGACGAGGTGGCCGACGTGATCGAGTCGCTGGTCGAGACCTACCGCGAGCGCCGCGCTGCCGCCAATGAACTCTTCATCGACACCGTCAAGCGCGTCGGCATCGAGCCGTTCAAGGCGTCGGCGAATGCGGTGCGGCGCAGCACCGCGATCGCGCACGCCGCGTGACGCGCCCGATTGGAAGCACCGAGATGAAATTCATCGATCCGCACAAGGACCAGTGGCACGCGCTCGGCGGCGAGGACGGCCCGGCCGCCTGCATCAACCCGACGCCATTCCTGCTGCTCAGCGTCGAACAGTGGCACGCGTTTCGCGCGCAGTGGCCGCAGGGCATGCCGGTCGGCGTGGTGCTGACCAACGACGCCGAGGTCAAGGAGATCGCCGCCGATCTGCCGCGCCTGGCGCTGGTGCAGCTGAGCTTTCCGAAGTGGGTCGACGGCCGCGCCTACAGCCAGGCGCATACGCTGCGCGCGCGCTACCGCTTCAAGGGCGAGGTGCGCGCCACCGGCGAGGTGCTGGTCGACATGGTGCTGCTGCTCGCGCGCACCGGCTTCGATGCGGCGGTGCTGCGCGCCGACCAGTCCCTCGACGCCGCGCACCGCGCGCTGACCTTCTTCCCCGGCTACTACCAGGGCGGCGTCGACGACCCGCTGCCGCTGTTCGCGAAGCCGCCCGGCACGGCGGACGCGCTGGTGCGCGCGCAGGAAGAGTTCGTCCACGGCGGAGCCGCGATATGAGCAGCAACGCGATCACGCTCTACGCGCGCGAAACGCCGGGCTTCGACGCGCGTGTCGCGAGCGCGCTGGCGCTGCTGCGCCGCGCCGCCGCCGAGCACCCGGACCGCGTTGTCCAGGCCACCAGCCTGGGCGCCGAGGACATGGTGATCACCGACCTGATCGCGCGCCACGGGCTCGGCATCGCGATCGGCACCCTGCAGACCGGCATGCTGCACGCGCAGACCTCGGCACTGATTCCGCGCATCGAGTCGCGCTACGCGCTCGAGGTCGAGGTCTACGAGCCGCTGGCCGAATCGGTCGTGCACTTCGTGGGCCGGCACGGCGAGCGCGCGATGTATGACAGCATCGAGTTGCGCAAGGCCTGCTGCGCGATGCGCAAGCTCGAGCCGCTGGCACGCATGCTCGACGACCGCGACGCCTGGGTCACCGGTATGCGCCGCGAGCAATCGGCGAACCGCGGCGCGGTCGACTTCACCGAACCCGACGACAAGGGCCGCACCAAGTTCAACCCGCTGGCCGACTGGTCGTGGGCCGACGTGTGGCACTACATCGCATCGAACGACGTGCCCTACAACCCGCTGCACGACGAGTTCATGCCCAGCATCGGCTGCGCACCCTGCACGCGCGCGATCGCCGTCGGCGAAGACTTCCGCGCCGGCCGCTGGTGGTGGGAGGCCGAAGGCGCGAAGGAATGCGGCCTGCACGTCCACGATGAATCTCAGGTATCGATGATCGGATCACACGCATGAACGCACCCTTGAAAGTCGAGCAGCTGCTGCCCGAGCTCGACCACACACATCTCGACTGGCTCGAAGAGGAGGCGATCTTCACACTGCGCGAGACCGTCGCGGCCTTCGAGCGCCCGGCACTGCTGTTCTCGGGCGGAAAGGATTCATGCGTCGTGCTGCGCCTGGCCGAGAAGGCCTTCAAACGCAAGAATGCACAGGGCGAATACGAGGGCCGCCTGCCGTTCCCGCTGCTGCACGTGGACACCGGCCACAACTTCCCCGAGGTGATCGAGTTCCGCGACCGCCGCGTCGAGGAGATGGGCGAGCGCCTGGTCGTCGGCCACCTCGAAGACTCGATCGCGCGCGGCACGGTGCGGCTGGCCAGCCCGCTCGAATCGCGCAACGGCCACCAGACCGTCGCGCTGCTCGAAGCGATCGAGGAACACCGCTTCGACGTGCTGATGGGCGGCGCCCGCCGCGACGAGGAGAAGGCGCGCGCAAAGGAGCGCATCTTCAGCCACCGCGACAGCTTCGGCCAGTGGCAGCCGAAGGAGCAGCGCCCCGAACTCTGGACGCTGTTCAACACCCGCATCAAGCCGGGCGAGCACATGCGCGCGTTCCCAATCAGCAACTGGACCGAGCTCGATGTGTGGCTGTACATCGCGCGCGAGAACATCCCGCTGCCCGAGCTGTACTACGCGCACGACCGCCAGGTGATCCGTCGCAAGGGCCTGCTGGTGCCGCTCACGGATGTGACGCCGGCACTGCCCGGCGAAACGGTCGAAACTGTCGAGGTGCGCTTTCGCACCGTCGGCGACATGACCTGCACCTGCCCGGTCGAGAGCCCGGCGGCGAACGCGGCCGAGATCGTTGCCGAGACCTTGCAGGTCACCGTCAGCGAGCGCGGCGCTACGCGCATGGACGACCGCACGTCCGATGCCTCGATGGAGCGGCGCAAGAAGGAAGGGTATTTCTGATGAGTTCCTTGAACACCTTGCCGGTGAAGGACCACCGCGCCCTCAGGTTCCTCACCGCCGGCTCGGTCGACGACGGCAAGAGCACGCTGATCGGCCGCCTGCTGTTCGACTCGCGCGCGATCCTGGCCGACCAGCTCGACACGCTCGAGAAGCGCGCCGCCGGTGCCCCGATCGACCTGTCGCTGCTCACCGACGGCCTCGAGGCCGAGCGCGAGCAGGGCATCACGATCGACGTCGCCTATCGCTACTTCGCAACCAAGCAGCGCAAGTTCATCATCGCCGACGCCCCCGGCCACGAGCAGTACACGCGCAACATGGTGACGGCCGCGGCCGGCAGCGACGCGGCGGTGGTGCTGGTCGACATCACGAAGCTCGACACCCAGGC